>Ga0206103_100642_pt1 | contig 16407 bp, 22 predicted proteins | sample 1B5Ametagenome_FD_148638 | JGI IMG/M metagenome (GOLD analysis project Ga0206103, IMG submission 148638) | Enriched microbial communities from leaf-cutter ant dump, University of Wisconsin, Madison, United States - 1B5A | ecosystem: Environmental > Terrestrial > Nest > Insects nest > Nest dump... | reverse complement strand
AACGGAACGGGCAACAGGTCTCCGCACAGTATTCATTCTTGGAAATGCGGACGAGATGCCATGCCACCTCGCTGGCTGCTCAGAAGGAGAAGAACTGGAAGGTGTACGGTTCGGTCAACTGTGAAACGTGCGAGCCGACAAACGGAAAGACGTACACGTTCATCACGGCCACGCAGACCAAGGCAGGGAAGCCTATCAAGACGGCGAAAGAGTGCGAGACGGTCAAATCTGCATTGGCGGAAGCAATGGCCAAACAGAAAAGCAACGGCAATCCGCTCGTTGGCGACTTTCTGTGCGTTGGAAACGGTTCGTGGCGCTAGTTGGGAGCCGCTTCTACAACTACCACCTCCACCCTCGGCCGCTCCCGATCAACGAGAAACTCCTCACCAGCGAAGCCCGCGACGTGCTTCCGGCCGTCGCCCGCTAGAACACCGGCGAGCACCAACCCGTCGAGGATGAACTTCTTACCGAAAGCGATGTTGTCCACGTCCTTGCGCAGGTTACGGGTGTACCACGTGAAACCGATGCGGACCGGGTAACGAGAAACAGGCGGCAATTTCGCCGCCTGTGCCTCACGCGCCACCCGCTCCGTTTCCTGGCGCTTGATCGTCGCTGAAATGAAACGGTTGGTGCGCTCTGCTCTGACGTAGGTGTTGAGGTCGGTGAGTTCGCCCTCGATGGTGAGGTTCACCCATCTATTCTACCATCCCCCCCCGCGCCTCGTCCCGGAGCCGCCGCTCCTGAATCCGGTCAAAGTGCTGCTCTCTCATATCCGCAAAACCTTCCATGCAGCGGAAATCGCAGAAGTGCATCTCGTCCTCGGGATTGCGGGTGACGAACACATGATCGCCGGGCGATCGCTGCAATACGAACGTGCCGCGGAAGCCGATGTGCGGCTCCTCCGTCCACGCCGCCTTCACTCGGCCGCGAAGCACCCTGCCGCACATATCGCAGCTGATGTTGATAGTGCGGCTCATACGTCATCTTTGTGAGTGGGTAACCGATAGCCCCACTTTTCGAGGTGCTGCGCGACTGCCGCCCTGTTGAAATCGTCCAGCATGTTCGTCGCGTTATATCCCATCTCCAGGAGATGGAGCTTTTCCTCGGCATACGCCGGATGCGCCTCGCCGATCCCTGCACCGTGATGGTTCATCAGGACCAGGTAGCAGATCGCGGCGTACTGCCTTTCGCTGACGATCATACGCTCAGAATGATGAAGTAGACAGCCCACCAGACCGGCATGAGGACGACCGTCGCTGCTAATGCTGATAAGGCGGCATCCTTCTTTCGCGCATCATAGAAGTGAGCTCCTCCTACCAGTACGATCGGTATGGAGAGAAGCAGCCACGCTATAGTGAGGTATTCCATACGCTAAATTGGTGACTGCTGCCCCTCGTACGGGTCTTGCGGATAATCGGGCATCTTCCTCACTGGCATCGACCCATCCGTGCTGCGGGGGCTAACCGGCGTCTGCTCCTCCGCCACTTCCTGACTCGGCGGTTGGAACGGATCGTCGCCGCTGAACAAGCGGCTAATATCGAAACCGTCCTGCTTCACGCGCTCCCACTCCTTCGCCACTTCGGACACGTCGGCCTTCGGGTTCGGCACGACGTTGTACTCGGTATCGAAGCCGGTGCCTTTGCGGGTGACGGTGATGGTGTAGGTAAGGATGGGGTCGCCCCACTTCTCATTGCGGGCAAGGTTCTGTAGAGCGCCCATGATGCCTTTCTGCGTGATCTCCAACACTTGGACGGCGTGCTCTCGGCAGTTCCACACGGGGAAGGCCCAGAAGTGCTTCGGCTTCTCCGGTCGGCCGTCCTCCTCCAAGCGGATGTCGGCGGGCATTCCGGCCGGCTTCTCCTTCAGCCGTACTGGCTTGTTTTCGGTGTTCCAATACTCAAAGCCGAGAATGGCGGAGCCCAGGATCAGGAACTCGTTGTCGCCGTCCTGGAGCTTCATGTAGTTGCCGCCCTGCGGCAGGTGATAATCGTTTGGTAGAAATGACATAAGTGACTATTTAATTAGATTGTAATCTCCGGCCGGGCTGTTGGTAATATCTCGCCCATCGGCGCTATCGTCGTCCATCAGCTCGGCGTTCTCGTCGAGTTCCCACGGCTCGCTCATACCGCGCTGGCTGCGCCCAGCACGATGCCGATCACCACCGCGAAGAGCATGGCGATAAGGACTCCTGATAACGTCAGTCCGCCGCGCCTCGATGAATCGGCCGGCGGCATATACTCCAACTCATGTACTGGCCTACGTTTGCTCATTTTTCCGGGGCTTATCCCAATAAGGCGACTTGCATTTGCCGTTCGGACATACCTTCGGCTTCTTCCTCGTTCTGGCGACCCATTCATGGCCGCAGCGTTTGCACTGTAGCTCCATTCATTTGGCTTAACTTGTAATGTGCATAGTATATACCACGCAGTATATACCGCAATGTGGATAATCGGCTAGGACAAGCGATGGCAGAAGTGTCAAGCCACAACGCAAGAACCCGCCACGAGGGCGGGTTCCGGCGAGTTATCAGGTAACGACCGTAGGGTCGCACGTTCATTCTATCACCCCTTCTTGTTCGGAACCAACCACACCATAGCAGCGACGATGATGGAGCTGATGATGAGCGGTATGGCCTCGCCCACGGTCATGTCGGGCAGGATGCCTACGGATGAAAGGCCGGAGAGGATGATGGGGGTAAGGAAGGCGATGAGGGCCTTGTCGATGGTCGTGAACATACTTTAGGTCTTAGTTAGTAAGCCCGCCGCCTTGCCGACGACGACAGCCAGCGCCTTCAGATGGTCGGCACTGGTGTAGGTCGGCTGAATGCTCCAATCGACGTGATCGAGCGGGTTGAGGAAGCGCTTTGCGCCGCCGATGCGATAGTTCTCGTCGAATAGCTCCCAATGGAGGTGCGTACCCGGAAATGGCGGCGTGGTACGATCGTCAAGCGGGACATAGATGCCGCTTGAATAGACCTCGCCGGAATTGCCCATAAACGCGACGATCTGGCCGCGCTTCACCTTATCACCCATCCTGACGGGCAGGATGACCTGGGTGTGCCAAAATAGGTGCGTGAAGCCCGTCTCCAGTCCCTTCATAAAGACGCCGAAGCCGTTGGTCTCGTCGCTGGTGTCATCCGGCGTATAGGCATCTCCGCGGATCAGGACGATCTCCACGTCCTCCGGAGCGCCGAGCGGCGTCCCGTAGCCATTTATGAACGGCCGGGAATAGGAAACGATATCGAGCGCCTTGTGCGCTGGGTGGTACGTCTGCGTGATGTTGTTGAGCGATGCGCCCTTGAATGGTGCAGATAACATATACCTAAATTATATCACTCCCTACCCTCCATCAGATCGTCCGCATCGCCGATATGACCATGCTGCCGTGCCACTCGCATCAAGACGCGAGTATGCACTTCCTGGGAACGGTGGAGCTTATCAAGCGCATCGGCCAACCGCTGCATGGCCTTCTCGCCCTTGCCGTTCTTGTAAACGAGATAGCCGATGAAGAGGAAAACGGTGAAAGCGGTGCTTCCAAGCTGGGCGACGGAGTTGATGGTATCGGCATCTGGCATAGATACTATGATAGCAGGCCGGCATTTGCCAAAAATCCGCGCCTGTGGTTATCTACTCGCATATGGCATCAATTATTGTTGTGGTGATCGGCGCGGTATGGCTTGCCATACTCTTTCCTTGGCTTTGGATTTTCTACGCTATTTTTTTAGGTTACCATTTTCTAGGGCCGAGATAAGGTCACGGATAGCCTTTTGTTGGTCTGTGAGATCAGCCTTTCCGGCTTTCATAACGGCGTCCACAACACCTCCAATACTGGCCCTTATGCCACCCTCAAATCCTGTCCGAGGAGTGCTTTCGGGGTAGATTTTTCGTATCTCATAGGCGAACCGCGCCAAGTCCGAAGGTGCCGCCCCCTCATAGCCAAGCACTCGCGCCGCTGCGTCCATCTCTTCCGCGATGGCCCGATAATCGGCAGCGCTTTGTGCTTCGCTGAATAGGCGGCGCAAGTTCGTCTGAGCAAACTCTGCGGGATCGACGGCACTGTTGGTTTCAAACTTGCCGCCCTTGATGATGCTGCCTTCGATGTCGTCGACGAAGGTTCGGAGATTGCGGTACTGCTTATTGAGTGGCTTGATCTCCGGTGCCACCCTCTCAAGGGCTTCAGAATACACGTCGCGGAAAATGCTGAAGAGGCTCATTGGCCCTTGCGCCGTCTCGACCATGATGTCGCCTATACCCTCCATACGGGCCTCTCGCTGGAGCTGGGAGAACAGGCGATCCTTGTCATGGATTTGGAATGGCGTAAGGCTTTCTCCGCCCTCGGTCGCTAACTCATATAGTTCATTGATCTTGGCGCGCTGCGCCTTCGTAAATCCGGTCTTTCCGAAACTGAGGCCCTTTCCTGTTTCGTCAATGTCAATACCGAGCTCACGAAGAACATCATCAAGCGTGCCATAGCTATCAGCCATTGGCACCTGCGTATCTTTCGATAACGCTTTGGTGGCATCTCCGATCGCCTTTCCGATCTTCTTCCGTTGATCGTCGATGAGCTTGTATTGCTTGGCAGCAGCGTCTCCTGCAATGATTTCCGGCCGCGCAGTGGTCTTGAGGGTCCCCGACGTGTCTACCGACTCTTCGGCTAGGCGAACAATCTGGCCGTATCCCTTTCGGGTCGGCTCGTCAGCTTGTTCAATAGTATTGATAATGCGCTCATCAACGCCAGCTTTCAGCGCATTGGCAATGGGAGCCGGTGAATTGGCTATCCGCTCCGCTCTTGTAGCGGCATCTCTAAGCTGCACGTTCTTCCGGCTTACGAAGCGGGGGACACGCTCTCCCAACTCTTCTCCCAGCTGAAGAGCGCCGCGGACAACAGGACTACGACTGACGGCTCCCGCCGCTTTGGCCGCTTTGGCCGCTCCTTTGACAGCAGCCTCACCGCCCTTGCGGCCTCCTACACCCAAAGGCCCCAATGTGCCGCCTACCAGCACATTGGCGCTGGGCTGAAAGATTTCTGCTCTTTCCTTGTTGTCGGAGAGGTTCTGACCGATATCATAGAGGTACGCGCCACCGGCCCCGATAGCAGCGCCTATTCCGAGGTTTTTGGCAACCTGACCGGCAGTGGCCTTGGCTACGCTGACGGCAGTTCCTCCACTGCCCACGAGAGACGATCCTAACATCAGACCCGACCCCAAGGTCGCTTTGGTGGTGGGCTGATTTATGTACTTCTTCTCATCATCAGTCGCCGAGAGCTTTGCGATCTCCGCACCGTATGTGTCCGCGACAGCGCCGCCTCCCAAGAAGTCGGTAATCGAGCGGGCTGCCCGGCCGATGGCTCCCTGTGACGAAAATATTCCCGGTCTTTCAGCGGACGCTGAAGATGGTGGAGAAAGAGGAGTTGCTGTCTGGCGGTACTTAGCAAGGGCCTGAAGCACCTCCTCCTTGGATTTTCCGTTCTGTACGCCGTATTCGACTATCTGCCTTTCTTGTTCAGTGAGAGCCATATGAGTAGAAATTAGCAGGGCTAAAGGCGGCTGTGCTGGCTTCGGTTCCGAAGATGGCGTTGATTTCCGCCAAATCGTCTTCGCCTACTAGGCCAGATATGCTGCTCAGGAGCTCAAAGCCGCTTTGAAGTAGCGTCTCGTCGCGGGCAACATTGCTGTCGATCAATTCGCGCTGCTGTTCGATCGCAGACAGGATGCGGGTGCTCTTCCGGTTGCCGTAGTTGCCGGGCTTGCCGAAGCCTGGAACCACGCCTCCTTCAAGCGGCTCGCCGATGAGCTGCGTGACCAGCTGGGTCACACCCTGGTCGAGCGTTCCCAGCGTCTCCGCCTTCTTCAGAGCAGTGGTGATGCGGCCGCGAAGGGCATCATACTGACCTAGTACCTCGGCGCTGGCCTTCGTCATACCGGTTTCAAAGCCATGCGTCCGCACTAGGTCCTCGTACTGCTGCAACAGAGAAGACAGCTCCCGGTTTCCGGTGATGCGCTCGCGCACCTCCTTCTGCTCGGAAGAACTGAGCGGCAAGCCATAGCCGGCCGAGCCTCCTGCCATTCCTCCGCCTTTCACGGACCAAGAGCCCATAAGGGACAGCGCTTCTTCCTGAGAGGACGCGGCGGCGATACGCGACACGACACTATTCGGCGCTCCGTTGACAGCAGCCATTTGGGCGAAGCTCAACACCCCCTTCCGCTCCTCCTTCTTATCGTCCAGCACACGGGTACGCTCGGCAATATAGAGCGCCAGCTCATCCGCTCCTTTCTTGTCGGCCTTTTCCAACGCATCCTTGTTCTCGGTGTATTCAAATTCCAGCCGGCGCAGCCGCGCCTCCTCGTCGGCAAACTCCTTCTCGATGGTGCTGTCGGCAGTCTGCTCCGCGAGCGTGATATTGCCCTGGAGCGCCTGGGCGACGGATGTCAGCGCGCCGACCATGACGGCGCTCTTCTTCTGCAAGAAATCCTGGCGGCCGGTGATAAACTCCTGCGGCCGGACAGCGCCCTCCTCGTTCACGATGGCCTTGTCGAACTCGCCCTTGAGCTGGGCGATCTGGAGATTGATCTCCCGGAGCCGCTGGCGGTCCTCGGGCAGGCCGAGATCCTGCTCGACCTCAAGCTGGCGCGCACCCTTCCCCTCCAGGTCGGTGAAGGTATCGGAGATATCGGAGCGCAGCTTATCGCCGGACTTGGTGAGCGCGGATGTGTCCGGCGTCAGGGAGTTCACGAACGACGTGAAATCGGTCGGGATGGCAGCGGGTGCCTCCCGCAGCGACGGCGACGACGACAACGAAGATGCGGTGATCTGATTGGACGGACCGAAGCTCGGCGCGTTCGCGTCGAGGGTGGCGGTCGCTTTGCTTTCGAGGGTGTCTGTGAGAGCCATAGGCTATTTCAGTATACCAGACTCCTTCAGCGCGGCTTCGATCTCATTCACACGGGTGCGGGTGTTGTCGATCACGCCCTGCTCATCGGCCCCATAGGTGGAGCCGACCCCGCTCATGTCGGCGGCGGTCAGCTCGCCGGTGGCTTCGATCTGCTCGGCGAGCCGGAGCTTGGCCGAATCGAGGCCGGTATGCCGGTGCGTCTGGAACGCTCGCTGGAGCTTCTGGAGCGCGCGGACAACCTGGTCGAAATCCATATTCAAAAGAGGCTAACTGACAAAAGCTCCGGGCTGTCGGTGCTGTCGGCAGCGGCGGTCAGCTCGATGCGGAGCTGGATGGTCGAGACGGCACCGATGCCGGCGGTGTCATTGATCTTCGACACCGCGCCGTAGGTGGCGAAGTCGAAGGTGCCGATGTCCGACCAAGCATCGTCCAGGTGCTCGCGGTACTTGACCTTGACGCCCTGCCCCGTGGCCAGCTTCTTCGCCAGGTTGATGTCGATCTGCTCGAACGGCTGCGGCACAAGCGCCGTGCCGACCGTGAAGAGCGGGCTCTCCAGGACGGTGGCGTAGCCGGTGCAGCGGATATCGGAAACCACGTCCACGCCGTAGGTAGTGCCACTGCCGGTGGTCTTCCGCCAGGACACCAGCATCTTGCCCTCGCCGAGGTTGAGGATCGACCCGATCTCTACCCGGCCGTCTCCGGCGGAAACCGTGTGCCGCAGCTGCATAGTCTCGCCCCGGAAGGAATAGACGCCGCACCGCTCCGCGCCTTCGCTGCGGGAGCCGATGCCGAACAACAGCTCGTCGTTCATCTTCTCCACGGCGTCGGGATGGAGGAACAGCTCGTCCGGCGAGATGCGCGGCAGCTCACGCGCCAGCTCGATGGTGGTCAGGTTTGAGGCGTACAGCTTCCCGGTCGAGCGGTCGATGATGGAATAGATGGCGTTCTTGTCCTCCAGCATCTGCCAGACGCCGTTTCCCCGTGTCCGCTGCGGGATTTGAAACGACGGCGACGTGCGGTCCCACGAGAATACATCGCCCCGGTTGCCGTAGTTGAGCGCCGCGGCGTACTTCGATCCGATGATGAGGTAGGTGTCGATCTCCGCGAGCGTGGTGGCGACGTAGCCTTCCGGCAGGTCGAGCGCCTCATCGTTCCAAGTGTATGTGTCGCTATCCGATGGGTTGAACGTCTGCCCCGGCTTCTCCTGGATCGAGGCGATGTATCGACCATCCGTTATGTACACCACGTCGTCCTGGCCGATCAGCATGACATGGGGAAGGCGATACACGTCGCGCGTCCCCTCGGCGAAGGTCTGCCAGTCGTTCACATAGGTGCCGGCGGGCTTGCGGACATGGAGCGTGGTACCATCGGCGATAAAAAGGTGGCCCCGCCACAGCTCGAAGCCCTCGCCGCTGCCGACATCGGAATTGAGCTCGACGGGATCATAGGTTTCCGACGACGTGCGGAAATAGAGACGGCCGTCGTCATCGAGCATGAAGACCTTGTTGGCGTCCTGATCATGCCGCATGAAGCGGATGAAGTCGGTGGAATTGGTCTCCTTGACCGACTTGAAGCCGCACAAAAGCGCGCCGCGCCGACTGAAAATGTCGGCATTGCGGAGATCGCCGCAGCCGACCAAAGGCGAGGAGCCGATTCCACTCCTCCAAGTGTTGTAGTCGATGGTGAGAACGCCATTTTTGAACATATCACATTGAGATGGACATTTTAAAAGAATGTTATTACTATCACCTCACCTCTACCACCAGCAAAGCCACTAGCGTTAGAACTTGGAGTGCCGCCGCCTCCAGCGGGAATACCTCCATCTGAATTACTACCTCCAGCACCACCAAAGTACATATTGCCGTTAGCACCAGATGAAGTGGCAGCTGGTGTTATTCCACCATAACCACCAAAACGGCCTCCGCCACCGCCACCGCCGTCCGCACTTCCTGGGCCAGCAGACGATGTCCCTCCATTACCACCCGCACCAGCTCTTCCTTGTCCATCGCTTGAACGTAGTGCTCCAATATCTCCAGCTGTACCACCTAAGCCACCACTTCCGTCATTAAAATGACCACCATCCCCACCACCTGCAAGTATATAGCTACCAAATGAAGAATTGCCGCCATCTGAACCATGTGCACCACCTGCGGACCCACCTGCACCACCTACGCCTACTGTAATTGCTACTGAACTATCTAAATCACTCGCCAGCAATTCTCTTTCTACCCTTGCTCCTCCACCTCCACCGCCAGTGTTGTTATTGTTGTTACCATTCCCTCCAGCTCCTCCTCCGCCTGCGCCATAAACAATGACACGGACCAACTGAGCACCCACTGGTTTATTCCAAGTGCCAGAGGTAGTAAATGTTTCTATAATGGGTGCAACTCCTCCCCCCTCACCCACCTTATCGTCCACGTATTTCTTGATCGCCTTCTGCGTCGGTATGCGACTGTCGCTATCGGTAGCAAGCGTATCATCGGTATCGACGACGTTCGCCTTGAAGTTATCTACCTCAAGATTGCTGATCGTGTTGTTGTCGGCATTGATCGTCTTGTTCGTGAGAGTGGCCTCCGCCGCGTTCTTCTCCGCATCCGACGTGTTGTCCACGCTGCCAAGCCCGACCTGGCTCTTGGTCACCTCGTGCGGATTGTCGGTATCTGCTGCATGTGCGTCGGTCGTAGTTTTCGACGCCGCCTTATCCGACCCTGCAATGCTGGATAACTTGTAGTCGTGGCTGTCGTGATCTGCGGAGCCATCAATGCCGACCTTCGCCTCCAGCGCTTCTACCGCGCCGGCGATGTCGTTGTGCTCCTCCGGGTGGGTATCCTTTACCGGGGTGGTATTCGACCAATCCTTTTTATGCGTATTGAGACCTTCGGGGAATTGATTTGCCATATGTTCATGGAGATTATAAATATAGTACCACAGGCTAGGTATCTGCTTGCCAAGACGAAACCTCGCCAAGCTGCCCGGCGTACACATGGAGACCGCTGTACATTTCGTCGCCAGCGTTAAGCTCTACCTGCCCGTGATACCAAGTGCCGCCGGGAATGGCATCCGGGGTCCAGTCTTCCGGCGCGGTCAGAGGCTCCGGCTGTTCCTCCAAGTCCCATGAAGTGAGGACGCCGAGCTGTCCGGCATACACCAAGAATCCATCGAATAGCGCGGAACCGGCGGCGATGAGTTCCTGTCCGGCCTGCCATGAGCCGCCGGGCAAAGGGTCGGGCATCCAGCGGGTTGAGGCGTCGGTTGAAAAGCTGACCGTGCTGCCGTCGAGCGTGTGGTATCCGGTCGATAGGACGAAGGATCGGCCGGTCGAGAACTCTACCGAAAGTCCCGTCAGTGCATACGCGCCCGGCGGCACATGAATGACGGCTTGGCGTCTAATGCCAGCAGGTGTGCCGACAACAAGGTAACTGCCCGTGTCAGCGATGACGTTTCGACTATTGGAAAGGTTGACGGCCTGACCCGACAAAGCGAACGACCCGGAAGATGTGAGAAGCAGACGGGCGGCCTGGAAGTCGGACGCGCTACCGGAAAGGGAGAAGGAGCCATCAGCGGCGAAAAGTTTGAATGCCTTCTCAAGGACCGGGTCCTGGCCAGTGAGCGCAAAGGAACCGTCCGCGAGCGTGATGCTACGGTCTACGGTGAGGCCCACGGCTTTGCCGGTAGCCGTGAAGGTCCCTTTCGCAGCCGTCAGCGGGTCGTGGAGTGTGATAAAGGGATAGGATACTCCCGAGCCGCTGTTAAAAAGGGTAGTCCTCTCAGTTGCGCCCAAGACGCGCGACCACACTCCGACCTCATCCACGAGTCCGCTGAATGGATTAAAGGACCCATTATTCTGTCTTTCGCACAGAATGCCGAAACCGCCCGCTTGCGCATTACCAAACCCTCCGAACGCCCTTGCTTGGGATAAGACACTGGAGTTGTCCACATAAACATTAATAGTAGAGCCGTCGTAGGTAAGGACTACAAAATACCAGTTACCAGCACTTCCGGTATGGGATGTATTGTAAACATTGCTACTTCCATCAAAGACGTTGATCCTCAAGTTTCCCGACGTAACCTGTACATACAAGTTACGCCTTAAGGAACCCGTAGACACTTGCATACCTGTCAGGGTTTGTTGCGTTGCATTTTGGGTGGTCTGGTTGTACCAAAACGAAATTGACCATGCCGTACCGAACTGCGTATAGGTAACTCCTGCTGGAGAGTTACCGTCCCTAGAAAGAGATTTGTTGGAATTGGAAGAAGTACCGCTAGCACCGTTGCTAATCTTTGCGGGTGCGTAACCCGTGTTGTTGTTGTTCGTAAGGGTAAAACCATTCCCTGTAGCATCCGCAGCATTGCCACTACTTTCGTCTAGCTTCCAATATGCAACAAGATCGTCCGCAAGAGCCATGCTTTAGGCCAGCTGAAGCAGGCCGTCGGTACCATCGAAGTCGATGTCCAGGGATTCCCCATCGGCCAAGGTTATGCTCGAACCATAATCGAAGTAGCAGATAAGATCGTCGTTGGTCGCGGTGTCATTGTAGATGACGATATAGCGAAACGGACCAACGCTGCCGCCGGAAGCGGTCAAGGTGAGGTCGGTCAATACGAGCTTGTACGTGCCGCCTGATTGCGCGGATGATGAGGTAGTGATGTTGCGAGACGAGCAGTATGTGTAGCTGATCTGCGAAATATCCGATAGCGTATCATCAGTAGCGTTCGGCGCTGAGTTGGTGAGCGCCACCGCGAGCTGATCTGATCCGAGATTGTGCTTCTTTTCTGCTAATGCCTCTACAAACGGTTGGAACTTATTGAAGGATGCCATATGCGAAAATTATACCACCTCCGCCAGCGGGTCCGTGACCTCGCTCCGGTGCGTTTCGGGGTTTAGCTCGGCGAAGCGCCGCTTATAAAATGACTTGATCCGCTCCTCGTACCGCAGCCAATCGCGCTCCAGGCGCTCGGTATTCTTGTGGTTCTTGTTCTTGGCGATGAAGGCGGAAGCACCGGCCGGGACCGCGCCGTGGAACTCCGACGCGAAGCCGGGCTTCTTGGTGGTGTCTGTCGAGGCGAACTGGACCGCGCCGCGATCGAACGCCAGCCGCATGGATGCGTCCTGGGCGTAGTTCGGGGCCGGGTAGACCTTGAGGACATTGCCCACCAAGCGGAAATATGCCGGGTTGCCGGGCGTCGACAGGAAATCCTCCTCGGCCTGGCCAGCGGTGATCTCCTCAAAGGTGATCGGGTCCAGGTCATGCCAGGAACCGGACTGATCCTTCACCGATACCTTGCGGACCGTCAGGGCTTCGGACGGGAGGGTGTATTTCTGCTGCGAAGCGACGAGCGCGGTGGTGGCGGTGGGAAGATCGCTCTGGTTGCCGTCATCGAACTGCCAGCCACCATAGGCGTCGAATATCCAGTTCCAGATGATGCGCAGCGTTTCATTGGCGGCGCGGGTGATCTGCTTCAGGTGGGCAACAGGGTTCAGGCCCGTCGCGTCGACGACGTATGAGACGATGTCCTGGTTGTCTGAGTGGGAGTTGAATTGCATGTTACTCGCATTTTAACATGAACAAGTCGGACGAATCGTAGGGTGGGGACAAATGTCGAATGAGGGGTTGAACGACGCGAGGAAGCCCGATGCTCTTTGGTATGAGGAAACTATCCCCGTTCGCGGATATCGGCTGTCACTCCCGCAAATAAAAAATGCTTATCGCGAACTCCAACAGCTTACGAAAAGCGAAGGGGACCACATAGTCGATAGCCTAAAAAAGCCGGACGGGGACGCAGACGAGGTATTTGCTGAGAGAAAGGCATTCCTCAAGAAGGATGCGTTTCGCGTGACGGTCTCGATTGTTGGTTTCGATGGCCAGACCGTATACGGAGAAACGGAGGCGATCTTTGACTTGGACAGTTTACCCCTGCCCATTCGCACAATCTTTTTCACGAATACGAGCGCCTTTCGGCGCAACGCGAGCGGCAATGAACCTCGGAACCGATTCTCTATCTGGCTGAATTTTGAAAAGCCGCCTCTTTTTGATCCGAACACACTGGTGTCAGATCGAACTCCAAATAGCAGCAACGCTCAGATAAATGCCGACGACATCGGCTACTTCCGGGCGGTGCGAAATATCATAGACAGCAAAATCAAAATGCACAGACAATGGTACGCGCTCCTACATGGGAAGGGCGTTTACGATGCCGGGGTATGGTTCGTCGCACTACCATATGCCCTCTATTGGGCGACTATCTACATGGACTACCTGTTCCCCGATGGAAGCAAATATGCGTCGTTTCGTATCCCCTTTTACATCTATGCGGTAGGCATCTCTCTGGTTATTTATCGGATTCTCATTGGATATTTCAAATGGGCTTTTCCAGTGAATTTGTTGGAAGAGAATAAGGATAGTGCGACAAAGCACCGAGTTTTGCTCGGTGCTATTGTCATGGCACTCGTCATCTCCGGTGCCAAATCCCTCCTGGGAAAAATCCCTCTCTTCTAGCGTCGTACTGCCTTCTTCCTCGCTGCTTTCTTCCTCGCTGCCTTCTTCCTCGCTGCCTTCTTCCTCGCTGCTTTCTTCGCCGCTGGCTTGCGCTTCGCCTTCTCTTCGGGAACGGTAGCCGCCTCGTCAGCCGGCTCTTGGCCTTCGTCGATCGCGCCGTGATCTTCCGGCTTGTCGCCCTTCGGCCCCTTGTACCCCACGGCCTTGCTCAGCTCCTCGTCGCTCGGTTGATCGGCATTATCATTCACCGTGAAGCCACGGTTGATATGCTCGGCGAGCATTGAGCGATTGATAAGGAACTCCTTGCCGTCGTCGCGCACGACGACAACGGTGTCATCCTTCTTTTCCATATGGTTGGTTAGGTTATGTGAGAACTCACGCTTCATACGTGGAATGTATCTCTGATAAAGGCGCGGTACTCCTCCTGGTGCTCGATCGCCACTTCCTGAGCGTCGATCTTCACCTTTTCCCGCGCATACGCCTGCTTCTCCTTCTCCGGCGCGTTATCAGCCGGAACAGGAAGAGCATCAAGCTGCTTTCGCATCCAGGCGAGAGCGAACCTGGCTTCCATGATACCGCTATCGATCCGCTGAGCTGCCGACATCTTCGCTTCCTGCTCCCTCTCCATCTCCTCGGAGAGCGGACTCTTGATCTCGTTGTTTTCGTTTTCCATGCTGTTTCAATTTACGTACTAATGACTGGTACTGCCGGTCGTGCTTCGGGTGCGGGATGCGGCCTTCCTTGATGGCCTTGTCGAGTTCCCGGTCCACCCACGCCTCCATTTCCTTCGCCACCTCGGGATCAACCCGCAGCTCCGTGGTGTCGTAGTAGCCGGCGTCGATCATGTTCTGGAGGCGAGTGGCCTCCTTCTCCAGGTTCCGGCGCTGTACGCCCTCTTCGATCTCAGCCGCTTCCTCCCACATGGCTTTCACGGCTTCGCGGACACTGAGACGAAGGTCCGGCGCGACGTACTCGCGGCGGAAAAGCCGGTCCCGCAACTCCTGCGGCACGGAGTTGTTGATGTCCTCTATGATCTTGCGGGTGCGTTTGTTCATATGCTGGCGAGCAGCTTATCGAGGGCCTTCTGCTCATGCGGCTGGAGCGTGTCTCGGTTCACGACGCTCATGTTGCGCGGCTTCTCCGCCTTGTCAGCGGCTTTCACCAGCTCGGTATACAGGTCGGCTTCCAGCGTCTGGCGCTGCTTGGTGATCTTGCGGAGCTGGCCGTCCTTCGACTGGTCGCCCTTGTTGACAGCCTGGTACAGCGCCGGATCGACCGGAACTTTCGCCTTCAGTGTCTCTTTCAATTTGCGGTAGTACGCCTCGGAAACCGCCCCGAGGTACTGCGGCCGATACTTCCACTGGCCATCCGAGGCGTACAGCTCCCAAGCGTGTGCGCCGGTGGCCATCGTGATCTGGCCGTTGAACTTGCGAAATAGATAAATCATGGTGTGGTGCAAAACTGTGGATAACTGGGGTCGCTTGCTTTGTGCTCCGCTCCTCCACAAAGCAGAGGGGAGCGGAGAACGACCTAGACGGGATTAGCTCTCGTCGTCGGCCACGGTTTCCTCGGAGTCAGCGAGGATCGTCACACCCGCGCCGGTGCGGAGGCAGGCCACGCCGTAGATGATGTCTACGACGGTGAGCCATGCCAGGTTCTGCACCAGGTAGTCAGTGGCGATGTCGATGCCGTTCTGCCCATCGGTGTGCATCGCGAAGGCGAAGGCGTCCTCATGCAAGAGCATGTTGGACACGACGGTGGACGACACCGGGACGCGCGGCGAGACGTACAGCGGGATGCCGTAGAGGCGGCCCATGTACGACTCGGACACTGCGCCCGCGCCGAAGTTGCCGTCCTTCACCGGCTGCATACCGGACTTCTGCTTCTCGTAGTATTTGGAGATACCGAGAAGCTGCATCCAGTAGATAGTCGGATGGAAGAAGAACGCCATCTTCGACAGCTCGAAGACCGAGCCATCAGTGCTGGTCAGGGTCTTGATCGCCGAGCGGACCGTGAGGTCGGTGACGGCGGTCGTGCCGCCACCAACATCGCTGGTCGTGAGCGACGTGACGAGCGCAAAGAGGCTCGTCTCAACCGCTGCGATCAAGAGATCACGAGCCTGCTCCGCGTACTTCTGGTTCAGCGGATAGAGCTTCGAAATCTGCTTCATCGTCTTCTTGCCGATGACGAAGCAAATGTACTTGTGCGTGTCGACGGTGAGCGTCTTGTTGGCCGGAGCCGGAGACTCGTCGACGACACCAGCGCCCTCGACAGACTGGGTCTGCACGGAAAAGACATTGGTGTAGATGTTCGGGACGTTAATAACGTCACCGCCATCGGACAGGAGGTAGGAAAGGTCCTGGGCGAAGTTCAGAATGGACATCTGAGCCTGCTTAAGATCATGGATGATCGGGGACCATACCTCCTTGATGAAAGGGTCCATGTTCGCCTTGGTGAAGGCGTCAGTGGGTGATGCGAATGCCACGTTTAAGGAATGGGATTAGCCGACGTTGTGCTTCTTCCGAGCGGCCTCGAACGCGCCTTGTTTATCGGCCGTTGATGCCTTCGGATCGGTCATAACCTCGTCAAAGGTCCTGCCCCTGTACACGACGCCAGTGCCGCCCCGCGGCGTGTTGGCGGCGACCCGCTCTTTCGAGCCGATCGCCTTGACCATCGCTTTCACTTCGGGACGCTCCAGAAACTTCTCATCTGGTGCCTTGCCGCCATTGTAGCGGAAGACGGCGTCCACCTGCGCCGGGGAGAGCTGGTGTTCGTAGCCGAACGACCGCTTTTCCTCCGATTGGATGATCTTCTGTCCCCATTCGGGGATGTCATCGCCTTGGGGTGGCTGATTAATGGGAGCTTTGGGCTCCTTCGGCTGCTTCGGCTTCTTGTTCTTCACAATCGCCTTTTCAGCCTTGGCGAGACGCTTCTTGAGGTCGGCTTCGGAAAGGCCGGCGTAGGGGTCGTCATCCTCGGAGTCGCCTTCGGGCTCATCCTCGGTGTCTTCCTCTTCTAC
>Ga0206103_100636_pt1 | contig 16569 bp, 20 predicted proteins | sample 1B5Ametagenome_FD_148638 | JGI IMG/M metagenome (GOLD analysis project Ga0206103, IMG submission 148638) | Enriched microbial communities from leaf-cutter ant dump, University of Wisconsin, Madison, United States - 1B5A | ecosystem: Environmental > Terrestrial > Nest > Insects nest > Nest dump... | reverse complement strand
CACTGGCGACGAGGATCCGGCGAATTTCTACGGCGGCGACCGCGGCGAGCTGGAGATGGGCTCGGCCGTCGTCTCCATCCCGCCGCAGCACCTGCCCGGCAAGATCGAGCGGCCTTCGGTGTGGACGCTCGAGTTCCGCGAGGACCCGGGCAAGCACGTCGTGCTGCAGTCGGTGACGCCGGGCGATGCCGACGCGGTCTTCGCCGACATGCGCGGCCAGCTCTCCCAGGCCGGCAGCGAATCGGCCTTCGTCTTCGTGCACGGCTTCAACGTACCCTTCGCGGAGGCCGCCCAGCGCACCGCGCAGATGGCCTACGACATGAACTTCGACGGCGTGCCGATCCTCTATTCGTGGCCGTCCCGCGCCTCGGTCCTGTCCTACATCGCCGACACGGCGGTGGTGAACCTGTCCGGCCGGCACCTGTCGCGCTTCCTCGAGGACGTGGTGAAGAAGTCCGGCGCCAAGCGCATCCACCTGATCGCCCATTCGATGGGCAACCGCGCGCTCACCGACGCGCTCGAGCTCTACGCGCTGCGCCACGAGGGCGAGCCGCCGGCTTTCGACCAGGTGCTGTTCACCGCGCCCGACCTCGACGCCGGCCTGTTCGCCGAGATGGCCAAGACCATGCGCACCGCCGCGCAGCGCCTCACCCTCTACGCCTCCGACAAGGACTGGGCGCTGGCCGTGTCGCGCAAGCTGCACGGCGACGCCGTGCGCGCCGGCCAGGGCGGCAAGGGCATCCTGCATCTCGGCAACGTCGATTCGATCGACATGACCTCGATCGGCGACGACATGCTGATGCACAGCTACTACGCCAACAACCCCTCGGCGCTGAGCGACATCCTCTCGCTTCTGTGGCGCGACGCGCCGCCGGAGGACCGCTGCGGCATGGAGAAGGCCGAGGGCGAGCACGGCTCCTACTGGGAATACGTGCCGGCCGAATGCGACTCGAACGCGCTGCTGTCGACCCTGTCGTTCCTGCGCAAGGCGGGCATCGTCAGCCTGCCGGAGGCCCAGCGCTTCCTCTACCGCTTCATCCCGGCCGACCTTGCCGCCGGCGAACGGTCGCGGCTGGAGAGCACGCTGATGCGCCTGTTCCGGCGCTGAGCCGGGGCCGCCGCGCTATTCGCGCGGCGGGATGTCGAGCGCGGCCTGGCTGGCCGGCCGCGCCAGGCAGCGCTCCAGCCAGCCGGCTATGTTCTTCGTCGCGTCGTAGCCGACGAGCTCGCGGGCGCCGTAGAAGCCGACGAGGTTGCGCACCCACGGCCACATGGCGACGTCGGCGATCGTGTAGTCCCTGCCCATCACGTAGTCGCGGCCCGCGAGCCGCTGGTCGAGCACGCCGAGCAGGCGCGCCGATTCCTTGGCGTAGCGGTCGCGCGGGCGCTTGTCCTCGTAGTCCTTGCCGGCGAACTTGTGGAAGAAGCCGAGCTGGCCGAACATCGGCCCCATCCCGGCCATCTGGAAGAACACCCACTGCAGCGCCTCGTAGCGGCCGGCCGCGTCCGCCGGGATCAGCCTGCCGGTCTTCTCGGCGAGATAGACGAGGATGGCGCCGGACTCGAACAGCGCCAGCGGCTTGCCGCCCGGCCCGTTCGGGTCGATGATCGCCGGGATCTTGCCGTTCGGGTTGAGCGACAGGAACTCCGGCGTCCAGCTCTCGTCCTTGCCGATGAACACCGTGTGCGCCTCGTAGGGCAGGCCGGTCTCCTCCAGCATGGCCGAGACCTTGACGCCGTTCGGCGTCGCGAAGGAATAGAGCTGCAGCCGGTCGGGATGCTTGGCCGGCCAGCGCGCATTGATCGGGAACTGCGAGAAATCCGCCATCTTGGCACCTGCGTGTTCGGGGGGAGGAAGCGGTGGGAGCCCCCTGATACGCCCCGGCCGCACAGTCCGGGAAGTCAATTTTCCTGAATCTGCCGGTCCGCGTTGCCGCATCTGGCGCGGCCCTTGCTTGGCAGGCGGCGACATGGAACCTTCAGGCGCATGAACGCCCGGCCGAACATCGAAAGCGCGCTCGCCTCGCAGCGCGTCGCAGCCCATGGTCGGCTGTCGGTCGCCGTTCGCGACGGGCGCACCCGCGTGGCCGAGCTCTACCAGGAGGGCGCGGCGAAGATCCGCCTGCCGCGCGGCGACTGCGACGGCGCCGAGGCCGTGCTCATCAACACGGCCGGCGGGCTGACCGGCGGCGACCGGCTGGACTGGCGGATCGCGACGGGGGAGGGCAGCCGGCTGACCGTCACCACGCAGGCCTGCGAGCGCATCTACAAGGCGGCCTCCGGCGAGGCCCGCGTCGGCGTTGCGGTTCAGGTTAGTGCAGGCGCGCGGCTCGCCTGGCTGCCGCAGGAGACGATCCTGTTCGACCGCGCGGCCATTGCCCGCCGCCTCGACGTCGAGCTGGGGGATGGAGCCGAAGTGCTGGTGGCCGAGGCGGTGCTGGTCGGCCGGCAGGCGCATGGCGAGACGGTCTCGCTGGCCCGCTTCCACGACTGCTGGCGCGTCCGCGCAGGCTCGCGCCTCGTCCATGCCGAGGACGTCCGGCTCGGCCCCGACGTGCCGCGCCAGCTCGCCGCGTGGGCAGGCGCCGGCGGCGGCCTCGCCTTCGCCTCGGTGCTGCTGGTCGGCGAGCGCGGCGAGGCGCTGCTCGCCGAGGCCCGCGACGCGGTCGGCGAGGCGGGCGGCGCCAGCTTCTGGCGCGTCGGCGGGACTGGCAAGCTTCTTGCGAGGCTCGTCGCGGAAGACGGCTACGCGCTGCGCCGCCGGCTGGCGCCGCTGCTGTCGCTGCTCAACGGGCAGGCACCGCTGCCCAAATTATGGTCACTCTAGAGGGTCGCGCACCGCATGAACCTGACGCCCCGCGAAAAGGACAAGCTGCTCGTCGCCATGGCCGCGATGGTGGCACGCCGCCGGCTCGAGCGCGGCGTCAGGTCAACCATCCCGAGGCGATCGCGCTGATCACCGACTTCGTGGTCGAGGGCGCGCGCGACGGTCGCTCCGTCGCCGACCTGATGGAGGCCGGCGCCCATGTGGTCACCCGCGAGCAGGTGATGGAGGGCGTCGCCGAGATGATCCACGACGTGCAGGTCGAGGCGACCTTCCCCGACGGCACCAAGCTCGTCACCGTGCACGAGCCGATCAGGTAGAAGCCGCCAGATACCGTCTCTGAAGACTGGAATGGAGACCATCCGATGAAATCCCCCATCACCATCAGGGCGCTGATCGCCGCCGCAGCGCTGGCCGTCCTCGCCGCCCCCGCCCAAGCGCATGTCGGGATCGGCGCCGCCACCTCCCTCAGTGCCGGCTTCGGCCATCCCTTCTCCGGCCTCGACCACATGGCGGCGATGGTGGCGGTCGGCCTGTGGGCCGCGCTGAAGGGCGGCCGGGCGGTGTGGGCATGGCCGGCCGCCTTCGTCGGCGTCATGCTGGCAGGTGGCGCGCTCGGGGTTGCCGGCGTCGCCCTGCCGCTGGTCGAGCCGGGCATCCTCGCCTCGGTGGTCGTGCTCGGCCTGCTGGTTGCGCTCGCGGTCGACCTGCCGGTGGCGGCGGGCGCAGCCGTCATCGGCCTCTTCGCCCTGTTCCACGGCCACGCGCACGGAGCGGAAATCCCGGAAACGGCCGCCGGCCTCGATTATCTGGCGGGCTTCGCCCTGGCCACCGCGCTGCTCCACGGCATCGGCATCGGCGCCGGCCTGCTTGTCGGCGCGCGTTTCCGCGGCGCCCTCCGGCTCGCCGGTGCGGCCACGGCCGCGATCGGGCTCGGCCTGATCGCCGGCGCAATCTGAGGCGTCGTGCCATGATCCCCGGCGAGATCCTCACCGCGCCCGGCGAAATCGAGCTGAATGCCGGCCGCCCGACCGTCACGCTCCAGGTCGCGAACACGGGCGACCGGCCGATCCAGGTCGGCAGCCACTACCATTTCTTCGAGACCAACGAGGCGCTCCGCTTCGAGCGCGACAGGGCGCGCGGCATGCGCCTCGACATCCCGGCCGGCACCGCCGTGCGCTTCGAGCCGGGCCAGGAGCGCGACGTCGCGCTGGTGCCGATCGCCGGCGGAAAGACGGTCTACGGGTTCCGCGGCAAGGTGATGGGAAGGCTCTGAGGTGGCCGCCTACCGCGCCAGCGCTTTATTTGCTCGGCCCGCCTGCCGCGAACACGGTGACCGCGCCGCCGCTGCCCATCTCCACCCCCACCACGTCGCGCAGCAGCACGCCGCGCGAATCGAGGGCGTGGAAGAAGATCGCGCTGCTCTCGATCGCCTGCCGCAGCTCGCCGATCGCCTCGCGGGCCGCCTCGATGCGGGGCGCCAGCGGCGAGTTCTCTGCGGTGAGGTCGGGGACCAGCACGATCTCGATCTCGCCGATGTCGGAAAGCTTGCGGATCTGCTCCGCGTTCTCGCTGCTGCGGCCGATCGCGGCGGCGATCCGCTGCTCCTCCTGGTCGAGCGGATGCTCGGCGGTGCTGACCGGCGCGTCGACGATGGTGTCGACGGTCTTCGGATCCTTGAGGCCCTGGCCGAGCAGCGGCTGCGACAGCATCGCCGCGCAGGCGAAGGCGAGGCCGCCGAGCATGGCCCGGGCGTTGAAGGGTTGGTGCGAGGTTGCCGTCGTCATCGTCGTATCCCCATGCGTGATTGCCATGCGCGAAAACGGCGCGGGCCGAAGCCCGCGCCGCTCTCATGCGTTCAGATGCCGACCTTACTCGACATAGACGGTCAGCGAGCCGTCCGCCGCGACGTTGGCCGCGACCACGGACGACGGGTCCACGCCCTGCTGCTCGAGCGCAGCCTTGACCTTGGCGTTGCCCTCGATCGAGGTCTTGAGCTGGTCGATCGAGGCCTGGTTGTCGGTCTTGGCCTTGGCGAGCGCATCGGCGTCGGTGTTGCCGAGGTCGCTGATGCGGACCACGTTCACGGAGCCGACGTCGCTCATCGCGCCGATCGAGGCCGAGGCGCCGGTATCGCCCATGGACGACAGCAGGCCGTCCCACGAGCCGCCGATGGCCGCCGTGGTGTCGGTGTCGACATTGGTGTTGGCCGCGGCGCCCATGTTGTTCGTCTTGATCTGGGCATCGGTGCCGACCGTGCCGCTGACGGTGCCGGAAGCCGAGCCGGCGCTCGTGTCGGCGTTGGTGCCGATGCCGACATTGGCGCCCACGCCGGTGTCGACGCTCACCTGCGCCAGCGCCGGCGCGGCGAACAGCGAGCCGGTCATCAGGGCGGCGGCGGTCAGAGCAATCACGCGTTTCATCGTTGTTCTCCTTGCAGTTTCCTGGTGCGTCCCTTCGATGGGAACGGCCGCGCTGCGGCGACCCGGGAAGAAATGCGCGAGGAGCCGCGCCGTTCCATGCCAATCGGGGCGATTTCCGGGCCATTTTGTGCAGTTCGCCCCAGCCTTTCCACACCGTCTCCGTCCGCCAGGGGTTGCCGCTGATGCCTGCCAGGATCTCGCGTTCCGACTATGCCCGCATGTTCGGCCCGACCGCCGGCGACCGGGTGCGGCTCGCCGACACCGAGCTGTTCGTCGAGGTCGAGAAGGACTTCACCGTCTATGGCGAGGAGGTGAAGTTCGGCGGCGGCAAGGTGATCCGCGACGGCATGGGCCAGAGCCAGATGAGCCGCGCCGAGGGTGCCGTCGACACCGTCATCACCAACGCGCTGGTCGTCGATTCGACCGGCATCTACAAGGCCGACATAGGCCTGAGGGGCGGCCGCATCGCGGCGATCGGCAAGGCCGGCAATCCCGACACGCAGCCCGGCGTGACCATCCCCATCGGCCCCGGCACCGAGGCGATCGCCGGCGAGGGCCGCATCCTGACGGCCGGCGGCTTCGACGCCCACATCCATTTCATCTGCCCGCAGCAGATCGAGGAGGCGCTGGTCAGCGGCGTCACCACCATGCTCGGCGGCGGTACCGGCCCGGCGCACGGCACGCTCGCCACCACCTGCACGCCGGGGCCGTGGCACCTGGCGCAGATGATCCGCTCTTTCGACGCCTTCCCGATCAATCTCGGCCTGTCGGGCAAGGGCAACGCCTCGCGCCCGGCCGCGCTCGAGGAGATGGTGCTGGGCGGCGCCTGCGCGCTCAAGCTGCACGAGGACTGGGGCACCACGCCCGCCGCGATCGACAACTGCCTGACCGTCGCCGACGCGCTCGACGTGCAGGTGATGATCCACACCGACACGCTGAACGAGAGCGGCTTCGTCGAGGATACCGTCGCGGCCTTCAAGGGCCGCACCATCCACGCCTTCCACACCGAGGGCGCCGGCGGCGGCCACGCGCCCGACATCATCAAGGTGTGCGGGCTCGGAAACGTCATTCCGTCCTCGACCAACCCGACCCGGCCCTACACGGTCAACACCATCGCCGAACATCTCGACATGCTGATGGTCTGCCATCATTTGTCGCCGTCGATCCCCGAGGACATCGCCTTCGCCGAGAGCCGCATCCGCAAGGAGACGATCGCGGCCGAGGACATCCTGCACGACATCGGCGCCTTCTCGATCATCTCCTCCGACAGCCAGGCCATGGGCCGCGTCGGCGAGGTGCTGATCCGCACCTGGCAGACCGCCGACAAGATGAAGCGCCAGCGCGGCCGGCTGAAGGAGGAGACCGGCGACAACGACAATTTCCGCGTCCGCCGCTACATTGCCAAATACACGATCAACCCGGCCATCGCCCATGGCATGAGCCGCGAGATCGGCTCGGTCGAGGTGGGCAAGCGGGCCGACCTCGTGCTGTGGAGCCCGGCCTTCTTCGGCGTCAAGCCGGACATGGTGCTGGTCGGCGGAACCATCGTCATGGCCCCGATGGGCGACCCCAACGCCTCCATTCCCACGCCGCAGCCGGTGCACTACCGGCCGATGTTCGGCGCCTATGGCAGGGCGCCGGCGGCCTCGTCGGTCACCTTCGTCTCGCGCGTCGCGCTCGACGCCGGCCTGCGCGAGCGGCTCGGCGTCGACAAGCCGATGGTGGCGGTGGAGAACACGCGCGGCGGCATCGGCAAGCGCTCCATGGTGCTCAACGACGCCACCCCGCATGTCGAGGTCGACCCGGAGACCTACGAGGTGCGTGCCGACGGCGAGCTGATCACCTGCGAGCCCGCGACCGTGCTGCCGATGGCGCAACGGTATTTTCTGTTCTAGAGCGATGGGCGTCCCGGTCGCTGCCGGCTCGTCTTTGCCCATCGGAGGAATGAATGATCTACGTCGTCGCCACGCTCACCATCAAGCCCGGCTCGCTGGAGGCCCTGCGTCCGGCCGCCGCGACCTGCCGGGAGGCGACGCTGAAGGAGAAGGGCTGCATCGCCTACGAGCTGCACCAGAGCCTCGCCGATCAGCACAAGCTGGTCTTCATCGAGAAGTGGGAGACCCGCGAGGCGCTGACCTCCCATTCCAAGCAGCCGCATCTCGCCGCCTGGCGCGAGGCGAGCAACCCGCATCTCGTCTCGCGCGTCATCGAGGTCGTGCATCCCGAGAAGGTCGAGACGTTCTGATGTACCAAGCCGTCGGGGCGCCGGGCTCCCGCATGACCCGGATCACCTGGATGCTGGAGGAGCTCGGCCAGCCCTACGGGATCGTCAAGGCCAAGCAGCACACCGAGACGATGGTCCGCTACAACCCGTCCGGCAAGATGCCGGCGCTGGTCGACGGCGACTTCGTGCTGACCGATTCGGCCGCGATCTGCAGCTATCTGGCCGACAAGCACGCCGAAAAGGGCATGGGCGGCGCCGATGCGAGGGAGCGGGCGATGCTGCTTTCCTGGCTCTTCTTCGCCCAGTCGGAGCTCGAGGCGCCGCTGTGGAACAAGCTCAAGCACCGCCTGCTCCTGCCCGAGGACCAGCGCGCCGAGGTCGGCGCTTGGACGGCGGCCGAGTTCGGGCGCGAGATCGGGACGCTGGAGAAGCGCCTCGGCGACCGCCCGTTCGCGATGGGCGACCGCTTCACCGCCGCCGACGTGCTGCTCGGCCATTGCGGCCAGTGGGCGCGCGGCGCAAGGTTCGAGATCCGGTCCGACCGGGTCAATGCCTATTTCGACCGTGTGCTGGCGCGACCGGCGCTGGCGCGGGCCAAGGCGAAGGAGGCCGAGGCACAATGAAGCTCGACATCAAGACCGATTTCACCAGCCTGCCGAAGGCCGGCAGCGTGCTTCGCGCGGGCGATGCCGGCGTCGCGACGGCGTTCGACAAGGCGACGCTGCCGCATGACGAGCGGCATCTGCGCCGCAAGGTGCTGTCGCTGGCCGGCGGCGGCAAGCTGCTCGTCGACCTGCCCGAGCCGGTCATGCTGGCTTCCGGCGACCGGCTGGTCCTCGACGACGGCAGGCAGGTGGAGATCGGCGCCGAGCCGGAGGAGCTGCTGGAAGCCCGCGCGCGAGATGCGGTGCATCTCGCCGAGCTCGCCTGGCACATCGGCAACCGCCACCTCGCCGCGCAGATCGAAGCGGGCCGCCTGCTCATCCTGCGCGACCACGTCATCGAGGACATGCTGAAGGGCCTGGGCGCGGCCGTGCGCCATGTCGTCGAGCCGTTCCAGCCGGTGCGCGGCGCCTATTCCGGCCACGACCACCATCACGATCATGACCATCATGGGCATGGTCACGACCATCATCACGGCCATGGCGAGCCCGACGCCTATGGCCGCCTGCCGGGCGACCCGCATTACGGCCACAACCATGCCTGAAGCGGCCGGCCCCGCGACGGTGCTCAGGCTGATGGCCTGGCTGTCGCCGGCCTTCCCCGTCGGTTCGTTCAGCTACAGCCACGGGCTGGAGCGGGCCGTGCAGGACGGGCTGGTGACCGACGCGGAAAGCCTGAAGGAATGGCTGGAAGCGCTCGTCTCGTGGGGCTCCGGCTGGAACGACGCGGTTCTGTTCTGCGAGGCGATGCGCCGCGCCGGAACCGGCGGCGACCTTGCCGAACTCGCAGAGCTGGCCGAGGCGCTGGCCGGCTCGGCCGAACGCCATCTCGAAACCTCCCAGCAGGGCCGTGCCTTCGCCGCCGCCTCCGCCGCATGGCCGCAGGCCGCCATGGAAAAGCTGCCGGCGAGCGCGCCCTATCCGGTCGCGGTCGGCGCGCTGGCCGGCGCGGAAGGCATCGCGCCGGCCGTCGCGGCGGCGGCCTATCTCCAGGCCTTCGCATCGAATCTCGTCCAGGCGGGGATCCGCCTCGGCGTGACCGGCCAGGTCGACGGCGTGTGTCTGATCGCGGCGCTGGAGCCGCTGCTTTCAGCGACCGCCGCCCAAGCTGCGGAAGCCGACCTCGACGATCTCGGCTCCTGCACCCTGCTCGCAGAGATTTCCGCGATGCGGCATGAGACCCAGTATTCGCGGCTGTTCCGGACATGAGCATCCTCGCGCTCTGCCTTGCCCTGCCGCTGATCGCCATCGCGACGCTGCATGCCTACTGGGCCATCGGCGGTATCTGGCCGGGCACGGACGCGGCCTCCTGCGCCCGCGCCGTCGTCGGCTTCAAGGGCGCCGAGGTCATGCCGCCGCCTGCTGCCGGCTTCGCCGTCGCCGCCGTCGCCATCGTCATGGCGCTGGTCGCGCTGGCGTTGGGCGGCTGGTATGCCGAGCCGATCGAGCCGGTACAGCTCGCCGGCATGGCTTTGTTCGCCGGCTTCGTGCTCTTGGCCCGCGGCCTGCTCGGCTTCACCCCGTGGTGGCGCCGGCTGACCCCGCTTCAGCCCTTCGCGCGTCTCGACACGCGCTTCTATTCGCCGCTCTGCCTCGCCCTCGGCGCCGGCTTCCTGGCGCTCGCCTTCGGAGGATTTGCCGCATGACGTCACCGAACGGACCCCTGCGCATCGGCATTGGCGGGCCTGTCGGCTCGGGCAAGACGACGCTGACGGAGAAGCTGTGCAAGGCGATGCGCGACGATTTCTCGATCGCCGTCGTCACCAACGACATCTACACCAAGGAAGACGCGATGATGCTCGCGCGGCTTCAAGCTCTCCCCGAGGAGCGCATCGTCGGCGTCGAGACCGGCGGCTGCCCGCACACGGCGATCCGCGAGGACGCCTCGATCAACCTCGCCGCGATCGCCGACCTGAACGGCCGCTTCCCCGGCCTCGACATCGTCTTCATCGAGTCCGGCGGCGACAACCTCGCCGCCACCTTCTCGCCCGACCTCGCCGATCTGACGCTCTATGTCATCTCGGTCTGCCAGGGCGAGGAGATCCCGCGCAAGGGCGGGCCGGGCATCACCCGCTCCGACTTCCTCGTCATCAACAAGAGCGATCTGGCGCCCTATGTGAACGTCGATCTCGACGTGATGGAGCGCGACGCTGGCCGCATGCGCGCCGGCCGCGCCTTCGCCTTCACCGACCTGTCGCGCGGCAAGGGCGTGGCTGAGATCGTCGACTTCATCGTCGAGAATGGCGGCCTGCAGCGGCAGCCGGCCCGCCGCAGCGCGTAAACGGCTTGCCTCAGCCGCATTTCCGGACCCAAAGCCGCTTTGCACTTTTGCTGGAAATGCTCTAGCGCCCGAACACGATCACCGTGTCGGCCTCGCGCCGGCGGCCTGTCACCAGCTCGACATTGGCCATGTCGTTAGAGAAGGCGCGCTCGCGCGCGGCCTCCGGCGAGAGCCCGTGCTCGACCCAGCGCTGCACCAGCCGGCGGGCGAGCTCGCCCTTCGGCACGTCGAGAAACACGGTCCAGTCGAACAGCCCGGCCAGCCCGTTCCACGGCTCCTGGTCGAGCAGCAGGTAGTTGCCCTCGACGATGACGAAGCGGGCCGAGGCCGGCACGTGCTCGGCCGCTGCCCGCGAAAAATCGGCCGCGCGGTCGAAGGCTGGCGCGAAGGCCTCCGAGCCCGGCGCCCGCAGCCGCTGGAGCAGCGTGGCGAAGCCGGCGTAGTCGAAGGTCTCGGGTGCGCCCTTGCGGGCGGAGAGCCCGCGCGCGGCAAGAAGCGTATTGTCGAGGTGGAAGCCGTCCATCGCCAGAAGCGCGGCCTCGGCGCCGAGAAGCTCGCGCAGCCGCGCGGCCAGCGTCGACTTGCCGGCGGCCGGCGGTCCGGCGATGCCGATGACGAAACGGCCGCGCCCGGCGGCGCGCCGGAACAGCTCCGCGGCGAGATGCGCGACGTCCGACATGGTCCTGCTCCCGTCCGGACGACGGCCGCGTCCGGCACGTTCAATCTGGGGATCGGCGCGCCGGCCGGCAAGCGCCGCGGGCGCGAAAAGAAAAGGGGCCCGCCGATGGCGAGCCCCCGAATTGCGTTCCGCGCGGGGCGGCTGGCTACATGCCCGATTCCTTGGCGATCAGCGCGCGGGCTTCCTCGACCAGCGCCTTGCCGTCGAGGCCCTTGCCGGAAACCTCCTGGATCCAGGCGTCGACCACGGGTGCGGCCGCGTCCTTCCAGCGCTGCGTCTCGGCCTCGTCGAGGGTCATGATGTTGTTCTTCCTGTCCTGCGCGATCTTGAGGCCGATCTGGTCGCCTTCGTCCATCACGCGGCCGAAGAAGGCGGCGGTATCGAGGCCGGAATTGGCGTCGATCACCTTCTTCACGTCGTCGGGCAGCTTGTCGTAGGAGGCCTGGTTCATCGCGAAGACGAAGGTCTGCGTGTAGAGGCCGTTCTTGCCCGAGAAGCCGGTATGGTTGTGGACGAGCTCGCTGATCTTCAGCGACGGCGTCACCTCCCACGGCACGGTTGTCGCGTCGATCACGCCCTTCGACAGCGCATCGGTCGTGGCCGGCACCGGCATGCCGACCGGCGTCGAGCCCAGCTTCTCCAGCATCTGGTTGATGACGCGCGAGCCGCCGCGGATCTTCAGCCCCTTCATGTCCTCCAGCTTGGTCACCGGGTTCTTGGAATGGATGAGGCCCGGCCCGTGCGTGTGCCAGGCGATCACCTTCATGCCCTTGAACTCGTCGACGCAATGCTTCTCGCAATAGAGCTGGAACGCACGCGAGGTCTGCTCGCCATTGGTCATGATGAAGGGCAGCTCGAACGCCTCCGTCGCCGGGAAACGGCCGGGCGTGTAGCCGATCACGGTCCAGATCAGGTCGACGAAGCCGTCGTTCACCTGGTCGATGAGCTGCGGCGGCGTGCCGCCGAGCGCCATCGCGTCGTATTTCTCGATCTTGAGCTTGCCGCCCGCTTCCTTCTGCACCTTCTCGATCCAGGGCAGGATCGCCTTGGCGGGGATTGTGGCCTGCGGCGGCAGCATCTGGTGCACCCGCAGCGTCACCTCCTGGGCCTGGGCAACGACCGTCATCGCGCCCAGGGCGACGGCGGCTGTCAGCAACTTCCTGAAGATTGTCATCGGCGTTCCTCCCTGAAACTGTATTGTTATATAACAGAACTGTTTTCGGCGAGGAAGCGGCGAAAGCGGTATACGCGGCGGTCGCGCCGTTCGCCGCAAAATCCGCGAAACCGGCCGGAATCGGACATATGCCGCTTGGCCCGCTCGAAAAAAGTATGCAGGCGCTTGCGCTGCCGGGGCCGATGGAGCCATAGGGTCGCGACGGAAGCCCGCCTGCGCGCGGGGGAGAAAGATCCGCTGGAGGATATGGAATGACAGTCAAGACCGCCGCGAAGCCGCCTTTCCGCGCCGACCATGTCGGCAGCCTGCTGCGCGCCGAATCGGTGAAGACCGCGCGCAGGCGCTTCTTCGAGGAGAAGTCGATCGGCCGCGAGGAACTGAAGGAGGTCGAGGATGCCGCGATCCGCGACGTCGTCAAGCTCCAGCAGGACGCCGGCCTGCCGGTGGTGACCGACGGCGAGACGCGCCGCGCCTACTGGCACTTCGACTTCATGGGCGGCCTCGACGGCATGGAGATCGTCGAGGGCGAGGCGAACGTGAAGTTCGCCGGCGTGGCGCTGACGACGCGTCCCGTCATCACCGACAGGCTCGACTTTCCGGCCGATCACCCGATGCTCGACCACTACAAATATCTCGCCTCGGTGGCGGCGGTGACGCCGAAGATCTCGATCCCCGGCCCGAGCTGCGTCCACTTCCGCACCCGCCGCGAGGACATCGCGCCGGCCGAATACCGCAAGGACGAGGAGAAGCTGTTCTCCGACATCACGGCGACCTACAGGAAGGCGGTGCAGGCCTTCTACGACGCCGGCTGCCGCTACCTCCAGATGGACGACATCTTCTTCGCCTATCTGTGCGACCCGCGCCAGCGCGCCGAGCGCAAGGCGAACGGCCAGGATCCCGATTTCCTCATCGACCGCTACGCGCAGATGATGCACGACGCCATCGCCGACCGGCCCGACGACATGGTGATCGGCATGCATATGTGCCGCGGCAACTTCAAGTCGACGCACGCGGCCGAGGGCGCCTACGACCCGGCGGCCGACGCCATCTTCAACAAGACCGGCGTCGACATCTACTTCATGGAATACGACACCGAGCGCGCCGGCGGGCTGGAGCCGCTGCGCCTGCTGCCGAAGGGCAGGAAGCGGGTCATGCCCGGCTTCATCACCACCAAGACCGGCGAGCTGGAGAAGCTGGACGATCTGAAGCGCAAGTTCGACGAGGCCTCGAAATATGCCGACATCGACCAGCTCGGTATCGCGCCTCAGTGCGGCTTCGCCTCGACCGAGGAAGGCAACACCGTCACCGTCGACGACGAGAAGCGCAAGCTCGACCTCGTCGTGAAGACGGCCGAGGCGATCTGGGGCGGCGTCGCCGCCTGACGGGCTGTCACGTCGCTTCCTGACATCCGGCCGGCGCCCGCGACGGTTGCCGGCCGGGCGTTTGCCGCGTAGGAACATCGCCGGCGCACGCCTGATGGTGACGGAGCCGGATGACCCGCAGATATTCCGCCTTTTCGCTGTTCGTCGAGGGACTGCGCGGCCAGACGGGCTGGGCGCCGGCCTGGCGCACGCCGAAGCCGAAGGCGCAATATGACGCGGTGATCGTCGGCGGCGGCGGCCACGGGCTGGCCACCGCCTACTACCTCGCGAAGAACCACGGCATCCGCAACGTCGCCGTCGTCGAGAAGGGCTGGCTGGGTGGCGGCAATACCGGCCGCAACACCACAACGATCCGCTCCAATTATTTCTATCCCGAGAGCGTCGCGCTCTACGATTTCGCGCTCAGGCTCTACGAGGGCCTGTCGCGGGAACTCAACTACAACGTCATGTTCTCGCAGCGCGGGCTGGTCACGGTCGCCCATTCGGAAGCCGAGATGGAGATCGCCGCCCGCGTGGTCAACGCCATGCAGATCAACGGCACCGATGCCGAGCTGCTCGGCCCCGAGGAGGTCCTGAAGCGCGAGCCGCTGCTCAACATGTCCGATCGCGCGCGCTTCCCCGTCTTCGGCGGCGTTTGGCAGGGCCGCGCCGGCGTGGCGCGCCACGACGCGGTCGCCTGGGGCTATGCGCGCGCGGCAGACCGGATGGGCATCGACATCATCCAGGACTGCGAGGTCGAGGGCTTCCTCGTCGAGGACGGCCGCTGCGTCGGCGTCGAGACGGCTGGTGGCACCATCCGCGCCGGCGCGGTCGGCCTCGCCGTCGCCGGCCATTCGAGCGTTATGGCCGCGAAAGCCGGCTTCGGCCTGCCGATCCAGTCCTACTCGCTGCAGGCGATGGTGTCGGAGCCGGTCAAGCCCTGCATGGAGACGGTCGTGCTCTACCCGGGCACGGGCACCTATCTGTTCCAGTCCGACAAGGGCGAGATCGTCGTCGGCGGCGGCATCGACCGCGTGCCCTCCTACGCGCAGCGCGGCAACCCGCCGGCGCAGCGGCAGGTGCTGTCGGGCATGCTGGAGATGTTCCCCGCCTTCGGCCAGTTGAAGCTGATGCGCCAATGGGCCGGCAATGTCGATGTCACGCCGGATTCGTCGGCGGTTCTCGGCCCGTCGCCGCTGCCGGGCCTCTATCTCAATTGCGGCTGGGGCACCGGCGGCTTCAAGTCGATCCCCGCCGGCGGCTGGCTGCTGGCGCACCTGATCGCGAAGGGCGAGCACCACGAGATCAGCCGGCCCTTCGACCTCTCCCGCTTCATGACCGGCCGCCTCGTCGACGAAGCGGCCGGCTCCGGCATCGCGCATTAGGAGGCCGGCGAGGATGCAGCTCTTCTCCTGCCCCTTCTGCGGCCCGCGCGACGAGACGGAGTTCCACTTCGCCGCCGAGGCCGGCAAGACCCGGCCCGAGCCGGCCGGCGAGGTGAGCCCGGAAGCCTGGTCGGGCTATCTCTACGCGAAATCCAATCCGAAGGGCCCGTCGCGCGAGATCTGGCAGCACGTCACCTGCGGCGAGTTCTTCCTGATGGAGCGCGACACGCTGACCCACGAGGTGGCGGGGTCGAAGGCGTTGCGAGGGCAGCGCCCATGACCGCCCGCCGCCTCTCCACCGCCCCCGACGGCCCGGCGGTTCCCTTCACCTTCGACGGCAAGCCGTTCGAGGGCCGGCCGGGCGACACCATCGCCTCCGCTCTGCTGGCGGCAGGCGTCCGCGTCGTCGGCCGCAGCTTCAAGTACCACCGGCCGCGCGGCGTCTGGGGCGCCGGCGCCGAGGAGCCCAACGCGCTGGTCGACGTGAGCCTCGACGGCCGAACCACGCCCAACCTGCGCGCCACCACCGAGCCGCTGGTCGAGGGCATGGCGCTGCGCGCCGTCAACGCCCGCCCGAGCGCGGCGGCCGATCGTGGCCGCGTGCTCGACCGCTTCGCCAAGTTCATCCCCGCCGGCTTCTACTACAAGACCTTCATCTGGCCGGACTGGCACCGCTTCGAGCCGCGCATCCGCGCCATGGCCGGCCTCGGCCGGCTCGACCCGGCGACGCATCCACCGGCCGATTGCCCGATCGTCCATGCCAGGTGCGACGTGCTGGTCGTCGGCGCCGGCCCCGCCGGCCTGTCCGCCGCGCGCGCGGCGGCGGCCTCCGGCGGCAGCGTCATCCTCGTCGACGACCAGGAGCGGCCCGGCGGCGCGCTGCTCCACCGCCATGCCGAGATCGACGGGCGACCCGGCCGCATCTGGGCCGCCTCCTGCGTCGAGGCGCTGCGGGCCGCCGGCCACCGCGTGCTCGCCTCGGCCACCGCCTTCGGCGTCTACGACCACAACCTCGTCGGCGTCTGGCAGCGGCGCTTCGGCCGGCCCGACGCGCTGTGGCAGATCCGCGCCGGCCGCATCGTCGTGGCCGCCGGCGCCATCGAGCGGCCGCTGGTCTTCCCCGACAACGACCGGCCGGGGGTGATGTCGGCGGAAGCCGCGCTTTTCTATCTGCGCCGCCACGACCTCCTCGTCGGCGAGCGCATCGTCGTGGCGACCAACAACGACAAGGCCTATGCGGTCGCCCGCGCGCTGGCGACCGCCGGCGCCAGGGTCGCGATCGCCGACATGCGCGCCTCGGCCGCGCCGCAGACCGCGGAAGGCCTGTCGGTGCTGCCCGGCGCCCGCGTCACGGCCGTGGAAGGCGAGGACGGCGTCGAGGCCGTGCGCGTCGGCGGCCGCCGCGTCGAGGCCGACTGCCTGCTCGTCTCCGGCGGCTTCACGCCGACCGTCCATCTCCACGCCCAGGCGAAGGGCAAGCTGCGCTACGAGGAGAGCCTCGCCGCCTTCGTGCCGGGCGAGCGGCTGCCGGGCCTCGTCGTGGCGGGCGCCGCCAA
>Ga0206103_100633_pt1 | contig 16623 bp, 14 predicted proteins | sample 1B5Ametagenome_FD_148638 | JGI IMG/M metagenome (GOLD analysis project Ga0206103, IMG submission 148638) | Enriched microbial communities from leaf-cutter ant dump, University of Wisconsin, Madison, United States - 1B5A | ecosystem: Environmental > Terrestrial > Nest > Insects nest > Nest dump... | reverse complement strand
CGGGTTCCGCGAAGCGATGCGGCTTGCGGGCATTCCGGTGGAGGAGGAGCTGGTTCGAGACTCCCGCTATGACCCCGACGCTGCCTTGCGTATCGCGGAAGACTTCCTTTCACTCCCCGAGCCGCCTACCGCGATCATTGCCGCGAACGACGTCACGGCCATGCGGGTGATCGAAGAGGCAAAGGAACTCGGTCTGTCAGTTCCGGGTGACCTCTCGGTGGTTGGGTTCGACGACATTCCTGACGCCGCCCTGTGCGAGCCCCCGCTCACCACCGTGCGTCAACCGCTCCAGGCCATGGGTGCGGCAGCCATGACGATGCTTCTCGACATCCTTGAGGGCCGCGAGCACGAACACCACATCCGCATGGACGTGGAACTCGTGGTGCGCGAAAGCACCGCTCCGCCGCGCAACTAGCTGCACCAGCGTCGGCCGCGCCCGCGCTCCCCTCGGTCCCCTCCTGCCGTCCCCTCCCCACCGGCGCGCTCCCTCTCCTCCTACCGGCACCGCCAGCACCGCTCATCACCGGTTCCCGCCCCCAGCGGCACCGAGCGTCGCGCCCGCACCACTTTTCGCGCCCCCACCCCCGACTCCCCGCTCACCACCGCACCGACAGGCCGATTTGTGGTGCTCACGCGACGCGGGGGGCGCGGGGCGCGGGGGACGGCCGACGCCGAGGTCGCCCGAGCGGCGGCCGGGGGGCGGGGCACGAGGGGCCGGCCTGGGCGGACGGCCGACGCTGAGGTCACCCATGCGTCGCGCCCGCACCACATTTCGCACCCCCACCCCCGAATCCCCGCTCACCACCGCACCGACAGGCCGATTTGTGGTGCTCACGCGACGCGGGGGCACGGGGGACGGCCGGGGCGGCCGGGGCGCGGGGCCGGGGCGCCGGGCCGGTGCGGCCCGCGCGCCGGCCGGCTGGGACAGACGGCCGACGCTGAGGTCACCCAAGCGTCGCGCCCGCACCACTTTTCGCACCCCCACCCCCAAATCCTCGCTCACCACCGCTCCGACAGGCCGATTTGTGGTGCTCGCGCGACGCGGGGGGCGCGGGGGCCGGGCGACGGACGGCCGACGCCGAGGTCGCCCGAGCGGCGGCCGGAGCGCGGGGGACGGCCGACGCCGAGGTCGCCCGAGCGGGGGCCGGGGCGCCGGGCCGGGGCGGCCCGCGCGCGGGCCGAACCGCGCGCACCGCACCCTGCCGCAAACGCCACACGGCGGCCGCCACCGAGAAGGTGACGGCCGCCGCGGACCGGGAGTGAGAGTGGGCTAATGCCCGTAGAGCTGCTCTGTCGCACGGCGGTACTGCTCGCGCACCACCGGCTGCAAATCGGGATCGATATGCGTGTCCATTGCCACCTGCCACGCAGGGCGTTCGCCAGTCAGTGCCCACGCCGCCTGGACCGTGGCACCCATCGCGACGTACTCGCCCGGCTTGGGGATGTCGATCGGCAGGCCAAAGACCTGCGCGGCTGCCCGCCCAACGGCCGGGTTGAAGGCCGCGCCGCCTACCAACAGGATGCGCTTGGCGTCGAGCCCATGAGCGCGCACTGCGTCGACGCCGTCAGCGAGGCCGCACAGCATTCCTTCGACGTGCGCACGCGCAATGTTGGCTCGGGTTGCCGACGCGAGGGTGAGACCAAGCAGGCTCGCCGTCGCATCGGGACGGTTGGGCGTGCGCTCGCCTTCGAAGTACGGCACGAGCGTGACCCCGCCTGCGCCCGGCTCCGCCGCAAGCGCGAGCTCGGCCAAGCCGTCGAAGTCCACCTCGAGCAGGCGCGTTGCGGAATCAAGCACGCGAGCCGCGTTGAGGGTGGCGACGAGCGGCAAGAACTGGCCGGCAGCGTCGGCGAAACCCGCAATGGTTCCGGTCGCATCGCGGACCGGCGCGGGGGTGACAGCAAAGACGGTGCCCGACGTGCCGAGGGACACGACCACGTCCCCTTCGCCCGCACCAAGGCCAAGACCCGCGCCCGCATTGTCGCCAGCGCCGGGTCCCACCACGATGTCGGTCGGCCCGTTGTACCCCACCGTTCCGGCGCGCTCGTGAGGCGCGATGACGCGCGGGACCACGGCGTCGTGACCGAGCGCGGCGATGAGAAGTTCCCGGTCATACTCCCCCGACGCGGGGTTCCAGTAGCCGGTGCCCGACGCGTCGGACCGGTCGGTCGTCAGCGCGTCGAGTGCGGCGCCGAGCGGCGCGACGCCCTCGGGGCCGTAGCCCATGAGTCGCCACGTAAGCCAGTCATGCGGAAGCGCCACGGCGGCAACGCGCGCGGCGTTGTCCGGCTCGTTGTCCCGCAGCCAGCGAAGCTTGGTTGAGGTGAAGGACGCGACGGGCACAAGGCCGGACCGCTCCACCAGAGCCTCAGCCCCGAACTCGGCGATGAGGTCCTGCGCGGCACCCGCGGACCGCGTGTCATTCCACAGAAGGGCTTCGCGCACCACGTTGCCTTCGGCGTCGAGCGCCACCATGCCGTGTTGTTGGCCGCCGACGCTGATGGCGGCGACGTCGTCAAGGCCACCGGCGTCGTCAATGGCGGCGAGCAGGGCCGTCCACCAATGATCCGGGTGCACCTCGGTGCCATCCGGGTGTGAGGCGCGGCCACTACGGACCACGTCACCCGTGGCGAGGTCACGAATGACCACCTTGCAGCTTTGAGTGGAGGAGTCGACTCCTGCGACGAGCGTCATTGCTGTCTCCGTATGTCAGGGGTGAGATGACGACGTGGCCGGCCGGATACCGCGCAGGTGCGCGGCCCGGCCGGCCAGGTCATGGTCTTAGCCGCGTGCGCCGAGCAGGTGCTCGATCGCGAGCTGCTGAACACGCACGAAGCCGAAGCCCTCGCCGTTGTAGTAGGCGTCGGGGTTGAAGTCCTCGTATGCCGACTTGTCAGCCTTGAGGTCCGCAATCGACTCGCCAGCGGCAAGCGTGGGCTGTGCGAGCTGGTCATTCTTGGCAGCCTTCAGCGCCTCCTGCACCTCGGGGTCCGCACGGAACGCCTTCGCACGCTCCTTAAGAAGGAGGTACATGCGGATGTTGGCGCGAGCCGACTCCCACACCCCGTTGATGTCCTCGGTACGCGACGGCTTGTAGTCGAAGTGGCGGGGGCCGGTGTAGGCCTTGCCACCGTCGGGGCCGCCGTTCTCAAGGAGGTCAACGAGCGAGAAGGCGTTGATGAGGTCACCGTGACCAAAGACGAGGTCCTGGTCGTACTTGATGCCGCGCTGACCGTTGAGGTCAATGTGGAACAGCTTGCCCTGGAACAGTGCCTGCGCAATGCCTGCGGTGAAGTTGAGGCCTGCCATCTGCTCGTGACCCACCTCAGGGTTGAGGCCAACGAGCTCGGGGTGGTCGAGGGTCTCAATGAAGGCGAGCGCGTGACCCACCGTGGGCAGCAGGATGTCGCCACGGGGCTCGTTCGGCTTGGGCTCTATCGCGAACTTGATGTCGTAGCCGTTGTCGATCACATACTGACCGAAGATGTTGGCTGCCTCGCGGTAACGCTCAAGAGCAACGCGAGTGTCCTTCGAGAAGTCGTACTCAGCGCCCTCGCGACCGCCCCACATCACGAAGGTCTTGGCACCGAGTTCAGCAGCAAGGTCAATGTTGCGGAGGATCTTGCGCAACGTGAAGCGACGCACGGCGCGGTCATTCGACGTCACACCGCCGTCCTTGAACACGGGGTGCGAGAACGTGTTGGTGGTGATCATCGGGATCACCATGCCCGTCTCGTCGCACGCCTTCTTCAGGGCGTCGATCGCCGCGCGACGCTCCGCCTCAGACGAACCAAACGGGAAGAGGTCGTCGTCGTGGAACGTCATGCCGTAAGCGCCGATTTCCGACAGCTTGTGAATAGCCTCAACGGCGTCGAGCGGGCCACGCGTAGCCGAGCCGAAGGGGTCCTGCGCATTCCAACCGATAGTCCACAGTCCGAATGTGAACTTGTCGTCGCGCGTGGGGGTGGGGGCCATGGTGTGCACTCCGATCATCATCGATCAATAGTTGTCAGTGGGAACATAATTCCCCAAGTTCACGGTGTCAACCCGTGACCTAGGACTAAGTGTGAACCGGGTCACCTCGAAAACGTTCTCCATAGGCCAGCATAATCACGATCAGATAACACCCGCATGCCAGGAGTTGGCAGTGGGGGTCGAACCGGTTATATGTTTGCGGGGTCAACTTAGTGTGACGCCACGATGCAGGAGCCTGACGAAGGAGTGAGGCAGGGTGTTTTGTCTAAGGTGCGCGGTAAAGCTGCCGCTCTCAACCTCGGCAACACCCCTCTTCCCTCTTCGCTGGGTAAGCGCATCGTTATCTCCGTAATCGCGTAAGGCATCGATGCTGGACCGCGCCCGGAGAAGCGCAACCGCAGAGTGCCACTCGGCACACAAGGAAGGGAAAACTGCGCAATGAAGAAAATGAACAAGCTCGCGCTCATCGCGGGCGTCGGCGCCATGGCGCTTACCCTGGCCGCTTGCTCTTCGGACAGCGACTCGGGTGAGACGACCCAGGCCACGAGCGGTGGCGGTGGCGGCGACGCTACGGCCGAGTGCAACGTCGGTATTGCCATGCCGACGCGCTCGCTCGAGCGCTGGATCAACGACGGTGAGGGCCTCAAGGCCCGCCTGCAGGACGACGGCTGCACCGTTGACCTCCAGTACGCCGACAACAAGACCGACCAGCAGATCTCGCAGCTCCAGAACATGATCGCCAACGGTGCGAACATCCTGGTGATTGCGTCGATCGACGGCACCACCTTGGGCCCCGTGCTCGAGGAGGCCGGCGCTGCTGGCGCCACGGTCATCGCTTACGACCGCCTCATCAACGGCACCGAGAACGTGGACTACTACGCCACGTTCGACAACGAGTCCGTGGGTACCCTCCAGGGTCAGTTCATCGAGGAGACCCTCGGCCTTGCCGACGGTGAAGGCCCCTACAACTTCGAGCCGTTCGCCGGTAGCCCCGACGACAACAACGCGAAGTTCTTCTTCAAGGGCGCCTGGGACGTGCTGAGCCAGTACGTCGACAGCGGTCAGCTGGTTGTTCAGTCGGGCAAGGCTCCTGCCACGCTCGACGACTGGCAGTCCATCGGCATCCTCGGCTGGGGCTCGGATGACGCCCAGGCCGAAATGGAGACCCGCCTCTCGTCCTTCTACACGGACAAGAAGGTTGACGTCGTCCTGTCGCCGAACGACTCGCTCGCTGTTGGTATCGCGCAGGCTCTTGTCAACGCTGGTTACACCGGCGACGACTTCCCGGTCCTCACGGGCCAGGACGGTGACAAGGCTGCCGTCTCCAACATCCTCAAGGGCAACCAGTCCATGACGGTCTGGAAGGACACCCGCCTCCTCGGCGAGCGCGTGCAGATGATGATTCAGTCGCTGCTCGCAGGCGAGGAGCCCGAGGTGAACGACACCGAGACGTACGACAACGGCGTCAAGGTTGTTCCTTCCTACCTCATCACGCCTGAGGTCGTCACCGCCGACACGGTGGAGTCGAAGCTCATTGAGTCCGGCTTCCTCAAGGCTGAGGACGTAGGCCTCTAATAACCACTGAGGCGGTGGCGGCCGCGGGCATCCGCGGGCGCCACCGCCCGGTGCGTTCCACATCAACTCGGAAGGAACACCGTGTCGGATCTCATCCTCCGCATGAAGGACATCGTCAAGGAGTTCTCCGGCGTGCGCGCGCTTAGTGGCGTGTCGCTCGACGTAGCTCGTGGCGAGATCCACGGCATCTGCGGTGAGAACGGTGCCGGAAAGTCGACCCTCATGAAGGTCCTCTCCGGCGTCTACCCTCATGGCAACTTCGAAGGCGAGATTGAGTTCGACGGCGAGCCCGCCGTCTTCCGCTCGATCAACGACTCCGAAGACGCCGGCATCGTCATCATTCACCAGGAACTGGCGCTGTCGCCTTACCTGTCCATCGCCGAAAACATCTTCCTCGGCAACGAGCGCGCCAAGAACGGCGTGATCGACTGGCATGAGACCAACCACCAGGCCAAGCAACTGCTCGACCGTGTTGGTCTGAACGAAGATGTCACGACCCCCGTCCTCCAACTTGGTGTCGGCAAGCAACAGCTTGTCGAGATCGCCAAGGCACTGTCGAAGGACGTCAAGCTTCTCATCCTCGATGAGCCAACAGCCGCGCTCAACGACGACGACTCAGCTCACCTGCTTGAGCTCATCAAGGGCCTGCGTGATCAGGGCATCACCTCGATCATCATCTCGCACAAGCTCCAAGAGATCCGATCGGTCGCAGACAACATCACGGTTATTCGTGATGGTCACACCGTTGACAACTTCTCGATGCAGGACAAGGACAACTCGGAGCAGCGCCTCATCCGTTCGATGGTGGGCCGCTCATTGGACAACCTCTACCCCGAACGCAACGTCGAGATCGGCGAAGAGGTCTTCCGCGTTGAGAACTGGAACGCGTACCACCCGGTCGACACCGGTCGCCAGGTCATTCACGACGCCTCGTTCTACGTGCGCGCCGGTGAAGTGGTCGGCTTCGCTGGCCTCATGGGGGCTGGTCGCACCGAACTTGCGATGAGCATCTTTGGTCACCAATGGGGCACCAAGATCTCCGGCAAGGTCTACCGCCACGGCGAGGAGATCGGCGTCAGCACGGTGGCTGAGGCTGTTTCAAACGGCCTCGCGTACGTGACGGAGGACCGCAAGCGCTTTGGACTCAACCTCATTGCAACTGTGGCTGCCAACATCACGGGGGCCAACATGAGCGAGGTTGCCAAGTACGGCGTGATCGACCTTCACGATGAGATCGCGGTTGCCGAGCGCTTCCGTGGCTCACTCAACATCAAGACCGCCTCGGTCTTGCGTGAGGTTGGAACACTCTCCGGCGGTAACCAGCAGAAGGTAGTGCTGTCGAAGTGGCTCCACACGAGCCCGGAGATTCTCATTCTCGATGAGCCCACGCGCGGTGTTGACGTGGGTGCGAAGTACGAGATTTACGGCATCATCAACGACCTCGCCGCGCAGGGCAAGGCGATCGTGGTGATCTCGTCGGAGCTTCCCGAGCTCCTTGGTGTGTCCGACCGCATCTACACGATCGCAGAAGGCCACATCACTGGTGACGTTCCCCGTGCGGACGCCACTCAGGAACGACTCATGCAACTGATGACAGTGGGAGAAAACTAACGATGTCCGAGGTAACGACTACTGAGCTTGCCCCCGAGCGGCGCAAGTTCACCATCAACGCTCGTGACTATGGACTGCTTGGTGCGCTGCTGGTCATCGTGGCGCTCTTTCAGTTCTGGTTCACCGACGGCAAGCTGCTTTCGGGTGGTAACCCCAACTTCTTGATCAGCCAGAACGCCTACGTGGTGATCCTGGCGATCGGCATGGTGATGGTCATCATCGCCGGGCACATTGACCTGTCTGTTGGATCCATCGTCGCCATGATCGGTGGCGTGGTAGCACTCGCGATGAATAAGTGGGACTACCCGGTATGGGCCGCCATCTTGGTCGCACTCGCCCTTGGCGCCGTTGTCGGTGCCTGGCAAGGCTTCTGGGTCGCGTTCGTCCGAGTACCAGCCTTCATCGTGACCCTTGCGGGCATGTTGATCTTCCGCGGTCTCGCCATCGTGTTCCTCACGGGCGGCACCGAGGGTGGCCTCCCCCGTAGCTTCAACAACATCGCTAACGGATGGGTCCCGGGGTGGCTCGGCAAGTTCAACGACGTTGACACGCTCACGCTGGTTTTGGGTGCCGTCGCCGTTGTCGCCTACGTATTCAGCCAGCTCCGCACGCGCGCAAAGCTCGCAGCTCGCGACTTGCCGCGTGAGAGCCTTGCGATCTTCATCCCCAAGGCCGTGGTGATCTCGGCTGTGATCCTGTACGTCACGTACTTGCTCGCCAACTACCGTGGCACCCCGTACGTCCTCTTCCTGCTGGCCGTGCTCGTGCTTGCGTACACCTTTGTGCTCAACCGCACGGTGTTCGGCCGTCACATCTACGCCATGGGTGGCAACCGCTTCGCCGCCGTCATGTCGGGTGTGAAGACCAAGTGGGTGGACTTCTTCCTCTTCGTCAACATCGGCGTTCTCTCTGCCGTTGCCGCGATCGTCACCACGGCCCGTGCAGGTGCCGCCGTCTCGAGCGCCGGTAACTTCTACGAGCTCGACGCCATTGCCTCCGTGTTCATCGGTGGTGCCGCCGTTCAGGGTGGTGTTGGCAAGATCTCCGGCGTTGTCATCGGTGCACTCGTCATGGGTGTTCTCAACCAGGGTCTGTCGATCGCTGGTGTTGACGCCGCATGGCAGCAGGTCATCAAGGGTCTGGTGCTCCTCGCGGCCGTGGCGTTCGACGTCATGAACCGCCGCCGCTCCGGCGCCGCGTAACCGGGAAGGGTGCGCGTCATCGTCACACCAACAGATTTTGGTGGGGCTGTTTTAGAGCCCACTGAGACGATGCCGCGCACCCTCACACCGGGAAAGGGCAGCCGTATGGACGCGACCCGGCGGCATAATCTGTCCGCAATTCTCACATCAGTTCACCACCACCCGGGCATGTCCCGCGCGGAACTCACCCGCCACAGTGGCCTGAACCGTTCTACCGTTGGCGCACTCGTCGCGGAACTCACCGACCTGGGGCTTGTGCGTGAGGTGGCACCCGCCGAACACGCATCGCGCGGCCGTCCGAGCCCCCACGTCTACCCCCGCACCGACGTCATGGTGCTCGCTCTCAACCCTGACCTCGACGCTGTCACCGTTGGCCTCGTGGGACTCGGCGGCACCTTGCATGAGCGCATCCGTCACCCGTGGAGCAGCACGCCCAGCGTGGACGAGACTGTCGCCGCAATCAAAGACATCTCCCAGGACCTCATCGCCCAGCTCAATCCTTCCGCCACCCTCGTAGGGGCAGGCGTCGCGGTCCCGGGCCTGGTCCGCTCGGAAGACTCATTCGTTGTCCGTGCTCCCCACCTCGACTGGACGATGGTGCCGCTCGGAGACCTCCTTGTGGAGGCCCTCGGCATGCCGGTGGTGGTGCGCAACGACGCACGCGTGGCCACCGTAGCCGAGACGGTGTTTGGCGCAGGCCGCGGCGTGCGCGATCTTGTCTATGTCAACGGCTCCCCCTCCGGTATTGGCGGCGGCGCGATCGTTGACGGCGTGACCCTGCGCGGCACCTCCGGCTTTGGCGGCGAGTTCGGCCACACGGCGGTAGCGGGCGGCAAAGACCCATGTCACTGCGGCCGACGCGGTTGCTTGGAGACCGAGGTAAGCCACGCGCGCATTTTGGCAGCCTTGGGCAAAGACAGCGTGGACCTTGGAGATCTTGACGACGAACTCGTCAAGGCCGCAGCGGACCCAAAGGTGCGCGCCGAGATTCAGCGCCAACTTGGTGTGCTCTCCGGCACGGTGGGCAATCTCATCTCGATCTTCAACCCCGAGATCGTCATGCTCGGTGGCTTCTTAGGCTCGCTCTACGCGCAGGCCCCGCTCGCACTCGACACGGCAGTTGCGCGCGACTCCTTTGCGCCGATCTCAAGCAACACCCGCATCGAACGCGCGCAACTTGGTTCACGGGTGCACCTCGTGGGCGCTGCTGAACTCGCCTTTATGCCGCTGCTGCGCGACCCAGCTGGCTTCATGCGCGACGTGCAGTAAGCAGAGTAAGCAGGCAGTCCCCGCTCAACCTAGAGCGCGGCTCCACGGGGCAGCGTGAAGCGCCAGCCCTCCGCAAGCTTCTCGTCTACCACCCGAAGGATCGCCGTCACCGTACCGGCGCGATCACCGCCGCCGTCGTGAACCAAGACAAGCTCTCCCGGCGTCATTTCGCGTCGCAGGCGCTCAGCGAGCACATCAGCATCCTGCTCAAGCCAGTCCTCGATGTGGTGGATCACGTCAAGCGGCTGCATGCCAAGCGTCACCGCCACCTCGGCGGTGACGCCCCACGACCCGTTCGGCGCGCGCCAGAACGGCACGCGTGCATGCGGGTCCCCCAGTGCCTCCCGAATGATCGCCAGGTTCGCGATCATGTCAGCCCTCACAGCGTCGGCGTCCCACTCCCCCATGTCTGCAAACGACGTCGAATGGTTGCACAGGACGTGCCCGTCAGCGACGATGCGCCGCAACACTGACGCGCCACCTGGCGCCTCGATCTGCTCGCCCACCACCGCGAACACCGCCGTGATGCCGCGCTCGCGCAGGCCGTCGAGCAGCCGCTCGGTGTCCGCACCGTTCGGCCCGTCATCGAAGGTGAGGGCACAGACGAGGCCGTCCCCATCGGCTCGGCGCTCGGGGACGACGCTCGGCATGCCTAACCCTCGACCCCAGCGCGGGCGAGGATGATCTCCCGGACGCGGCCAGCGTCGGCCTGGCCCTTTGTCGCCTTCATCACCGCGCCAACTATCGCACCAGCCGCTTGGACCTTGCCTTCGCGGATCTTCTCAAGAACATCGGGCTGTGCCGCGAGCGCCTCATCGACCGCCGCCTCCAAGGCGGAGTCATCCGAGACCACCTCCAGGCCCCGGCTCTCGACGATCTGCGTGGGCGTGCCTTCGCCATCAAGCACACCTGCCAACACCTGGCGGGCGATCTTGTCGTTGATGCGGCCCGAGTCGATGAGGCCCTGCAGTTCGCTGATCGCGGCAGGGGTCACCGCCAAGGAGGCGAGGTCCTCGTCACGTTCATTGGCGATCCGGGCGAGCTCGCCCATCCACCATTTGCGCGCAGCCTGCGGGGTAACCCCGGCCGCCACCGTGTCCGCGATGAGGGTGAGAGCGTCGGCCGCAACTGCGTCGCGCATCTCGAGCTCACTGAAGCCCCACTCGTCGCGCAAGCGAGCGCGCATCTTCGCGGGGTGTTCGGGGATGGTGCCTCGAAGCTCCTCGACCCACTCTCGCGACGGCTCGACCGGCAGTAGGTCCGGCTCGGGGAAGTAGCGGTAGTCCTCCGCTTGCTCCTTGGAGCGCCCCGGCGTGGTGGAGCCGGTGTCCTCATGCCAGTGGCGCGTCTCTTGCGTCACTGCTTCACCAGCGTCGAGCAACTGCGCCTGGCGCACCACCTCAAAGTGAATGGCACGCTCAATCGCACGGAGTGAGTTCACGTTCTTGGTCTCAGAACGCTTGCCAAAGGGCACCGCTGACTGGTCCTCGCCAGGCGCTGCCTTGGGGCGAAGCGACAGGTTGACGTCCGCGCGCAGACGGCCCTGTTCCATGCGCCCGTCCGAGATTCCGAGCGCCCGAACAATGTCGCGGATTGTCGCCACATAGGCGCGGGCGACCTCGGCCGTACGGGCGCCCATGCCCTCGATGGGCTTCGTCACGATCTCCACGAGCGGCACGCCGCCACGGTTGTAGTCGACGAGCGAGTAGTCGGCGCCCTGGATGCCGCCGGTGCCACCCACGTGGGTGTTCTTGCCGGCGTCCTCTTCCATGTGCGCGCGCTCGATGCCGATCTTCACCACAGTGCCGTCGTCAAGCACCACGTCGAGCTCACCCTCGTAGCACGTCGGCTCGTCGTACTGGGAGATCTGGTAGTCCTTGGAAAGGTCCGGGTAGAAGTAGTTCTTGCGCGCAAAGCGGCTCGAATCACGGATCGAGCAGCCAAGTGCGAGCCCCAGCCGGATTGCCGACTCAACTGCCTTCTCGTTCGTCACCGGCATTGAGCCCGGCAGCCCCAAGCACACGGGGCATACCTGCGTGTTTGGCTCTGCACCAAACTCGTTGGCACAGCCGCAGAACATCTTGGTCTTCGTGTTGAGCTCCACGTGCACCTCGATGCCAAACACCGGGTCGTAGCGCTCTACCACGTTGTCGTACGTGAGGCTCATCGCGTCACCTCCAACTCAGGTGCGCGGCTCATGAGCGGGCCGCCCCACTTCTGTGCAAGGGCGTGCTCAAGAGCGCCACCCACCTTGTACAAGCGGGCGTCCTCATGCGCGGGGGCGATGATTTGGAAGCCCACGGGCAGTCCGTCCTCAGCCGCCGTGCCCGACGGCAGGGATAGGGCGGGGATACCGGCAAGGTTGACGGGAATGGTGGCGATGTCGTTGAGATACATCGCCAGGGGGTCGTCAACGCGTTCGCCCAGCTTGAACGGCGTGGTGGGCGTTGTGGGGCTCACCAGCACATCCGCTGCGGCAAATGCCGCCGCAAAGTCGCGCTGCACGAGCGTGCGCACCTTCTGCGCGGAGCCGTAGTACGCGTCGTAGTAGCCAGCAGAGAGCGCATATGTGCCAAGGATGATGCGGCGCTTCACCTCATCACCAAATCCCTGCTCACGGGTGGCGCCCATCGTCTTTTCGATCGTTTCCTTCTCAACGCGCAAGCCAAAGCGCACCGAATCGAACTTGGCGAGGTTGCTCGAGGCTTCCGACGTGAGGATGAGGTAGTAGGCGGCAAGTGCGTATTGGAAGGACGGGCAGCTCACCTCGACAACCTCGGCACCAGCGGCGCGGAGGTGGTCGACGGCCTCATTGAAGCGCTCGGTCACCCCGGCCTGGAAGCCCTGGCCTGTCAGTTCTTTGATGATGCCGACGCGCACGCCTGCAAGTCCGTTTTCCCGGCCTTCGCGCACCGCTGCAACGCATGCCGGAACGGGTTCGTTGAGGCTGGTTGCGTCCATTGGGTCGTGACCGCCGATGGCCTCGTGGAGCAGCGCGGCATCTTCCATGGTTCGCGCGCACGGGCCGAGCTGGTCAAGGGATGAGGCAAGCGCGATGGCACCAAAGCGGCTCACGCCACCGTAGGTGGGCTTGACGCCGATGGTGCCGGTGACGGATGCAGGCTGGCGGATCGAGCCGCCGGTGTCTGAGCCGATTGCAAGGGGGGCCTCCCACGCGGCGACGGCCGCTGCGGAGCCACCACCAGAACCACCCGGAATGCGGTCAAGGTCCCACGGGTTGCGCGTGGGACCGTAGCCCGAGTACTCCGTGGACGATCCCATGGCGAACTCATCCATGTTCGTCTTACCGAGGATCGGCATGCGCGCTTCGCGGATCTTCCGTGTGAGTGTCGCATCGTACGGCGGCAGCCATCCCTCAAGGATGCGCGAACCGGCCGTGGTGGGCATGCCTTCGGTCACCACGAGGTCCTTGATGGCGATCGGCACGCCTGCCAGCGGCGGCAGTTCCTCGCCTGCGGCACGCGCCGCGTCAACCTCACGGGCTGTCGCAAGGGCACCCTCTGCGTCCACATGCAAGAAGGCGTGGACAGTTCCGTCAACGGCGGCGATCTGGTCGAGGCACGCCTGCGTCAGTTCCACCGACGTCACCGTGCCCGCGCGCATCGCCTCCGCCATTTCCACGGCGGTTGCTCGCGACCAATAGTTGATGCCCTTGCCTGCGAGCGCCTGAGCCATGTGCGTGGTCTGCGTTGAATCGGTCATGCTTCCTCCCCCAGAATGCGCGGCACGCGGAAGCGGCCATCCTCAGCCTGGGGAGCAGCCGCGAGCGCCTGCTCCTGTGTGAGTGACGGGCGGACCTCATCGGCACGATGAACATTGCTCATCGGGATGGGATGCGACGTGGCGGGGATGTCGTCGGTCGCGACTTCAGCAACGGTGGCAACAGCGTCAACAATCGCGGAGAGCTGTCCGGACAGCCGGTCCAGATCCTCATCGGTCATGTCAATGCGAGCCAGCGCCGCCAGTCGCGCAACGTCGTTGCGGCTGAGGCTAGACATGCACCCGAGTCTAGTGGGATGGCTCCCATGAATAGCCCAGCAGGCGGACGCTCTGGGTGGTCAGTTCGGCGTCACCCGGCTGGGTGATGTGACGCACCGAGCCATCCTCGTGATCCACCACAGTCCAGTCGAGGTCGGGGCGGCGAATGAAGCCCATCCGCTCGTAAAGTCGGTGTGCCACGTGCATTGACTCCATGGTCGACAGCACCACGCGTTGTGCCCCCTGCTCCACGGCAATATTGAGAGCGGTTTGAGTCAGCGACGCTCCGATTCCACGGCCGCGTTCCATGGGCGACACCGCCAACATCCGCAGCTCAAACTCGTCGCCTTGAGCAAGTTCAGCGAAAGCGGAACCGGGCGGGACAAGCGTGATCGTGCCCACGATCTTGCCTTCGCCGTGCTCACCATCCATCATCGCGAGGAGCTGGGCGTGCTGGGCACGCTCGCCCGCATCGCGCAGTCGCGGCACGTAGGGGTGGGCGGCGTCAACAAGGCCATCCGCCAGGTATGCGAGGGCGGTGAGTTCACCGATTTCTTGTAGTCGTCCGGTCTCTTCGGCACTCACCACACGTACGGTCTGGGCCACTCCGATCACCTCCTTGGCGTGCGCCGATGCTCCGACGTCTTGATCAATCTAGTCATGCTGTGGCGAAAGGCGCCACTGGTCATAGGACCCCGGGACCGCTGTCCAAGAGCCTCACAAACTCCGCCTCGGTGAGGGTACGGACGCCCAACTCTTCGGCCTTCGCGGCCTTAGATCCGGCGTTTTCTCCCACCACCACAAAGTCCGTGTTCTTCGATACGGAGGACGACGCTTTCCCTCCCCGGGAGATGATCGCCTCCTTCACGCCGTCACGAGTGAAGCCAGCGAGGGACCCGGTTGCCACAATGGTGAGACCCTCCAACGTGCGGTCAACGGATGCGTCGCGCTCGTCCTCCATGCGCACGCCCGCCGCGACCCAACGGTCAACGATGTCCACGTGCCACTCAACGTTGAACCAATCGCGGACCGACTGCGCGATGACGCCGCCCACGCCGTCAACCTGCGCAAGTTCTTCCTCGCTTGCAGCGCGGATGGCTTCCATCGAGGCAAAGGCCGTGGCAAGGGCGCGTGAAGCGGTGGGGCCAACGTGACGAATGCTGAGCGACACGAGGACCCGCCACAGCGGGCTGTCCTTGGCGGCGTCGATGTTGGCGAGCAGTTCGCGGCCATTCTTTGCGACGTCCCCCGCCTTGCGGCCTACCTCGCCCGCCTCAACCTGCCTCTTGGTCAGTTTCTCGTCCACCTTGAGGACGAACATCGGGACGCGGCGCAGGTCCTCTTCTGTGAGGTTGAAGAGCCCCGCCTCGTTAACCAGAACGCCCGAGGCGACCAAAGCGTCGGCCGCTTTCTCCCCCAACACCTCGATGTCGAGAGCGCCACGCGAACCGATGAAGGCGATGCGGTCCGCAATTTGGGCAGGGCATGCCTGCGCGTTGGGACACCGGAGGTCTTTATCGCCTTCTTTTTGTTCCGCAAGAGTGGTGCCGCACGAGGGACATGCGGTGGGCATTGTCCATTCCTGCTCGTCCCCGGTGCGGGCCGCCACCACCGGTCCCACAATCTCGGGGATCACATCGCCCGCCTTGCGCAGCACCACGGTGTCCCCAACAAGCACACCCTTGCGCTTCACCTCGTGTGCGTTGTGCAAGGTGGCAAAGGTGACGGTAGAGCCAGCAACGGTGGTGGGCTCCACCACGGCGTATGGCGTGACCCGGCCGGTGCGCCCCACACTCACCTCAATCGCCTTAAGGGTGGTGTGGACCTCTTCGGGAGGAAACTTGTACGCAAGTGCCCACCGCGGCGCCCGGCTCGTTGATCCGAGCTGACGCTGCACGGCGCGGTCATTGACCTTGAGCACGGCGCCATCGATCTCGTGAACGAGCGAGTGGCGCTTGGCCTCGAGTTCATGGAGGTACGCATCGATCGCCTCTGCACCGCGCAAAACGCGCGCGTGTTCGCTGACCGGAAGTCCCCAATCGGCGAGCACCTCATACACCCCCGCCTGCTTCGACAACCTGTCATCAGCGTCGGCGTCGCCCCACTCAATCGCGCCCAACGCGTAGGTGGTGAGAGCGAGCGGCCGCGATGCCGTCACCTGCGGGTCCTTTTGCCGCAACGAACCCGCCGCCGTGTTGCGCGGGTTCGCATACGGCGCCTTGCCGTCCGCGATCAGGGCCTCGTTGAGCTCCTCGAACTTTTTGACCGGCAAGTAGACCTCGCCGCGAATCTCAACCAGCGCGGGCACATTCGGGCCAGCCAAGGTGTGCGGCAGCCCTGCGATGGTGCGGACGTTCGCCGTCACGTCCTCGCCCTGCGTGCCGTCGCCGCGGGTGAGGCCCTGGACAAGCTCCCCGCCTTCATAGGTGAGGGAGATGGACAGTCCGTCGATCTTGGGCTCGCACACCACCTCGTGATCGCCCGCTGCGCGACCTACCCGCGCAAGCCACGCCTCGACGTCTGCGAGCGAGAACGCGTTGTCGAGGCTCATCATCCGTTCGCGGTGCATCACTGAGGCAAAGCCGGTTGGTGCTCCCGCGCTGCCCACCGTCTGCGTAGGCGAATCCGGCTCTGCTAACTCAGGGTGTTCCGCCTCAAGGGCGCGCAGTTCCTTCTCAAGTGCGTCGTACTCGGCATCCGAGATGGTTGGCGCGTCCTCGCCGTAATAACGGGCGCGGTGTTCCTCAATCTGCTGGACCAGATCGGCATGGCGGGCGCGGGGATCACTCACCCCCCTATCTCACCACGCCGGGCAGACATGCGCCGGACCGGTGGCGTGGTCACGAGCGAGCCTCGTGTCAGCACTGGCGCCACGCCCGCGTCATAGGCTCGTTACGTGGAGATCGGCATTCTCGGTGCGGGACGTGTGGGCCTCGTTCTTGCGGCACTCGTGCGCGCTGCGGGACACCAGGCCCTCGTTGCCGCGTCCGG
>Ga0206103_100632_pt1 | contig 16658 bp, 9 predicted proteins | sample 1B5Ametagenome_FD_148638 | JGI IMG/M metagenome (GOLD analysis project Ga0206103, IMG submission 148638) | Enriched microbial communities from leaf-cutter ant dump, University of Wisconsin, Madison, United States - 1B5A | ecosystem: Environmental > Terrestrial > Nest > Insects nest > Nest dump... | reverse complement strand
GCCCTGCCCACCACGGCGTTGCCCAGCGCGCTTGCTCCGTTCCGGAACAGGGCGGGGGCGATCCAATAACGCTCCCTGGCCTCAACGGGAGCGCCCGGCCGCAGCCATTGGCCGGAGTCATCGTACCAGGAAGCCGCCAGTTCCGCGGCCTTCCGCAGATACTCCGCCATGCGTTGCCGCCGTGAAGACGGTTCGGTTTCCGGGCGGGGGGCGGTCTGTGGTTGTGTTCGGTTTGATAAAGTGGATTCCATCAGATTGAGTGAAAAGAGAGTTCCGTCGTCAAAAGGGAGCGCGGAGAGTTGGCGACCCGCACCGGCGCTTCGATCCGGAAGCCGGAGACGGAAGCGGCCGGGTCGGCTGTCGGCGAATGGATGACCCCGGCCTTCGTCGCCTCATCAAAACGGAGATCGACCGGAACGCGAAACCGGATTTCGCGGTCGCCCGAGGTCCAGCGGGTCGCTCCCGCGGCCATCACCCGCCCGCCCTGCCGGTCGTGCGCCACCGCTTCGGCGGAGCAGCTCCAGTGCTCTCCCGCAGCTTCCCCGCCGGAATCATAGACCGCCCCCTCCGGCAGAATTGCCAGTCCCTCGCGCATCACGATCGGTTCTTTCCCCGGCGTCAGGGCAAAGACGATATGCCCTTCGCGGGCCCGCTCAGTCAGCTCCAGCCGCCAGCGTTGCTGTTTCGGGTAACGGGCGTCCTCAAATTTCTGCCCGGCGGCGCCGTTCAAGCCATAGATATAGGAGGGAAACCAGTACGGCTCTTCCGTGCGCACCCGCCAGTCTCCGGAGACATCCAGAACCTGTGCGTAGATTTCTCCCCGCTCTTCATCCGCCAGCCCGGCATCGCCGAACTTGATTCCGGCGATGGTGTTGGCCTGGCCGCCGGTGAGCCGGTAGCAGCCTCCGCCTTCGTCCGTGATCCGCCCGCAACAGTGCAGATGCGTTCCCACCCTCAATGGCCCGGCGGCTTTCCACGCGTCGTGAATGAGGATCACGCCGGTTTTCCGATCAAGGAGAAACGCGCGTTGCGCGTAGTGGATATGGAGCTTTTGATCCAGTGCGCGCGTCAGGTTCACATCGGCGTAAACAAACCGCTCCCCAAGGCAGAATCTCCGCAGAAAGCTGCTTCTCTCCGGGGGAATATCCCCATGCAGATACTGGCCTTCCCCTTCCAGACAACCCTCCTCAAAGCACAACGCGTTGCGCTGGGCGCTGAATATTCCGTAGCTTCCCAGAATCCGGGTCAACACGGGATCGCCATCCACACTGAGGATGAAATCCCCCATGGAACGCGCCCGCTCCCGGTTATGCGGTTGCAGCCGGAAACTGTTGCGCATGCCGGTCTGGTTGCCGCCGTTGATCTGAATGTTCACCCGTCGCGGGCCGATGGTGGCGATCACATCGCCGGTATCCCGGCTAAACAATGGCGCCTCCGGAAACGCCGCCGGCTCGACCGGTTCCGTTGGTCCATAGAGGAGATCAAACATTCCCCAGCAGACCTTTCCCGCCTGCCGTCGCTCTTCCTCCACGAAGGCCCGGTAAATGGCGGGCACCCCCGGTGTCGGATGAAACGCGTTGAGAAACGCCGTCAGCACCCGGTGCTCCACGGTGCGCAGCCCTCTCTGCATTTCCTGGGTGTTGGGAGAGCGGAAACAGGTGAGCAGCGCCTGGGCCAGATGATCCAGGAACGGGCTTTCATCCACTTCGCGGATGCGCCCGCCAAACTCAATGGCCGCCGCAAAATACCGGGCGGGCCAGATCGGCTGATACGTCGCCCACGGTTCCTTTCCGCTGGAAGAAAACATGCCGAGCCCTTTCACCATCAGGGCATGGAAGAAGCGGAGCGCCTTCCTGGCGATCGCCAGTTCGTCATAAAACGCCATGCAGGCAATGCCCACGCCCCACCAGGTGCCGAGCGAATGTTCATCGGGAGTCGGGCACCCCATGTAACCGCGTTGCAGGAGGGTGAAATCAGTCATCTTGCCCAGGTATTCCTCCGCCTTGCTCCGTACGGTCTCTCGTTCCCCGTCGCTGAGAAAGTCCCGGAGAAACTCCCAACCCACCCCGACGACCGACAGGCGGAAGCCGATGCCCCGGTCGTTGTCCCCGCCGATCAGCAGCGGGTCCGGGCGACCGCTCCAGCTTCTGGTTTCGCAGAGCGTGAGGAGGGCGCGTTTCGCCTTGGATAGAATTTCCTGATCCCCCGTGGCATAGCCGATCAGGCAGGCGAGATCAAAGACCCCGTCATTCTGTCCATGGTAGAGCTTCCATTCCTCCACCGGAGCTTCCAGCAGCTCTCCGGCCGCGGCGAAACCTTCATGCGCGCGCAGTTTTTGCGCGAGCGCTTCCCGCTCCAGCCCCGCCGTGAAAAATCGCGGCCTGCGGGAGGCGAGCGGTTTCCATTCCAGCGCGTTCCGGTCGTCCCGCCGCAATTCGAGCGATTTCACGGCATTCCATGAAAACCGGTTCCGGTCCCGCGGGGAGAGTTCGAGCGTCAGTTCCAGTTCGCCGCCTTCATGCTCGAACCCGAAATCCGCCGTCAGCACGCCCGCGGCGATTTTTTCCGGGCCGGGCATGGAGAACCAGAGGCCGCCGCGAAATCGCCGGTTTACCGTCACCAGAGCCATGGGGACAGCCATGACATTCTCCAGATGATTGAGATCCCACGGCCCAAAGGGGACGCATGCGCCGTCCGGAGCGCGTGTCATCCCGATCATGGCGCTTTGCATCTCGAACGCCCCTTCCCGTGTCACGATGGCGCCGCGATAAATTCCCGCCGGAAGGCCGGTCCGGATCATGAGCTTCTCCGCGTCGCCGCTTACGTCCTCAATCGTCCCGGTCGCATCGCGCCACTCCGCGGTGCGAAAGCGGTTGGAAACCGGTTCGAGGAAAGCGATCAGATCGTCGTTCTTCATAGCCGTTCAGGGAGTCATCCACTGGGCGATCCGCGGGTCGATCATTCCTTCGGCAAAGGTTTCCACATGCCCGTCCCAGAAGAGGACGTGCGAGCCGCCGTTATGGACATCGCCGATCGCGTAGTTCGGGTTCTTCGGGTCAAAGGAGAGCGTATTGGGCTGGAGCGCGTAGTTGCAGCGGAAGGGAGTGCCCCATGTCCTGACCTCGCCTCCCTCGAAAAGCAACGCCTTCCCGCTGGAGACCAGCTGGGGCAGACGCGGCCGGTCCACGGATACCGGTGTTCCCGCCAGGATGTTGTAGAGATAGTTGGGAGTGCCGTACTTGAATCTCAACTCTCCCCCCGGACTCTTGATCCCGGGCTGGTACCCGGCGGGATTGGCCGGGCAGCGCAGGCCGTGCGGAATGTAATTGGCCCCCTTTTTGGCTTCCGGCAGATAGCCTCCCTTGACGAGGATGCCCTGCCAGATGTCCTGACCGGCAATGCTGGCGTAAACGATCTCCCCGTTGTGATCATTGGAATAAGTCACGATGCCGTGATGATGCGTTTTGAGGTTCTGGGCGCAGACGGCCTTCCGCGACGTGGCCAGGGCTCCGTTGATGACCGGCATCAGCAACGCGGCCAGAGCCGCGAGAACCGCCATCACCACCAGAAGTTCTGCTAACGTCACGCCGGAGCGTGGCGGATTCGCTCCCAAACGGGCTGGAAACTCTCGATGCCTATTCATGTCTATTCTCCATCTTGCGGCGTCAGTGCGCCGTTTTCGATGTTCAGCCGGATGCTTGCTCCCTCCGGAATGCGGACCCTGGCGCTCATCCCCCCGAACTCCGGGGCGTGCCGTGGCGAACGAATCGTTGTCTCAATCGGCTTCTGCGTCGGGTTATGCACTTCCAGAAACGGTTTCCGGTCCCGGTTCTGCCCGTCGATCACCGCCGTCAGCCGGATCTCCGTGTGATCCGCCGTGAAAAGATTGCCCGCCCAGATCGTGTTTTCATCGTCGATCGGTTCCTGGAAATACGCCTTGTCTCCCACCACCGGAACGAACCGGAACCACGGCCGCCGTGTACTGTAAACCGCCACGCACCCGTTGTCTTCGATGCCCTGCACGACGATCGGCAGATCAATGATCAACTTCTGCGGCCCGGCGTTGAAACGGACCTCGTGATCCTCCGCCGCCACGGTCAGGAAAAATCCGGTGTCTTTCAACCGGCCGGTCTCCACCTTCAGCGGATACCCGTCGTTCCCGCCTCCCAGATTCATGGCACGGGTGGTGTGCTCAAGCAATTCGGCATCCGGCTTGGTATCCGTGAAAGCGGCCACCGCGAACCGGTATTTGAAGACCGTCCCCGCTTTCACTTCCTGACCGTCCCGCCCCAGCCCGACCATGATGCTCCTGGGCAGATCGGCGCGATACTGGTACTCCGTTCCGGGTCCGGCCAGGAAGGCTTGGTAGCCCACCAGCGAGGGTAGCTGGCTGATGAAGCCGCCCGCCCCGAGGGTTCCTTCCAGAATCTCCCGTTTACCCGGGGTGAGCTTCACGTCCTGGGCCGCCCCGGGGCCTGATGCGGCGACGAAATGCATGCCCCAGCCCTTTTCCGGATCATGGGGAGCGGTCATCCGCAACAGCGGGATCGGCACCCGTCCCTGCAGGACGACGTCCTGCTTGAATTCGATCTCCCCCTCGTGCCAGTTGAAGGAGCCCTCGTAATCCTTGCGCCCCTCCCTTCCGCGACGATGATTCCAGGCCGTGTACCAATCGATGCGATCTTCCGGAGAGATCAGCCGGTGCGTGCGGCGGAAATATTCATTCTCGGAAACATCCATGGGAGAGGAACCCATCGCCGGGGCCGGGCGGACGTCGGTATTGAAGCGTTCGGCCAGCTTTTCCAGCTTCATTGCAACGATCTGCATGTTGTAACTGTTAAGCTCCACATCCATGATCTTGCTGGCCATTCCGGGCGCGTTGTCCGGAGAGGGATAGGCCCCCACGCCCCGGATGTTCACCGTCTCCTGCAGCCGCGCCTCCGGCATCGGCAAAAGGGGGATGCTGGTATCGAACCCCTCAAGCCCGAACCCCCACCCATTCTGGAAGTTCTTCGCCGCGTCGAAGAACTGGTTGCGATCCGGGTGCCACTGCATTCCCAGCGGGCCAAGAATGTTCAGATTATCCCCGCAGCGAAAGAGGCCCTGTTTGTAGGAGTAAACGTGCCAGTATTGGGAGAACGCTTTCCGCCCTTGCGTGTCCGTCACTTCCAGGGTCAGATAATGCGCCCGGTCGTGCACCATCTCGAACTCCCGGGTGATGGCCTTTTCTCCCTGTCCTGCGAATCTCCGCACCGCTCCGAGGTCCGCGTCATGGACCTTGATTTCCGCGATCCCGTTTTCGGACCGTACATCGAACTTCAGGCGCACCCGCTGCGCCCCCCTGGTGTAACGCCAGTTTTCCTCCATCTGCGGATTGATCGCATTCCATTCCACGATGCGCGGCCCTTCGCTGACATGGAAATTCGGCCACCAGGGCATGCCGTAAACATTCTTCTGGAAGTGACTGTTGAGGGCCTTGTGGGCGGACGCCATATCCGGAAAGCTTGTATAGTAGCGGTTTGCCGCCGCTTCCACCTTCTCCGGAGCATCGATGCCGGTGTAGGAGACGATCGCTACCTTCCGCATATCCCGCAGGCCATAGAGGAACTCGTCGTACTGGTCTTCCACCAGTTGGTCATCTTCATAGACCCGCGGGAAATAGTGCCAATACCACCAGAGATTTTCAGGATGCGACCCGTTTGCCCGAAGCTCCCTGAAGCTGAGTACGCCGCTTCCCGGCTGGCCGCAGATGTCCATGTAAGCGCCCCGCGCGAGAACCCGCTTGCCGTCCCACAGGGGATAAATTTTCTCGGATACCTTCGGCTTGAAGGTTTCCGCCGGATAGACCAGGCGCTCCCCCCAGATGGCCCAGCGGATTCCCGCCCCGTCGGTGAACTGCACGCCGGGGCTGGCGTAGAAATCGCCCGCGGCGCTCGCTTCCGCGCAGGCTTTCTTGAGGGCTTCCAGTTTTTCGGCGGTCAGCTCTTCCAGCGGATCGCTGAACACGATGAATTTCAAACCGGCCTTCTTCGCCGCCTGCACGTATTGCTCCACCGTGCCTTTGCCATTGCTGAAGCTGCTCCGCGCCCCGAAGATGCCCTTGACTTCCTCTCCCTCCGATTTCATGGAGCGAAACGGCTGGTTGTCCCAACTCGTCGATTCGGCATAACGAATGAGGGCCACGGGGGCGATGCGATGGGTGCCCAACGCCGGATTCTCCAGGGCCGCCTCTCCCAGCCACCGGTACGCATTGAGTTGCAGGCGCATCCCGTCGCTTGGCCATTCCTTTTCCGGGTTCCCACGGCTTTCCACGATCTCCGGCCAGATCGGATTCCGGTGGTTCATGCCGGTGTACACCCGCGCCACGGGATAGGAAACGATATGGCCTTTTCCCATGCTGCGGCTGGCGACGACCGGCGGCTCTTCCGCATAGGTGCCGGTCTCCTGGGTCCGGACATTGTTGTCAGCCGGAGTGACATAGCTTTGAGCCTCCTTTTCCCCCCGGACCACCACCTTCCACTCGTCGGAATATTCCACGGCCAGGACGCCCGGCGTGCCGTCGGAACTGCGTCTCGGTAGGCACAAGCCTCTTACTCCCTGCAAGAGAGGGGAGCCCGGGTCCGTGAGATTGCGGGTAAACCAGAAGACTTCCGCTCCCTTTCCATACAGGGTCACGTCTTCAAAGGTCCGTGTCTTGTCAAAGACCCCTTCATGCAGCACGCGCATGCCGAGCGGCTTGAGCACTTCGTTCCAGTATTCCTCGTCCATCTTGCCGGGATACCGCACCGCCTGAACGTTCAGGAACAATCCGCCCCCTTCCCTGACGTAATCGGCCAGCGCCTCGCCCACCATGCGGGCATGGGCCTTGAGTTCCGGGGTCAGCATGGTGAAATGCTCCTCGGTCGTGATCAGATGGATGGCATGGTATCTCCGCAGCAGCGTGTCGAACTGCTCCCGGCTGAAGCGGGGGGTGTAAAACGGCTCCCGCGGCATGAGGGAAGCCTCGATCCGTTCTTCCCGGAAGACCGGCTGGGTCCACTCATACTGTTGAAACTCCACATCCCGCTTGGCCGCATCGCTGAATCGGGCGATACCGAGCTTTACCGTCGGTCGGTCGGTTTCGGCACGCAGGGGGGCGGAACCGATCAATGCCAGTAACAGGCCGAACGCGATCGCCGGAATTCTGAGGGAAAACATTACGATAATCCTTTTGGGAAATCTCTTGCGGGTCGCCGGTTATTTCAAATGACGCACGAGGATGTTATCGACGGTCACCGTGACGGGCGGGTTCATGCCTTGCGAAAAATCCGGGCTGCCCGCGTAGAGATTCAGCAGACTCGCCCCGATCCCGTTGCTTTCCAGATCGGGAATCGGGATGAACTTCTGCCCGGTGGCCTGCCAGACCACATTCCCGCTCTCCTTTTCGACGACTTCGATATCATAGGTGGAGTGGTCGAGCGACAAGACCAGCTTCAACCGATGAACCTTTTCCGGGGTAATCACTTCTCCGCGCACCAGACCCTCATGCGCGGGTGGCGTGTCCCGGTTGGTGTGGCAGATGCGGCCCTCTCCGCCCAGGATCGTCGCCACCAGAAAGTGCCCCTGCGTGGGAGCCGTCAGCGATATTTGCAACGGAGAGCCGGTGTAGGGAGCCCCCTGCGTCGCGTCGATGCGGAACTCCAGCGATACCTCCAGAGTGCCGCTGGTGATCGGGTCCACGTCGCGCGTGTCGAGCAGCAGCCGCAGCGCGGCGTTTTCGACCCGATCCTGAAACTGGATGGCGTTCCCGTCCCAGCCGGCAACAATTTCAGCCTCGTCCTGAATAAAGGCGCGGAGCCTCCCTTCCGTGAGGTGAATGCCCGCGAGGTCTTTTTCTCCGCCCGCCACCAGCCGCCCGCCCGGAAGCGCCTCATTGAAGTTGGCTTCGATGACGGTCAACTGGGCCTGCGCCCGAGGCAGGGCGAGGATCATGAGGCCGGAAGCGGCAAGGCCGAGAATGGATGAGGGACGACAGTTCAACATGGAGGTTTTTCTTTTTCTTTTGGGGGTGTCTGTATTTTTCAGGAAAGACGACGGCGGGGCCTTGCGCGCAGGATGAGCGCACCGAGGCCGAGCCCCATCAGCACCCAGGTTCCGGGTTCCGGGATCGCGGCGATCACGGCCACCATGCCGTTTGACGCATCGAACTGCGCAAAGTATCCATCGGCGAGCCCGCTGATGTTGATCTCCGAAAAGTTTCCGGAGTAATTGTCGAAATCAAAGATATGGACCTCCCCCTCCGTACTGAAATCCGGGGAGAACACCAGATTGAGCGTCCCGGCGAGCGTCAGGGTCTGCGTTCCGGTTCCGCCCAGAGCCAGGTCGTGGAGCCCTTCGGTGAATCCCTGGATTTCGAAAACGCTGACGCTTCCGATCTCCAGGGTGAGATCATCGTTGAAGGTCATCGTCCCCGGGCTTTCGCCGATCGCCAGAACGCCGCCGGACTGCACAACCACCTCCCCGTTGACCGTTCCGTTGCCGGTCAGTTCTCCGCCATTGCCGATGAGGAGGGTGCCGGTGCTCTGCCAGGCGCCCCCGTTTCGCAGTTCCAGCCGTGAGTAGAGGCTGGAACCCCCGAACGTGTAATTCTCCACGCTGGCATTTTGCGCATTGTCCAGCCGCAGCGCATGGTTTCCGCCGTTGTAAGTGAGGCCCGCCAGGGCGGTGGTCGAGGCGTTGGAGATGCCGGAAAAGGAGACGATGCCGTCTTCGCCCAGCGTAATGGCTCCCCCGGCGCCGCTGTTGGTCGTGATGACCGGTGCGGCCGTCCTGAACTGCAGGACACCGCCATCGCTGACGGTGATCGTGTTGGAAACGTCATGGTTGGTGCTCAGCCCGCCGCCGGCCACTTCCAGAACGCCGCCATCGGTCACCGTCACGGAATTCCCCGTGGCATTCGCGGTGAACCCGACAAAGACCTGATAGGTGCTTACCCGTCCGCCATCGGTCACCACCAGCTGGTTGTCATCGCCGTTGAGCCCCACCGCGATGTAACTGCCGCTCTCGGTGGTTCCCGTCTGGTACAGGGAGTTTTCTCCGGTTACCGTCAGGATATTGCCCGAAGCGGTTGCATTCTGACCGATATAGGTGTTCTGGTTCTCGCCCAGATTCACGGAGCCGCCGTTGGAAATGATCAGTTGGTTATCGCCGGAGTTGGTGCCAAGGGAGAAATTGCTTGTCGCCATCAGGAAATTCGACCCGGCTCCCGTCACCGTCATGATATTTTCCGATGCGGAAGCATTGTTGCCAATGGCAACACCTGAAGTGAGATTGGAGGTCACCTTCGCCCCGTTGTTGACCGTGAAAGTGCTGCCGCCTCCCGTCGCATTGGAGCCCATCTGAAAGACCGTTCCATTGAGCGAAAGCGTTGTATCCGCTCCACCCGCGGTGACGACTCCTTTGCCGTTGCCTCCGATCAGGATCGAGGGGGCGGTAAGCGAGTTCGTTCCGCCCAGAAAATTAGCGGTAAACGTGTTGTCTGCCACCGCTCCGAATGTCAGGTTCTGCGGGGTGGTGACCGTCGAGCCGGCGCGCACGTCCAGACGCCCGCTGTTCATGATCAGCCCGATATTGTTTGATCCACCGGTTGTGCCGGTGACATTGAGGATATCCGCCACCAGGGTACCCCCGTCGAAACGCAGGCTTCCGCGGGTATCCGCCGATCCGAAGGTGGCCGTGGCCGTGCCGCTCTCGTTGGTGACCGATACGGTGCCCGAATTGACGCGCCAGAGCGTGCCGGTGGCCATATGCACCGAAAGCCCGTCGGTCAGCGTCCACGTGTCGTCCGCGTCGAGGCTCATATGGTAATTGGGCGCCGCTCCTTCGAAAGTTGCCGAGGCGTTGGTCAGATTCCCGGTTGATGAAAAAGTCAGGGCGATGGCGCTTGAAAAGAAGACATCGTCCTCCTCGCCGGGAAGATTCGGATTGGAACTCCAGTTGGCGGCGCTGTTGAGACTTCCGTTGCCCGTCACCCAGTCCACCTCTCCCGCCCCGGCGAGTGTCGGGAAGGCCAGGAGCAGGAGCGCGTTTGGAATGACCCAGAACTTTCTGAAGATTTGCCGATGATTGGTATTCATTTTTCCAGGGGGTTGATGATCGTCCATTTTTTGAGGGTGTTTGATGGTTTGGACCGCGGGAGGGTTTACTCCTTGCACGGGGTGATCAGGATCTCCCGGAGTTCCTCCCCCCGTATCTGCCTTTCAAGCTGGCGGCGCAGCGTGGAAGCCACCTCCGCTTCGTCCCACGCGATCCAGTCGAAATGGAGAGGCGTGAAAAACCCGACATTTTTGTTCTTGTACTGAACCACCTTGAGACGCCGCGGAACCGCGATCCGCTTTTCGAGCAGGGCGGAAGACAAACCGCGGCCGATCATGTCGGAAACAGAGATCAACCCTTCCGGACGCTGCCGGGGATGGGTGTTCCAGATTTTATCAAAGGCTTCGTAGCCGAATCGCTCGCTTTCATGCGGCCGCAGCAGTTCTTCGGGGACGGCGCACCAGTGGTTCTGCGTGTGCATGCCGAATTCCGCCAGAAGGTTGACGAAGTTCCGGTAGAAGGGCGCATAAAATTCCTGATTACTGGGCTGATTGGCGATCAGCCCGACCCCGAGAACACCGTTCTTGCGCAGTCTGGTCAGGGCCGTTCGTAAGGCGAGCGTCGCATCGAGTTGCACCCGCCATGGCACCGGCGTACTGCCCAAATAGGCTTTCGGAATCGGCAGTTGAGCGACCCAGCGCATCTCGGCTTCGTCCGCGATGGGGATGATCAATCCCTGGATGGCGCGTTCCTCCACCATGCGCACGACCTCGTCCGGAGGTGTGCCGTGCTGCCCCTCCGGGCGCGGTTCGATGAACGGCTTCACGGTCATGCCGGCTCCTTCGATCTGCTGACAGAGTTCCTGATGGATGCTCCGGTAGAAGGCGGCTTCGGGGATTCTCCAGACGTCCGCCCCGTAGTAAATCCCCACACTGGTCAGGGTCGGCTTGAGCCCGATCACCACCGTGCCGAGCTTGCCGCGCGATTCAATGAGCCCTTCCCGCACCAGGGGAGCCAATGCCCGGCGGATCGTGAAGTAGCTCGTTCCCCATTCCTTGGCCATCGCTTCCATTGCGGGCAGGCGCTCTCCTTCCGGAATCCTGCCATTGATGATTTCCGTGCGCAGGGTCTCGGAAATTTTCTGGTGCAGGTAGAGGGAATTTTTCGCCGGGGAAGCTTTCATCGACTAAAAAGATATATTGTATATCTGATAAATGGCAACCGGTTTTTTTGAGAATAATCGGCGTCCCTTCGGCCAGCCGGGGGCTTCAGTTTACTTTTACCAATTCCTCCGGAACGGTCGGACCACGGAGGGTTTGCCGCCCCCGGGCTCGTGGCCACCGGCTTGACCCGAATGATCTTGCCACCGGCTTTACCGCAGAGGTAATAACTACCGCTGACGTGACGCACCGGATTCTCATGAGCCCACTTCCATTCATTGGCTGCCACCGCCCGTTTTCGAAACGGGATGGCAGGCTTTGCGGTGGCGTCGGCGCGTCCCGGGCGGATCAATGGCGGCGGTCAACGGGCGGATGCCGCGGGGGTTTTCCCGGCGCAACCCCCTGTTACCCAAAAGCTCCGGGCCTATAGCTCAGCGGTTAGAGCAGGGGACTCATAATTGCACATTTTTCCTGTCACCCAAGGAAACACAGGGTCTCCCGACCCTCTTTTACCCCCTTTTGACCACCTTTTCGGGGCCCAGGTGGTCAACGGGGTGGGCAAAATACGCCGCGAAAACGCCCTCAGTATTTAACCCAACTTGTTGCACGAAAATTGTGCAATAGAGCCCCCTATTTTTGAGAATACCCGAATAAATACCCGATTATACCCGAATAGGCGCTTTCCTTATCACCGCCGAATCCGGCCACTCAAGTACGGGCAGGCCCGGCAGTAACCGGAGGGATTGGCGTCTCATTCAGGCCCGACTCCGTAAATTTTCTGGTCGGAGAAGAAGTAAACCATGGCCTCTTGCCTTACTGCCGTAGCTTGTGCATACTGCAACAGTCTGCAGCATTATGCGGGACAAGGAGATATGGCCGCAAAGAACCGTATAACCGTAAATTTAAGCGATGGAGAATATGCCGCCTTGGCCGAACTGGCTGAGCGGCATCAGGTCTCTTTGGCCTGGCTATGCCGACGAGCCGTTGGCTTGCTGATCGAAAAATATGGCTCAAATGCTGGCGGCCAGCAAATGGCCATTCCATTTTTTGAAGAGCCGCCGAAGGAAGGTCACGCATGAGCCACGCCGTTGCTCCGTGCTTGGATTTACGCCTGCCATCGCTACGTGCGATCCGTGAGGAAGCTCCCTGCCGTTTTGCGGACAGAATCGGTTGCCTTTATGCTGGCAGCCGAGATGACAGCCACCGTAAGAGCCACGGGCTTTATTTGACGCCGCCAGTAGTTGCCACCTTCATGGCCGGCATGATCCCGCAGCGCGAGACCATGCGTCTGCTTGATCCGGCTGCCGGTGCGGGGGTTTTGCTGTGTGCGGTCATTGAAGCAATGGCCGGACTAGACAGCCCCCCGCGCAAGGTGGAGATCGTCGCTTACGAGATCGACCAGGCCCTTGCGGAGCATTTGCAAGCGGTACTGGACTATCTCGCTCTTTGGGCCGAAAAGCGAAATATCCGTATCACCGCAGAAGTCCGCTGCGAGGATTTCATTCTGGCACAGGCAAGCGCTCTGGACGATTCTGCGCCCGGTCGCTTTGATGCGGTAATTGCCAACCCGCCCTATTTTAAGATTGCCAAGTCTGATCCGCGCGCTGTGGCCGCACGTACCGTTGTGCATGGACAGCCGAACATATACGGTTTATTCATGGCAGTTGCAGCCGCTCTACTTACCTCAGGTGGCGAGTTGGTGTTCATTACCCCGCGCAGCTTTGCATCCGGCCCTTATTTCCAACGGTTCCGTGAGCGGTTTTTCTCCCAGATGCGGCCGATCCGCACCCATATCTTCGATTCTCGATGCGATGCCTTTGGCCGCGATGAGATTCTTCAGGAAAACATCATTCTTCATGCCCTGCGTGATGACGGTTGGAACAGTCGGCCGGTCGGGCATGGGGTGACCATTTCCAGCAGTGCCGGCGCGGCCGACCTGGCCGATTCAGACGAATGGCAAACTGAACTAGCGGAGGTGATCGACCCTGACGAGTTGGCGGGTGTGTTTCGTTTGCCAATATCCCCGGAAGATGATGAGACTTTGCGGCAGGTGGATTCTTGGCGTGATAGCTTGCGCGGACTTGGTCTGGAAATTTCAACCGGCCCGGTTGTGCCTTTCCGAGCTACCGAGCATCTGGCTGGCAAGGCAAATGGTGTGACCGTTCCTCTGCTCTGGATGAATCATGTGCGGCCAATGGAAATCCGCTGGCCGATCCAAACCCGCAAGCCGGAATGGATTAACAACAAACCTGCTTCACGCAAGCTTCTGGTGCCGACGTCAAATTACGTGCTGTTACGTCGTTTCAGTGCCAAGGAGGAACGTCGGCGCCTGATTGCCGCACCCTTGCTGGCGGCGCAGCTTGATGGTGAATTGATCGGGCTGGAAAATCATCTGAATTATATCTACCGCCCCGGCGGCAGCCTGACCGAGGATGAAGCCTTTGGTCTAGCTGCGCTCTACAACAGTGCTTTGCTGGATGGGTATTTCCGATGCCTGAACGGCAATACCCAGGTTGGAGCCATCGAGCTTCGCAAAATGCCCTTGCCGCCGCTGGCGGCGATCCAGGCATTGGGGAGAGCTGCCCGGCACAACCCTGGCGATCTTGACGCGATTGACCGAATGGTTGCCGAGCTGGTGGAAGATGCCACACCGAAAAAAGGACAAAGGGGAACGCATGGCTAAGAGGATCGAAGAAGCGCAGCAGATATTAAAGACGCTTGGACTACCAGTCGCCCAGCAGAACGAAGTCTCGGCACTGACCTTGCTTGCCTTGGCCGGCATCGGCCCGGAAGATTCTTGGAAAAAGGCAAGTCGGCAGCGTTGCGGCGTATCGAACGAGATCATGGCCTTCATGGCCGACCGTTACGGCAAGAGCTACAAGCCCAACACTCGCGAGACCGTACGTCGCCGAGTGCTGCATCAGTTCGTGCAGGCGCATCTTGCGGATTATAACCCATTCGAGCCGGACTTGCCGACCAACAGCCCGCGCGCCCATTACGCGCTGACTGAGGACGCCTTGCCGGTGATCCAGAGTTTCGGTAGCCTGGCATGGGAAGGTGCAGCCGCGCAATTTATTGCGGCTCATGGCTCCCTGGCGACCACTTATGCCCGTCATCGTTCCGCCGGCAAACTGGTTCCGCTTACCTTGCCGGACGGCAAGAAGATTGAGCTGTCACCAGGCAAGCATAATGAGGTGCAAAAGGCTATCATTGAGGATTTTGCTCCACGCTTTGCCCCCGGTGCGCGCCTGCTTTATATTGGCGATACCGCCAAGAAGAATATCGTCATGGAAACGAAAATCCTTGCCTCTCTTGGCTTGGCTGTGAACGACCATGATAAATTACCGGATGTGGTTCTGTGGGATGAACACAAGCAATGGCTTTTCCTGATCGAGGCAGTGACATCGCATGGGCCTATGACCCCAAAGCGCGTGTTCGAACTGGAAGAACGCTTGAAGGGAAGCAAAGCTGGGCCGGTATTCGTCAGTGCTTTCCCCGATATGGGAGAGTTCCGCAAACACATGAAGGATATTGGCTGGGAAACCGAAGTCTGGATTGCTGAAATCCCAGATCATATGATTCACTTCAACGGTGATCGGTTTATGGGGCCAAGAGAAAAATAAATATCATGACTACAGAGGCAGAAGCTCTTGCTGATATTCTTGCATGGTCTGCTGATCGCCCAGGCTGGCAGCGCGATGCGCTACGTCGACTTGCGACGCAGGAGAGGCTGGAGGACGACGAAATCGACGTGCTGACGGAGATATGCAAGGGTAATGGCGCAGAAGCTCCGTTGGCGGCAGGGGATTTACGGGCTCCCGGCAACGGTCGTGGTGAGGTATATTTGCGACAGATACATGGCGTCAGCCATGTTAATGCCTTGGCTCCCGATCAGCGTCTTACACTGCGCCGCGTGGGCATGACCATTATTTATGGCGATAACGGATCGGGAAAATCCGGCTATGCCCGTATTCTCAAGAAAGCCTGTCGTGCTCGTATGCCGAGCCGTTCCGAGGACATCATACCCGATATTTACGATCCAGCCCCTGGAACGCCTACCGCAACGATCGAATACGCCATTGGCGATCAGAATCGCAGTTGCATATGGCAGATGGGGCAAGTGGCCGATACTGTCCTATCGGCAGTGAGTGTTTTCGACTCTCGCACCGCCAATGTTCATGTCAATGACACAAACGATGTCGCCTATACCCCTTTCCCCCTCAAACTTCTGGGGAATTTGGCCCAACTCTGCAAATCGGTCAAAGACAAGCTTGTCGCTGAAATCACACAGATCAAGACGCAGACCCCACAAAGCATCAAGACGCCAGTATGCAGCCCGACAACCCAGGTCGGCCAATTGATAGCCCGGCTCTCTGCGAATACCGAGCCCGCCACAGTTGAATCGCTGGCAAACTTGACGCTGAACGAACAAAACAGGCTCGCTCAACTCACGGCGGATCTTGCCGCTGATCCGACCCGCGCGGCGCGACAACTCGTGGCACTGAAGAGCAAGGTCGAAGGCTATATCACACGTCTCGATAACTTATTTTCGTCAATCAGCAATGAGTCAGTTGAACAGTTGTGCCGACTCGCTCGGGAAAGCGATGCGGCACAAAAGGCGGCGGAAGCCGCATCAGGGGCGCTTTTTCGTGATGAACCATTGCCGCAGATCGGTACGGAAACATGGCAGGCGCTGTGGGCAAGCGCCCGCGCCTTTTCCGACAGGGAAGCCTACCCCGGCCGTCATTTTCCCGTCACCGATCCCGGCAGCGTTTGTGTACTGTGTCAGCAGGAATTGACGCCCATTGCCGCTACGCGTCTCGATCGTTTCGAGGCATTTGTGCGCAACGACAGCCAACGGCGTGCTGAAATCGCGCGGGCCGCGTATGATACGGCCCTTGCGACATTCACGCAGAACACCCTTTCACGTGCTGCGTTTTCGGATATGGTGACGACCATCCGCGATGAATTGCAGCAGGATACCTTGGCTGAAGAGATAAGAAGCGCGGTTCTGTGCGCTCTGTGGCGTCATCGCCAGATTCGACGACGCCATGCCGACCCAACGGCCAAAATTGATGCACCGATTGTCGCTTATGCACGGCAGACGCTTATGGAGCAGGTCGCTGACATTCAAGCGCGCGCCAATGCTCTTACCGCCGAAGCTGGTTCACCGGCGCATGCCGCCCTACTTGCTGAGAAGACCGGCCTGGCGGATCGACAATGGCTTGGTGGTGTCAAAGCCGACGTAATCGCCGAGATCGAACGTCGCAAGCTGATCGCAAAGCTTGAAAGCGCCCAACGAGAGACCGCCACCAACCGTATTACCAATAAAAGCACCGAAATCGCTCAGGCATTGGTGACGGATGCGTTACGCGCCCAATTCGCCCAAGAGGTTGCAAATTTTAACATCGCCGGCCTCGCCGT
>Ga0206103_100630_pt1 | contig 16739 bp, 14 predicted proteins | sample 1B5Ametagenome_FD_148638 | JGI IMG/M metagenome (GOLD analysis project Ga0206103, IMG submission 148638) | Enriched microbial communities from leaf-cutter ant dump, University of Wisconsin, Madison, United States - 1B5A | ecosystem: Environmental > Terrestrial > Nest > Insects nest > Nest dump... | reverse complement strand
CGTCGTTGAACGACACGCCGTGAGCCCCTCGGCGCGCCGTTCAACCACGGCTTCACTGAATGTCGCGCACCGGGCACGGCAGCCAGCCACCCGCGCGCACACCGACACCTCCCCCGCACCACCTCTGCTCCGACGCACCCCGGCTCACCCCACACCCCGGCCCCTACCCTCGCCACGACCGCTCCGCCGCCCTCACACACGCACCATTCAGCGAATGGGTGGTTGAACGACACGCCGTGAGCCCCTCGGCGCGCCGTTCAACCATGCATTCGCTGAACTCCGGGGGTTGCGCAGCGGGCCACCCCTGTCCCGACTTCCTTGGCGCGCGCCCCTCTCCCCCGGGCATTCAGCGAAGCCGTCGTTGAACGACACGCCGTGAGTCGCTCGGCGTGTCGTTCAACCACGCATTCGCTGAATGCCGCGTGCCGGCGGGGCGGTGGGGAGCGCGGGGAGGTGCCGCCACCCGGAGTGTGGGGCCGGACGGGGGAGCGAATCGGGGGCCGGGTCGGGGCGTGGCGGGGGTAGGAGCCGGGGTGTGGGGCGTGGTGCGGGCGGGGGTGGACGCGATTCGGAGTTCGGGGGTGCGTCGGGTAGTCTGAGCGGGCTTCAACGGGGTGTGGCGCAGCTTGGTAGCGCGCTTCGTTCGGGACGAAGAGGTCGTGGGTTCGAATCCCGCCACCCCGACAGACGAGAGCCCGGTCCGACGAGAGTCGGACCGGGCTCTCGCGCGTCCGGGCCGAGCCACGAGCCCGCCGCACGACGAGTCGAGTCGGCCTGGGTCGAGGCGGCATGAGCCGACGCTGGTCACGCCGCACCCATCGAACCGCACCGTCGAACCGCACCGGTCGAGCGGCGCCAGTCGAGGTACGCGGGTCGAGCGGCGTCGGACGTGCCGTGTGGGGAGCGGGTCAGTCGCGGGGGCTGAGGTAGCGGACGTCGCCGTTGGACGAGCGGATGAAGACCTGGACGGCGGCGGTGGGGTCGGTCGGCCCCTCGATGGTCATGCGGCCGTTGGAGGTGTCCATGTCGAGCGCGACGGGTTCGCCCGTGCCGTAGACGGTCACGGTGCCGTTGCTCGTCGTCGCCCGCACGTCCGCACGCGCGCGGGAGACCTCGATGCCGCCGTTGCTGGTGTCCGCGACGACCGCGCCGGCGACGTCGTCGACCTCGACGCGACCGTTGCTCGAGCGCGCGTCGACGGACTGCGCACGGTGCACGGTGACCGCGCCGTTGCTCGACGAGGCGCGCACGGCGCCCGCCACGTCGACGACGCTCACGTCCCCGTTGCTCGAGCGCACGACGAGGTCGCCGGTCACGTCGCGCACGTCGACGGCACCGTTGGAGGTGCGCAGGTCCGCGCCGCCGGTGGTCCCGGCGAGCACGACGTCGCCGTCCGACGACCGCACGACGACGCGCGTGCCGACGGGCAGCGTGACGTCGAGCGACGTGTCACAGTTCCACAGGTACCGCCAGGCGCAGCGGTAGGCGACGACGAGGCGGTCGTCGGACGACGTGACGGACCAGTGCGGGTCGACGAACGCGTACCGCGCGCTGTGCGCGACGCGGACGTCGGCGGCGGACGCCGCGTGGACACGCACGGCACCGTCGGCGACGAGCTCGACGGTCGGGGCGGCGGCGAGCGTGGTCGTGCCGGACGTCTCCTGGCGCGCGACGAGGCTCGCGAGGTTCAGCGCGCCCCAGACGATCGCCAGGGCACCGACCACGGCACCCACCCACGCGAGCGTGCGGCCCGTGCGGGAGCGGGTCGGGTCGGGCGGGGAGGCGACGGGGGTCTCGAGCGTGGCGGTCATGACTCTCCGTTCGGTCGGTGCTCGAGCCAGCGCAGCACGGCCAGCACGCGACGGTGGTCGTCGGAGTCCGGCGGGAGCCCGAGCTTGGTGAGGATGGACGTGACGTGCTTCTCGACCGCGGGCAGCCCGACGACGAGCCGGTCGGCGATCGCGGAGTTCGAGCGGCCCTCGGCGACGAGCGCCATGACCTCGCGCTCGCGCGGCGTGAGGTCCTCCAGCCCGGTGCGGCTCGCGCGCGCCATGATCTGCGCGACGACCTCCGGGTCGATCACGGTGCCGCCCCCGGCGACGCGCGCGATCGCGTCGAGCAGCTCGTCGACGTCGGTGACGCGGTCCTTGAGCACGTAGCCGAGCGCGCGGACGTCGCCCGCGAACAGCTCGCGCGCGTACCGCTGCTCGACGTACTGGGACAGGACCAGGACGGGCAGCCGGTGGTGCAGCGACCGCAGGTGGATCGCAGCGCGCAGCCCCTCGTCGGTGTGCGAGGGCGGCATGCGCACGTCGGTGACGACGACGTCGGGCAGCTCGGCGTCCGGGCCGAGCGACGCGACGAGCTCGTCGGCCGTGCGGTGGCCCGTCACCTCGTGCCCCTCGGCCGTGAGCAGGCGCGTGAGCCCGTCGAGCAGGAGGACCGAGTCCTCGGCGATCACGATGCGCACGGGAGCTCCACGGTGAGGGTCGTGCCGGCCCCGGCGGGGCTGGCGAGGTCGAAGGTGCCGTCGAGCGCGGCGACCCGGCTGCGCAGGCCGTCGAGGCCGGACCCGGGCGCGGCCGCCGCACCGCCGCGCCCGTCGTCGTGCACGACGAGCGTGAGCCGCCCGTCCGCGCACGTGACGGTCACGTCGGCGCTCGTCGCGCCCGCGTGCTTGGTGACGTTGGTGAGCGCCTCGGCGACGACGAAGTAGGCGGCGGCCTGCGCCGCGGCGCCGCACCGCTCGAGGCGGTCGTCGTCGGGCGTGCGCACGGCGACCGGGACGGGTGAGCGCGACGCGAGGGCGCTGAGCGCCGCGTCGAGGCCACGGTCGGTGAGGACGGCGGGGTGGATGCCGCGCACGAGGTCGCGCAGCTCGGCGAGCGTCTCCTGCACCTCGCGGTGTGCGCGTTCGAGGACCGCGGCGGCCTCGGGGTCGCTCGACGGGCGACGGCGGGCCGCGCCGAGCTCGACGCCGAGCGCGACGAGCCGCTGCTGCGCACCGTCGTGCAGGTCACGCTCGATGCGTCGCCGCTCGTCGTCCGCCGCGCCGACGACCTGGCTGCGCGTCGTCTCGACCTGCGCGACCCGTTCCTCGGCACGCTCGCGAGCGGCGTCGGCGTGCGCGAGCCGGTGCGCGGCGCGCGAGCAGCCGAGCATCGCGCGGCCCATGCGCACCTGCAGCAGCGCGGCCGCCTGCGCCGCGAGCGCCGCGACCCACGCCGCGAGGATGCCGACGGGCACCAGCAGCAGCCCGATCACGAGCCGCGACGCGCCCCAGCGGTCCTCGACCACGGGCCCGACGCCGTACACGGGCGCGAGCACGCCCGCGAGCGCCGCGGACCCGGCCGCGACGACGAGCGCGAACGCGAGCGACGTCGTCAGCGACGAGAGCGCCGCGTACCCGTTCGCGGCCCACGTGCGGCCGTCGCGCAGCGGCGCGAGGAACCGGGACCACCAGCCCGGACCCGCGGCGGGCCGGGCGTGCGGCAGCGGGATCACCGCCCCGGTCTGCGCGGCGAGCCGCGCGATCTCGATGCGCGCGAACCACCGCACCGCGAGCTGCGACCACACGAGCAGGGGGATCCCGACGAGCAGCGCGGGGATCAGCGACACGCTCGTCGGGACCCAGACGAGGACGAGCAGGCCGACGGTCAGCAGCCACGGCCAGGCCACGACCGTCTGCGCGACGGCCCGCCACGTCGCGGCGCTCACGGGTGCGGCGACGAGCGCGCGGCCGCCGAGGAGCGCGGGGGCGACGGTCGCCATGTCGGCGACCGTCGACGGGAACGGGTCCACCGCGGTCGGGCGGACCGCACCGGGAGCGAGCTGCGAGGTCATGCCACGAACCTAGGCGGCGCTCGTCGTGCGAGGGGATCCCGCCCACCCCCGAACCGGGGGTAGGGGTAACCCGACGACGGCCGCGCCCCGGGTCGGGGACGCGGCCGTCGGCGCGGGCGGGTCAGGCGCGCGCGGCGATCCGGTCGACGAGCAGCTCGGCGATCTGGACCGCGTTGAGCGCGGCGCCCTTGCGCAGGTTGTCGTTCGAGACGAACAGCGCGAGGCCGCGACCCTCGGGCGCACCCTCGTCGGCGCGGATGCGTCCGACGAGCGACGGGTCGTCACCCGCGGCCTTGAGCGGCGTCGGGACGTCCTCGAGCCGCACGCCCGGTGCGTCGGCGAGCAGCTCGCGCGCGCGCTGCGGGCTGAGCGGCCGCTCGAACTCGGCGTTGATCGACAGCGAGTGCCCGGTGAACACCGGCACCCGCACGCACGTCCCGGAGACGAGCAGGTCCGGCGCGTCGAGGATCTTGCGCGACTCGTGCCGCAGCTTCTGCTCCTCGTCGGTCTCGTCGAGCCCGTCGTCGACGATCGAGCCCGCGAGCGGGACGACGTCGAACGCGATGGGCGCGACGTACTTGACCGGGTCCGGGAAGGTGACGGCCGAGCCGTCGTGCACGAGCGCGAGCGTGTCCTGCTCGACGGCCGCCCGGACCTGCTGGTCGAGCTCCTGCGCGCCCGCGAGGCCCGAGCCGGACACCGCCTGGTACGTGGACACGACGAGCCGACGCAGCCCGGCCTCGTCGTGCAGCGGACGCAGCACCGGCATCGCGGCCATGGTCGTGCAGTTCGGGTTCGCGACGATGCCGAGCGGGAGGTCGTCGAGCGCGTGCGGGTTGACCTCGGAGACGACGAGCGGGACCTGCGGGTCGCGCCGCCACGCGGACGAGTTGTCGACGACGATCGCGCCCGCCGCGGCGAAGCGCGGGGCGTGCTCCTTGGACGTGCTGCCGCCCGCGGAGAACAGCGCGATGTCGATGCCCGACAGGTCGGCGGTCGCGACGTCCTCGACGGTGATCTCCTGGTCACGCCACGGCAGCGTGCGACCCGCGGACCGGGCGGACGCGAAGTAGCGGATCGACGCGACGGGGAAGTCCCGCTCGTCGAGCAGCCGACGCATGACCGCCCCGACCTGACCGGTCGCCCCGACGACCGCGACGTGCAGCCCCGCGCTCATCGTCCCGTCCCCCCGTACACGACGGCCTCGTCCTGGTCCGCGTCGAGCTCGAACGCGGTGTGCACGGCGCGCACCGCGTCGTCGAGGTCGTCGGCGCGCGTCACGACCGACAGGCGGATCTCGGACGTGGAGATCATCTCGATGTTGATGCCCGCGTCCGCGAGCGCCGCGAACAGCTTCGCGGACACGCCGGGGTGCGACTTCATGCCCGCGCCGACGAGCGACAGCTTGCCGATCGAGTCGTCGAACTGCAGCGAGTGGAAGCCGATGTCGGGCTGCCGCTCGGTGAGGGCGGTGAGCGCCGCGGCGCCGTCGTCGGCCGGGAGCGTGAACGAGATGTCCGTGAGGCCGGTCTGCGCGACCGACACGTTCTGCACGATCATGTCGATGTTGACGCCCGCGTCCCCCACGACCTGGAAGATGCGCGAGGCCTTGCCCGGCACGTCCGGGACGCCGACGACGGTGATCTTGGCCTCCGAGCGGTCGTGCGCGACGCCCGCGATGATCGGCTGCTCCACGGTGGGGTCCTCGTTCTTCTCGTTGGTGACCAGCGTGCCCGTGTGGTTGGAGAACGACGAGCGGACATGGATCGGGACGGAGTAGCGGCGGCCGTACTCGACGCAGCGCAGCATGAGCACCTTGGCGCCGGAGGCCGCGAGCTCGAGCATCTCCTCGTAGGAGACGCGGTCGAGCTTGCGTGCGGACGGGACGATGCGGGGGTCGGCGGTGAACACGCCGTCGACGTCGGTGTAGATCTCGCAGACGTCGGCGCCGAGGCCGGCCGCGAGCGCGACGGCCGTCGTGTCGGACCCGCCGCGGCCGAGCGTCGTGACGTCGTTCGTCGACTCCGTGACGCCCTGGAAGCCCGCGACGATCGCGACCTGACCGCGCTCGACGGTCTCCCGCACGCGCGTCGGGACGACGTCGACGATGCGCGCCCGGCCGTGCACGGCGTCGGTGATGACGCCCGCCTGCTGGCCGGTGAACGACTTCGCCTTCACGCCGAGGCTGTTGATCGCCATCGCGAGCAGCGACATCGAGATGCGCTCGCCCGCGGTGAGGAGGATGTCCATCTCGCGCTGCGGCGGCAGGGGGGAGACCTGCTTCGCGAGATCGATGAGGTCGTCGGTGGTGTCACCCATGGCCGAGACGACGACCACGACGTCGTCCCCCGCGCGCTTCGCCGCTGCGACGCGCTTGGCCACCCGCTTGATGCTCTCGGCGTTCGCCACCGACGAACCGCCGTACTTCTGCACGACAAGTGCCACGTGCTGCTCCATCTGTCGCCGGTCGCCGTCTGTCTCAACGGCCCGCCGGGTCCTGGTCTGAACCCCCGGATGGTACGCACGCCCGCGGCGCGGACGCCAGCAGGGTCACGATGTGATCGGCTCCGGGGACGGGGGCATCCGTCCGGGGGTGTGCGCGCGGCGCCCACGGGTCCACCCACAGACCGACCCGCGGACGGCCCCCGCGGCTCTAGCGTCGGCGCATGACCGACTCCACGTCAGCGACGCCGTCACCGGCCGACGACCCCGTGGCCCCGGCACGGACCGCCGCACCGACCTTCGCGGACACGTCCGGGATCGTCGTGCGGGACCTGCGGCGCTCCTTCGGCAGCGTGCACGCGCTCGACGGCGCGACGTTCACGGCGCGTCCGGGTGCCGTCACGGCGCTCGTCGGACCGAACGGGTCCGGCAAGACGACGCTCCTGCTGGTGCTCGCGGGCCTCCTCGTCCCCGACTCGGGCGAGGTGCGCGTCGCCGGGCTCGACCCCGTGACCCAGGGGCCGGCCGCGCGTGCCCGCACGGGCTGGATGCCCGACGCGTTCGGCACGTGGGACTCGCTCACGGCCCGCGAGGTGCTCCTGACGTTCGGCGCGGCGTACCGCCTCCCGCCCGCGGCGGCCCGCGCGCGGGCCGCCGACCTGCTCGCGACCGTGCACCTGACCGAGTACGCCGACCGGCCCGCGTCCGTGCTGTCGCGCGGTCAGAAGCAGCGGCTCGGCCTCGCGCGCGCTCTCGTGCACGACCCACGGGTGCTCCTGCTCGACGAGCCCGCGTCGGGCCTCGACCCGCGCTCGCGCGTCGACCTGCGCGTCCTGCTGCGCCGCCTCGCCGACGAGGGCCGCACGGTGCTCGTCTCGAGCCACATCCTGTCGGAGCTCGAGGAGCTGTCCGACGACGTCGTGTTCGTCTCGCGCGGCCGGACCGTCGGTTCGGGCGAGGTGGGTGCCGTCGGCGGGGGCGGCGGACCGAGCACGTGGCACGTGCGCGCGCTGTCCTACGCGGCGTTGACGTCCTGGCTCACCACGACGGGCGCCGCGTGGCAGCCCGACGACGACCAGGACCCGCACGCCCCCGCGACCGACCGACCCGGCGGCGTGCTGCTCACGGTCGACGGCGACGAGGGCGCCGCACGGCTCGTGCGCGACGCCGTGGCCGCGGGCGTGCCGCTCACGTCGCTGGCCCCCGCGACCGGCGCGCTCGAGCGCGCCTACCTGGCCCTCGAGGAGGAGCGACGATGACGCAGACGTTCGAGATCCCGGTGCCGGACGCGCCCACGGCGCCCTCGTCGCGCGTCCCGGGCCGGTGGGGGCTCACGTGGCACGGCGTGCGGACCGTCGCGGCGCTCGAGCTGCGTCAGCGCGTGCGGTCGACGCGGTGGATCGTCGCGCTCGGGGTGTGGGCGGTGGTCGTCGGGGCGATCACGCTCGTGCTGTTCGGCGCGCTCGACGTGCTCGTCGGCGCGCCGGCCGACGACGTGACGCGCGACGAGAGCGGCCCCGTCCTGTTCGCCGCCGTGACGTTCCTCGTGCTCGGGCTCGGGCTGCTCGTGACACCCACGCTCGCGTCGACGTCCGTCAACGGCGACCGCAACGCGGGGACGCTCGCGACGCTGCAGGTCACGCTGCTGTCGCCCGCCGAGATCGCGCTCGGCAAGCTGCTCGCCGCATGGGCCGCGTCGTGCGCGTTCCTCGCGGTCAGCGTCCCGTTCCTGGCGATCGCGACCGGCGCCGGGCCGACCCCGTGGTGGTCGCTCGTGCGCGTCGTCGCGCTCATCGCGGCGCTGCTCGTCGCGGTGTGCGGCATCGGGCTCGGGATGTCGGCGCTCGTCGCGCGCACGGCCGGGTCCAGTGTGCTCACGTTCGTCGTCGTGGCGGCCGTGACGTTCATCGCGCCGATCCTGTTCGGCGTCACGTACGCGACCGTGTCGTCCGACGAGACCGTGCGCGTCTACGGCGTGCCGTCCTCGTGGGACGGCACGGACCAGGCGGCCTGTGAGTGGACGCAGGACGTCCGGTCCGTCGCACACACCGAGCGCACGTGGTGGCTGCTCGGCGTCAACCCGTTCGTCGTCGTGGCGGACGGGGCGGGCACCCACGCGACCCCGGGCCACGGCGACGACGACCCGCTCGCCGCGCTGCGCGACGCCGTGCGGCAGGCGCGGGCGGGCGTGCAGGGGCAGGTCGACGAGTGCTGGCTCGCCTCGGACGAGTTCGTGCCCGCGTCGGACGACGCGCCCGTCTGGCCGTGGGGGCTCGGCGTCAACCTGCTGCTCGGTGCCGCGGGCTACGTCGTCGCCGTCCGACGCCTCTCCGTGCCGCAGCGCACGCTCCCCCGCGGCACGCGCGTGGCCTGAGCGACGAGCCGGACCCGGTCGGCGGTCTCAGGGCTGCAGCGCGTCGTACTCTGCCTCCGCCGCGACGTCGTCCGGGACGTCGAGCCGCAGGTGCGCCAGGATGACCTGCAGCGTGCGCAGCGTGCTCGACGCGCGCTCGCCCCAGTCGGACAGGTACGAGAACTGCCACCACCACAGGGCCTCGAGCACGCCGCCGCGCTCGTGGTGCCGCAGCCCCTGCGCGAGCGCACCGGCGATCGCGACGAGGTCGCCGGACACCGTCGCCGGGCCGACCTCGGCCCCCAGCAGCGGGTCGACGACCTCGGCGTACTCGTCGATCCCCTCGAACGCGTTCGCGAGCCCCGCGCGCAGCGGCTCGACGTCCGGGTCCGGCCCGACGTCCGGCTCGAACCGCTCGAGCGGGACCACGTCCGTCGTCGCGCCGAGCCGCGCACCCGCGGCGAGCAGGTCCGAGACGGCGAGCAGCAGCAGCGGCAGCGCCGCCTCGGGGTTCGAGCCCGCGGCGACCTCCGTCACCGTCGTGAGGTAGGACCGCGACTGCGCGGCCATCGCCTCCGCGATCGCTCGCAGGTCGTCGTCGGGCGGCCGGGGCGTCGAAGTGCTCATGCGCCTATCGTCCGCGACCGGTCCGTCGGTGTCACCTCGGCCGTCCGGCGCCGGTCCGACGAGCCGTCAGGCGGACAGGAGCCGACGACCCTCGAACGCCCGGCCGAGCGTGACCTCGTCCGCGTACTCGAGGTCGCCGCCGACCGGCAGGCCCGACGCGAGGCGGCTGACCGTCAGCCCCATGGGCAGCAGGAGGCGGGCGAGGTACGTCGCGGTGGCCTCGCCCTCGACGTTGGGGTCCGTCGCGAGGATGACCTCGGTGACCGTGCCGTCGGCGAGCCGCTTGAGGAGCTGTGCGATCCGCAGGTCGTCCGGGCCGACGCCCGCGATCGGGTTGATCGCGCCGCCGAGCACCTGGTACCGCCCGCGGAACTCGCGCGTCCGCTCGATCGCGACGACGTCCTTGGCCTCCTCGACCACGCACAGCACGTTCGGCGAGCGCCGCGGGTCGCGGCAGATGCGGCACTCGTCCTCCTGCGAGACGTTGCCGCACGTCTCGCAGAACTTCACGCGCGCCTTGACCTCGATGAGCGCGTCGGCGAGCCGCCGCACGTCCGCCGGGTCGGCCGCGAGCACGTGGAACGCGATGCGCTGGGCGCTCTTGGGACCGACGCCGGGCAGCCGCCCGAGCTCGTCGATCAGGTCCTGGACCGCGCCCTCGTACACACGCACAGCGTACGTGCTGCAGGTCGCCACGCCCGGACCCGCGCCGACGAGCCCCGGCGAGCCTCACGCGCGCCGACGAGCCTCACGCGCGCCGACGAGCGTCAGCGGACGCTGTCCGGCTCCGCCGACGTCCGCCGCGGGCCGCCGAGGCGCGTCAGGACCGACCGTCGTCGATCTGCTCGTCGATGACCGTGCCGCCGAGGATCTGCGCGACCAGCGGCGCGCCGACGAGCCCCGAGGAGGCCATGTCCGGGTCGTCCGGCGACAGCTCGTCGTACGGATCGGGCGGCGGCGCGACCGGGGCCGACCGCACGGGGGCCGACGAGCGCTGGGGTGCCGATGCGGCGAGCCGCTGTGCACGGGCGAGCGCCGACTCGGCACCCGACCCGCCCCCTCCCCGCTCCGCCTGGGCACGAGCCTGCGCGGCCGCGAGCGCGCTCGCCCCGTCGCGCGGCGCGGGTCCCGCCGCCGACGCGCCAGGTGCGGGCTCTGCCGCGGGTGCCGGCTCACGTCCCGACGACGCCTGACCCGTCGACGAGCGACCCGAGGACGCCTGACCCGAGGACGCCTGACCCGAGGACGAGCGACCCGAGGACGGCCGCGCCGACGATGCCCGTGCCGACGAACCGCCTGCGGACGGGGCCGGCGCGACGGGCAGGTCCCACGAGGCCGCCGCCTCCTCAGGCGAGACGACGCCGGGAACGGAAGGTGCGCCCCGCCGCGGTGCAGGTTCGACGACCGCGGGCTCGTCACCGGCCTCGGCGGCCGCAGGCGAGTCGTCCTCGGGCGCCGGCCCGGCCCAGGGGTCGTCGGGCTCGTCGGGCGGGACCCAGTCGGACTCGGTGGACGACGGCGCGCTCCCGACCCGGTGCCCGCGGCCTCGGTGGCTCTCCGATCCGTCGCCGCTCTCCGCCGCCGACGGGCCCGGGTCCGCGGGCTCGCGCCGCTCCACGGCGGGCGCCGTCCGCGTGGCACCGCCGCGCGACGCAGCGCCGCCGGCGGCCCGGTCGGCACCGGCGGGACGCCCGGGCGTCGGGTCGCTCGGTCCGTGCGAGGCGGCCCGGGGATCGCCGCTGACGGCCTCGACGCGGACGTCGAAGCCCAGCGTCTCGCGCACCGCGCGCGCGACGACGTCGGCGTGCGGGCCGTTGCGGAACGTCGACGCGAGCTGCGCGGTCGTGAAGGAGAGTCGCAGCGTCGTGGCGTCGAGCTCCGCGACCTGCGCGTTGTTCGGGTCGACGAGCGCACCCGTCACGCGCCGCAGCGTCCGGACCGTGTCGAGCACCTCGGGCCAGCGGCGACGCAGCGTCTCCGTCTCCGACGTCGCCGTCGTGCGCACCGGCTCGAAGGGCGCATCCTCGACCGGCGCGTCGAGCGCCTCGCTCGCCGCTGCCGACGCCTCGTCGTCCGACGCCCCGCCCGTGGCGTCCTCGGCCGCGTCGTCCCCCACGGCCTCGTCCTGCGCGGCCGCAGCCACCTCGGGCTCGTCCCGACCCGGCTCGTACGGTCCGGGCTCGGTCGCCTCGCTCGCGGTCTCGCCCGAACCCGCATGCTCGGGCCCGGCCACGGACGGCTCGTGCGCGGGCTCGACCGGAGCTGGCTCACCGGATGCCGACGCGGCGGGCTCCGGGGCGGGCTCCGACGCCACGGGGCCCGGAGCAGGCGCGACCGGGGGCGCAGGAGTGGCTGCGGGTGCTGGCGCGGGTGGAGACGCGGCTGCGGGGGCGGCGGCCGGAGCGGGTGTGGCTGCGGGCGCTGGAGCGGCTGCGGGAGCGGGTGCGGGCGTGGTCTCGCCGCGCTGGGCGGCGCGCGACGCCGCGAGCGCGGCCCGTGCCGCGTCGGCCGGGCGCGTCCCGGGCGCGAGTCGCACGGGTGCGGGAGCAGGCTCGTCGTCCTCGACCGCCGCCGCGCGACCCCCGCCCGCCGACGCGCCGACACCTGCCGGCAGACCCCGCTCGAGCCGGTCGACCCGCGCCGCGAGGCCCGCGCGCGCATCGTCGGCCGCGGGGAGCAGCAGGCGAGCCATGAGCAGCTCGAGGTGCAGGCGCGGCGACGTCGCACCCGTCATCTCGGTGAGCGCGGCGTTCGTGAGGTCGGCCGACCGGGACAGCTCGGCCGAACCGAGGCGCGCGGCCTGCACGCGCATCGCCGCGAGCTGGTCCTCGGGCAGACCGCGCAGCGCGGCCCCGGCGGCGTCCCCCGCCGCGTCGATGACGATGAGGTCCCGCAGCCGCTCGAGCAGGTCCTCGACGAACCGCCGCGGCTCGTGACCGGTCGCGATCACCCGGTCGACCACGCGGAACGCGGCCCCGCCGTCACCGGCCGCGACCGCGTCGACCACGTCGTCGAGGAGCGCGGACTGCGTGTAGCCGAGGAGCGCCGCGGCGCCCTCGTAGTCGATGCCCGTCTCGTCGGACCCCGCGATGAGCTGGTCCAGCACGGACAGCGAGTCGCGGACCGACCCGCCACCCGCACGCACGACGAGCGGCAGCACGCCGCCCCCGACCGGCACGCTCTCGCGCGCGCACAGCTCCTCGAGGTACGGCAGCAGCACGTCCGGCGGCACCAGGCGGAACGGGTAGTGGTGCGTGCGCGAGCGGATCGTGCCGATGACCTTGTCGGGCTCGGTCGTCGCGAACACGAACTTCACGTGCGGCGGCGGCTCCTCGACGATCTTGAGCAGGGCGTTGAAGCCCTGCGTCGTGACCATGTGCGCCTCGTCGAGGATGAAGATCTTGAACCGGTCGCGCGCGGGCGCGAACGTCGCGCGCTCCCGCAGCTCACGCGCGTCGTCGACGCCACCGTGGCTCGCGGCGTCGATCTCCACCACGTCGAGCGACCCGGGGCCGCCGCGCGCGAGCTCGACGCACGACGGGCACACGCCGCACGGCGTGTCCGTCGGCGACGCCTCGGTGTTCTGCGCGCAGTTGAGGATGCGCGCGAGGATGCGCGCGCTCGTCGTCTTCCCGCACCCGCGCGGCCCCGAGAACAGGTACGCGTGGTTGACCTGGCCCGAGCGCAGCGCCTGCCGCAGCGGTGCCGTGACGTGGTCCTGGCCGATCACCTCGGCGAACGTCTCCGGCCGGTAGCGGCGGTACAGCGCTGTCGTCACCCCCCGAACCCTAGACGCCCCCACCCACACGCGCCGACCCCGCCCACAGCCGCGGCCGGCACCCTCGGCGACCGGTCAGCGAGCGGCGTGCGCGACGCACGTCGTCGCCGTCGGGCGTGCCGCCAGGCGCGCCGGGTCGATCGGCTCCCCGCCGACGACGCACGTCCCGTACTTGCCGTCCTCGAGCCGCGCGAGCGCCGCGGCCACCTCCTCGAGCCGCCGCCGAGCCTCGCTCGCGAGCGCACCGACCTGCGCGCGCTCGAACGCGATCGTCTGGCCCTCGGGGTCGTGCTCGTCGTCGACGTTGGCGCCGCGCACCGCCTCCACCAGGTCGCTCTTCGCGAGCCCCAGCCCTCGCAGCTGGTCCAGCGCGTCCGCGCGCAGCGCCGAGAGCCGCGCCCGCACCTCGTCGGACGCCGAGGGCTGCCGTGCATGCTCGTCGGACCCCATCACCCCACCCTCGCACCGCACGACGCGACGCACCCGCCCGACGGACCAACCGCCCAGGCGCCCGGTGCGGCGCGCTGCCAGACTCGTCTCATGCAGATCGTGCCGACGACGAGCGCCGCCGCGGTCGCCGACGTCTACGCGACCGTCCTGCGTCCGTCCTTCCCCGACGACGAGCTCGTCGACCTGCCGGACCTGCAGGCGATGGTGGACGCCGGGATCGCGCACGTCGTGGTCGCACGCGACGACCGTGGCGTGCGCGGCGCCGCGATCGCCGAGTGGTTCGCCGACACCGGCGTGCTGCTGCTCGCCTACCTGGCGATCGTGCCCGGCGGCCGGGGCGACGGTGTCGGCGGGCTCCTGCTCGACCACGCGGTCGCCCGCTGGCGCGACGAGCTCGACCCGTGGCTCGTCGTCGCCGAGGTCGAGGACCCGGACCAGCACACCGGGACCGAGGACCACGGCGACCCCGCCGCCCGCCTGCGGTTCTACGTCCGCCACGGCGCGCGCACCCTGCCCGTCCCCTACGCCCAGCCCGCGATGCACCGCGGCGGCCACCGCGTGCCCGGCATGCTGCTCATCGCGCTCGCCGCCTCGGGCGAGCGGCTCGCGGGCGTCGAGCCCGACGGCACGTGGCTCGTCCCCACCGCACCGCTGCGACGCTTCCTCGAGGAGTACTTCACGGCCGCGGAGGGGACTCCCCCGACCGGTCCTGAGTGGGACGTCCTGTCCGACGCGCTCCACGACCCGGTCCTGCGGGCCTGACGACTCTGCGCGCCTCGTCGCTCGCACCCGGGCAGACAAGGACCCCCCGTGCACCCGCCAGAGCTCACCTGCCCTTGCTGCCTTCCGGCCCTGGGGGAGTTCAGCGAGATGACGCCGCACGAGGGGTCTGCCGCCAAGCCTAGCCCAGGCGACGGGCCCGTCCGCCCGCCGCCCGACCTCCGGCCCGGCGGACCAGGGCGCCGCGTTCCTCCGCTAGACTCCTACCCGCGGTCGGCCGGTTCACCGGCAGGCACGCTCCTGGAGGATTCGCCTAGTGGCCTATGGCGCACGCTTGGAAAGCGTGTTGGGGTAACACCCTCGGGGGTTCGAATCCCCCATCCTCCGCCGACACGAGGGGCGGTTCACCTGCGGAAACGCGGTGAACCGCCCCTCGTTCGTTATCCTGTGGGAACACCCCGGGGAACACGGGGAGCCCAGGAGGACCCCCATGAGCCCGAAACCGCTCGCTCGTCTGCGCGCCGACGGCGGCACGACCTACCAGGTCAAGTGGCGCCTCGGCGGCACCCGCGCTGGCGCCTGGGCCTCCGAGAGCTTCACTGACGAGCGCGCTGCGAAGCGGTTCTGCCTCGACGTCGAGGACGCTGCAATGCAGTGGCCGGATGGATGGCTCAAGGGCGTCGGGTACGCCACAGAGGACGACACCCCTGCCCCACCGAGGCTTCGCGACGTCGCCGAGTCCTACTGGGGTCAACAGGAGCGGCGGGTCCGTCGCGGCAAGGTGAAGCCGTACACCTTGCAGCGCGACCGACGCACTGTGGAACTGCACATGGCGACGCTGCTGGACAGAGACTTCACCGAGATCGACGACGACGACGTCGCGGACTGGATCGACGACCAGCTCGACGCAGGCGTGGCGCCGAAGTCCGTCCGCAACCGCCACGGGTTGCTGTCGTCGATCGTCACGCACGGTGCCGGCCGCATGAAGCTCCGACCAGACAACCCGTGCGCGCTGAGCGACCTTCCGGAAGCGAACGCACGCGGGCGGCGTCAGATCCGCTTCTTCCTCCACGCCGAGTGGGCGCTAGTGCGGGCGTGCCTGCGAGACGACGTGCACCTCCTCGTAGACACCCTCCTCGCCACGGGGATGCGCTGGGGTGAGGTCACGGCCCTGCGCGTCGGTGACTGCCAGGTGCAGGAGGGTGGGCAGGTCATCCTGCACGTGCAGCGCGCGTGGTCTCAGCGCGCCAAGGACGACCCCGCCCCGGTGGACACTGCCGCCGACGAGACTCGCGCGTGGGTGCTCGGCCCGCCGAAGGGCGGGAAGGTCAGGTTCGTGGCGGCAGACGGCCCGACAGCGACCGCACTCGCCGCTGCGATAGCCGGGCGCGACGCAGCCGAGTACGTGTTCCGCACCCGTGGTGGCATCCCCTGGCGCTACCCCGAGTTCCACGAGAACCGGTGGAAGCTCGCAGCGGACGACGCTCTCGCGCGAGGGCTGTCGAAGCAGCCGACGATCCACATGCTCCGCCACACGTTCGTGGTGTGGGCGCTCCACGACGGCGCACCGATCCACATCATCAGCGAGGCGCTAGGTCACAGCAGCATCCAGATCACGATGGACGTGTACGGCGGGCTCGTGAACCTGCATGACCCGACCGCGGCTCGCTCGATGGCCCGCCAGATGCTCGCCGTCCTGACGAACCTCGAGCAGGTGCCGACGCCAGCCGAGGTGACGGCTCGGCCCGGACGTCGCGCGAGCAAGCGCCCAACACTGACGGTCGAGTCGTCCTAGAGCCGGGTTCGCGCACTCCCCCGGCTCGTGCCGCCGGCGCCGACGCGCGGGCGACGTTCGCAGTCGGCGATAATCTCGCCAAGGTGTCCCGGGGTGAGGCGGGTGTGCTTCCCGATCTTCAGGTGGGGCACTTGGCCGGAGGCGATCATACGCTCCAGGGTGGAGTGCGGGATGCCGAGGATCGTCGCGCAGTACGTCGTGTCCATTAGGGCGGATCGCACTATGAGGCCGGGGACACCCGGCACCTGCACCTCCGGCAGGTTCGGGGTGACGTTGTGGTGGCGAGCGTCAGGCCCGCCTGCGGTCATGGGTCAGTGAAGGGGGTCATCGTCTGCATAACGGGGACGGTATAGACATCGAGGGATGCCCCGATTCTATGGCCTAGCACGCTATCCCGCTAAAGCGGGATCAATCACCACAGACCACCACACATCGGGCCCTGATATCGACCGCTCTGCCCCGGTTTGCCCCGATCAGAATCGGGATCTCACAATATGAGATCCTCCCGCAGTTGTAGCACGCTAGCGCGACAAACATGCAGGTCAGAGGCGTGCATTCTAACGCGTGTGCGGACCGCCGCACACTGATCGCATGGCCCGCCACAAGTGGAGTCCCTGATAGTGGTGTAGCGCGGGTGGGCCGGCACGTCGTCGTAGACGACGGCGCGGTCACCGCGTGATCCTTCGAGTGAACCTTCCACAGCACTCTCGAACGGAGCATCACGATGACCG
>Ga0206103_100629_pt1 | contig 16758 bp, 17 predicted proteins | sample 1B5Ametagenome_FD_148638 | JGI IMG/M metagenome (GOLD analysis project Ga0206103, IMG submission 148638) | Enriched microbial communities from leaf-cutter ant dump, University of Wisconsin, Madison, United States - 1B5A | ecosystem: Environmental > Terrestrial > Nest > Insects nest > Nest dump... | reverse complement strand
GCTGGAAAGGCTGTTCAGTGTCTCGTAATAGTCCTCGTCTTGACCAAGAGAGAAGAAGCGATCGTCGAGCGTGTCGAAAGTTCGCTCCAAATTCGGTGAACGCGCATCCGGCGCAGGTTCGGCGCCGGCGTTCGCCGCGCGAAGGCCGAATTGGCCGATCTTGACGGAGCCCGGGCGATGTCGATTGCCGCTCTCGTCAAAGATCCACAGTGTGAACATCGTTCGATAGCTGAACCAGTCATCCCAGTGGTCCACCAACAAGAACGCCTGGTCCTTTGCGTTGGCCGGTACCTCGTTCCAGCCCTTAATGACTGTGAAGAACATTTCGCCCCCATTACCCGCGAAGGAACGAATAAGTCTCGACTTCCTTCGCCGCAACCCGCTCCAAATCATACCCCGACACGCGGATTTTTTCGTCTTATGTGTCTGGTCATGCGCAAGAAGCTGACCACGAAGACGATCGATGCACTGCCGCCTGCGAAGGGCAAGCGGTACGAGGTGCGCGACACTGTGCTGCCCGGTCTGCATATTCGGGTGTCGGCCACAGGTGCGAAGGTCTGGTATCTCGCCACACGTGTCGAAGGGCGTATGCGTCGCATCAAGCTTGGCGCGTACCCGGTCATTTCGCTCTCGGACGCCCGTCAGCGCGCCCAAGGCATTTTGCGCGATATTGCGCTGGGCAAATACGCCGAGAGCGTTCCTGGCTCGCCTGAGGCGCTGATGCTCGGCGATATCATCCCCCAGTTCATCGACCGGCACGCCAAGCGGCACACGAAGGACTGGAAGGGGACGCAGAGCGTGCTCCTGCGCATGAAGAGGCTGCACGCCAAGCCGATCGACCAGATCAAGCGCGCAGACGTGGTGCGCGAGCTCGAGGCGATGATTGCCGATCTCGAGGATGTCGGCGGCAAAGGCACTCGGGCGAACCGCGCACTGGCGGCGATCAAGAAGTTGTATTCGTGGTGTATCGACCAAGGCATCGTCGAGATATCGCCTGTGGCCGCCTTGAAGCCGCTCATCAAGGAGGTGGCGCGCGACCGCTGGCTGACCGATGACGAGATCAAGTCCTTCTGGCGCGGATGCGAGGCCGAAGGCTATCCTTTCGAGCAGTTCGGCAAGCTGCTCCTGCTCACCGGCCAGCGCCTTCGCGAGATTTCGGACATGCGGTGGTCGGAACTCGATCTCGAAAAGGCGACGCTAACGCTGAAGGGTTCGCGCACGAAGAACGGATCAGCCCACGTCCTGCCGCTGTCGCCGAAGGCCGTCGCCCTTCTTTCGACCATCCCGCGCTTCCTCACCTCCGACTATGTCTTCACGACGACGGGCAGGTCTCCGATCTCCGGCTATGGACGTTTCAAGCAGCGCCTCGACGTGTTCGTCGGCCTAGATGCTGATGATTGGCGCTTCCATGATCTTCGGCGCACCGCCGCAACCAACATGGCGATTATGGGTGTCCAGCCGCACATCATCGAGGCCGTCCTGAACCACAAGACGGGTATCGTCTCCGGCGTCGCCGCCGTCTACAATCGCTACGCCTATGTTGATGAAAAGCGCCAGGCGCTGGAGCGGTGGGCTGATCGTGTCAGGAAGATCATCGGACAAACCAGCATATTACCTGCGCTACAGCGAACCGACTTGGTACCCGCATGAGGTCAAATTTCCCGATGGGCGTGATCCCCAGCGGGACCTCTTTAGCGCTGATGCAATCGAGGGGATTGTTCGGTCAGTAACACGTGACGATACCGTCGATCAGAAAGCCCTTCAGAGGGATCTGCGTGCTGTAGCGGCAAGCTACCTGACCGCTGCGCTCACAACGCCCTTGGGCGTTGAGGAAGGTCCGGCTCGAAAGACGATGGATCAACGTGTCCGTTGGCTTAGGGCCAATGTGGTGTCTCCGGCTACGAAACTTCTTCAAGCACTTTCGGACGAAAACGGCCCGATGCTGTCTGAATGGCCCGAGGTGATGTATGCGCCGCCCCCGGATCGTGACACTCTGCGCCTTGAACTGCAGAAGCTCCGAAACCGCGCTGATGAGTTGGTCGGTGTCCTAGAGGACCGCTTGCGCGGTGGTGGCAGCTTCCAGACCGAATTCCGTGCCGATCTCACAAACGCCCTCACAGATGTTTTTGAGCGGCATTTCCCGCAAAAAAAGCCTTCCCGTGATGGTTACGACAAAACATCCGTTGCCGCCGGTGGTGGCAGCTCATTTGCCAACTTCATACGCTTGTGCACCGAGGAGATTTTTCCGGGCGAGAAAGCGCTATCCGGATACGTAGTCGATGACATCGCCAAGATGCGGGGCAATCGCTGAAATCACGCAACCGCTGCGTGAGAGTGGCTACACCTTTGCTCGCAACCTGGCGCACTCTGCGTCATCTTAAACATCGTTGGAGCCGGCTCCCTCATCCCAGCAAATGATGAAGGAAAAATCCAATGAACAGACTAGTTGAACAACCCCGAATTCTAACACGGCACGACCTCAAGCGTATGGGCATCAAGGTGTCGAATACCTCGTTACTCAGGTGGGAGGCGCTTGGTCGTTTTCCCCGGCGTATTCGCATGGCCGGAACGAGCGTCGCGTGGCTCGCTACGGAAATAGACACTTGGCTTGACCAGCGCGCCAGCGAACGCGCCGCCCACCACTACGCCGACGCGAAACTCTGACTGAGGGGCTAGGCCCCTCACTTCCCTCAAAATTAGCATTGGAGACAACATGCGCAGGCGCATGAACGACAGCGCTCGCCCGGAGCGCAAGATTTGGCATCAGCAGGCGGCAGAATTTGTCGGTGACATTTGGGCTGTCTTCCCGGCCGGCTACGGCTTTGTGGCCGCACGCGAAGCGGGAGGCGGTCGCTGGCAGGAGATGTGTATTCCTGTCCAAAATTGTATGGACCACCTAACCGAGATTTTTGGTTCGCTATCCCCTCGACGGTACGACTTCTACTTCTGCCCAAACGCCTTCAGCCGCCGCGAGCGCAGGGCAGTTTACGCTCTGCCGACGCCGTACGCATGGGTGGATATCGACGGAGCTGATGTTGCCGCGTTCAACCCCAAGCCCGATATCCTCATCCGAACGTCGCCTGGTCGGCACCAGGGGGTATGGTGGTTTGCGGACTATGTTCCGCCCCAGACGGCTGAGCGCTATTCGCGGACGCTGGCCTACACCTTCCGTGCGGATAGAAACGGTTGGTCGGCGACCAAGTATCTGAGAATACCGTTCACCTTCAACCATAAGCCCGAATACGACATACCGAACGTCGAATTGTTGCGTTATTCCCTTCGCCCTCAGCGCAGAAGCGAGATAGCTGTCGTGGCGGACGGCGTATCGTCATCACGGCGGAAGTTCGGGAACATTTCCCCGGCCGATGTTGATCCTGTCCATGTGCTCAAAAAATATCGGCCCAAGCTGCATCTGCGCACGAGGGCGCTGCTGACGTCAAAGGCAGCATATGCCTTCGAGAAGGACCGATCCAAATGCATCTACGAGATCATCGTCGATCTTCACCATGCAGGTGCTGACCCACACGAGATAGGCGCGGCCTTATGGGTCAACCCCTACTTTGTTTCGAAGCACGGGAAAGACCTCGGCAAGCTCAATGAAGAGGTTTGGCGCGTCATCAGCAAGCTGGAGCGCCAGCCATGAAAAGCAATAAGAAGGAAACCTATATCGACCTGTCGACCGTGGAGGCCTTGGAGGTCCAGTGGCTTATGCGGCCCCTTATCCCTCTCGGCATGATAACCGTTATGGAGGGCGATCCCGGTATCGGTAAGTCCTACCTCGCAATGCACATTGCCGCGCAGGTCTCGATTGGCGGAACCCTTCCAGGCGTCAAAAGGCTGAAGAAGGGGCGCGTCCTTTACATCAGCGCGGAAGACGATGCGGCCTACACGATCCGGCCAAGGATCGACGCTATGGGTGGCGACCCCTCCCAGATACGCATTCAGGCCAATTACGAGGCTCTGGACGAAGCAGGCATAAAGGCGTTGTTCGACGAGGTAAAAAAGAACCCGCCACGCCTCATCATCCTCGACCCTCTCTTTGCATATGTCCCGGGTAACGCGGACATGTATCGGCCGAATGTGATACGTGCGCTGTTGGCCGCATTGAAGGAAATAGCAGAGTACGGCGAGACGGCCATCGTCATTATCCGCCACCTGACGAAAACGAAGCGGGACAAGGCGATCTATCAGGGGATGGGCTCAATGGACGTGATCGGCGTTGCCCGTTCCGCCGTCTTAGTCGCTCAGCATCCTGACGAGCCCGACTACAAGGTGATGGCCCACCTCAAGCACAATATCTCCGAGCGCGGGGGTAGTTGGGTATACGAACTGCGCAAGGAGTCCGAGGGCGCTGTTCCAATCCTGCACTGGGTCGGCTCGACGGAGCTTACCGTAGAGGACTTGATTGGTGGCGATGACGGTGATCGCCATTCGGCGCGGGATCAAGCCGCCGAGTTTCTGCGCGGGTTTCTAAAGGAAGGACCACAGCCCGCCCGTCTGGTCGAGGAGAAGGCCAAAGCTGCCCAAGTCGCGAGGCGCACGCTGGATCGGGCGAAGCAGGAACTTAATATTGTAGCGAGGAAAACCAAGAACGGCTGGATGTGGTCGTTGCCTAAGCGTGTAGCCGGCAAGCCGGCTCGCTAAGGTCGCCAGGTTGGCGTTCTTGGCGCGGTTGCCAAGGACGCCACTTTTCGCTCCGAAAGCGATGGCGCTCTTGAAGCCAAGAACGCCAATTGCACCGGGACAATGTTGGCGGCCTTGGCGATCTTGATTTGCGGCCAGGGCACGGTTCAATTTTATCCCGGCCCGACAACAGGACTAATGATCGGCTCATCGGAATGCACAAGCGGCCCAGAACGCCAATCGCATCAATATCTCCGACCTTGAACAGAATCAGCGGGGTCGCCTTGGGTAACTCTATGGCGCTCAAATTGGGTTGCCGGGCGTACCTAAGAATCTCTTACGCATAGCTCTTCCTTGCCATTCCCTAGCGCGCGCTCCGGCTGGGCGTCCCGATGCCGCCATCTCCTAGTCCGCCGCCCGGCTCCAGCGTGGTGCCGTTAGCGAGCCGGGGCATCGAGGCCCGTCACCGTTGACCTCGCGTATGGCATCCTCCAAATAGCCAATTATTCTGGCTAGTGCGCGGTCGGGCTGTGGGTGATGTTGCCGGTAAGAGGCGCGACGCCCATCGAGTTCGCGACACCCTCTTTTCGATCGGAAAGTTCTCAGCTCCGGGAAGCGCCAGGGCGCGGACTCGCAACCGGCGGCAGCAGCAAACATCCGAAAGCTTCGGAACGTGCGCCAGCGGCTCTGCACAGGCCCGCAATCTATTCGCTATTGCAGGTCGGCAGGTCGCCGTACTTCTCGACATGCTCCCAGATCAGACGGCGTTCGGCATATTCGATGTAGGGTCGGAGGATTTTCTCACTCGGGTTTATCGCCACCGTGGTGTGGACGCAGGCGAATAGGTCGAGGGTCGTAGCGCCAAAGACGCGATGGAACGTGACGCCGCCCGCGTGACCCTTTAGGCCCGTCGTGGCGGATCGGTGAAACGCCGCTAAGCGGTCCCTCAGCCCACCGGCGCCCCACGTGCGGCCGATGTAGACGACGTTCCCGGGGCGCTCCTTTGCGATCACGTAGACGCCCGGTAGGTTGGGCTGCGCGGTCCTCTCAGACCACGGGAGCCATTCGGAAAGGTGTAGGTTCAGGAACACGCGCATTCATCCGGGTTTGCTGCCCAAAAGAATACATCGATAATCTTAAGCGGAAACTTACACCAATAAACAGTGTCGGAAGTCTCCGTCAGATTGCCGGCATGAATGAGTCGGCCGGCAAATCCCTTGGACAGCGCATTCGCCAACTACGCGAAGCGGCAGGGCTGACGCAGGCGGATGTCGCGCAACTTACGTTTAAGTCCGTCGAGACGATTTCGAATTTCGAACGCGGTAAGACGACGCCTAGCGTCCAGACGCTCGCCACGCTCGCAAAACATCTCGGCTGCTCGATTGCCGATTTCTTTGGGGGTGATGTGGTTACCGGTCGCGACGTCGATCCTGTCGCAGCGAAGATCAGCGTCCTCGACGACCGTGACCGCCGGCTCGTGAAGGGCTTCATTGACATGCTCATCGCGGAGAGTCGCCGCTAGGGTTTTCCCTGACACGCCCGTCTCAATGGTCTTATTGGACTGATCGTCTGCAACCACAGGAGACGGTCATGACCGCAAAGACTCCGGAAATCATCACCCTCAAGCAGCTATGCGCCGAACTGAAGCTCGACCCGCGCGAATGCCGCGAACGACTGCGGGGCGCGCTCCGCGACGCGAAGAAGTTTCCTGAACTCACAAAAGGGCGGAAGTCACGAACCCCTTGGCAGTGGGTGAAGGGTTCGGCTGCGGAGAAGGAGGCGCGTGCTGCCGTAACCGCGTAGCAGTGGGTTCAACGTGAGCGTGGGGGGAGGGCTGTGGCCCTCCCTTTTTAGTAGGCTCCCTACGGCCATATTGGGGCCGTAAGCAGACTGTCCGGTTTTGGGATCGCCCCGCGGTAAGCTGCCGTTCTGCCTCCGACCTTATTTCAGTCGCTTCGGTTGGCTTGCCTGCGGCCCGAAACCCACCTTTCGGAACGCGTCCGAATCTCTGCTTATGCGGGGCCATCTGCTGACTGTCCGGTTTAGGCAAAAGAAGAGAGAAGTCACCGTTCTGAGGCGCTCGTAGCGGACAATAAACTGTGGAGAATACTGCCAAGTCAGTCGTGCGGTGAAGGGCCTCGGTCTCACTCTCAAGCGAAGGGGAGCCACAGGAAAGCCGCAAGTGCCGCCGCGGCCGCGCATGCCGTGATTGCGGCGAGCGGGAGCGTAAAACGCGCCGGACCGGCGAGAAACGCGAGGAAGAGACGTCCCACGGCATTCGTGGCAAGCGCAACAAGCACGGCTTGCCCCACGAGCGCTACGGCCGTTCCACCCTCGACAAGTCGAAGCGCGCTGAGGACGGCCACATCGACGTCGAACGCGCCGGAAACGGCAGTCGTGGCCAAGAGCCCGCTCTCGCCAAAGCGGCTTGAGAGCGCCGCACTCACGGTAGAAACAAGTGCGAACGCAGCGGCAAAGACCAGGAGGGCTCCAAGTTCGAACGGATTGCGTCCGGGCCGGTCGCCGGCATCGTGCACGCCGCTTCGACACAGGAGCAAGACGCCAGCCACGGCAAGAACGAATCCCCCGGCGATCGCGGGCGCGATCATATACGCGATGACCTGCGGTGCGAGCAGCGCAACGATGGCGCAGACCCGCAGGACGGATACCAGCGCCGCAAGCGCTGCCCCGCCCACCAGCGGCGTCGCGTTGGCTTCCGCTCTGGCCATACGTGCCAGTGCGACGGTGACCGCGGTAGACGAAACAACGGCGCCGGCGATCGATCCGACGAGCAATCCGCGCGTCTCGCCCAGCAAGCGCACCGCGACATAGCCACCGAAGGATATCGCCGCGACGATGACGGTGAAGAACCAGATCTCGAACGGGTTGAGCCCGCCCCAGGGATCCACGGTTCTGTCCGGAAGGAGGGGCAAGACGATCGCGGTCATCGCTGCAAGGACAATGGCCGAGCGCAGTTCGATCCAGGTCAGGCGACGCAGAAGTCCATGAAGCATCTCCCGGCTGGCCAGGACAGCTGCGAGCGTGGCACCGCCTGCCGCAGCGACGAGTTGATCGCCGACAACGGCGAGCGCGCCGAGCGCGAAGACGCACAATGCTGCCACGACACCCGTCACACTGAAGTTCTGATCATGCTCGGCTTCGTGCGCGGAGAACCAGGCGAATATCGCCGCGAAGCCGAAGAAACCGGCGATCAATACGGCGCTTGAGTCCAAGGTGGCTGCGAGCGCGGCAAAGATGCCGCCCAGCAGCCCCGACAGGCCGAAGGTGCGAATGCCGGCCGTACGGCTCCTGTCAGCAGCGTCACGCTCACGCCATCCGCGCTCCAGACCCACAAGAAGGCCAATCGCCAGAGCCAGCCCCAGTCTTGCAATAGTGTGGTCCATCGGGTCAGCCGAAACCCATCAAAGCCTGTTGCCCAATTCGCACGATAGCGAATTCGGAAGCGGTGCGCGTCTGTTGTAGAGACTGGGCGGCGAAGACGCCGCGGTGCACTGGCCCGTCTGGTTTAGGTGCACGAGAATGCCACAACGTCTGGAGAGTATGCGGAAACCTTGGAGGGCAGTGCACAACGGCTTTGGCGTCATGCCACGCTCACGCCGAAGAGCGCGCCGACTGCCGCGGTGACACCCATGGCGAGTGCGCCCCAGAAAGTGACTCGAAGCGAGCCACGCAACACTCCGGCTCCGCCTGCTCTGGCTCCAAGGCCGCCAAGAACCGCCAGAGCAAGGATCGTCGATCCCGCGACGACTATGCTCGTCTTGTCGGCAGGAGTGGCCATTGCAACCAGGACGGGAACGACAGCACCCGCCGCGAAGGTCAATGCAGACACCAGCGCTGCCTGGACTGGCCGCGCGGCCACGGTTTCAGAGATGCCAAGTTCGTCGCGGGCGTGGGCGGCCAGCGCGTCCCCTGCCGTAAGCTGGGCGGCAACCTGGCCCGCGAGATCGCGATCGAGGCCGCGCTGAATATAGATCTGGGTCAGCTCTTCCAGTTCGGCATCCGGCGTGTCCGCCAGTTCCCGCCGTTCGCGAGCGAGGTCCGCATTCTCGGCGTCGGTCTGCGAACTCACCGACACGTATTCACCGGCTGCCATGGACATTGCGCCCGCAACGAGGCCGGCGAAGCCCGCGATCAGAATTTCTGTCGACTCTGACCCCGCTGCCGCTACGCCCACAACGAGGCTCGAGGTCGATACGAGACCGTCATTCGCCCCAAGCACCGCGGCGCGCAGCCACCCGATTCTATGGACCATGTGGACTTCGGAATGCGAGAGGCGGCTCATCTCTTGACCCCTTCCTGAGTTAGAAGTGTGCCGTCACTCGGATGCATCGACCCAACTCCGGCGGGTTGGATTCGAAGCGCGCGCAGCGCGTTGAGGATGACGGCGATGTCGATGGCTTCCTGGATCAACGCGCCCTGGACGGGAGTGAGGTAGCCGAAGGCGGCGGCGAGCATGCCCATGACCGAAAGTCCGATGCCGGCGACGACGCTTTCGAGGGCGATCCGCCGTGCTCCGTGGGCGATCTCGACGCCTGGCCCGAGCCTGTCCACCCTGTCAACGAGCAGTACGACATCGGCTGCTTCAGCGGAGGCGGCTGCCCCGCGCGCCCCCATGGCCACGCCGATGTCGGCGGCGGCCAGGGCGGGAGCGTCATTCACCCCATCGCCGACCATCATCACCGGACCGCGCTTGCGCTCCGACAGGATCAGAAGAACCTTTTGATCCGGCGAAAGTCCGGCGCGTATGCCGTCAAGGCCCAAGCCGACGGTCACCCGCTGCGCAACCTCTTGCCTATCTCCGGTAGCCAGGAGGATGCGGTCGACCCCCCGTCGGCGCAGTCCCGACAGCATGTCATGCGTGCCGTCGCGCAGTGGATCGGCCATGACCATGTGGCCCGCAAGCTTCCCGTCGATCCCGACCGCCACCAGCACTGAGCCAGCTGACAGCGCCGGATGGTCGGCGGCCCTGGCATCGACCTGTCCCACCACGAAGCCATGTCCGCCAACGATCACTCTGTGGCCCTCGACCATCCCGGTCAGCCCTTCACCAGGCGTCTCCCCGACCTCTTGGGGGACGGGCAGCGTCAATCCGCGCTCGCGAGCGCCGGCAACAATTGCCTGCGCCACGGGATGTTTTGTAGCCTGGTCGAGAGCGGCAGCAAGCCGCAGCAGCTCATCCCCCTCGATACCGTCATGAGTATCGATCGAAACGATCCGCGGTCTGCCGTCGGTCAGCGTGCCGGTCTTGTCGAGAATGAGCGTGCGCGCACGGGCCATGGCCTCCAGCGGCCCGGCCCCCTTGATGAGCACACCATAATGGGCTGCGCGTGAGAGGCCTGCCACCAGCGCCACCGGCACTGCCAGGATCAGGGGACACGGCGTTGCCACCACCAGCACCGCAACCGCCCGAATAGGATCGTTGGTGAACCACCAGGCAGCGAACGCGATCGCTACGGTCACGAGCAGGAAGCCGAGCGACCAGCGATCGGCGAGCCGAGACATGGGAGCCTTGGATGACTGGGCCTGTTCGACTAGCCGTACTATGCCCGCATAGGTGCTGTCGCGCGCCTCCCTCGTGGCAAGTAGATCGAAGGCATCGCCCGCATTGGTCGAGCCGCTCATGGCTTCTCCCCCGACGGCGAGCTTGACCGGTAGGGATTCGCCCGTCAGCGCCGAGGTGTCGAGAAACGCGGACGCAGACGCGATCGTGCCATCCACGGGGATGATGTCGCCCTGCCGAATCAGAAGCCGGTCTCCGGGGGCGATCTGAGCGAGCGGCACCTCTTCCAGGCGGCCGTCCTCGTGCCGTGTCGCCGTGCGCGGCACGCGCGAAAGAAGATCGCGCATTTCCCGCCGGGCGCGGCCCTCGGCAAAGCTTTCGAGGAATGTGCCGCCGGAATACATGACCGCGACAACCGCGGCGGCCAGCGTCTCGCCGAACAGGAGGGCCGCCGTCATCGACAGCGCCGCGACAATGTCCAATCCGACTTCGCCTCGCGTGAGGCTGCGCAGGATCTCGACCAGCAGCGCGGCGAGGACGGGGACGACACCGATCATCCATGTGGTCGAAGCAAGGTCCGCCCTATCCATCACGTAGGCCAGGACGAGACCTCCCAGAAGGCCGACCACCGCCACAGCCAGAAGCGCCGTCTTCACCCTGTCACCTACGGAAAGTTCCATCCCAAAGTCGCTCCTAGGCGGCGTGCTCGAATGAATTGCCTACGCCCCGTCCACGAACCGTATCGCGTTCGTCGCGCAGCAGGAACAAGGCTTCGAGGCCGACGGTTCGCGCCAAGCTACTTCCATCGTCGGGTCCGAGAACCATGAGCGCGGTGGCCCAGGCGTCTGCCAGTGCGCATGAAGGCGCGATCACAGTAACTGATGCAGGTGGCTCGAGCAGCGGCGCACCGCGCTGCGGATCTATCGTGTGCGAGAGCCGCCGTCCCCGAACGCTGATAAAGTGGCGATAGTCGCCGGAGGTGGCCACCGCGCAGTCGCTCAAGGCGAGGACCGAATGGGGGGCGCGACGATCCGGATCGGGCTTTTCCACCGCGACCGTCCATGGCTGCCCGTCCGGTCGACCGCCCAAGGCACGCATCTCGCCGTCGATCCCAACCAGAGCGTCGCGGACGCCGAGAGCCGACAGCGTTTCGGCTAGGCGATCCACTCCGAACCCTTTCGCGATCCCATTTAGATCGAGCATGATCGCAGTACGCTTCGTCACGGTTCCATGGCCGAACACGAGGGCTTCGACTGCCGACATGCGGCGTGCCGACATCGCTGCGCGGATTGAATCCAGGGAAGCGCTGGCGGGCCCGAACCCCCAGGCCGATACGGCGTCGCCCACGCCCATGTCGAATGCACTGCCGGATGCCTTGCCAATGGCCACGCCGAGTTGCAGGACCTGTTTGAGCATCGCGGGTATCGGCACCGCCTCACCGACCGGGGCGCGGTTCAGCCGCATCAGAGCGCTGTCGGTCTTCCAGATCGACATCTGCGCATCGACTTCATCGACGGCAGCCTGCAAGCCGGAGCGGATTTGGGCTACATCGAACCCGGGCTTCGCCCAGAACCGCGCCGACCAGCGCGTGCCCATGGTCGGGCCGCTCAGCGCGTGTCGCACAAGATCAGTAGACATCTTCGACATAGCGTCCCTCCGCCTTGAGCCGCGCCGGCGAGAGGCCCATGGGCTCCAGGATCGCGGCAAGAGTCTCTGCCACACCGGAAGCCATCTCGCGCCCGCCGCAGACCATGACGTGCGCTCCAGCCCCGATCGCCGCCGCTAGGGCCGCGCTTTCCCGCGCAATGACGTGCTGGATGTAGCGCGGATGCGAGCCCCGCGAGCAGGCGGTTGCCAGGCTCGCCAGTCGACCTTCGGAAGACCAGTGCGCCAGTTCTTCCTCGTAGAGGAAGTCGCTATCGCGATGCCGCATCCCGAAAAACAGGTGCATGGGCCGCAACCGATCGTTGGCGCGGACGAAGCCCGCAAGAGGTCCGATACCGGTGCCGGCTCCGATCAGGATAAGCGGCTTCCGACCGCGCGGCGGATGGAAAGTCGGATTGCGCCGCAGGAAGGCTTCGACAGACTGGCCTGGATGAAGACCGGTCAGCATCCCGGAGCAAACGCCGCCGGCATGTTTGCGGACCACGATTTCGAGGAACCCGTCGCGGCTGCCGGATGCCAGAGAATAGAACCGCGGCACGGGGGAGCCTTGCGTGAGAATGCCGATGAGATCCCCCGCCTCGAAACGGGCGAAGCCGCGCCCCAACAGGCGTTGCAGAAATCCGAGGCGCGGCAGGGCGAAGCGCAGGATCGCGGTCGGCGCCTGCACGTCCTGGCCGTAGTCGCGGCGCGAAACCAGCGTCAATCCGGTCGTCCGGGGTGCGACCGGCTGGTGGTCCAGTTCCAGCGGGATGCCGAGAGCCTGCCCCAGTGTACGGCCCCACCGCGCGAACTCCTGCGGCGACTGGCGGTCGACGGCGTCGAACTCCAGAAGGCTCGTCCACCCCTTCGCACGCGCCGCGGCATCGACCGCCTTGGCGTAAGAGCAAAAATGCGGGAAGCTCCGGTCACCGAACCCGAGCACCGCGACTGGCGCGGACGGCGCGGTTCGAAGCTCATGAAGGCGATCGAGAAATCCCCGTGCGGAAGCCGGTGCGTCACCGTTCCCGTAGGTCGCAGCGAGCACGATGTAGTGTTGCGCGGCCCGTGTTCGGCGGGGCGCGAAGGCTGACATTGGCGCGACATGAACACGCTTGCCGGCCTTGGTCAGCGCCGCATGAAGCGTCGCGGCAAAGCCCCAGGTACTGCCACCCTCGCTGCCGACGAGTACAACGAGATCCGCGCCGGACGGAGAGGCAATGCCCTTAATCGACGGGCGACCGCGCGGCGCAGAGGTCCAGACGACAAGGCCCGTAGCACCCATCACCGGTACCGCGAGCGCCATCACGCCCAGCAGCAGCCCCAGCAGAGACGCGCCGCGACCCGTGTGGAGCATGTAGACGGTTTCCGTAGCGCGCTCCCAGGCGGTCAGGTCGACCCAGGCGAGCGTCTGCCCGGTGCCCTGGTCGATGGCACCCGTTCCGCTGTCGGTTTTGAGCGTGAAGACGTCGGTAGCATCGTCGGGGTACGGGAAGGTGAGTTCGCGCAGGTCGTCGATCGGCGTAGCCGCGAGCAGCGGCATTGCGGAGAGCGCTGCGCCCTTCTTGTCGCTCGCGGCGGACTGATCCAGCGCTGCTGGCCCGTCAGGAAGAAGGCTGAAGGTGGAGGCTGTCATCCAGAGCGCGGTTGCCGAAGAAAGAAGCAGGCCCAGAACTGCGGCACGCGCGAGTTCGACATGGATGCGCCCGGCAAGCGGGCCGCGCAGCGGCGAGAGCCAGCGCCGCCAACCACCGGTGCGCCGCGCCACCAGCAGGATTCCCGAGACGGACAGCAGAAGCATGGAAGCAGCGCCCGCCGCCGAAACGAGGCGTCCCGTGTCGTCCAGGAAGAGCGAGCGGTGCAGGTTCGTCAGCCAGCGTTCGACCTGGTTCGGATCGGCCGACCCGACCGCTTGTCCGGTCTCCGGGTCAATCACCGCCGAGCCCGGGGTACCCTTGTCGAACCAGAAGGCGGTGATGCGGCCAGACGGCGAACGCCTGATCTGCTCGACGCCTGGAATTGCCGATTGAATCCTTGTTGCGAGTTCCGCGACGCTTGCAGCCGGATCGGCCTGCGGCGAAGAAATCATCTCCGCCGCGGGGAAGATCGAGAGTGCCGCGCCGCTGAGCGCAAGCAGCGCCAGCAACGCAAGGCCGACGAGGCCGGGCCAGCGATGGAGCAGCCGAGTCATGACAGCCTCACATCGCGTAGGCGAGGCTGGCGACGTAACGGCGGCCCTGGACCGCCTGCCCGGCATTCACCGACGTCAACGGCACCGAGACGTCGTTGGGACTGTCGCGCATGTCCTCCACGGCAGCATCGACGTGCAGTGTGTAGCCCGCATCAAAAAGCGCGTCGGCGAGGTCGAGCGTGATCTCCAGGGTGCGCCCGGCCCCGACGCTGGCCCCAGTGATTCCGTTGATTTCCGCCGCATTGCCGCCCGTGGCGCGGTACCAGTCGGCCAGGTGCTCGTAATACTTCGCCTTGCCGCCCGCCATCCACATGGTGCCGGCATAGGCGCCCTTGGCGTCGGTGACGTAGATGGCGAGGTAGGCGCCGTCGCCACCGTAGCTCTTCAGCGTCGTCGTCAGGGTCACGGGACGAGCCAGCGCCACGCCGGGAAGCGTGAGCGCGGTCGTTAGGACCAGTGCGGCCAGGATCTTCTTCATGATGATTCTCCGAGGTGCTTCACGATCAGCCCGTCAGTTCAGCTTGACCTTGGGAGCGGCGCCGCTGCAGAACAGGCCATTGGCGGGAGGTGCGACGGTTCCCGCCGGCGCGGGGTTGGTCGATGTCCTCCGGCCGTATCCGTCGTCATCGTCGTCATCGTCGTCATGGCCATCGTCCCCGTAGCGGTGGTCATCGTCGTCGCTGCGCGCCCTTCTTCCGTGATCCCGATCAAGGCGGTCATCGCTGGCGAGCTTCAGAATGCCGTCATCATCGGTCCTCGCCGACGCATGCTCGGCGCGGTGCATGCCGCTCCATGCTGGAATGCCGGCGCCGATGGCCACAGCGGTCGAGGCGACGAGGATTGCGAAGGTCTTCTTCATGGCAGTCTCCTTTTCTGCTGGCCTCTTGTGGAGCCTCCCTCTGATCGCTCGCTGACGCGTCCGGACTTTCTGCTTCAGCTTCCCGTCAGCAAGCGGCCAGAAAGCAGAAGGCCCCGCCGGGGTGGCGGGGCCTTGTCAATCCGGTTTCGGCTTGATGAAGCCGCGCTACCTGTCTTCTCGTCGCCCTTTGTGGTGGGCTCCGTCGTCACGGTGGTCATCGTCCGCTTTGATCTTAATCACCTCGAGGGTCGCGGGATTGACCGTCGCTTCCATCTGCCGGCCCTCGGCGTCGGTTCCGATGATCTCGTAGCAGCCGTCGTCGATCTTGATCCGGCGCACGGTCCAGCCAAGCTCAGCCGCCATCGCGGCCACCGCCTCACGCGGCTTCCAGTCGGCCATGGGAACGAAGCAGTCGTCGTCGGCCCGCGCGCTGCAAACCGGCAGGGCGACGAGCGACGCGAGAATTGTCAGGGCGAGGCGCATGACACATGACTCCGGCCGGGGTGACTTTCCTTATATTGGAAGAACAAGCTGACGCTTGCCTGAAGCGCGGCCTCATGCTGCTTCAGCAAGTCGTCAGGATCAGCGATGATGATACAGTTCGATTTCGAATGAAGGCATGAGATGCGCACGCTGTTGGTCGAGGACGATGCTGTGCTGGGTGCGGCGGTGCGCGACCAGCTTTCCAGTGACGGGCATTCGGTCGACTGGGTGACGCGCCTCGACGCGGCTCGCGACGCAATGGCCGGCGCGGCGCACGATCTCGTCCTTCTCGACCTCATGCTGCCGGACGGTCGCGGCATCGTCTTCCTGAGATCTTTGCGTAGCGCGGGCAACGTCACCCCCGTCATCATCCTGACGGCCCTCGACCAGGTCTCCGATCGGATCGAAGGGCTGAAGGCCGGAGCCGACGACTACCTCGTCAAGCCATTCGATCTGGACGAGCTTTCCGCGCGGATCGGTTCGGTCGCGCGCCGCTATTCCGGCAATCCCAACCCGATCATCCACATCGGTCCGCTGGAAATCGATATCGCACGCCGAAGCATCCGGCGCGAGGGAACGGCGGTGCAGCTGACGGCGCGCGAATGGGCCCTGCTGGACGCATTCCTTACCCGCCCCGGTCAGCTGCTTTCGAAATCCCAACTGGAGGAGAAGCTCTACGATTTCGATTCCGAGGTCGAGAGCAACACGATCGAGGTCCATATCAGCCGCCTCCGAAAGAAGCTTGGACCGGATCTCATCGAGACCGAGCGCGGCCTCGGCTATCGGCTGGCCAGGGCATGAAACTGCCGCGCAGCTTGCAGGGAAGGCTCCTGCTCACGCTGGGCGCCGTCATGCTGGCCATCTGGGTTGGCGCCGCGTGGGTAACGGCACTGCTGCTTCGCCACGAAATCGAGGAGGTTTTCGATTCCTCGCTGCAGGAGACGGCGCAGCGCCTGCTGCCGCTGGCGGTGCTCGACATCGTCGGTCGCGAGGAAGGCGACGCGGCCACCCAGAGACTCGCGACGATCCGCAGCCACGAGGAACTGTTCACCTACGTCGTGCGCAACGAACGCGGCGCGGTCCTGCTGCAATCCCATGCTGCCGATCTCTCCGCCTTCCCCCCCTATGACGGTCCTGGCTTTCGAACGACCGGGCGCTATCGGCTCTACAGCGAGGAGGCATTACAGGGCACCGTCATCATCACCGTCGCGCAGCCGCTGTCCGACCAGTCTACCATCATTCGCGAGATGCAGATGGTTCTAGGGCTCCCGGTGCTCCTGGTCATACCGGCTGCCTTTGGCGCGATCATCTTTGCGGTGCGACAGGGCACGCGGCCGCTACGCAGGTTTCGCGAACAGCTGGAGAGACGCAGCGAAAAGGACCTCACCTCGATCTCCGCCGAAGGCCTCCCGAGTGAAGTCGCGCCACTGGCCGATACCA
>Ga0206103_100627_pt1 | contig 16775 bp, 12 predicted proteins | sample 1B5Ametagenome_FD_148638 | JGI IMG/M metagenome (GOLD analysis project Ga0206103, IMG submission 148638) | Enriched microbial communities from leaf-cutter ant dump, University of Wisconsin, Madison, United States - 1B5A | ecosystem: Environmental > Terrestrial > Nest > Insects nest > Nest dump... | reverse complement strand
GGCGCGACCGAGGGGCCGGACCGGGCGCGGCCGTTCGCGCGGCTGGCGGGCGGCGGGGCGGACGGCGCGACGTCGGCGGACGGCGCGGTGGTCGGCACCTATGTGCACGGGCTGTTCGCCGACGACCGGCAGCGGGCGGCGTGGATCGCGCGGCTTGGCGGGGCGCCGTCCGTCCTCGACTACGAGGCGGGCGTGGAGGCCGCGCTCGACGCGCTGGCCGCGCATCTGGAACGGCACCTCGATGTCGAACGGCTGCTCACCATCGCCAGATGAGAACCGCCAGCACGCCGGCGAGCGCGATCAGCAGCGTGTCGGCCGTGCGATAGAGCGACAGCGCGCGGCGGATGTCGGCGGCGTTCGCCTCGCGCCTTCCGTCGCCCATCGTGTGGTCGTCCACCAGCGTGCCGCCGTAGACGCGCGGGCCGGCGAGCGACAGGCCGAGCGCGCCGGCAAAGGCGGCTTCCGGCCAGCCGGCATTGGGCGAGCGGTGTTTTCGCGCGTCGCGGCGCATGGCGGCCCAGGCGTTGCCGGCCGACATGCCGTTGCCGAGCCAGGCGGCCACGACCACCAGCAGCGCCGTCAGCCGCGCCGCAGGCCAGTTGACGAAGTCGTCGAAGCGGGCCGAGGCCCAGCCGAAATCGCGGTGGCGGTCGTTGAGATGGCCGATCATGGAATCGGCGGTGTTGACGGCCTTGTAGGCGGCCGCGCCCGGCAGGCCGAGCAGGGCCAGCCAGAAGGCCGGGGCCACCACGCCGTCAGAAAAGTTCTCCGCGAGGCTCTCGATCGCCGCGCGGGAGACACCGGCTTCGTCCAAAGTGTCCGGGTCGCGGCCGACGATCTTCGCGACCGCTGCGCGGCCGGCTTCCAGCCCGCCCGTCTCCAGCGCCTCGGCAACGGCCGCGACGTGACTTTCGAGGCTCTTCTGCGCGATCAGGCTGCCGGCGACGAAGGCGAGGACGACGATGCCGACGATCGAATGGGCGAGCAGGCCCTGCACGACCGATGCGACCGCGCCGCTGACGAGGACGATCACGACGAGCGCAGCGACGCCGGCGCCGCGTCGCTCGCCCGGCGCGCGCACGCGGCGGTTCCAGCGCTCGTCGAGCGCGGCGATCAGCCGGCCGATCCACATCACCGGATGGCCGATTGCGGCGAGCACGCGGTCGGGATAACCGAACAGCCTTTCGGCAAGAAGCGCGAGGAAGGCGAGCAGGAGCGTCATGTCGGTCATCCCTGAGGACAAGCATCGCACGGTGACCGATCACGGCGGCAGCCTGGAGCGCGCCCGCGGGCTGTTTCCCGATGCGCCGCTGCCGTGGATCGACCTGTCGACCGGCATCAACCCGCATTCCTATCCGCATCCGCCCGTCTCCGCCACCGCGCTTTCGCGCCTGCCGGAGCCGGCCGATGCGGCGTGGCTGGCGGGGATCGCGGCGAAGGCCTACGGGGCGCCGTCGCCGGCCCATGTCGTGGCAGCACCCGGCACGCAGATCCTGCTGCCGCTGGTGATGGAGCTGGTGCCGCCCGGCCGCGCTGCGGTGCTGTCGCCCACCTATGCCGAGCACGCGCGCGCGGCCGCGCTCGTCGGCCATCGGGTGCACGAGACAGCCGGCTTCGGCGATCTGGCGGCGGCCGACATCGCCGTGGCGGTCAACCCGAACAACCCGGACGGCCGCGTCACGCCGCGCGCGGACCTCATCGAACTGGCACGCGCGCTCGGCAAGCGGGGCGGCCTGCTCGTCGTCGACGAGGCGTTCATGGAGGTGGGGCCGGCGGCCGAAAGCCTCGCGGGGGATGTCGAGGGCCTGCCGGTCGTCGTGCTGCGCTCGTTCGGAAAGTTCTTCGGGCTGGCGGGCGCGCGGCTCGGCTTCGCGCTCGCTGCGCAAGCGACGGCGGCGCGGCTCGCCGCACGTCTCGGCCCCTGGGCGGTGTCGGGGCCGGCGCTGGAGATCGGGGTTGCCGCGCTGGCCGACCGGGACTGGCAAGCGGCCATGCGCGCCCGCCTTGAGAAAGAGAGTCAGCGACTTGACAACCTGATTCGGAATGCCGGCCTAACCCTTTGCGGCGGCACGGCTCTTTTCCGTCTCGCGCGCCATCCAAAGGCGGCGGAACTGTTCGCCGTGCTGGGCGCAAACGGCATCCTCGTGCGGCGTTTCGAGCGGGATGCGGCGCTGCTGCGCTTCGGCCTGCCCGGCGACGAGGCGGCGTGGACTCGCCTCCGGGTTGCGTTGGACCTATGGTCCGGCGCCTGACGCCGAGCGGAGGTCGTCCATGCTGTTCGTCTGTCCCCTGTCGCGCCTCGAGGAAACCGTCTCGCGCACGCGCGCCGAGCGCGTCGTCTCGCTGCTGGCGGCCGGCACCGCGCTGACGCGGCCAGCCAGTGTCGCGCCGCATCATCACCTGCTGCTGTCGATGAACGACATCGTCGAGGCTCAGCCCGACATGACGCCGCCGGGGCAGGAGCATGTCGAGCGGCTGATCGCCTTCGCGCGCGGCTGGGACCGGGCGCGGCCGACCGTCGTCCACTGTTTCGCAGGTATCAGCCGCTCGACGGCCGCCGCCTACATCATCGCCTCGACGCTGGCGCCAAACCGCGACGAGCGGGAGCTGGCGCGGGCGCTGCGGCTCGCCTCGCCGTCGGCCACGCCCAACCCGCGGCTGGTGGCGCTCGCCGACGGGCTGCTCGGGCGGCAGGGGCGCATGGTCGAGGCGATCGCGGGGATCGGACGCGGAGCCGAGGCGTTCGAGGGGACTCCGTTCGAGCTCGGCATCGAATAGGCGCAAACATCGCGGTTTCCCGGCCGCGGCCGGTTGACGAGGCGGCCGTGGGGCGGCGATGCTGCGCCGTTCGCCTCCCGGAGCCCGCCTCTGCCTGCCTTCATCGCCGACAACGTCTTCGCGCAGGTCGCCGCGCTGCTGGTGCTGGCCTCGGCGGTCGGCTTCCTCGGCAGCCTGCTCAGGCAGCCGCTCATCGTCGCCTTCATCGCGGTGGGGCTGATCGCCGGGCCGTCGGGCCTCGCCCTCGTCCATGACGAGGCGGAGATCCAGCTCCTGTCCGACCTCGGCATCACGATCCTGCTGTTCCTGGTGGGGCTCAAGCTCGACATCGGGCTGATCCGCTCGCTCGGCCTGTCCTCGCTGCTGTCTGGCCTCGCGCAGGTGGCGGCGACCGCCGCCCTCGGCTTCGCGGTCGGGCTCGGCCTCGGCTTCCCGCCGCTGGCGGGCCTCTATATCGGCTTCGCCATCGCCTTCTCGAGTACCATCATCGTGGTCAAGCTGCTGTCCGACCAGCGCGAGATCGACGCGCTGCACGGGCAGGTGGCGCTCGGCTTCCTGATCGTGCAGGACCTGATCGTCGTCGTCGCGATGATCGCGCTGTCGGCGCTCGGCGTCGGCACCGAGCACCATGGCGGGCCGGAAAGCGTGCCGCTGGTGCTGGCCTCGGGCGCCGGGCTGCTGGCGTTCGTCGCCTTGTTCGTCCGCTACGCGGCAGAGCCGCTGACGGAGCGGCTGGCGCGCACGCCGGAGCTGCTGATCGGCTTCGCCATCGCGCTCGCCGTGCTGCTCGCCGCCTTCGCCGAGGCGGTCGGGCTCGGCCAGGAGCTGGGCGGGCTGCTCGCCGGCGTCGCGCTCGCCTCGACCCGCTACCGCGAGGCGATCGGCTCGCGGCTGGCGCCGCTGCGCGACTTCCTGCTGCTGTTCTTCTTCGTCTCGCTGGGGGCCAGGATCGAGCTCGGCGGGCTGGAGGCGAGCATCCCCGCGGCGCTGGTGCTGTCGGTCGTGGTGCTCGTGGGCAAGCCGCTGATCGTCATGGCGATCCTCGGCCTGCTCGGCTATCGCAAGCGCACCGGGCTGCTGACCGGCGTCGCGCTCGCCCAGATCAGCGAATTCTCGCTGATCCTGGCCGGCATCGGCGAGACGATGGGGCACCTGTCGGAGGACACGCTCGGCCTCATCACGCTGGTCGGCATGATCACCATCGCGGCGTCGAGCTACATGATCGCCTACGACCACCGGCTCTACGCGCTGCTCGACCCGCTCCTCGGCCTGTTCGAGCGGCGCGCGACGGCGCGCGAGGACGCCGCCGACGCCGGCACGGGGGAGGGGCACGACGTCATCCTGTTCGGCCTCGGCCGCTTTGGCACGGCGATCGGGCTGCGGCTCAGGGCGCGCGGCGTGCGCGTGCTGGGCGTCGACTTCAACCCGGCGGCGGTGCGGCGCTGGCGCGGCCACGGGCTCGACGTCGAATATGGCGACGCGGCCGATCCCGAATTCATCGCGCACCTGCCGCTCGACGGCGTGAAATGGGCGGTCTCGACCGTGCCTGTGCACGAGACCGGGCTGGTGCACGGCGACGCCCGCGTGGCGGTGGCGCAGGCGCTGCGCGCCGCGGGCTTCCGCGGAGCGATCGCCGTCACCTCGCATCGCGGATCGGAGGCGGAGCGGCTGAAGGCGGCCGGCGCCGACCTCGTGCTGGAGCCTTTCCAGGACGCCGCCGACCAGGCGGTGGACGTGCTGATCGGCGGCCGCCTTCCCGAGCGGCTCGGCTTCGATCCGCTGGCCGGCGAGGTCGAGCAGGGCTGATGGAGCGACGAACCGCCGCCGGTGTACGGGCTGGCGCCGAACCGTAACGTACGGTACGGTCCGTTGTTGCCGTTGCGCCGAAATGGGTCTAAACGCTGACCGTGGCGCAGAGCTCGCCCCAGGAAACGCCCAAGGAAAAGAGATGCCTGCCTATCGTTCCCGAACCACCACCCACGGCCGCAACATGGCCGGCGCGCGCGGCCTGTGGCGCGCCACCGGCATGAAGGACAGCGATTTCGGCAAGCCGATCATCGCGGTGGTGAACTCGTTCACGCAGTTCGTGCCGGGGCATGTGCACCTGAAGGACCTCGGCCAGCTCGTGGCGCGCGAGATCGAGGCGGCCGGCGGCGTCGCCAAGGAGTTCAACACGATCGCCGTCGACGACGGCATCGCGATGGGCCATGACGGCATGCTCTATTCGCTGCCGTCGCGCGAGATCATCGCCGACAGCGTCGAATACATGGTCAACGCGCATTGCGCCGACGCCATGGTCTGCATCTCCAACTGCGACAAGATCACGCCCGGCATGCTGATGGCGGCGATGCGGCTCAACATCCCGGCCGTGTTCGTCTCCGGCGGCCCGATGGAGGCCGGCAAGGTGGTCTGGAAGGACAAGGTCACCGCCGTCGACCTGATCGACGCGATGGTGGCGGCCGCCGACGAGAACGTCAGCGACGAGGAAGTGAAGGTGATGGAGCGGTCGGCCTGCCCGACCTGCGGCTCCTGCTCGGGCATGTTCACGGCCAATTCGATGAACTGCCTGACCGAGGCGCTCGGCCTGTCGCTGCCGGGCAACGGCACGACGCTCGCCACGCATGCCGACCGCAGGCGGCTGTTCGTCGAGGCCGGCCATCTGGCGGTCGATCTCTGCCAGCGCTGGTACGAGCAGGAGGACGCGAGCGTCCTGCCGCGCTCGGTCGCCAGCAAGCAGGCGTTCGAGAACGCCATGGCGCTCGACATCGCCATGGGCGGCTCGACCAACACGGTGCTGCACATCCTGGCCGCCGCCAACGAAGGCGGCATCGACTTCGACATGGACGACATCGACGCGCTGTCGCGGCGCGTGCCGGTGCTGTGCAAGGTGGCGCCGGCCAAGGCCGACGTGCATGTCGAGGACGTCCACCGCGCCGGCGGCATCATGTCGATCCTCGGCGAGCTCGACAATGCCGGCCTGATCCATCGCGGCGTGCCGACCGTGCACAGCGCCACGCTCGGCGACGCGATCGACCGCTGGGACATCCGCCGCACCAACCAGGAGAACGTGCGCAACTTCTTCCTCGCCGCGCCGGGCGGCGTGCCGACGCAGGTCGCCTTCAGCCAGGAACGGCGCTGGGACGAGCTCGACCTCGACCGCGCCGGCGGCGTCATCCGCGACGCGCAGCATCCGTTCTCGAAGGACGGCGGACTCGCCGTGCTCAAGGGCAACATCGCGCTCGACGGCTGCGTGGTGAAGACGGCGGGCGTGGACGAGTCCATCCTCGTCTTCTCCGGCCCGGCCAAGGTCTACGAGAGCCAGGACGCGGCCGTGCAGGCGATCCTGAGCAACAAGGTGGTGGCCGGCGACGTGGTGGTGATCCGCTACGAGGGACCGCGCGGCGGCCCGGGCATGCAGGAGATGCTCTACCCGACCAGCTACCTGAAGTCGAAGGGCCTCGGGAAGGCCTGCGCGCTGGTCACCGACGGCCGCTTCTCGGGCGGCACGTCGGGCCTGTCGATCGGCCATGTCTCGCCGGAGGCGGCGGAAGGCGGCGCGATCGGGCTGGTGCGCGACGGCGACCGGATCGAGATCGACATCCCCAACCGCATCATCCGGCTGGCGATCGGCGACGCCGAGCTGAAGGCCCGCCGCGCCGAGCAGGACAGGCTCGGCTGGAAGCCGGCCGAGCCGCGCAAGCGCCACGTCAGCAAGGCGCTGAAAGCCTATGCCGCCTTCGCCACCAGCGCAGCCAGGGGCGCGGTGCGCGACCTCGGGGACGACGACTGACGCCTGGCGTGCTTGCCGGGTGAAACTGGACTAGTCGATTGGACCACAGATCGGGCGTAATCGCCCGATCTGTCCCTGTCGCGCGAGACTCCATGTCCGCTAGCACTCTCCGGTGACCGGAGGGGTGCAGGATGAAGGCGTCGATGGCGGGATGGGGCAGCGGGCTGCTCGGGGTGGTGATCTTTTCCGGATCGCTGCCCGCCACGCGGGTGGCGGTGAGCGGCTTCTCGCCGCTTTTCCTGACCTCGGCGCGGGCGGTGATCGCCGCGCTGCTCGGGCTGGCGCTGCTGTGGGCCCTGCGGCAGAAGCGGCCGGACCGGGCCGACCTCGGCTCGCTGGCGATCGTCGCGCTGGGCGTGGTGGTCGGGTTCCCGCTGCTCACCGCGCTGGCGCTGCAGCACATCACCTCGGCGCATTCGATCGTCTTCATCGGCCTGCTGCCGCTCTGCACGGCGATCTTCGGCGTCTTCCGCGGCGGCGAGCGGCCGCGGGCGGCGTTCTGGCTGTTCTCGATCCTCGGAGGGCTCCTCGTCGCCGGCTTCGCGCTGGCCAACAGCGGATCGGCTTCGTTGACCGGCGACCTTCTGATGGTCGCCGCCATCCTCCTGTGCGGGCTCGGCTACGCCGAAGGCGCGGCGCTGTCGCGCCGGCTCGGCGGCTGGCAGGTGATCTCCTGGGCGCTGCTGCTGTCGCTGCCGCCGATGGCGGCGATCGCGCTCGCCACGCTGCCTGCCGAATGGGGCGGGATCGGCGCGGGGGCCTGGCTCGGCCTCGCCTACGTCTCCGTGTTCAGCATGCTGGTGGGCTTCGTCTTCTGGTATCGCGGGCTGGCGCTCGGCGGGATCGCCGCGGTCGGGCAACTCCAGCTGCTCCAGCCCTTCTTCGGCCTCGCGCTGGCGGGCCTGCTGCTCGGCGAGCAGGTGGCCTGGTCGATGATCGCCGTCAGCGCCCTCGTCGTGCTGTGCGTCGCGGGCGCGAAACGGTTCGGGTGAGGGGAGATAGCGGGAAAGGGCCCTACCGCCCCCTGATCCTGGGGTCCATCGCGTCGCGGAGGCCGTCGCCGACGTAGTTGACGGAGAGCACGGTCAGCGAGATCGCGAGGCCGGGCCAGAGGACGCGCTCGGGATATTGCTGGAGATAGTCGACGGCGTCGTAGAGCAGCCGACCCCAGGTCGGGAAGTCGGGCGGGAAGCCCAGCCCGAGGAAGGACAGGGCCGATTCGGTGATGATGGCGCTGGCGATGCCCAGCGTCGCCGACACCATGATCGGCGACAGCACGTTGGGCAGGATGTGGCGGAAGATGATGCGGCGGCGGCGCGTGCCGATCGAATGGGCGGCGAGCACGAATTCCTGCTCCTTCACCGCCAGCACCGCGCTGCGCACGATGCGGGCGGCCTGCATCCACGAGGTGGCGCCGATGGCGCCCACGATGAGGATGAAGGTGCCGGCCTCCGGCCCGAAGCGGCCGGACAGGCTCTCGCGGAACAGCGTCACCATGACCAGCAGCAGCGGCAGCAGCGGCAGCGCCAGGAACAGGTCGGTGACGCGCATCAGCGGGTTGTCGAGCCGGCGGAAATAGCCGGCGAGCACGCCGATCGCCGTGCCCAGCGAGATCGACAGCAGCATGGCGGTGATGCCGACCGCGACGGAAACCTTGCCGCCCGCCATCGTGCGGGCCAGCATGTCGCGGCCGAGCTGGTCTGTGCCGAGCGGGTGCATCAGGCTCGGCCCCTGGTTGCGGGCGCGGATGTCGATGAAGCCCGGGGAATAGGTCCACAGCCACGGGCCGACGACCACGCCGGCGACGATGACCAGGAAGATCGCCGCGCCGATGAGCGCGCCGCGATGCGTCTTGAACTGGCGCCAGACGTCCCACCATTGCGAGCGCGCCGGGCGCGGGGCGGCGGCCGCCGACCGGTCGGCGGTGGCGTCAGTCATAGCGGATCCTCGGGTCGAGGACGCCGTAGACCACGTCGGCGACCAGGTTGAACAGCACGATCAGGATGGCGAAGATGAAGGCGAGCGTCTGCACCATCGGCAGGTCGTTGGCGTAGATCGCGGTGATCAGGAGCTGGCCGAGCCCGTTCACCTTGAACACCTGCTCGGTGATGATGGCGCCGCCGAAGATGGTCGGCACGCCGAGCGCGATCACGGTCACCACCGGGATCAGCGAGTTGCGCAGCACGTGGACCAGCACGACGACGTTCTCGGTCAGGCCCTTGGCGCGCGCGGTGCGCACGTAGTCCTGGTTGAGGTTGTCGAGCATGGAGGCGCGCATGAAGCGGCTGATCTGGGCGGCGTTGTAGAGCGACAGCACGGCGACCGGCATCACCATCTGGCGCACCTGCTGCATGAAGCTGCCCCAGTCGTGCACCCTGAGGGTGGTGTCGTAGATCGACGGGAACCAGCCGAGCTGGACCGAGAAGACGACGATCATCAGCACGCCGGTGAAGAAGGTCGGTACCGAGAAGCCGACCATCGAGACGAAGGTGCCGACCTGGTCGAACAGCGAGTACTGCCGGTAGGCCGAGACGATGCCGATCGGCAGCGCGATCAGCACGCCGACGAGGTAGGACATGCCGACGACCCACAGCGTCTGCGGCAGGCGCTGGGCGATGATGTCGGCCACCGGCGAGCGGGTCTGCCAGGAGATCACGCGCTGGGCGCCGGAGGCGATGTCCCAGCCGGTCATGTTGGCGATGATGTGCAACGGCTCGTTGATGAAGAACTGCCGGAGCCAGAGCAGGTAGCGCACCCACATCGGCTCGCCGAGCCCGAGCGCGATGCGGATCTTCTCCTTGACCTCCGGCGGGATGGTCAGCGGCATCTGCGACAGCGGGTCGCCGGGCGCGAGGTCGAGCAGCAGGAAGATCGCGAGGCTGATGAACAGCAGCGTCGGGATCGCGAGCAGCAGCCGGCGAATGATGTAGGTCAGCATGTCGGGCAGCGTCCTCCCGGCCGAAGGCGCGCCCCGGCGAGGGCCGGGGCGCGTGGTTCAGGAGGTGCTACTTGACGCGGAACCAGTCAGCGGTGTTCCACAGCTCGCTGTCCCAGGTGTTGAGCACGACGCCGCCCAGCGTGTTGGAATGGGCCGAGACGCGGCCGCGGTCGACAAGCGGAACGACGACGTAGCTTTCCTTGGTCAGCATCTCGTTCAGCTTGCGGCCGATCTCGCCGCGCTTCTCGAGGTCGGCGGTCTTGCCGAGCTCGGCGACGAGCTTGTCGTAGTCGGCGTTGCAGAAGCGGTTGATGTTCTCGCCCTGCCACTGGGTCTCCGGACGCGGCGCCTTGGAGCAGGTGTGCTCGGCCAGATAGGCCTCCGGATCGGTGCCGTCGAAGTTGTTGGCGTACATCTCGACGTCCGCGTAGAACTTCTGGAACGTGTCCGGCGAGCCCGCATCGCCGCCGAAGAAGACCGAGGCGTCGACCGTCTTCAGCTCGGCCTCGACGCCGACGTCTGCCCACCACTGCTTGATCAGCGCCTGGAAGTCCTGGCGGACGGCGTTGACCGAGGTCTGGTAGAGCAGGTGGAAGCGGCGGCCGTCCTTGACGCGCACGCCGTCGGGGCCGGGCTTCCAGCCGGCCTCGTCGAGCAGCTTCTTGGCGCCCTCGACGTCCTGCTTGATGCAGTCGGTGTTGGGCGAGGCGTAGAGCTCGGGCGCCGGGACCAGGTTGCAGGTCGGGCGGCCGGCCTGGCCGTAGCCCACGTCGACGAGGAGCTGGCGGTCGATGGCCATCGACAGCGCCTTGCGGACGTTGAGGTCGGACAGGATCGGGTGCGGGTGCTTGGCGGTGGAACGCTCCTCGCCGAGCGCCGGATCCGGGTCGGTCATGTTCATCTCGAGGCGCTCGACCAGCGAGCCGAACGCGGCGATCGGCTTGCCCTTGCCGGCCGCCGCCATCTTGGACAGCACATCCGGGGCGAGCTGCAGGTTCCAGGCGTAGTCGAACTCGCCGGTCTCCAGCACCGCGCGGCCCGCGGCCGCGGCGTCGCCGCCGCCCTTCAGGGTGACGGTGGCGAAGGCGGGCTTGTCGGGGTCGCGATAGTTCGGGTTGGCCTCCAGCGTCACCACGTCGTTGGGGCGGAACGAGGTGACCCGGAACGGGCCGGTGCCGATCGGGCCGAAGTTCGCATCCGTGCAGGACGAGGCGTTGGCGCCCCGGCACTTCTCGAACTGCGCCTTCTGGATGATCGGCGACTGGGCGCCGTTGAAGGGCAGGTAGGGGTTCGGCTTGGGCTCCTTGAAGGTGATCTTCACCGTGTGGGCGTCCACCGCCTCGACGTTCTCGACGCCCTCGAACTTGGCGAGCTGGGCGCAGCCGCCGGCGGGATCGGCGCAGTACTGCCAGGTGAAGACGACGTCGTCGGCGGTGAAGGCCGAGCCGTCCGACCACTTGATGTCGGGCTTCAGCTTGTAGGTGATCGTCTTCAGGTCCTGCGAGACGCCGCCATTGGCGACCGTCGGGATCTCCTGCGTCAGGAAGGGAACGAGGTTGCCCTTCTCGTCATAGCGCATCAGCGGCTCGAGGATGAGCGAGGACGCCTCGACGTCCTTGGTGCCGCCCGACAGATAGGGCGTCAGGATCGACGGCGCCTGCCAGTAGATGATCTTGACCTCGCCGTCGGTGCCGCGCGCGGCATAGGCGTTCGTGGCGAAGGCGGCCGCCGCGACCGTGCCTATAAGAAGCGATCTGAACGCTTTCATTTGAAGTCTCCCATTTATTTGTTCACCCGTCAGGGAAAGCAGTCCGCATCCGGTCGATGATCTTCGTATTCTTGTCCGGGCGGGCTGACCGCATTTCCGCACAACTCTCGTTTCCTGGCAATCGTGTCGCGCTACCTCCTGTTTATTCGGCAAAATGACAGGCGACCTTGCGGCCGTCCGCGAGCGTGCGCCACTCCGGTTCCTCTTTCGCGCAGACCTCGGCTGCCCAAGGGCAGCGGGTGCGGAAGCGGCAGCCGGAAGGCGGGTTGACCGGGCTCGGTATGTCGCCCTTGAGCAGGATGCGCTGGCGGGTCGCCTCGACCTTGGGGTCGGGCACCGGCACCGCCGAGAGCAGCGCGCGCGTGTAGGGGTGCTTGGGCGCCCGGAAGAGGTCGTGCACCTCGGCGAGCTCCATCATCCTGCCGAGATACATGACGGCCACGCGCGTCGCGATGTAGCGGACCATCGACAGGTCGTGGCTGATGAACAGGTAGGTGAGGCCGAGCTTCCTCTGCAGGTCCTGCAGGAGGTTGACGACCTGCGCCTGGATCGAGACGTCGAGGGCCGCGATCGGCTCGTCGCAGACGATGAAGTCGGGGTCGAGCGCGAGCGCGCGGGCGATGCCGATGCGCTGGCGCTGGCCGCCTGAGAACTCGTGCGGGTAGCGGTTGACGTATTCGGGGTTGAGGCCGACCGCGTCGAGCAGCTCGCGCACCCGCTCGCGCCGGCCGGCCTGCCTGAGCACGCCGTGCTCGATCAGCGGCTCCTCGACGATGGCGCCGACCGTCATGCGCGGGTTGAGCGAGGCCTGAGGGTCCTGGAAGATCATCTGCATGCGCGGCCGCATGGCGCGCAGCGCCTCGCCCTCCAGCGTCGCGATGTCGCGGCCGTCGAAGGCGATGCGGCCGCCGGTCGGCTTGTAGAGGCGCAGCAGGGCGCGGCCGGTGGTCGACTTGCCGCAGCCGCTTTCGCCGACCAGCCCCAGCGTCTCGCCGCGGCGGATGTCGAAGGTCAGTCCGTCGACCGCCCGGACCGAGCCGACCTGCCGGCGCAGCAGGCCCTGGTAGACGGGGAAGTGGAGGGCGAGGTCCTCGACGGCCACCAGGGTGGCGGAGCGCGCAGCAGCGGCGACAGCAGCGGCGGGCCTGTCGAGCGCGTCAGTTGTCACGCCGGCCTCCGCCCTCGGGGACGTCCAGCCAGCAGGCGACGTCGTGGCCCGGCGCGACGCGCTCGAGCGGCGGGTCCTCGCGCAGGCAGCGCTCGAACGCATGCGCGCAGCGCGCCTGGAACGGGCAGAAGTCCGGGTCGGCCATCAGCAGCGGCGGCTGGCCGCCGATCGAGCGCAGCCGCTCGTCGCGGCCGTGGCGGCCCGGGAGCGAGTCCAGCAGCGCGCGCGTGTAGGGATGGCGCGGGTTGGCGAACAGATCGGCGGTCGTCGCATGCTCGACGATCTGGCCGCCATACATGACCATGATGCGGTCGGCGATGCCGGCCGCCACGCCGAGGTCGTGGGTGATCCAGACGATCGCCATGCCGAGCTTGCGGCGCAGCTCGCGCACGAGCTCGAGGATCTGCGCCTGCACGGTGACGTCGAGGGCCGTCGTCGGCTCGTCGGCGATCAGCACCTTGGGATCGCAGGCGAGCGCGATGGCGATGACGACGCGCTGGCGCATGCCGCCGGAGAACTGGTGCGGGAAGTCGTCCAGCCGGTCGCGCGCCGAGGGGATGCCGACCAGATCCAGCAGCTCGGCGGCACGCTGACGCGCCGCCTTGCGGCTCATCCCCATGTGCTTCCGCAGCGGCTCCATGATCTGGTAGCCGACGCTGAAGACCGGATTGAGCGAGGTCATCGGGTCCTGGAAGACGAAGCCGATGCGCGCGCCGCGCACCTGGCGCAGCTCGGACGCCTCGAGGCGGACCAGATCCCTGTCCTGGAAGATGACCTCGCCGGAGGCGATCTCGGCCGGCGGGATGGGCAGCAGCTTCAGCAGCGACATCATCGCCACGCTCTTGCCCGACCCGCTCTCGCCGACGACGGCAAGCAACTCGCCCTCGTCGACGTGGAAACTCACGCCGTTGACCGCGTGAACGACACCGTCCTGCGTGTGAAAGACGGTCCTCAGGTCGCGGACTGCCAATACCTGGCTAATCGGCTTCCCCCAATCTCAGCGTCCGACGTTCAACGTCGGATCATGTTGTTCCCCGCTGCCTATGATTATTTGTTCGCAGCGACGACAGGGAAGCATTTGACACCCGACAATTCAAGCCGGGTCTATCCGATTTAAATCGACGCTGGGGAAAGACTGCTACTCGATGAAGACGCGCACGGAAGCCGCGCGGCCGGCCGCGTCGATCACGGTGAGCGTCGAGAAGCCGGCGCCTTCCGGGCGCCAGCTCGCGGTGCGCCGGCGCGAGCCTTTGTCGACCGGCTTGCCGTTGGCGAGCCAACGGAAAGGCGCGCGGCCGCCCTGCAGCTTGAGCGCGAGCGCCTCCTCGGGGCCGGCGACCTCGACGCGGGCGCCGTTGGGCGGATAGACGATCTCGGGCGCGGCCTCGACCACGCCCGCCGCGCGCGTCTCGGACGGCGTGCGCGAGAAGCGCCGCTGCGTGACCGGCAGGTCGGCGCGGGCGGTGCGGATGGCGCCGGCCGGCGGCGAGGCGAACGGCGTGAGCGCGACGCCGGAGCGGGCGAAGGCGTCGAAGAGGATGGGCGCGGCCGCGTCATAGCCAGCCAGCCCCGGCACCGCCGCGCCGTCGGGCCGGCCGACCCATACGCCGAGCACGTGGCGGCCGTCGAAGCCGACCGACCAGGCGTCGCGGTAGCCGTAGCTGGTGCCGGTCTTGTAGGCGACGCCGAGCTTCGGCGCGCCGACCGGCGGACGCACGCCCGACAGCACGTCGACGATCTGCCAGTTGGCAGGCGCCGACAGGATGCGGGTCGAGACGGGCTGTCCAGGCGTGTCGTGCAGCAGCGTGGCGGAGCCGCCATTGGCGAGGCCCGTGTAGAGCTGGACGAGGTCGCGCAGGGTGACGCCGACGCCGCCCAGCCCCATCGCCAGCCCCGGCTTCTCGCCCGGAGGCAGCGCCGGCTGCACGCCGGCCTGGCGGAAGCGGGCGGCGAGCCGCGTCGGCCCGAGCGCGTCGAGCAGGCGGATCGCCGGCACGTTGAGAGAAAGCTGCAGCGCCTCGCGCACGGAGACGTCGCCCATATAGGCCATGTCGAAATTGCGCGGCCGGTAGCCGGCGAAATTGGCCGGCCGGTCCTCGATGATCGTCTGCTGCGCGACCAGCCCTTCCTCGAAGGCCAGCCCGTAGATGAAGGGCTTCAGCGTCGAGCCGGGCGAGCGCAGGGCGCGCGTCATGTCGACCCAGCCGGAGCGCGCCGCGTCGAAGAAGTCGGCCGAGCCGACCTCGGCGACGATCTCGCCGGTGCGCGCGTCGGCCATCACCATGGCGACCGAGAGCTTCGGGCCAAGCCGGGCGGCGGCGGCGCCCGCCACCCCCTCCAGCGCCTGCTGGACGGAGCGCTTCAGGGTGAGCTGCAAGCGCTGCGCGTCGGGCTTTGCCCGCAGCGCGGCTTCCGTGGCGTGGGCGGCGAGCGCCGGCATCAGGTTGCGCCCGTCCGGCACGAGGCCGGCGAGCGAGGCCCGCTGCGCCTCGCGCTCGTTCATCAGCCCGGCGCTCACCATGCGCTCCAGCACGCGGTCGCGGGCGGCCGCGGCGGTCTCGGGGTGGCGGTCGGGGCGGCGCGCCTCGGGCGACTGCGGCAGGGCGACGAGAAGGGCGGCCTCGGAGACGGTCAGCCGGTCCGGCTCCTTGCCGAACCAGGCGAGCGCGGCGGCGCGCACGCCCTCTATGTTGCCGCCATAGGGCGCCAGCGTCAGGTAGCGCGCCAGGATCTCGTCCTTGGAGAGCCGCCGCTCGATCTGCCATGCGCGAAAAGCCTGCCGCGCCTTGGCCCACAGCGAGCGCTCGCTGCGCGGCTCGATCAGGCGGGCGAGCTGCATGGTGATTGTCGAGCCGCCGGAGACGATGTGGCCGTTGGCGACGAACTGGCCGGCGGCGCGCAGGATCGCCAGCGGGTCGATGCCGGAATGCTGCCGGAAGCGGCGGTCCTCGTAGGCGACCAGCATGTCGAGGAAGCGCGGGTCGACGCGGCCGAGGTCGGCGGCGAAGCGCCAGCGGCCGTCGGGTGCGGCGAAGGCGCGCAGCAGCTGCCCGTCGCGGTCGACGACCTCGCGGGAGAGGACGGGGGGATCGAGCGGCGGCGGGAAGGCGCGGTCCAGGGCGAGTGCCGAGAGGATGGCGATGCCGACGAGAGCGAGGGCCGCGGCGGACGCGATGCCGGCGCGGCGGAGCAATCGCCGGCGCGAGCGCGAAAGATACCCCCACCCCTTACCCCTCCCCACAGGGGGGAGGGGGGTGGCGAAGTCGTTGCCCGGCTGCTTCGCCGATGCGAGCACAGGCGCAGCAGAATCCCCCTCCTCCTTGTGGGGAGGGGTGAGGGGTGGGGGTGTGCCGGGCGCGGCGGTCATGGTCGGGGGTGCGAGGCGACGGATCACTTCGCCGCCTCGACCTCCATCATGCCGGCTGCGGTGCGGGCGGAGAACTCCGGCCGGTACATGTCCTCCACCTGCGCGGCGGGATGGACGTAGACGCCGGGGGTCACCGCGCGCACGACATAGGCGAGCGTGTAGGTGTTCGGCCCGCCGCTGCTGTCGAGGGCGGCGACGAAGCGGTCGTCGCGGAACTCCAGATGCGCGGCCTCGGTCTCGGGCAGCCAGTCGAAGTTCGACAGGTCGGCGCTGTTGACCAGCCCCGGATTGTCGATCTCGAGGCCCGCCGGCAGCGGGTCGGTGACCAGCGTGCGGGCCGGCCAGTCGTTCTGCTCGGTGACGTTGAGGACGACCACGAAGCGCTCGTTCTGCCGCGCCTGCTGGATGTCGGCCGGCGAGCCGTCGAGATTGTAGTATTCGCGCGTGATCTCGTAGCCCTCGCCGCCGGCCGGCAGCGGATCGGCCGGGGCGGCGACGGTGGTGACCACCGCGTCGACCGGCGAAGCGCTGCGGTTGACGATCGAGACGGGCGTCGCCTCGATCTCGCTGCCGTCGAGGCGCTGCGACCAGCCGCCCTTGTGGGCCTCGCCGTTGACCTCGACGTCGATGGCCGCGCTGCCCTGGCTGAGGGCGCGTGCGGCGAGCAGCATCCAGGCCTGCTCCTGCGTCGACGTGTAGCGGTCCCCGGTGCGCACGCCGGCGGCGTAGGAGACCAGCTCCGGCATCAGCCCCGGCAGCGGCCGCGTCTCGGCGGCGAGCGCCAGCATCGCGGCGCCGTCGCGCAGCGCCGAGCCGTAGTCGGAGCGGTAGTAGTCGGTCTCGCTGGAGCGGGCGAGCTCCAGCGCCGAGCGGAACGCCTTTTCGGCGCGCAGCGTGTCGCCGTAGAGCGCCAGGCTGGCGCCGATCTGGGCGCGCGCCATCGGCGTCGAAAAGTCGCCCAGCTTG
>Ga0206103_100625_pt1 | contig 16829 bp, 17 predicted proteins | sample 1B5Ametagenome_FD_148638 | JGI IMG/M metagenome (GOLD analysis project Ga0206103, IMG submission 148638) | Enriched microbial communities from leaf-cutter ant dump, University of Wisconsin, Madison, United States - 1B5A | ecosystem: Environmental > Terrestrial > Nest > Insects nest > Nest dump... | reverse complement strand
CCGAGGGCACGGTTCCCGCCGGCGTCACTTTGCTCGCCTGCCAGCAGGCGCAGGGCCTGAACTACGAGGTCGCCTGCCAGCCCGGCTCGTTCCGCATGGTCAGCCTTTACGCCACGCCGAAGGTGCTGGAAGACAGCTTCGGCTTCGGGCTGGAGCAGGGCTCGACCGGATACCGGCTGCTGCATCCCGCTCCCGGCACGATCTCGATCAGCGAGCGCAAGATCGACCTCGACTTCCTCGGCGTGCTCCAGCGGCTGTTCGAGATCGGCTTCGACGAGCGGCGCGACCTGGCGATGGCCGCGAGCTACATCCTGCAACTGCTGTCCGCCACCGCGGCCGTGTTCGACCAGCCCAACGGCGAGGCGGAGGACGCGATGGTCTTCACCGCCCGCGAGCTCGCCATGTTCGAGCGGGCCCGCGAGATCCTGTCGACCGACTTCGCCGGCTCGCTCACCATTCCCGGCCTCGCGCGCACGCTCGGCACCAACTCGACCAAGCTGAAGAGCGGCTTCAAGTTTCTCTATGGCACCACGATCTTCAACTTCCGCAACCGCCACCGCATGGACCGCGCCATGCACCTGCTGGTGTCGGAGAAGCTGCCGATCTCGACCATCGCGCAGGCGGTCGGCTTCCGCCATCAGGCGAGCTTCACCACCGCCTTCCGCGCCCATTTCGGCTTCCCGCCGAAGCACGCCCGGAAGCTGCAGGCGCAGGCCGTCGACGACGACGAGGAGGCCGGCTGACCGGCTACCTTGCCTCCGGCCGCGGCGTGTAGCCGTCGGCCACGATGATCGGCAGGTGGGTGAAGCCGCCGTCTGCGAGTTGCATCCAGGCGCCGGCCGCGAGCGCCCCGCCGTCGACCGGGATCGTCGAGCCGGTGACCCAGCCCGACAGCCGCTCGGAGGCGAGGAACAGCACCGCGCCCGCCGTGTCGGCGCCCTCGCCGAAGCGGCCGATCGGGAACCAGCGGGCGATGTGGTCGCGGTTCTCGGGCGGCACCCGCGCCGTCGCCACGATCTGCGCCGAATTGGTCGTCTCCGGCGCCACCGCGTTGACGCGGATGCCGTCGCGGCCGAGCTCGACCGCGAGGCTCTGCGTGAAGCCGGTGATCGCCGCCTTGAAGGCGGCATAGACGACCGTCAGCGGGATGCCGCGAAAGGCCTCGATGGTCGAGACGTTGACGATCGAGCCGCCGCCCGCGCGCCGCAGCAGCGGGATCGCCGCGCGCGTCACCCGGAACATGTGCAGCAGGTTGACGGCGTAGAGTTCGTTCCATTCCTGCTCGGTACTCTGCTCGAACGGCTTCTTGTAGCCGAGATAGTCGCCGACATTGTTGACCAGCACGTCGAGCCGGCCGAAGCGGCCTTCGAGCTCCGCCATCAGCCGCTGCACGTCGTCTTCCGCGCGCACGTCGGCCTCGACGACGAGGGCGTCCGAGCCGCCCGCCGCCAGCGCGCCGCGCACCTCCGCCGCGCGGGCCGGGTCGATCTCGGCCACCGCGACCTTCATGCCGGCGCGGGCGAACAGCTCTCCGGTCGCCCGGCCGATGCCCGCCCCGCCGCCGGTGACGAGCGCTACCTTGCCGGCGAGGCCGAGTATGTCGTCGCTCATCTGGCCTCCTTCGCGCCTCGGCGCGGTTCGTCGTCGACGGGGAAGGTCCGGGTCGCGAGCGTCACCAGTTCGCGCCGCGAAATCAGCCATTCGCCGGCCTCGCGCCGGAAGCCGTCGAGATAGCGGATCGTCATCTCGTAGCAGAGGCGCTGGCCGGCCGCGTCGCGCAGGAAATGCCGCGCGATGCTGTAGGTCTCGGCCGCGGCCGTCTCGCCGCCGAATTCCGCCACTTGGTTCATCACCGCATGGAACGTCGCCTCGTAGCGGCCAAGCAGCGCCGGCACGGTCGCAAGCTCCGCGCGGCCGGTGAAGGTGCCGCGCGGCGCGACCAGCACGCCGTCCTGCGTGAACTGCCGGGCAAACAGGGCGCCGTCGCGCCGGTCGGCGGCGAGCGCGTAGCTTTCCGCCAGCCGCCTCAGCGCCAGCGCGTCCGCCGGGCCGGTCATCCGCCGTCCACCGCGGCGACCACCTCGGCCACCGCGCGGTCGATGTCGTTGCGGCGATAGCCGAGCAGCGCCGTCTCGGCTTGGTCCGGCTCGTAGGAAAGCACGCTGCCGCGCCCCGGCACGATGAAGCGGTCCGGCAGCAGCGGGTGCTCCCGGTCGCGCGCGACGAGCCGGCGCGGGCTGCCGACCGCCGCGAAGAACTTCTGGAAGAAATCGCGGTACGAAAGGTTCTCGTCGCCGATCAGGTAAGCCTTTCCCGTTTCTGCGTTGGCGAGCGCGCCGGCGATCGCCTCGCACAGCGAGCGCACCGACATGTAGTTTGTGCCGCCGGCCGGCGCGAAGTCGCCGATCTCCGGCCGCAGGCCCTTCGCCCAGGCCGTCAGCGTCTCGTAGCGCCTGGCCGGCACGCCGGGGATGGCGCCGACGATCGAGGGCGGGTTGAGCGTCGAGACGTTGAAATCGGCCGTGGCGAGAGCCCGCGCGCCGTCGTCGGCCAGCGCCCGCGCCCGCACATAGGCGTCGCTCGCCACCAGATGCGGCATCGCCTGATGGTAGTAGCTGCCGAGCTGGACGAAGCGCCTCACCCCCGCCGCGCGCGCCAGCTTCGCGAAGTTCGGCACGCCCTCGATCTGGGTGGCGCGCCAGAACTCTGCGGCGTCCGCATCCCTGCCTATGTGGCGGATGTCGTTGCCGGCCGCGAACACGATCGCCTCGAACGGCGCGAGGTCGGCTTGCGCGAACGTGCCTTGCGTGTAGTCGCCGATCAGCGTCGGGAAGGCGGCCATCGGCGTCGCCGGATTGGCCGGCTTGCGCGCCGCGAGCGTCACGTCGTGCCCGAGCGCGGCGAGATGCAGCGCGGCGTGGCCGCCGATCATGCCCGTGCCGCCGACGATCAGGATTTTCACGCGCTCGCTCCCATCGGGACCGACCGGAAGCATTCGCCCCGGCGGCGGGCCGCGCATCGTCCGGATCGACTAGCCCCGCGCCTCGGCGGCGAAGGTCGTGTCCGGCCCGAGCGGCCGGCCGAAGGCGCGCTCGGCCACGCGCCGGCGGTGGAAGACCGCGTCGCCCCACCAGGACGAGAGCGCCAGCGCGCGCTTCAGGAAGAAGTGCACGTCGACCTCCCACGAATAGCCCATCGCGCCGTGCACCTGCACGGCCGTGCGGCAGGCGAGGTCGGCGGCTTCCGCGGCCGCCAGCCTGGCGTGCGAAACGCGGGCGCGGGAGAACACGTCGCCCTGCGCAAGCTGCGCGGCCGCCGCGTAGACGACCGGCCTTGCGAACTCGATCCTCACCTGCGCCGTGGCGAGCAGGTGTTTCACCGCCTGGTAGGAGCCGATCGGCTTGCCGAACTGCTGGCGCTCCTTGGCATAGGCCACCGCGAGGTCGACCGCCCGCTGCGCGATGCCGACGAGCTGGGCGGCGGCGAAGGTCGCGCCGCGATCCAGCGCCGCATCGAGCGCCCCGCGCGCTTCGGCGGCATCGGCGATGGCCATCGACACGCAGGGGCGGCTGGCGATCGAGAAGAGCCGGCGGAACGGATCGATGCTTTCCTGCCGCTCCAGCGCCAGATCGGCCGAATCGCAAAGGAAGACGTCGTCGCCGAGCGCGGCGAGCAGCGCGCCGGCCGTGTCGGCGTCCGCCGCGAACGGGTTGGCCGGATGCGCCAGCGCGACCGTGATCTCGCCGGCGAGCGCCCTGTCGAGGATCGCGCTCGCGCGCCCGTCTCGCGCCAGCGCGGCCAGCAGCGGCAGCGCCACGCCCGCGTTCTCGACCAGCGGCTCGGGCAGGCAGGCGTACCCGCAGGCCTCCGCGATCAGCACGAAGTCGGCCGCCCCGAGGCCCAGTCCGCCGCGCGCCTCGGGCACCAGCGCCCCTTGCAGGCCGAGGCCCACGATCGCGTCCCACCGTGCCGCGTCGCGCGCGCCATCGGACGCCGCGAGCCGCCGCAGGTCCTCCGGCCGGCACAGGTCCGCGAGCAGCGCCCGCACGCTGTCTGCCACCATCTGCTGCTCGTCGGTGAAGCGGAAATCCATGCGGCTCGCCGCGCCCTCTTACCGTGGAAGACCGAGCATGCGCTCGGCGATGATGTTCTTCTGGATCTCGTTGGCGCCGGCATAGATCGGCCCGGCCAGCGAGAAGAAATAGCCGTCGAGCCAGCGGCCGACGTCGCCTGCCGCCGGCGCCGTCCGCATCAGCTCGGCCCGCGCGCCGAGGATCGACAGCGCGGCGCGGTGCAGCGCGATGTCCATCTCGGACCAGAAGATCTTGTTGGTCGACGCTTCCGCGCCGATCGTCCCGCCCGCCATCAGCCGCGAGGCGGTGGCGTAGATGGAAAGCGCATAGGCGTCCGCATCCATGACGCCTTGCAGCACGGCCGCGCGGGTCGCGCCGTCGCACTCGCCCTCATGCGCCCGGCAGAGCTCCACCAGCCGCTTCGCCGCCATCTGGAAGCGCGCCGGGCTGCGCAGCATCAGCCCGCGCTCGAAGCCGGCGGTGGCCATGCAGATCGCCCAGCCCTGGCCTTCCTCGCCGAGCCGGTTGAAGGCGGGCACGCGCACGTCCTCGAGGAAGATCTCGGCGAAGCCCGTCTCGCCGTCGATCTGCGCGATCGGCTGCACCCGCACGCCCGGCGCGTCGAGCCGGAAGAAGATCAGCGACAGGCCCTTGTGGCGCTCCGAGCCGGGGTCTGAGCGGAACAGCCCGAACGCGAGATCGGCGAACACTGCACGCGACGACCAGATCTTGTGGCCGTTGAGCACGTAGCCGTCGCCGTCGCGGCGCGCCGTCGCGCGTACGGCCGCGAGGTCGCTGCCGGCCTGCGGCTCCGACCATGCCTGCGCCCAGATCTCCTCGCCCGAGGCCATTTTCGGCAGGAAGCGCGCCTTCTGCTCCTCGCTGCCGAACTCCATCAGCGTCGGCCCGAGCAGGAAGATGCCGTTCTGGTTGACGCGCAGCGGCGCGCCGGCGCGCCAGTATTCCTCCTCGAAGATCAGCCAGCGGATCAGGTCGAGCCCGCGCCCGCCATATCTTTCGGGCCACGTCACCATGCCCCAGCGGCCTTCGTTGAGTGTCCGCTCCCACGCCCGGTGCGCCTCGAACCCTTCGCGCGAGGCGTCGAAGGAGGGCAGGGGGGAGGCCGGCACGTTTGCCTCCATCCACGCCCGCACCTCGGCGCGGAAGGCCTGCTCGTCGGCGCTGTAGGTCAGGTCCACGAACGCCTCAGCTCTCGCCGGCCTGCTTCTTGTTGGCGGCGACCATGCTCCTGGCGTCCTGCCCGCCGAGCGGGTTGCCCTGCGTCAGGTCGCTCTGGGCGTGGGCGAAGTGGTGCATGTGGTACTGCGCGTCCATGGCGGTGCGCTTCCCGCGCAGCTCCTCGACGTGGTTCACCGCCTGCTTGGTGAGCCATAGCCCGAGTCGCGGCTGCGCCGCGAGCTTGAGCGCCATGGCCTGCACCTCTTCCTTCAGCTTTTCGCGGGCCACGATGCGGTTGACCATGCCGAACTGCTCGGCGCGCTGCGCGCTCATCCGCTCGCCCAGCAGCAGGAACTCCTTGGCCACCCGCGGCGGCAGCTCGAAGGCATGCGCGAAATACTCGACGCCGGGGATGCCCATGCGCACCACCGGGTCCTGGAAGAAGGCGTCCTCGCTGGCCACGATCAGGTCGCAGACCCAGGCGAGCATCAGCCCGCCCGCCACGCAGGCGCCCTGCACGGCGGCGATCGTCGGCTTCGGCGTGTCGCGCCAGCGCCGGCACATGCCGAGATAGACCTCCTGCTCGCGCGTATAGAGCATCTCGGCGCCTGGCTTGTTGACGTGGTCGGCCCACAGAAGCCGCCGCTCGAAGCTCTTCGCCACGTCGCGCCCCGGCGTGCCGATGTCGTGGCCGGCCGAGAAATGCTTGCCCTCGCCGGCCAGCACGATCGCCTTGATCGTATCGTCGTCGACGGCGCGCCGGAACGCGTCGTCGAGCGCATAGGTCATCTGCGAGTTCTGCGCGTTGTTGTATTTCGGCCGGTCCATGACGATCCACGCCACCGGCCCGTCCGTCTCGTAGCGGACGGGCGTCTCGGTCTCGTAGGTGATGTCCGCCTTGCGCGGGGGAACGAGCTCGTCCATCGCATCCGCCTTTCGGTTGGCGACGCTATGCGCGTCGCCGTCGGGGGCAATCGTCCAAAGGGACTAAGGGGAGCGCCGAGGTTGACGCCTCCCTCTCCCCGTCCTTCACGGGGAGAGGGTAAGGGTGGGGAGCAATCCCCGCCCTATCCCTTCGTGATCGCGTCCACCTCTGCCAGCTCCTCCGGCGTCAGCTTCCAGCCCACCGCAGCGACGTTCGCCGCGATCTGCTCCGGCTTCGTCGCGCCGGCGATGATCGAGGCGACATGCGGCTTGGCCGCGAGCCAGCTCATGGCGAGTTCGAGGATGGTGTGGCCGCGCGACTCGGCGAACGCGATCAGCTTCTCGGTCCTGTCCATCTTCTCGTCGGTCATGCGCGGCTGGAACCGGGCCATGGAGAACCGCGTGTCGGCGGGGATCGCCTGTCCCTTGCGGTATTTCCCGGTGAGCAGGCCGGAGGCCAGCGGGAAATAGGGCAGGAGCGAGATCCCCGTCGCTTCGAGCGCCGGGAACAGCGCAGCCTCCGTGTCGCGCGACAGCAGGCTCAGCTCCGCCTGCGTCGAGACGAAATGGTGAAGCCCGTGGTGGCGCGACGTCCACGATGCGTCGACGAGCTGCCAGGCCGGCAGGTTGGAGCAGCCGATATAGCGCACCTTGCCCTGCTTCACGAGGTCGTCGAGCGCCCGCAGCGTCTCCTCGATCGGCGTGCGCGGGTCGGGGAAATGATACTGGTAGAGGTCGATCCAGTCGGTCCTGAGCCGCCGCAGGCTGTTTTCCACGGCGTCCATGACGTAGCGGCGTGAGCCGGAATAGCGGCTGTCCTTCTCGCGGTCGAGCGGCGAGGCGAACTTGGTGGCGAGCACGATGTCCTTGCGCCGGTCGCCGAGGATCTGCCCCAGCGTGATCTCCGAGCCGCTCTTGGTGCCGTAGGAATCGGCCGTGTCGAACAGCGTGATGCCGGCGTCGAGCGCGGCATGCACCACCTTGCTGGCGCCCTCGAGGTCGAGCGAGGCCTTCATGCCGCCGAAATTGTTGCAGCCGAGGCCGACGAGCGAGACTTCGAGGCCGGACCGGCCCAGCAGGCGTGTTTCCATCTGATTTCTCCAGCGCTTCGCACCGCGCGGCAGCCGCGCCGCGCGCCCGACCGTTCGCGCAAAACCGCGCCGGCCGCAAGCGCCGATGTCGCCGCCGCGCGCCGCCACCGGATAGGACAGCGGCTTTGACGTATCCGGCGAATTTTCGACACATCGAAAGATATTTGACAACGCGTCGAATTAGCGACAACTATGTCGATAGAGGCCGAAAGCCCCGGGAGGAGTCTGCGGGTCCGGGCCGGGTGCGCCGCGTCGCGCGACCGGGCCGCGAGCCGCGATTGCCGGGCGGATCGTCGCATCCGGGGGCCTTCCGGGCGGCGTCACAGGGAGGACATGCCATGACTTTTCATCCGCGTTCGGTCGTCGAGTTTGGCCTGTTCTACAACCGCGTCTCCGACAGCCTTCTGTCCGGCGCGCCGCTGCGCCAGTCGGCCGAGCTGATCCGGCGCCAGTTTGCCGCCAGCGCCGTCGCCGTCCGCATCGAGGACCGCGCGGCGGGCGGCCAGTGCATCCTCGTCGAGGGCGGTAGCGAGCCCGAGGCCGGGCGCGGCGACGAGGCCGAGCGGCTGGCGGAGCTTCTGAAGACGAGCCATCACATGGCCTCCACCGTCGCGGGCGAGGGCGATGCCGCGCGCTACACGCTGACGGTCCTGCGCGAGCTGTCCGCTCCGGGCTTCGACACCGAGGAGGCTTCCGTCTGCGAGATCCTCGTCTCCCAGCTCAGGCGCGGCGCGGAGCTGTCCGCCCGCATCGGCGCCAGCGAGATCGAGCGCGCACTCTATTCGCGCGTCATGGACCGCCTGTCGGTCGGCGTCGTCATCCTCGACGAGACCGGCCGCGTCGTCAGGTGCTCGTCGGCGGCCGAGGCCGCGCTCGCCGCGCGTGACGGCGTCCAGCTCCAGGCCGGCAAGCTCCGCGCCGCCTCGGCGCGCGAGGACCGCGACCTGCAGGCGGCGATCCGCGCCGTGCTGCAGCCGTGCGAAGGGGCCGATCGGCCGGCCTCGCGCGGCCTGTCGCTCAGCCGCCCCTCCGGCAGCCGCAATCTCGGCGTCATCGTCCAGCCGGTGCCCGCCGGCGGCTCGGGGCTGGCGGCGTCCGCGCGCGTCGCCGTCTACATCCGCGATCCCGAGGCGAGTGCGGAGGTCGAGGGCGAGCTGGTCCGCCAGCTCTTCGACCTCACCCCGGCCGAGGCCGCCGTCGCGCGCCGCCTGACCGCCGGCCTGTCGCTGGAGGACGCCGCCTCCTCGCTCGACATCTCGCGCAACACCGCCCGCGCCCATCTGCGCTCGATCTTCTCCAAGAGCGGCATCACCCGCCAGACCGAGCTGGTCCGGCTGATGCTCAACTCCGCCGCCGTGCTCGGCGATCAGGCGCGGGTGGCCTAGAGCATTTCCAGCAAAAGTGCGAAGCGGTTTTGCGTCCGGAAATGCGGCTAATACAAAGAGATAGAGCGGTTCTGCCGATTCCGTGAAACCCAGACCGCTCTAGACCTCATAACGTTCGCATCCTCCCGCGAACGGTGGCCCGTGCCGGAAACGGCGCGGGCCACGTCGTTTCGGGCCTCGCAAGGCCTAGAACTGCGAGCGTGTGATGATGTCGGCGACGCAGGCCGGCTTGTCGCCGCCCTCGACCTCGATGGTCACGCGCAGCGTCGTCTGCACCGTGTCGGCACCGACGGCTTCCGCCTTGACCAGCTCGCCGCGCGCCCTGATGCGCGACCCGGCCGGCACCGGCGCGGGGAAGCGCAGCCGGTCGGCGCCGTAGTTGATGCCGAGCTTGCGCCCCTTCGGGTTGACGAGCTGCGGCAGCAGCTCGCTGACCAGCGACAGCGTCAGGTAGCCATGCGCGATGGTGGTGCCGAACGGCCCCTCCCGCTTCGCCCGCTCCGGGTCGACATGGATCCACTGGAAGTCGCCGGTCGCCCTGGCGAACAGGTCGATGCGCTCCTGGTCGACCGTCAGCCAGTCGCTCGGGCCGACCTTGATGCCGACGGCGTCGATCGCCTCCTGCGGCGATGAGAATGTGAACAGCAAGCTAGGCCCTCTGGCTGGAAACCGACACGACTTCGCCGACCATGTAGCCGGCATAGTCGCTTGCCAGGAACATGATGACGTTGGCAACCTCCCAGACCTCGGCCGCGCGGCCGAACGCCTCGCCGGCCGCCAGCCGCTCCAGTTCCTGCGGCGTGGAAGCCTTCTTCAGGAAGTCGTGCATGGCGATCGAGGGCGACACCGCGTTGATGCGGATGCCGTGCTCGGCCGCCTCCAGCGCCGAGCAGCGCGTGAAGGCCATCACGCCCGCCTTCGCCGCCGCGTAGTGCGACTGGCCCTTCTGCGCCCGCCAGCCGAGCACCGAGGCGTTGTTGACGATCGCGCCCGCCCTGCGCGGCATCATCGCCTTCAGCGCCGCCCGCGTCATCCGCATCGTGCCGGTCAGCGTCACGTCGAGCACGCGGCTCCATTCCTCGTCGCCCATCTCGACGACGCTTTTGAATCCGCCCAGCCCGGCATTGTTGACCAGCACGTCGATGCCGCCCAGCTTATCCTCGGCCGCCGCGACCAGCGCCTGTACCTGCCCCTCGTCGGTGACGTTGCAGAGCTGTTGGAAGACCGGCGTGCCCGGCGCGATTTCGGCTAGCTTCGCGGCGGCTTCCGCCAGTCGCCGCTCGTGCACGTCGGAGACGAGGATCGCGCGGCAGCCTTCCTCGATCGCCTTCTTCGCCGTGGCGAAGCCGATGCCGACGCCGGCCGCGGCGGTGATCAGCACGCTCTTGCCCTTCAGCAGGCCGTGGCCCTCGACATAGGGCGGGACGGGAATGGTCATCGGCGGCTGGTCCTCAATTCTTCCTGCCGAAATCGGCATCGCGCTTCTCCACGAAGGCGTCGCGCGCCTCCTGGCTCTCGGCTGACAGGTAGGCCTGTGCGGTAAAGCCCTGCTCCCAGCGGTAGTGCCGCTCGAGATCGCCGTCCTCGACGCCGTTCAGCGCCTCCTTGGCGAGCCGGATGATCGTCGGGCTCTTGGCCGCTATCTTCGCCGCGAGTTCCAGTGCCGCCGCCCGCAGTCCCTCGCGCGGCACCACCTTCTCCACCGCGCCGAGCCTGTAGGCCTCTGCCGCGTCGATCATCTCGCCGGTGAAGTACATCTGCCGCACCTTCTGCAGCGGGAACATGCGCTGCAGGTGCGCGCCGGCGCCGAGCGCGCCGCGGTCGACCTCCGGCACGCCGAAGCGTGCGTCCGGCGAGGCGAGGATGATGTCGACCGCCCCGCAGATGCCGATGCCGCCGCCCAGCACGTAGCCGTGCACGGCCGCGATCGCCGGCTTCAGCCCCCGGTGCAGCGCGCGGAAGGTCTCGTAATTGCCGGCGTTGACCTCGACGATGCGGTCCGGATGCGCCTGCAATTCCTTGATGTCGACGCCGGCGCAGAACCCCTTGCCCTCCGCCCGAATCAAGATGACGTCGTCGGCGTTCAGCCTGTCGATCTCCCGGCTGAGCGCCCGCCAGCCTTTGGAGTCCAGCGCGTTGACCGGCGGGCTGTCGATGACGACCTCGCCGATGCCCGCCTCGATGATGGTCCGGAACTGCTGGCTCACTGCGCCCTCCGTTCGTTCGTCGCCGTTGCCGCCCGCAGCGCCGCCAGCGCATCGAGCCGTTCGTTGGCCTCGTGCATGATGCGCGAGATAAGCTCCTCGCAGCTTTCCAGCCGGTCGATGCGGGCGGCGACCTGGCCGGAGGGCAGCAGCCCGTGCACCGGATCGCCGGCCACCACGCCGCGCTGCACCAGCGCCGGCAGGTTGGCCGCCATCACCGTCTGCCGGAAGCTGCCCTCGTCGCCCGCCATCATCCTCAGCCCGAGCTTCGCCATGCCGAGGGCTCCAAGCCCCGCCTCGCGGCCCCAGCGGCGCGCATAGGTCGCGCTCATCGCCAGCCGCGCCGGCCAGCTCATGCCTTCCAGCCGCTTCAACTCTTCGTTCTCGATGAAGCGCTGCGGCAGGCCGTCGACGGCGGTCGAGACCTTGATCTGCGCCGGGTCCTTGGTCGCCAGATAGCGGTCGAGCGAGTTCTTCGGCACCGGCGAATCGGTCGTCAGCAGGAAGCGCGTGCCCATCGCGATGCCGGTCGCCCCGAAGGCGAGCGCGGCCGCCAGCCCGCGCCCGTCCGAAAAACCGCCCGCCGCCACCACCGGCACCTTCACCGCGTCCACCACCTGCGGCAGCAGGATCGAGGTCGGCACCGCGCCGGTGTGGCCGCCGCCCTCCGCGCCCTGCACGGTGACGATGTCGGCGCCGAGCTCGACGGCCTTCACCGCATGCTTCAGCGCGCCGACCGTCGGCATGCACAGCACGCCGGCTTCCTTCAGCCGCGCGATCATCTTCGCATCCGGCCCGCGCCCGTAGGAGACGGCCCGCACCTCGTGGCGGATCACCGCGTCGATCACCTCCTGCGCATTCGGCTGGAAGGCGTGGAAGTTCATGCCGAACGGCGCGTCCGTCCGCGCCCTGACGTCGAGGATCGCGGCCTCGACCCGTCCCGGCTCGATCGTGGCGCCGGCGAGGAAGCCGAAGCCGCCGGCATTGCAGGTGGCGGCCACCAGCCGGGCGTCGGCGATCCAGCCCATCGCCGTCTGCACGATCGGGACGCGGCAGCCGAGCAGCCGGGTGAGCGGGGTGGCGAGGGACGGTGCGGCCATGGGCGGCGCGGGGATCCTGTGTGTCGCTTGCGTTCTACCCTGATGCAGGCCGCCGCTCCAAGGAGCATCGTCCGAACGGGGGATGTCCGATGCTGCCGCGCGCCGCATCGTCGAGCCTGCAGAAATGTCGCGGGAGCTGCGGATGGGCCTGCTCGACGGCAAGGCGGTGGTCATCACCGGCGCGGGGCGCGGCCTCGGCGCCGCCTATGCGCGCCACGTCGCCGCCCTCGGCGGCGCGGTCGTCGTCAACGACGTCGATCCCGAAGCCGCCGGGGCGACGGTCGCCGCGATCGGCTCGGCCGGCGGCCGCGCGGTCGCCCGCGCCGGAGACGTCTCCGACTGGGCCTTCGCCGGCTCGCTGGTCGAAGCCTGCATCGACGCGTTCGGCCGCATCGACGGGCTGGTCAACAATGCCGGCATCCTGCGCCACGGCCGCGTCACCGACATGACCGAGGCCGATTTCCGGGCCATGCTGTCGGTCAACACGGTCGGTGCCGCCGCCTGCGCCAGCCATGCGATCAGGGCGATGCTGGCCGCCGGCACGGCCGGCTCCGTCGTCAACGTCGCGTCCGGCTCGATCGCCGGCGACATCGCGCTCGGCGGCTACGGCGCCTCGAAGGCCGCGGTCGCCACGCTCACCTTCGCCTGGGCGCTGGAGCTGCGCGACACGCCGGTGCGCGTCAACGCCGTCTCGCCGCTGGCGCACACGGCGATGGCGCAGTCCAACATGGCCTTCCTCGCCCAGCAGTCGGCGAGCCGCGAGGTCTCCTATGGCGAGCTGCCCGCGGCGGACGTCAACGCGCCGGTCATCGCCTTCCTGCTGTCCGACGGCTCCGCCGGCATCAACGGCCAGATCGTGCGGATCGCCGGCGACGAGCTGTCCTTCGTCACCCATCCGCTGATCGCGCAGCCCGTGTTGAAAGGCAGGTGGGACGACGACGCGGTCGCCGACGCGTTCCGCGACGCGCTCGCTGGCCGGCAGCAGCCTCTGGGCCTCGGCTATGCGCGCGGCGAGTGAGCCATGCGCCGGCCGCATGCGCGGCGCGCGGGCCGGCCCGGTCGGCTGCAACCTGTTGTGGCAAACCCGTCCGACACCCTTACAAGGGCGGCTTTGATCGGTTAAATCGCGGGAAAAGGGCCTGGTCGTGCAGGATGAGGGGGACATGGCGGGGTCAAAATCCGCTTCGCTCGAAAGCGTCCGGCGCCGCGGCGCGCGCATCGCGCAGCCCGCCCGCGAGGCGCGCCAGCCGACCAACCCGCGCAAGGAGCTGGTGCGCGAGCAGTTGATCGACATCGCCGCCCGCATGTTCGACACCAAGGGCTACGCGCAGACCGGCATGGGCGACATCGCCCGCGAGATCGGCCTCGGCCGCTCGGCCGTCTACCACTATTTCCGCAACAAGGAGGAGATCCTCGCCGCCCTCGTCGAGGCCGAGGCGCTGACCCCCTCCCACCAGCTCCAGGAGCTGATCGACGACGCCAGCCTGACGGCCGGTATCCGCCTGCGGCGCGCCATCGTCGAGGGCATCGTGCGACGCCTGTCGTCGGGCTCCCGCTTCCTGCTGTTCTCGCGGCTGGAGGCGCAGATCCCCGAGCATCTCGGCGGCCTCTACAACCAGAGCCGCCGCCAGATCTACGAGTTCTACGTGCGCTGCATCAGCGACGGCATCGCGTCCGGCGAGTTCCGCGACGTCGATCCCAAGATCGCCGCCTTCGCCGTCATCGGCATGGCCAACTGGACCTCGCGCTGGTATTCGCCGGCCGGCCCCAAGACGCCGCGGCAGATCGCCGAGGTGATCGCCGACATCGCCATGCAGGGCCTGCGCGCGGCCGACCGCGCCAATGGCGACCTCGCCGCCCTGCGCGAGGCCGTGCACGCGCTACGCGGCCAGGTCGACGGGCTGGAGGACCTGCTTCCCTGAGTTTGCGGCCTCGGGAAGGCCGCTCAGGCGAAGATCTCGAACAGCCCCGCCGCGCCCATGCCGCCGCCCACGCACATGGTGACGACGCCGTATTTCGCGCCGCGCCGGCGGCCCTCGATCAGGATGTGCCCGGTCGTGCGCGCCCCTGTCATGCCGAACGGATGGCCGATCGCGATGGCGCCGCCGTCGACGTTGAGCCGCTCCGGGTCGATCTCCAGCCGGTCGCGGCAGGGCAGCACCTGCGCCGCGAAGGCCTCGTTGAGCTCCCAAAGGTCGATGTCTGCGGCCCTGAGCCCCGCCCGTGCCAGCAGCTTCGGCACCGCCCGGATCGGGCCGATGCCCATCTCCTCCGGCGCCACGCCGGCCACCGCCATGCCGCGATAGGCGCCGAGCGGCGTCAGCCCGCGCTTCTCCGCGAGCTTCGCCTCCATCAGCACGAGGGCTGCCGCCCCGTCGGAGAACTGCGAGGCATTGCCGGCCGTGACGTGCTCGCCGACCTTGATCGTCTCGCCGTCGGCGAACACAGGCGGCAGCTTCGCCAGCCCCTCCAGCGTCGTGTCGGCGCGCACGCCCTCGTCCTGCGCGAGCTTCACCGTCTCGGGCCGCGTCTCCTTCGTTTCCCTGTCGACGACCGTCTTCGTCGTCGCCAGCGGCACGATCTCGGCGTCGAAGCGGCCGGCCGCCTGCGCCGCCGCCGCCCGCTGCTGCGACAGCAGCGCGAACGCGTCCTGCGCCTGCCGGCTCACCCCGTATCTGCGCGCGACGATCTCCGCCGTCTCGATCATCGTCATGTAGATGTGCGGCCAGTGTGCGGTCGCCGTCTCGGATCGTGCGCGAAAGGCGTTCTTGTGCTTGTTCTGGGTGAGGCTGATCTGCTCGACGCCGCCGGCCACCACCACGTCCATGCCGTCGGCCGTGATCTGCTTGGCCGCGGTCGCCACCGCCATCAGGCCGGACGAGCACATGCGGTCGATGGTCATGCCGGCGACGCTGTCGGGCAGGCCCGCCGAGGCGGCCGCCAGCCGGCCGATATTGTAGCCCTGCGTGCCCTGCTGCGCCGCGCAGCCGAGGACGACGTCCTCCACCTCGCCCGGCTCGACCCCGGCGCGCGCCACCGCGTGGCGCACGGCGTGGCCGGCCAGCGCCGGCGCCTCGGTGTCGTTGTAGGCGCCGCGGAAGGCCCTGGCGACGGGCGTGCGGGCGAACGAGACGATGACGGCGTCGCGCAAGGACGGCTCTCCCCGGATGGTCGCACCATCGCTAGGAGCGGGGAGGGCGGGCGGCATCGTCTTTCCGGACTAACGCCGTGCGGGCGGCCGGCGCGGTGGCTTTCCCCGGCTTGCGCGAATCTGTAGAACGGGCACCCATGCCAGAACCCAGCCAGCCCGGCCGGCACTTCGCCTTCCTGCTCATCGAGAAGTTCTCGATGTTCTCGCTCGCGGCCGCCATCGACACGGTGCGCTCGGCCAACCGCGCGCTGGGGCGCGACTTCTATTCGTGGACGACGGTCTCGCCCGACGGCGAGGCGGCGATGGCCTCCAACGGCCTGCCGATCAAGACCAGCTACTCGGTCTCCGACCTGCCGCCTGCCGACATCCTGTTCGTCTGCGTCGGCCTCACCACGGAGTTCCCCGGCAAGAGCAAGGTGCTGGCCGCGCTTCGCGCCTGGGGCCGCAAGGGCAACGCGCTCGGCGCGCTGTCGGTCGGCTCCCATCTGCTCGCCGAGGCCGGCCAGCTCGACGGCTTCCGCTGCACCATCCACTGGGAGAACCGCGCCGGCTTCCGCGAGCGCTTCCCCGACATCGACTGCACCGGCTCGGTCTTCGAGATCGACCGCAAGCGCTACACCTGCGCCGGCGGCACCACCTCGATCGACCTGATGCTGGAGATCGTGCGGGCCGATTTCGGTCCCGGTCTGGCGACCGAGGTCGCCAACCAGTTCCAGCACGAGCGCATCCGTTCGGCCGGCGACCGCCAGCGCGTCGGCCCGGAGCGCGATCTCGTCGGCAAGTCCGAGAAGCTGAAGAAGATCGTCGAGCTGATGGCCGACCATCTCGACGAGCCGCTCTCGGCCGGCCAGCTCGCGAGGTCCGCCGGCCTGTCGGTGCGGCAGGTGGAGCGCCTGTTCCTGCGCCATCTCAACATGACGCCCGGCCGCTACTACATGCGCCTGCGGCTGGAGCGCGCCCGCGAGCTGCTGCGCCAGACCAACATGCCGATCCTCGACGTGGCGATCGCCACCGGCTTCACCTCGCACTCCTATTTCGCGCAGAGCTACCGCCTGCAGTTCGGCCGCCCGCCCAGCGAGGAGCGGCGCACCACCTACTGACCGCCGCCTGCCGTTCCATTCCCGTTTTGCGTCCGATCAAAGCGCGCCCCTGGCGGGCCGCTATGCTTCGACATCGGGAATAGAACTCTCACAGGAGGCAGTGATCATGTCCGCCACCGAAAAAGGCATCGTCTTCTTCTTCCGCATCGCCATGGCGTGGACGTTCCTCTACGCCGCGTCGCATCAGGTCTTCAATCCGCAGTTCAGCGTGGTCGGCTTCCTCAGCCACACCAAGACCTTCAGCGGGTTGTTCTCGCTGTTCACCGGGCCGGGCATCGCGCCGGTGACCACGTTCCTCGTCGCCTACGGCCACCTGCTCATCGGCCTGTCGCTGCTCGTCGGCCTGATGGTCCGCGTCAGCGCCGCCTTCGGCATCCTGCTGATGCTCGTCTACTGGATGGCCCACATGGACTGGCCCTACATCTCCGACACCAACAACTTCATCGTCGATTCCCACATCGTCTATGCCGGCGTGCTGTTCTTCCTGATCGTCAGGCAGGCCGGCCATGTCTGGGGCCTCGACGGCTGGATCGCGCGCAGCCGTTTCGTCGAGGAGCGGCCCGGCCTGCGGCCGCTGTTCGCGTAAGGAAGAGGGCGTCGGATCCCGCCACCTGCGGGCCGG
>Ga0206103_100623_pt1 | contig 16851 bp, 8 predicted proteins | sample 1B5Ametagenome_FD_148638 | JGI IMG/M metagenome (GOLD analysis project Ga0206103, IMG submission 148638) | Enriched microbial communities from leaf-cutter ant dump, University of Wisconsin, Madison, United States - 1B5A | ecosystem: Environmental > Terrestrial > Nest > Insects nest > Nest dump... | reverse complement strand
AACGGCGCATAGCGGTCGGGCTCCTCGCCGCCCTCGCCGGTGTTCGACTTGCCGCCGATCGCGTTCATGGCGCGTGCCAGCGTCGTGTGCGCCTCGCGGCTGATCGAGCCGAACGACATCGCGCCGGTCGAGAAGCGCTTGACGATGTCGGCCGCCGCCTCGACCTCGTCGAGCGGCACGGGCTGGCGGCCGCTCTCGCCGGCTTCCATCACGTGGAACAGGCCGCGGATCGTCTTGGCCTGCGCCGCCCGGCTGTCGATATGCGCCGAGAACGTCTTGAACGTCTCCCACGAATTGCCGCGCACGGCGTGCTGCAGCGTCGCCACGGCCTCGGGCGACCACTGATGCGCCTCGCCGCGCATGCGGAACATGTAGTCGCCGCCGACCTCCAGCGCGTTGCGCAGCACCGGGTCGTCGCCGAAGGCGAGCGCGTGGCGCTTCACCGTCTCGGCCGCAATCTCCTCCAGCCCGACGCCCTCGATGGTCGTCGACGTGCCTGTGAAGTAGCGGTCGACGAAGTCCTGCTTCAAGCCGACGATGTCGAAGATCTGGGCGCCGCAATAGGACTGGTAGGTCGAGATGCCCATCTTGGACATGACCTTGAGGATGCCCTTGCCTATCGACTTGATGTAGCGGGTGACCACTTCCGTCGCGTCGACCTCGGGCGGGAACTCGCCGCGCCGGTGCATGTCGGTCAGCGTGTCGAAGGCGAGATAGGGGTTGATCGCCTCCGCGCCGTAGCCGGCGAGGCAGCAGAAATGGTGGATCTCGCGCGGCTCGCCCGATTCCACCACCAGCCCGACCGAGGTGCGCAGGCCCTTGCGGATCAGGTGATGATGCACCGCCGCCGTGGCGAGCAGCGTCGGGATGTCGATGCGGTCCGGGCCGATCTGCCGGTCGGACAGGATGATGATGTTGTAGCCGCCGGCGACCGCGGCTTCCGCGCGCTCGCACAGCCGCTCGATCGCGGCCGGCATGCCCTCGGCGCCCTCGGTCACCGAATAGGTGATGTCGAGCGTCTTGGTGTCGAAGCGGTCCTCGGTGTGGCCGATCGAGCGGATCTTCTCCAGGTCCGCATTGGTCAGCACCGGCTGGCGCACCTCCAGCCGCTTCTTGCGCGAGGTGCCGACGAGGTCGAAGATGTTCGGCCGTGGCCCGATGAAGGAGACCAGGCTCATCACCAGCTCCTCGCGGATCGGGTCGATCGGCGGGTTGGTGACCTGCGCGAAGTTCTGCTTGAAGTAGTTGTAGAGGAGCTTCGGCTTGTCCGACATGGCCGCGATCGGCGTGTCGGTGCCCATCGAGCCGACGGCCTCCTGGCCGGTGGCCGCCATCGGCGCCATCAGCAGCTTCAGGTCCTCCTGCGTGTAGCCGAAGGCCTGCTGGCGATCGAGCACGGAGACGTCGCGGCGCAGGTCGCGCGGGGCGACCGGCTTCAGGTCCTCGAGGATGAGCTGCGTGTTCGCCACCCACTTCTTGTAGGGATGGCGGGTGGCGATCTCCTTCTTGATCTCCTCGTCGCCGACGATGCGGCCCTGCTCGAGGTCGATCAGCAGCATGCGGCCCGGCTGCAGCCGCCAGCGCGCCACGATGTGCTCGTCGGCGACCGGCAGCGCGCCGGCTTCCGAGGACATGATGACGCGGTCGTCGTCGGTGACGATGTAGCGCGCCGGGCGCAGGCCGTTGCGGTCGAGCGTGGCGCCGATCTGGCGGCCGTCGGTGAAGGCGACCGCCGCCGGTCCGTCCCACGGCTCCATCAGCGCGGCGTGATACTCGTAGAAGGCCTTGCGGTCGGCATCCATCAGCTTGTTGCCGGCCCAGGCTTCCGGGATGAGCATCATCATCGCATGGGCGAGCGGATAGCCGCCCTGCGTCAAGAATTCGAGCGCATTGTCGAAGCAGGCGGTGTCCGACTGCCCCTCGTAGGAGATCGGCCACAGCTTGGAGATGTCGTTGCCGAACAGCTCGGAATCGACCGAGGCCTGCCGCGCCGCCATCCAGTTGACGTTGCCGCGCAGCGTGTTGATCTCGCCGTTGTGGGCGACCATGCGATAGGGATGCGCCAGCTTCCACGACGGAAAGGTGTTGGTCGAGAAGCGCTGGTGGACGAGGATCAGCGCCGTCTCGAAGCGTGGGTCCTTCAAATCCTTGTAATAGGCGCCGACCTGGTAGGCCAGGAACATGCCCTTGTAGACGATCGTGCGCGACGACATCGACACGCAATAGGCGCCGACGTCGCGGTTGGCGTGCTCGGCATAGATGCGGCCCGAGATCACCTTGCGCAGGATGTAGAGTTCGCGCTCGTACTGCTCGTCGTCGATTCCGGCCGGCCGGCCGAAGAAGGCTTGCCGGTGGCAAGGCTCCGAAGCGGCGATCTCCGGCGCACGAGACAGCGAGGAATTGTCGACCGGCACGTCACGGAAGGCGATGAGGGGCATTCCCTCGGAATGGGCCGCCTCGCGCACGATCTCTTCGACATGCGCGCGCTGGTCCGCGTCCTGCGACATGAACCAGTGGCCGACCGCATACTGCCCGGCCGGCGGCAGCTCGACGCCCTGCTTCGCCATCTCCTCGCGGAAGAAGCGATCGGGGATCTGCACCAGCACGCCGGCGCCGTCGCCCATCAGCGGGTCGGCGCCGACGGCGCCGCGATGGGTGAGGTTCTCCAGCATGGCGAGGCCGTCGACGACGATGCCGTGCGACTTGACGCCCTTCATCTGCGCGATGAAACCGACGCCACAGGCATCGTGCTCGTTGCGCGGGTCGTAGAGGCCCTGCGCGGCGGGCAGGCCGGATCGCGGACGCACGGATTTGACGGCGCGATCCGTCCGCGCGGCCGTCGAAGTTCCGGTCGTCACAGAAGGCGTCATGTCCGTCATCGCCTGTCCTCCAGTCTCGCCCTGTCGGGCCACCCATCCTCTCCGCAAGCTGCCCGGGGCAGCATTCCGGCAATCCGCGGCTTCTCCTTGCAGGTCGAGGCCGCGCGGTCTCGCGCGATGCCTCATCTCCGCCGCCGGCGCCGCCGCCAAGCGGTCCGGACGCGTTCGCGCCCAAGCGCGGAGCTGCCGATACTATACGGCAACTCCCCGTTCGACGCTTCGATAAATAAGACAGCACTACTGTCCTATATCGCATATGCCAGAAATCCCGGCGGCTCGCAAGACGCTTTCAGCAAAAAAGGGAGCGGATCAAGAAATTTCATGTTTTCATCAGCGGGTGTTGCGTAATTTTCTTGCGCGCACGTCCAGGCATCGTCCGCACCGCCCGAGAAGGGCGCCGGAGCCTTGCCAGCAGGCCGCAAATCCTCAAACTGCGCGACGCGGCCGATCCGGCCGGCGCAGCATCGGCACGGGACATCTCCATGAACTTCGCATCGGACAACTGGGCGGGCGCCCATCCGGCGGTCGCGGCCGCCCTTTCCGGTCAGGCGGCGGGCTTCGCACCGGCCTACGGCACCAGCGATCTCGACCGCAAGGTCGCCGCCCGGTTTTCGGAGATCTTCGAGCGCGAGGTGGCCGTCTATTTCGTCGCCACCGGCACCGCCGCCAATTCGCTGTCGATGACCGCGCTCGCCCGGCCTGGCGGCGTCGCCTTCGCCCATCGCGAGGCGCACATGCTGGAGGACGAGTGCGGCGCGCCGGAATACTTCACCGGCGGCGCACGCCTCTCCCCCGTCGACGGCGCGCTCGGCCGCATCGACCCGGCGCTGCTCGACCGCGCCGTCCGCCGCCATCCGGCCTCCTTCGTCCATGCCGGCCAGCCCATGGCCGCCTCGATCACGCAGGCGACGGAGGTCGGCACCGTCTACGGCCTTGACGACATCCGCGCGGTCTCGGGCGTCTGCCGCACGCATGGCATCCCGCTGCACATGGACGGCGCCCGCTTCGCCAACGCGCTGGTCTCGCTCGGCTGCACGCCGGCCGAGATGACCTGGAAGAGCGGCGTCGACATCGTCTCCTTCGGCGGCACCAAGAACGGCTGCTGGTGCGCCGAGGCCGTGGTGGTGCTCAACCCGGACATCGGCCGCGACATGCCGTTCCTGCGCAAGCGCGCCGCCCAGCTCTTCTCCAAGTCGCGCTTCGTGGCGGCGCAGTTCGACGCCTATCTCGCCGACGGCCTGTGGCTGGACTCGGCCCGCCACGCCAACCGCATGGCCGCCGCGCTCGCCACCGCGATCGACGTCTCCTCGAAGCTGCGGCTCGCCTGGGCGCCGCAGGCCAACGAGGTCTTCTCCATCATGGAGAAGGCGACCTTCGAGGCGCTGCAGAAGGCCGGCGCCGTCTTCTACGACTGGCATCCGCCGCACGGCTATGCCGGGCCGGTCGGCGAGACCGAGACGATGGCCCGGCTCGTCACCAGCTTCGCCACCACCGGCGAGGAGGTCGAGCGCTTCGGCCGCCTGATCTCGTGACCGCCGCCGGGCAGCCTTAGACATGAAAAAAGCGGCGCCTCGCGGCGCCGCTTCTTCGTTCCGTTGCCGTCTGCCGGTCGGTCAGGCAGCCTTGGCTTCGATCTGCTTCGAGCCTTTCGCGACCTTGGCGATCTCGATCTTGCGCGGCTTCATCTCCTCGGGGATGTTGCGCTTCAGGTCGATGTGCAGGAGGCCGTTCTTGAGCTCCGCGCCGGTCACCTCGACGAAGTCGGCGAGCTGGAAGCGGCGCTCGAAGGCGCGCGCGGCGATGCCGCGGTAAAGGAACTCGCCCTCGTCCTTGGTCTCCTCGGTCTTCTCGCCCTTCACGGTGAGCACGTTGCGGTGGGCTTCGATCGAAATCTCGTCTTCCGAGAAGCCGGCGACCGCCATCGAGATGCGGTAGGCATCATCGCCGGTGCGCTCGATGTTGTAGGGCGGGTAGCTGGGAGCGCTCTCCGACGGCGCGAGCTGGTCGAGCATGCCGAACAGGCGGTCGAAGCCGACGGTGGAGCGATAGAGGGGCGAAAAATCAACGTGACGCATGGTCTGTTCTCCTGGAAGCAACAAGTGTTTGCGTTGACCGGCATCGGAAAGCCTTTTGGCCTTTCCATTCCGGTCGGCGACCCCGGCATCGGCGGCCGCCACGGTTGATTTGGGGATTGTCCTCGCGGGCTTCAAGACCTGCCGCCAGGGCGCGGCTCGGACGTCTGCGCGTCCCTTTTCCGGCCCTCGCGCCGATGAACGCCGGATGAACCGTTGCTTCGGGCTGCGTTCAGCCAGCATCGCCTAATCTTTCCACGTACTCCGGAAATGGCGGTCCTGGACCGCCGAGCATATCGGGACCGGGTGCAACGTCCCTTCCTCCCGGACCCCGACTGGAGGCCGGTCAGCCCAAAAGCTGGCCGGCCTCCGCAGTTTCCGGGCCGCCCGCATCTGCCGCGCGTTTCCGCTTCGCCGCGCTTTGCCTTTGCGCCGCACTCCTTTATTGAGGCGGGCGGATGTTCGCGAACTGGGCGGGCGATGTCGGAACTGATCTTTGCGACCGAGGGCAACCCCGTCCCCGACAGGATGGTGGCCGGCCGGCTGACGATGCGCGACGGCAAGGCGATCCGCTGGGCGCGCTTCGCGGCCGGCGCCCGCCCGCTCGAGGGCACCGTCGTCGTCATCCCCGGCCGCAACGAATGCATCGAGAAATATTTCGAGACGGTCCGCGACCTCTCCGACCGCGGGCTGGGCAGCCTCGTCTTCGACCTGCGTGGACAGGGCGGCTCCGACCGCCTGCTCGCCGACCCGGCGCGCGGCCATGTCCGCAGCGTCGACGACTATGTCGGCGACCTCGAGCAGATCTTCGAGCAGCTCGTCCTGCCGGACTGCCCCGGCCCCTACTACGTGCTCGCTCATTCGACCGGCGGGCTGGTGGCGCTGCTCGCCGCGCCCGACCTCATCAACCGCGTGCGCCGCATGGTGCTCACCGCGCCGCTGATCGAGTTCGCCGGCCTGCCCTTGTCGATGAAGTGGGTGCGGCGGCTGAGCGGCCTGATGCGCTATCTCGGGCTCGGTTCGCGCTATTTCGGCGGCGGCCCGCGCCAGCAGACGCCGCAGCCCTTCTCGACCAACAAGCTCACCACCGACCACGCCCGCTACGAGCGCAACGTCGCGATCTTCCGCGAGCATCCCGAGCTGGCGATGGGCGGCCCGACCGCCGCATGGGTGCATGCCGTGTGCGTGGCCGTCGACCGGCTGCAGGATCCCGATTTCCTCGCCCGCATCCACGTGCCGGTCCTGGTCGTCGCGGCCGGCGCCGACGAGGTCGTCTCGACGCTCGCCGCCGAGCGGATGGCGGAACGAATCCGCTCCGGCTCGATCATCACCATCGACGGCGCCCGCCACGAACTGCTGCAGGAGGCCGACCTCTACCGCGAGCAGGTGCTGGCGGCGTTCGACGCCTTCGTGCCGGGCAGCGGCGCCGGCGCCTGAAGCGCCGGCCGGCGGCCCAAATCACCCGTTCAGGACGTCCAGCGCCGCCTTGTGCAGCTCGGCATTCGCCGCCGCCACGATGTCGCCGGCCAGCTCCGCCGGCCCGCCGTCGAGCCGCGTGACGACGCCGCCCGCCCGCTCGATGATCGGGATCAGCGCGACGATGTCGTAGGGCTGGAGCGCGGTCTCCACGACCAGGTCGATATTGCCGGCGGCGAGCATGCAGTATGCGTAGCAGTCGGTGCCGTAGCGGGCGAGCCGCACCTGCGATTCGAGCCTGTCATAGGCGGTCCGCCCGGGACCGGAGAACAGCGCCGGCGTCGTGGTGCATAGGGTCGCGTCGGCGAGGCTGCTGGTCGCGCGCGTCTTCAAGGCGCGCGGCCCGCCCGGCCCCTCGTAGAAGGCGCCCTTCTCGTCCGCCATGAAGAGCTCGCCGGTGAAGGGCTGCGACATCATCCCGGTCACGGCCCGGCCCGCGCGCTTCAGCCCCACCAGCGTGCCCCACAGCGGCAGGCCCGAGATGAAGGCCCGTGTGCCGTCGATCGGGTCGATCACCCAGACATGCTCGGCATCCGCATTGGCGGCGCCGAACTCCTCGCCGACGATCCCGTGGGCTGGGAAACGGCGCTCGATCAGGGCGCGGATGGCGCGCTCGGCCTCGCGGTCGGCCTCCGTCACCGGATCGAAGCCGACCGTGTACTTGTTGGCCACCTCGGTCGGCTGCCGGAAGCGCGGCAGCGTCTGCGCCGCGGCCGCCGCCGCCACCTCGCGCAGGAATGTCCTCATCTCGTCCACTCGATCCTCCCGCGCCGCACCCGCCGCGCAAATTCCTGGCCCATACCGCACCAGCGGCGCAAATCGCCGATGGTCACAGCGCCGCTTGACATTTGTGCGGCGCAACATACTGTTGGAGTCGGACAGTTGCTCTGTCCAAGCCCTTTTGGGCGTTTCCTCCCTAGACTTGGACCGCGTCGCGCGAGCGATGCGGTCTTTTTTATGCGTTTCCAGCGTCTTGGCGAAACTGGCCGCGGCAGGGTCCTACTCGGCGGCGAGCGGCATCGGCCTGTCGTTCTGGATCGGCAGCGTCGCCAGCGCGACGGCGAACCGCGTCAGGTCGTTCGCAAGTGCAACAAAGCGGTCCGTCCGCCGGTAGGTCTGCTCGTCCATGTAGAGGCCGCGATTGATCTCGATCTGCAGCGCATGCAGGCCGCGCGCCGGCCGCCCGTAATGCTCGGTGATGAAGCCGCCGGCATAGGGCTTGTTGTGCGCGACGGTGTAGCCGAGCGAGGTCAGCAGCCGGATCGCATGCTCGCTGAGCGCCGAGGAGGCCGACGCCCCGAACCGGTCGCCGACGATGAAGTCCGGCCGCATGCCGCCGTCGCCGATGCGGATGCTCGCCGGCATCGAGTGGCAGTCGACCAGCACGGCCTGGCCGAAGCGCGCATGGGTGCGCATCACCAGCCGCTTGAGGCACTCGTGATAGGGCTTGTAGATATGCTCGACGCGCTCGATCGCCTCGGCGAGCGGCAGCCGCCGGCCGTAGATCTCCATGCCCTCCCCGACCAGCCGGGGGATCGTGCCGAGGCCGCCGGCCACGCGCGGCGAGCGGATGTTGGCAAACGCCGGCAGCGGCTCGGCGAACATGCGCGGGTCGAGCTCCCACGGCTCGCGGTTCACGTCGAGATAGGCGCGCGGGAAATCGGCCGCCAGCATCGGCGCGCCGAGTGCGGCGGCCGCGCCCGAGAACAGCTCGTCCACGTAGCAGTCCTCGGAGCGGCGGATCGTCTCGGCGTCGAGCCGCGCCATGGCGAGGAAGCGTTTCGGATACACCCGGCCGCTGTGCGGCGAGTTGAACACGAAGGGCACGCGCTGCGCCGGGGCTTCCAGGACGTGGAAGGGAGCTGTGTCCTTGAAGTCGCCGATCGCCGCCATGATTGCCCCGGGCCGGATTGCCGCCATGACCGTGCCACCACTTGCCGGTGCTGTCCAGCCTCGCGCGCGGTGCCGCAGCGCCAGCTAGTCCCTTCATTCACTTGATGTTTACCGCCCGCCACGCATATACGTCTATGGTTAACGGCGCTGCTTCGCGGGTGCGCGCCGGATTGGTTCGGAAGGTTTCGATGGCAAGGATTCTCCTCGCTGAGGACGACAACGACATGCGCCGCTTCCTCGTCAAGGCGCTTGAGCGGGCGGGATACGACGTCAGCGACTTCGACAACGGTGCCAGCGCCTATGAGCGGCTGAGGGAGGAGCCCTTCTCCCTGCTGCTCACCGACATCGTCATGCCGGAGATGGACGGCATCGAGCTGGCGCGGCGCGCCACCGAGCTCGACCCGGACCTGAAGGTGATGTTCATAACCGGCTTCGCCGCCGTCGCCCTCAATCCGGACTCCAACGCCCCCAAGGACGCCAAGGTCCTGTCGAAGCCCTTCCACCTGCGCGACCTCGTCAACGAGGTCGACCGCATGCTGAAGGCCGCCTGACGGCTCCTGCAATGCCCTCCGAAACGGCTTCCGGGACAACCTCGTCGCAAGACGGACCCGGGCAGATCACCGCAAGTCGGTCGGGGTCGCCCAGCCCTTGCCGAGGCCGGACGACCAAGCCGCGAGAGCGGGCAGAACGAGCTGCCGCACCCGACGAAAACGGCTCTCGAAACGCTCCAGATCGCCCCTTGACGCCGGATGCGGCGGTGTGGTCTATGCGCGCCACGGATGGGCGTGTAGCTCAGCGGGAGAGCACTACGTTGACATCGTAGGGGTCACAGGTTCAATCCCTGTCACGCCCACCATCCAAATATTTGAAAGAGTTCAGTTTCAGCGTCGGAAGGCCTTCCGCGGATGGCGAAGCGCTGACGCCAGCAGGCAGATAGCAGGCGAGGCAGTCACGTGTTGACCAGTGTACCAAGTCGCCATCCGCTAGGTCATGACCGTCTCGTTCGGGGCCGCTTGCTGTCAGTCCGGTTCTGGCGGAAAAACTCTGGAAGCCGCCGTTTGGCAACGTCGACCCATTGTCGTCGTTCGGTGTTCTTCCAACACCACCCAAAACCTGCCGTTTATTCAGTCTCGCCAAACGGCGGGGCCGTGGGCGTTAGCTGCTCGGCAGAGTCATTTGCGCGCGGACAGGAAAGCGGGCTACTATGGTGCAGTACATCCGAGAACTGGCAAGGAGGTATCCAGTTTGAGCTAGTCGGTCTATTTCCCCATCTTGCCAATCCGCATCAGATACGCTTTTGGGTGTAGCCAATTGCGCTCGGTGGGAAGGGTTGGCGACTGATGCTCTGTGAGTTTGCCAACCGCTTTCCGCGTGACCTTGCTCAGCTCCTTGAGCGCGACCGTCGTCTTACCCGCAACTTCCGCGAGGAGACCGCGACCGATCTGCTGATGATGGGTCTCATGCCACTCCAGCCGCTCGGCGTCCGCGTCGACTTCCCGGATGAGAAGGTCACGGGCGCGGACATGGACTGGATCTATGCAGCACCGCATGAGGTTGGGGGCGGCAGCTACCTGCGCCTGATGATCCAATCGAAGCGCTGTAAGGAGCAGAGGCTAAAGAATGGCTCAAGCTACTGGTATTATGACCATCTCGATCATGGCACGCCGAAAGGTAGTCAGAGTCAGACGCTGGTGAACCATGCTGCGGCATCGCCCGACGGCATGGCCACGCTTCCGCTCTACATGTTCTATCATCCTCAGTCGGCTCTGCAGCGTCCGGTAGGAGCCCTCCCGGCGATCGAAGGCATCAACATTAGGCTTGCGCGCGATGTCGTCGGTATCGTCGCCGGTGGGTGCAAGCGGAAGGAAAAGAAGATCAGCCGATGGCGGGCGGGCTTCATGTCGCTGTCAGATCTTCTGTGCTGGCCGGTGGTTGACCTGCCTTCGCCGCCGTCACCGCCAGCGGGCCCCACAACCGAGTTCCTCCTGCCTAGCGGGTTCGGGGAGCTTGGCTATCTGTCAATCGCCTTCCATCCGGACCTAGTCGCCGAGCGCATCAATCTGAGCCGCGGCGTGGCCGCCCGTGCCGCCGACCCTGATTTCCAGGTCCGTTCGTCAGGGGAACTTCCCGACAGCATTCGCCGAGCGATTGCCGGCGAGGTGACCGACAAGGACCGAGCTACTCTACAACGGCCGAGGGTCATCCTCAGCACCCCGCTAACGCGCGAGCACCCGAGCTTTGAGCAGGCCCGCGCCGCTGTGCGTCGTAGAAGGGGGATGTCAGCCAGTAACTAACCGCAACCGCATGGCAAGATCGACCAGCGTCCCGAGGTGACGGGACGCTCCGCGCTTCAACCTGCTCGCGTTGATCCTCGTCGACCGTGCCCAACGATCGGAACCGTTTACCCAGAAGGCAACCGCGAGACGTGCTCTGCGCGCCTCAGTCATCAGCATGCGAATCGCGCCGAGAAGCTTTACTCTGCGGACTTGCATAATCGTCCCAACCGTCGTCAACATGATCCGATTTGCGCAGACAATCTGGCAGGCTAGTTTCGGGAGAACGTCATGCGCCACGAAGAGGTGGAGGAAGATCTGTGGCCGCTGATTTGCGACTTCTTCTTCTGGTTTTCTCGGTTCGAGTCTGCCCTAAAAGAGAATAACTGGCTCCAGTCGAAAATGGTTAATGCAACGGCGCTGGCGGACTGGAAGGGTTTCGTCGAAGCGTATGGCGGCGACTATGTTCCGTCCAATGCCGCCGGACGGCTCGTCGTCGCCAACCCGCAGAAGCAAATCGTTGGCGATGCCGGGCTGACGTTCACCGAGGTGACTTTCACGGACAGCGCCTCGCAGCTCGACCGCGTCACATTGCTGCTAAAGACGGTGCGCAACAACCTGTTCCACGGCGGCAAGCACGGAAGTGCCTATTGGGACGATCCCGAACGAATACGGCTGTTGCTGCCGCTTTGTATCACCGTGCTCGGAGAACTGGCCGAGTTCGGCGGGATGCAGGCCGACTATACCGGTTATTACTGATGGCGAGGCCTCCAACAGACTGGTTCGGTGGCAAAGGACGTAATTAAAATAGTGCAAAATATTTCGGGGAACATTGATACCGTCCGGGCATCGCGCGCAGGCCATACCTTCCACGAGAGATGGGCTGCTCGGAGAGCCTTACAGTTGGTTTTCCCGAATGACGGTCTGTTTGCGATCGCCGTAGAGGGAATCTCGTCGACCGAGACTGCAAGCCCAGGCACAAGCGGCGAGGAAGTCGCCGATCTTGTCCTCTATTACGGCCATGGAGAAAATTTTCACAGCTGCGAGCGGCTTGAGACCGTTCAATTCAAATACAGGATACGCGACGAGGCTGTCACAGCCACCTATCTGAAGAAGACGATCGAAAAGTTCGCTGACACAATCGTCGGCTATGAGGCTGCGTCGTCTGCGGCCGACGTTGACGATAAGGTAACGTTCCTCTTTGTCACGAACTCGGAATTTGCGGACAGTCTTTGGGACGCGATCCAGTCCCTCATCAAGGGAACGACACCTTCAGATCTCGGCGCAGCCACCCAGGCTCGCAACCTCAAGAGATGGTGCGCGAAGCGCGGCCTGTCGGATGCAAGCCGCCTCTTCTCAAGAATAGTCTTTCGTGCCGGGGAGAAGAGCCTCGCAGCTCAAGATAACGCACTCAAGCGGACACTCACCGACTGGTCGGCCGGGACGGACTCCGAGGCCCGGCTCCGGCTACATGGACTTCAGGACCTTGTCCTGAAGAAGGCGGGGCCAAGCGGTCAGGGCAAGAACCTTATTCACCGCGAAGATGTTTTAGACGCGCTCGATTGTGAACCGGAGGACCTGTTTCCGGCAGACACCCGCTTCATCGACGTGGGCGCTGTCGTCGGGCGAACCGAGCTTTCGACGACAGGCGAACTGATCAAGACCTCACCGCTTCCCGTTTTCGTCCACGCGGAAGGCGGAGTGGGCAAGACAGTGTTCGTCCAGAGCCTTGCGGCGAGGATGGCGAACGAATTTGAGGTCATCGTTTTTGATTGCTTCGGAGGTGGTTCATACCGCTCGGACAATCACTCCCGGCACCTTCCCAGAATTGGCTTGGTGCAGATCGTCAACGAACTGGCGTCACGAACCCTCTGCGATCCGCTGCTGCCAGGCGGGGATGACAGTCGCAGGATCATCAAAGCTGCACGGAAACGACTGGCGCAAGCGGCGACAGCAATCCGAACCCAATCGAGCAGGCTCGGATTGCTCATCATCATCGATGCTGCCGATAACGCCCAGCTTGAAGCTGACTACCGCCACGAAGAGGCATTCCCGAAGCTTCTTCTCTCGACCATCGACGAAGACCCGATCGAAGGTGTGAAGTTGCTGCTTACAGCCCGCACGCATCGCAAAGAGAACGTCGTCGGACGCACGACGGTGGAAGAAGTCGAGTTGGGGCCATTCACCGATGTGGAAGCTCGCGAATTTCTGAAGAGCCGCGTGCCAGGCGCTTCCGGTGTGGAAATAGCCACCGCCTTGACCCGCTCCGGTCGGAACGCGCGTGTTCTCGATTATCTGGTTCAGACCTGGGATACGAACATACTCGGCGAGACGTCGGCCGCGCCCATCACTGTCCCGGAAATTATCGCCCAACGTTGTAACAAGATTGTCTCGGGCCTTCATGTTGCCGGGTGGCCGGATTCAGAGGTAGCCGAGTTCTTCGTCGCACTTTCACTTCTACCTCCCCCTATTCCGCTCGCCGAACTAGCTAACGCGTTGGGGTGGTCTGTGGCTCAGGTCAACACCGCAGCATCGGATTTGGCTCCAATGCTCGAGATCACTTCGCATGGCGCGATCTTCAGAGACGAACCCACGGAAACATATGTGAGGGAGACCTATTCCGGCAAACCAGAAGCTCAACGGGCCATTGCCGACCGGCTTCTTTCTTCGCAGGGTACATCGGCCTATGCCGCCGAAGCGCTACCGCACTTTCTGGTTGTCATCAAAGACAGCGACAGAGCATTCGCACTCGCTGATTCAACCAGTTTTCCAACGACAGTTCAGTCAGAGTTCGGTCGCCGCAGGCTGATGCTCGCTCGGCTGCGTGCGGCCTTTCGACTGGCGGTCGCGGAGCATGACTTTGACCGCGTGCTGGGCCTTAGCATGCGACTGGCACAGGCGGTCGCGGCGAATTTGCGAGGCGACGAGTTCATTCGTGGCGCCCCGGCTCTCGCCGTTGTGCTTGGTGACGCCGACTCCTATCGCCGCCTCTTCGCAGATCGCTCCGGATGGCGCGGTGCCAGAAGTGCGAGGCTGACAATTGCGCATCGTTTTGCGGGTGACAGCGAAGAAGCCGGAATTCAATGCGAAAGCACGATTCGCTGGATCAACTGGCACATTGCGCAGCCACCTGATGAGACGCATGGCGCTCCCGCCGGGCCGGAGATCGACGACTACGCGGCTGTACTGTTCCAACATGTGACCGAAGGGGAGTTCGGCATCGCTGACCGCAACCTCGCTCGCTGGAACGATGGTTTTTCGCTGTCAGCAAGCGACAAGCTTCTGCAACTTCTAGAGCTTTTCGACAGGGCAAACGACACGGCGATACTCGCGAATTTTGTCTCGTTTGCCGCAAGCGACAAAGGCACGTCCAAGGCGCTCAAGCTCCGGCTTCTAACACGCCCCCGCTATCTCGGCAGAAAGCAAGTCAAGGCACTCGCCAGAGCGATCGGATCTCACGTTTTCGTCGAAGACCGCGAAGATGAAGGCTTTTCAATCAGGTCTGAGCGAGAGAACAGCGGCGATCTCGTGCAAGCGGCGCTGACAACGCTTTTCTATGGTTCGCGAAGCGCTGCCAGAACGATCATCCGCCGTGCGCCAACAACCCGTCCTTCCGCCTACGACTACGGCGAACGCTATGGCCCTTCGAGAGTTTGGCCCCCAATTCTTCGCGCTTGTGTTCGCGCATGGTCGGCCGGAAGACCGCTCGCCTGTCATGACCTGCTTCCGAACGACGTGAAGATTACCAGGCAGGCTAAGGCTGTTAATGACAAAAAAGGACTGGCGGCATTTCTCAAAGAGCTACGCCAGGCCGCCCCCGCCGGTTCGGTCAAGAAAGGTCGTAAAAAGCAGCAGAGGGCGCAGTTTAGTGAGCGGGAACACGAAAATATCAGCGAAGCTATCGAGCTTGCCCGTGAGTTGATCTCGCCGATTGAGGAAGCCGTGCTGTCGCGCAAGGGTATCTCCGGTACGAGCGTCGATACCTTTCTCGACGTGTGGCGCAAACACTTACGCGTTGACATACACTGGAATGCGGAAAGTGCAGCTGATGTGCTTGCCCGCACCATCGGGCTTGGTTGCGTTCGCATCCTGCTAAACCATTCGCCGACACTATCGGCAGACCAAGCCAAGGTCCTGATCGATCTGGTTTCCACCGGGCGGTTCTTTGCCACGCAGAAAATCGATCTATTGGCTCGGCTGGCTTTGCGCCCAGAGCTTCATGAGCTTGCCGGGGAGTTCGCGCAGCATATTGCGGAGCAAGTCCGTCAGGATGAGAATATAGGCCATCGTGGAAATTTATACGCCGAAGTTGCTGCTTCCATTGTGTCCATGGGCGTTGAAGAGGCGCGTGAATACTATCGACAAGGCTTGGCCCAGTTGGACCAGATGGGCGGAGAGAGCTACGAGGAAATCTATTCGCTGCTTCATTTTGCAGCCGTTCAGCGAGGCGGCTTTCTGGAGCCCGCGCTGGCGCAGCGGCTGATGAATCTTTGCCAAATCATTGCGGCTGGCGAGCCGAGCAAGTTCGGATGGACATTGTTCGCTCGTGCCGCGGCCAACTCAATAGGTTTCACGGCAATCGCTAAGCTGGTGCGATGGCACGATCAGGATGTGGCGAAGCTATCCTACGGGTTGCCTCAGCTTGCAGGCTTTCTGGCCAAAAACGGTAATCTTGATCCGCGTCGCGCCGCCTTTATCCTGACGATCTGTGAAGATCACGGCTGGTGGGATTGGCGCTCCGGAGATGCGGTCGCCGACTTGCTAAAATTGTCCGCAACGGGGGATCAGACGCGCATTTTTCAGGCGATCATCTCGAAACTACGCTCCGAACACCCGGACGCCGCCTGGCCCTCGCTCTGGGAAAGTTACCTAGAGACCGCCAATCAGTATCCGAACGCCATCACGACCGAGGAGCGAGAGGCGATCGAACAGCTCAGGATCGAGGCCAAGCGTAAGCAGGATGCGTATAACAGTCGGAACTCTTCACCCGATATCCTGACCGAGCAAACCCCAAAATCGACCAAAGAGGATATGAGCGACTTCATCTCAGCGTTGGTCGAGAACTGCGATCTGTCGTCGGCAAGTTCGATCGACGGTGCGCTGAAGGCCATCGATGAGAAGATACAATTTTCCTACGATGCTCGGCGGCGCTTTTACGCCGAGTTGCGGGATGCGTGTCCATACGCGAAGCGTTTGGCATTTTTGTTCGCGATCTGCGATGCGACCGAGTTGAATTACACGCAGTCCCTTGAAATCCTCACCGACTGTTTTCGCATCTGGAGCGGTTCCACCGCGCATCTCGTCTCAAATGCAAAGTCGCTGGTTGGACGACTGTTCGCGAACAAGGCCTCGGAATTTCTCGAAGGCCAGTTCTCCAATGTCGCGCGCGGCGTCCGCCAGCTGTCGGATTTGTGCGGCGACAATCGCTTTGCATTGGAGCTCGTTCTAAACAAGGTCGTGGCGGATGAGGTCGATTTCGGAAGTGATGAGTGGCTTCAACTGGCAACGGCGCTGACCGACGTAACGTCGGGCCAGGCCGGGTTAGAAGCGCTGGAGTTACTGCTGTCCGGGCCTGCATCCCGCATAGCTGACGAGATCGGAGAAGGCGCCTTTCGTCCTGGACAAGCAGTTGCAGGGAACGAGGATGACTTCGTTGCCGACGTGATTTGGCATCTCCTCGGCGATGACGACGCATATGTCCGCTGGACAACTGCGAGGGGGCTGACAACACTTGCCGAGTTGGGGCTCGTCAACGATCTCGTCCTGCTGCTTGATCGCTTCGACAGAAGAGAGGTCGCAGTACTGGCATCGCCGGATCGGAAGCTGCCGTTTCAGAATTCCCAGCAGTGGTTGCTGATGGGGCTGGCGCGGACCGCGTTGCGCCACGGACAAATTATGCGGCCGCTTTGGCCCAAGTTGTTGGCTCTTTCTCAAAGAAGCGACCTGCACCTCATACATAAAGTCCACCTTGTCCGTTGTTTGCGGCACATCAGCAGCGGGCGAGAGCATGGCGCTGCGCTGGACGCGTTGCAGGATGAGATCGATAAGCCGCAGAAGGGAATCGTCACCGACGACACCCACCCGCCCGCCGGAAAACCCACGTCTGGTTTTCGATTCGGCTATGAGTTCACAAAAACAGAGATCGACACGCTGGCCCGGCTGTTCAATATCACGAAGGCAACGGCTGAAGACGCCATTGCGGCCGAGATCGTACGCCTATGGCCCGAGGCGACCTCCCTGGATAGCTTCCCCGGCCGC
>Ga0206103_100613_pt1 | contig 17036 bp, 15 predicted proteins | sample 1B5Ametagenome_FD_148638 | JGI IMG/M metagenome (GOLD analysis project Ga0206103, IMG submission 148638) | Enriched microbial communities from leaf-cutter ant dump, University of Wisconsin, Madison, United States - 1B5A | ecosystem: Environmental > Terrestrial > Nest > Insects nest > Nest dump... | reverse complement strand
ACTCGCACCTTGCGTTCGATGAGCTCCTCAAGAATAGGCAGCGCTGCCTCGGATATGGGTGCAAGTTCGGTGCCTGAGCCGTCGCGAACGCCCTCTTGAGAAGTGCTCGCACGAAGCAAGTCGAGGTTGTTCTCGACGATGCTGAGGATTTCCGTATCGGAAATGAAGCCACCCTTGACTACTTCTGCCAGTCCCGCCACAAGGTCATGCCGCGGCAGCGTGAGCAACCAAGAGGTGTCGCAGAACACCGCAAGGGGCTCGTGAAACGCGCCCACGAGGTTCTTGCCCTCGGCGGTGTTGATCCCCGTCTTGCCACCAATTGCGGCATCGACCATGGCCAACAATGTGGTGGGAACCTGAATCACGTCGATTCCACGCAGCCAGGTTGCGGCAACGAAGCCTGCGAGGTCAGTGACCGCGCCTCCACCAACACCGATGACGATGTCCGATCGGGTGAAGTCCGATTGTCCGAGAACCTTCCAACAGAAAGCCATGACCTCGGCGGTCTTGCCCTGTTCAGCGTCGGGCACTTCGGCCAGCACAGGTGTGATGCCCCTGTCGCTGAGACCCTCCTTCAGGGCATCGGCCCGCTCGCGCATGGGCGCCGAATAGACAATGAGTGCTTTGTTGACGCGTTCGGGTACTGCGGCAATGACGGCAACGTCGAGTCCTTGCCCCACGGTCACCGCGTATGGGCGAGACGTCTGTACATCGATCACTCTCACGCCAACTCCTTAGCGATCTCGCGCGCAATATCGCTGGGTTGCCGATCATCCGTCAGGACAGTGAAGGAGGCGAGCGACTCGTACACCGGACGGCGTGCACTCATCAGCGCAAGCCACTGCTGGCGTGGGTTGCCGAGCAACAACGGCCGTGTGGTGTTGAGACCCACGCGCGGCACCACTGCCGTGAGGCTTACGTCAAGAAACACGATGGCTCCGTGGGCCTCCCGGTAGGCAACAAGGGCCTCACGGGACAGTGGATGGAGCGGCGCTCCCCCACCAAGGCTCAGCACGCCCTCATGGGAGCGAAGTGCCTCGATGACGGCCTCGTGCTCAAGTTCACGGAAGTGCGGCTCGCCAAGTTCCACAAAGATGTCGGCCACACGCTTTCCCGCTCGGGTCTCGACGTCATTATCCGTGTCGCGCAACTGTGTGCCCCACAGCTGTGCGAGAGCCAGTCCCACTGAGGTCTTCCCGGCACCCGGGGGTCCCATGAGAATTGCGCGTGGTGCCATCAGCGCAGCGTGTCGGGAATCGCGGCGACGAACGCCTCAAGATTGCGCCGCACTTCTTCGACAGAATCGCCGCCGAACTTCTCAATGACGGCATCGGCCAAAACGAGCGCGACCATCGCCTGGGCGACCACCGCCGCAGGAGCCACCGCACACACGTCGGAACGCTGGTGAATCGCCTTTGCGGCCTCACCTGACGCCGTATCGATCGTGTCGAGTGCGCGCGGAACAGTCGAGATCGGCTTCATCGCGGCACGCACGCGTAGCGGCTCGCCGTTCGTCATGCCACCTTCAATGCCCCCGGCTCGGTTGGTGCGACGCGCCACGGTGCCATCGACGCGCTCAATCTCATCATGGGCTTGCGAGCCCCGACGGGCCGCCGTGGCGAATCCGTCACCGACCTCAACACCCTTGATTGCTTGAATGCCCATGAGGGCTGCTGCCAGGCGCGCATCAAGGCGCCGGTCCCAATGGACGTAACTCCCGAGGCCCACCGGCAGGCCGTACGCGACCACCTCGACGACGCCGCCGAGCGTGTCGCCAGCCTTCTGGCACGCATCGATCTCCGCGATCATCGTGGCTGATGTCTCCGTGTGGAAGCAGCGGATGGGGTCCTCATCGAGCGATGGGGTTGCATCGGCAGGTGGCAACGGCGCATCGTCGGGCACTCGCACCGGGCCCACCTGGAGGGTGTGGGACACGAGCCGCACGCCTGCGACCTGCTCGAGGAATGCCTCCGCAACCGTTCCGAGCGCGACCCGGGCCGCTGTCTCGCGTGCGGAGGCACGCTCCAAAACAGGCCGAGCATCGTCATGGCCATACTTCGTCATGCCGGATAGATCAGCATGGCCCGGCCGGGGCCGTGTCAACGCAGCGGCCCGTGCACCGGTGAGCTCGGAGGGGTCAACGGGGTCGGCAGCCATCACCGTCTCCCACTTGGGCCATTCCGTGTTGCCCACCATGATTGCCACGGGTCCACCCTGGCTCACACCATGACGAACGCCGCCGAGGAAAGTGACCTCGTCCTGCTCAAAGGACATGCGTGCACCGCGCCCGTAACCCAAGCGTCGGCGGGCAAGCGCCGTTTGCACCTGTGCGGTTGTGATCTCAACGCCTGCGGGCAGGCCCTCGAGCGTGCCAACAAGGGCGGGACCATGGGATTCGCCTGCCGTAAGCCATCTGAGCATGGCCGTCATTCTTCCATGGCCCGCCCGTGCGGGCACACCGTGCGGGCACACCGTGCGGAGCTACTAGTTTGCCGGGTTCGTGTTTCCTTCGACTGGGACCGTAAAACTTCCGGGCGAGTACGGCGGATTAGTACCAGGCTCCTCAGCGGGGTATGACTTGTCAGGGTCAATGAGGCTAAACGCCATTGCGTTAATCGTGATGGCCCAATCTCCCACTTGCACCGGTGGGATACCCTCGCGCTCCTCGTCTTTGGCCGCACCGATCTGAAAGCCAACTACGGTCAGGAAACGTTCGTCCTGGGCCTGCAGGTACTTGAACCACTCCATCACCGCGGACGGCGATCCTTGCGTGGTGACGGAGATTGGCACTCCAACAAGGCGCGCGAATGCCGCTTGAACTTGTTGCCCTTGTTCTGTGCCGTCATCACCAGCAGCACTTGCGTCATCGTCTGCCGTCCGGTTCGGGTTGTCGGTGGCCTCTGCGGCGGCATCGGGGTCTGTCGCATTCGCAGGAGACTCTGTAGGGACCGGCGCGGTGAGAGCCATGGGCGTACCGTACGTCAGTGCCATGACCGGCAACCCACGTCGCTCAAGACCATTCGTCATCATGCGATGAAGTTCAGGCTGATTTGCGAGGGGAGGCATGTCGATCTCAAGTGCTGCAAGGATGCCGCGCCACTCGGGAACCTCTTTAGCGGTCGCTTTCGCCGAAAGAATCTGCGTATCGAGGAGATCGTTGTACTCCCGAGCCGCCTCATAGGACTCTTCCAACTCGGCAACCTCATCGAGTTGTGGCTTGATCATCAGCATGTAGCCGGCGACACCAATAAGGGCGCACAGCACGATCGTGCCGAGGGCCCAACCACGGGTTGAACTGTTCGCCATGGTGTCAGTCCTCCGATTCCGTCTCAGCAGACGGCTCTTCGTCTTCGATTGGCACGATCTCCTGAGTCGTTTCAGTGCGGCCGCTCAGCGCGTAGTTGGTAATGCGGGTCACTCCATTAATCGACCAGCGCACGGGCTTGCCTTCCTCATCCGGCGCCAACTCGACCGCATCCACCCACGTACGCTCGAAGCCGGGCAACGCATCAATGCTTGCGATGAGGGCCTGGGTGTCGATTGGAGCCGTCGTCGTCGCATTGAAGGTGATCGAGCCGTAGTCAGGCACGTCGAAGACGCCACCGCCGGACGTCTGTGGCGCAGACGGAGTTGACTGCTGGATATCCATCGTGACGAGGCTCATAGATGCAGGGAACGCTCCAAAGAGTGCCTGCAATTGATCAGCCCAGATTATGTCCACGGAACCGATGACATACCGGGCTTCAAGTGCGATGTCGACCCGCTTGCGTAACTCGGGAAGATATGCGTAGCCGTCCAGCTCTTGACGCTTGGCCGGCGTACGGGCCTCCTCTGCCGTCAGGTTGTCCTGCGCATCTTGGGCGAGTGTCAACGCGTAGTACCAAGCCGCGCCGACCAAGAGCGTGAAGAGGACCACCATCGCGAGCATGGCACGACGCGCCCGACCTGCCGCACGCCTCTGGCCTACGTCCGGCGGAAGGAGATTAACCTGCGGCGACTTGGGGGCGCCGATGTTCGTGGGTACCTGTGTCATCACATGACCTCCCCGAGTGCCAGCCCGATGGCGACCGGCACGCGCGCCTCAAGACCACGCAAAGAGTCTGGGCTGATCTTCTTGCCCGGGGTAACACGTGAGAAGGCGTTGCCGTATCGAACGGGCAGACGTGTTGCTGAGGCAAGGTACTGCCCCAATCCAGGGAGATGGGCGCCTCCACCGGAGATCACTACCAACTCAATCCCCTCCCCCGGGTTGTTGCTCGTGTAGTAGACAAACGTATTGCGAATCGTCTCGACGAGCGCACGGGTGGTGGTCGAGATTGCTTCTTCCGCTCCTTGCACTGGCTGCGGGCCACTATTGGCCATGCCGGTCTGAATCTTCACTTCCTCGGCCTGGCGCGCATCAAGGTGGAGTGCGGACGCGATCGCATCTGTTGTGTCGTGACCGCCATTCGACAGCGTTCGCACCAGGCGCGGCTGCCCATCCTGAACGATCACCACGTTGGTGGTGCGCGCGCCAATATCGACGAATGCGACAACACGCCCATCAAACTCTTGAGTGGTCTGTGCCCTCAGCAACGCAAATGCGTTGAGGTCGACGGAACGTGGCCTGAGCCCGGCTCCTTCGACGGCAAGAAGCTTCTGAGACACAGTTGACTTAGGCGCCGCGACAAGAATGCCTCTCAAGAGACTCATCGTCCCATCGACGCGGTGAGCTGTTGGGTAGAAGTCTAGGAGTGCTTCATCCGGTGACATAGGCAGCATCTCGCTGACCTGATACGGCAGTGACGAGCGCAGTTGCTGCATCGGCAACTCCGGCACTTCGATCTCGCGCACGATCACGCTCTCGGAGCCAACGCCCACGACGACGTCCTTCGTTGACGCGCCGGCCGCGCTCATTGCCTTTTTGATAGCCGCAGTCACACCTGCAATGTCGAGGACGTCACCGCCTACAACGGACCCCGGAGACAGCGGAGCCTGCGCGAAGGCTGTGAGCGTGCCATGCCCATGCGGGCCTATCGCCTTGCCGGAAAACTCGACCTCTGCGACGCGAACATGAGTCACGCCAATATCGAGACCTACTCGTCTCATCGCACTCGCTCTCCCTCCACGTGGGACTCCCCTTACGTATCGGACATTCCGGTAGTTAACTCAAGGACAAGGTGACGACATCGAGGTACCAATCACTCAAAGTGTCGCCAAACAACAGGCCAATCCACGCACCGCTGATGAGCCACGGGCCATAGGGAATCCGTAATCCCCTCGCCTGGCGAGCGGCGATCATCGCACAAATGCCAGCCACTCCCCCAACGAGCGGTCCCGCGATCGCTCCCACTGCGAAGGCCTTCCAACTCACTCCACCCAAGATGAGGCCAAGGAATCCGGCCGTGATGACATCGCCCCGACCCATGCCTCCCCGCGAGGCAAAGCGCATCACCTGGTAAAAACCGCCGAGCGCGGCCATCCCGATCACGCCGCGAGCCAGAAGCCACCAGTCTGCGGTGATGACTGAGTGCAGTATGAGCCCCAGAGCAGCAATGACATACGAGGGATAGGTCAAGACGCTGGGAAGCCGTCTGTGGTCTAGATCGATCACAGCAAGCGCCACGCATATCACTGCCAACACAAGGAGTGTCACGCTGAGTGCGCTCACGCCGAACCGCCAGGCCGCAAGGGCGAAGAGCACGGCAGTCGACGCCTCGACGAGCGGATAACGGATACCAATAGGGGCCTTGCACTTGCGACACCTGCCGCGCAACACCACCCATGAAACAAGGGGGACGTTGTCGTACCACGCGATATCGGCGCGACAACTCAGACAACGGCTCGAGCCACTCCACCACTGCTCGTCGACGGGCACACGCGCGATGAGGACATTCGCGAAGGAGCCGCACAACAAGCCAAGCACGGTCGCGATCAAGACCATCGGTTACGACGTTTCACGCTTGTACTCGATTGCCACCTTTGAGCCCACGGATGTAGTTGTCGCAAGATCCACACCGGGAATTCCGATCGGTGTGTACTTGAAGGTTGACGTGGGGTGGACGTTGACCTGGTTTCCGTAAATCTGGCCGGTGGTCGACGTTGAGTTGTAGAAGTTGATAGTGCCAGGCGAGTACAAGAAGACCTGAATCGGGTCCATGAAGTTATTCGACTGCGAGTGGAAGTTGATGGCGCCACCGTTGTGGGAGTAGCTTGCCGGCATCGATGGGTGCAGATCGTTGGGGACGATGAACCACACGTTGTGCGGTGCGCCATCACGGCTCACCACCTCGACGGGGTTGTAGGCCTCGAAGGTCTTAGCGAAGATGACCAAGTCTCCTGAGAGTTCGAAACGCACATTCTGAAGCACGAGTTTGTCGCTGGTGCACTTCGCACCCGTCTTGCCAGTGAGGTCATACATCACGTTTGCCGGGGGGCGGATGACCACTTTGTTGTTCGTCTTCGAGTTCGCCATCCAGTCCGCGATCGTGCAACTGTCGAGCTGGCCCGTCTGATACTGGTTGATCCCACCAACAACTACACCGGGCGACAGCAAGTCGTTCTTGAACCCCGTCCGGTCACGCGGGCCGATCATCCCATCCCAGTCACTGGGAACGATGCCGACGATGGGCAACGGCACACTCGTCATCGCGGGCACCGTCTGATTCTCATAGACACCGCCGCCTACAACCATCGAGTTCGCGTTGTAGCCGTTGACCTTCCCGCCAAGGATGATGTCACCGCCAAAGCGCTGGCCAGAATTGTTGATGTCAAGGTTTCCGGTCTGAACCGTGAGGTCGCCGCCGACTCGATTGCCGGTATGCATCGTGTTAATGGTGACGGTGTTGCGCGTCCACATACTTCCTGTCACAAAGCAGTTTTGGTTCATCGTGACACCGCCTGTGACCACAGTGAGGTCGCCGTCGATTCCGACCGAGGTGTTGCACAAGAAGTCACCCGTGTTCACCCACACATTTGCGGTGTCATCGGGGATAAGTGGACCAAGACTGAAACCTGCACCTGTCTGAGGCTGCGTAGCGGAGTAGATTGCTGCGGAGTGACCAACCTGGGGAATGAGCTGAACGCCGGCCTCGACGGTGCGTGAGGGCTGAATGCCTGCGGTGGCGTTGACCGGTGTGGCGGTTGCCCGCACAGTCGCCCGCGTTGGTGTTCCGGAGATCACACCGTTGTTGCAGGTTGTGAGCGGTCCGCTATTGTCCGAGTAGGCGATCTCGACGACGACCGTGGCGGCGACCGTTCCTTGCGCAATCGAGTCGAAAGTGATCGGCCCACATTGGTTTGAGACGTTGAAGGATTCGATCACTGCGTCAACAGCTGCCTCTGCTGCGTGAACTTGACTCGTGCGAACCGAGTCGCGGGCTGCATCCTGTGTGACCACAACAGCCTGCCACACGACAACCATGCACAGCGCAATGCCGATAATCGCGACACCGACCGCCGCGACAAGGGCCGAACCCTCATCGTTGCCACGTAACGTGCGCATGGTGGCTCCTCTCATGGCGCAGGGATGAACGCGCAATTGGACTCCGAGTAGCCGAGCACCGTATTGCGCCCTGTAACAACTGTAGAGATACTCACTGGCTTAGCGTCGTCGCGCATGTCCGGTGACTTCAATTTGAGCGTAATGCGGACGTTCTGCGCAGGTGTAGACATCGCTCCACTTACGACTGTGGTCGGATCCTTCCAGAATGGTGGCCACGTAGAAGGATCGTCCGTGTTGGGTGTGGTCTCCGACGGTACGACTACATTACGTGCGACCACTGCCCAGTCCGCGACAAATGGATCGGTCGGGTAGTTCGGCGACCAGTAGCGGTACTCAAGACGACCAAGCTCTCCTGGGGCATCTGCGATGACACGCCACTGTGCACACTTGGGCGCATCGCCCTCTTGCGTGTATATGCGCAGCGAGTAGTACGGCTCAACACCCGAATCGATGGGCGATTCGTTCGCCGGGTCCATGATGACGTTGCCCGAACGTACCTGGCGGTCGATTTGTGAAATCCCAAGACGCGCCTCTTCGGCAGCATTGACTCGACCAAGATTGTCCCGTGTCATGTGCATCATGCTGATCATGATTGTTGTGGTGAGAACCATCAAGATGGAAAAGATCAGCATTGATACGAGAAGCTCGGCAAGCGTCATGCCGGAGTCGTCACGCTTGAGGATGCGAGTGGCCATTACGTCCTCCTGTCGAAGGACGTCGTGGCGGCAGACCCTGCGAGAACCGTCTGCTGGTTGAGCTCCCAGTCGCCCCAGGGACTGGTGATGACATAGCGCACGGATACTGTGATCGACCCTGCATTCGCATAGACCACGCACGAGTCATCCTTGCAATTGACGACCGGGTTCTCGCCAAGCACTTGTGTGGCCACCGGTGTCGCAGACACTGATCCCGATGCAGTCACGGTGACTCCGCCACCGGGCGACCATGTCAATTCGCCCGTCGACGCAACCGTACCGCTTGACGTTTCGCTGATGGACGACGTGACTACGTTGGAACCATCCCAGAACCGGATCGTCGCGTCACGGTCGAGCGACGGTGCAGTGCTCATTTGAACGGATCCGCGTTCGGTCCGGACCGCATCGGAGTAGTTCGCGATCTCGATGAGGGTCGAGATGCCCTGATCCCAGCTGCCGTTCGTGAAGTGGCCAACCCGAAGTGAGGTCTCTTGATAGCTCGCGCGCGCCGAAGCGCAACCGGAGGCGTCAAGGGTTTGACAGCCGTACTGTGCCCCCGGCTTACTGCCAAGGAATCGTCCTCCACCTGCGCTCGAACCTGCTGATCCGGATCGCCAAAGTGGGTGCATCGTTGCACTATTGGCGCCCAGAGACGCATAAATGCCACCTGAGCCGCTGAGTTCCGTATATGTGCACGGTTCGCCAGCAAAAAGTTGCGTCCCCAGACACGCTTGTGTCGTGTTCGCTCGGGTTGAACCTGTACGCGCATCGTCACTTCGCACGGCGAGCCATAACGACCCGGATCCCACGTACTGCTCAGTATTGGCACCGACTGAAACCGTCGCTTGATCGTCCGCACCCACACCATTGCTCGCAGTGAAGTTATTTGTGCCACGGCTGAAGACTGACGTGTTGCCTTCCGAAGTGGTCGTCATCGAGCCGCCCGTCACAGACGGCGCGAGCTTCACGGTAGTACCTCCGCGGCGCACCTCGCCCGTCACCGAGGTCACCTGCACTGAATCTCCAGTGGCAGTTAGCAGCGCGGAGCGGATCGACACCTCCTGAACCGTGGAACCAGGGATCACAGGCGTGAAGTCGGCGCTTCCTTCAGTCGAAGCCGTCAAGGATGTTCCTACATATCCCGAGGTCGACGCGAACGTGAAACGGTCCTGACACGCGACTAGGTACGGCATTTCATCGCGGTTACCGCAACCTGTCGAACCGTCATATGCCGAGGAACGCAAGGCTAAATCGTCTGTTTCACCCGTCTTCACGTTGGTCCACGAGACGATGACAAGTAGTCCGACGGATGCGGCCGATCCATTGACCGAGTCCACGACGTACGAACGAACATCGAACTCCGAACCAGGCTTAGTGGGATCGGACAAAACTGTGTGGTTCGATCCGGTCGCATCAAACAGCGGGGGGCGGGGACTTGCCAGGTCTTGAGGTGAAGTAAGCGCGAGTCGCACCGTGTACGTCTCACCGTCAATGGTGACCGTGCCACCTGAGTTGTTGCCGGTGTAATACGGATCAACGCTTCCGTCTGCGGTATGGAACCCAGGAACGTTGCCCTTCGACAGGGTGTTCCACGGCAACGAGCGCATGATCTCCATTGCCTGGTTGGCATAAGCGGTGGCCTGCTCACGCTTGGTTGCGTTGACGATGCTTTGCATCGCCGAGACCTGGACGCCTGCGAGTAGAAGCAGCACAACAGCGATCACGAACATGGCGACGACGAGTTCGACGAGCGAGAAACCCTCGTCATCCGTGCGTCGCCTGCGCCTCGCTAGTGGCATGTTCGCCGTTACTCCCTCAGTAATGCTTGAATACTCGATCCCTTGCGGGTCGGATGTCCGTCCCGCAAGGGATCGAGCTATCTCTAGTAGCCGACTGACTTAGCAGTCAGCGTCGGCACCAACCTGGAGGCCACCGGCAGCCGAATAGCTTGCCCCACCGTTCGTTGACGTGGTCTTGTCGCCATCGTTGTTATAAACCGAGACACACCAGTTAGTGGCGGTCATCGTGTTAGTGGGGGATGCCTTCAAGACAACGTTCTTCGACGAGTTGCCGATCGAATCACCGTTAAGCGTCCAGTCGGCACCGTTACCACCTGCAATGGCAACCGGACCAGTGCCATCAACGAAGTACGTAGCGATTTCCTTGCCAATGGTCGACACGTCAGCCTTCGCTGCCGAGTCTTCAGCCTTCTTGCGCTGGTTGAGGAACACCGGAATGGCAATTGCGGCCAGAATACCGATGATGATCATGACAACGAGGAGCTCAATGAGCGTGAAGCCCTTGTCTTCCTTTGCCATGTGTTCACGAATGCGAGCCATCATGATGGTTCTCTCCTTGTGATTTTCTCTATTAGTGTCAATCGCGGATTTCTCCGCGTATTCGTTGAGAGACTACGGTGTCTCCCGACGTTTAGTGCTACTGGATCAGATCGAAAACTCCAAAAATTGGCATGTAGAGTGCGATGATCATGCCTCCCACGATCGCACCCAACACCGCGATCATGAGGGGTTCAATGAGCGACGTCAAGGCATCTGTGGTGGCTTCCACTTCCTGATCGTAGAAGTCGGCCACTTTGTCGAGCATTGTGTCCAAGGCTCCCGTGTCCTCACCTACGGCCATCATCTGCACCACCATGGCCGGGAACACGGGATGTTGGGCGAGAGGGCCCGCGAGTGAGTTTCCGCGTCGAACTGATTCTCGCACGTCGTTCGCTGCTCGTTCTACAACAATGTTGCCGGAAACTTCACCCACAATGTCGAGGGCTTGAAGAATGGGCACGCCTGCACGCAGCATCGATGAAAAATTGCGCGTGAATCGCGACAATGCAATTTTCTGGACGAGCGTTCCGAAAACCGGCGCCTTGAGAAACAGTGGCTCGACCTTCTCGCGAAAGCCAAGGTTTCGCCTGTTTCGGTTCCAGAGGACGATACCGATGACAATAAGTATGATGAGGGGAATTGCTCCTACCCTAAGCCCGGTTGACATCCCCACAAGAATCTTGGTGGGCAATGGTAGGTCCCCACCAAGATCGGTGAACATCTTCTCGAACACGGGAACGATGAAGAGCAACATGCCCGTCACCGCCAACAGCGCAATCGAGAACACGACCACCGGGTAAGTCATCGCCGACTTGATCTTGGCGCGCAGCTTCACTTCCGACTCAAAGTTCTTCGCCACGGACTCGAGCACGGTGTCGAGGAAGCCTCCCACCTCGCCGGCCTTCACCATGTTGACCATGAGCGGAGGGAACGCCTTTGGGTGCTTCGCCATCGCGGCAGAAAGCGAGGTTCCTGATTCGACATCCACCCGGACGCGATCAACCAGCCCCGCCAGGGTCTTGTTCTCGGTCTGCTCGGCCAAAATGGTGAGCGCCCTCAAGAGCGACAAGCCGGACGCAATCATCGTCGCCAACTGGCGCGACATCACCGCAATGTCTTTGAGGGCGATGCGGTCAGAAATGCCCGGAATCTTGATCTCCGTGTTGAGACCGCCGGTCTTTACCTCCGTGATGGCAACCGGAGACAGCCCCATCTCGCGCAGACGCTTTGCGACGAGCGCCTCATTCTGAGCCTCGATCTGCCCCGTCTGCACCTTGCCCTGACGGTCACGGACCTGGTACTCGTACTTTTTGAGCGCCGTTGGTGATGCCATTAGCCGACCCCCGTACCGACGCCGCGTCCCGCCAGGCGGTTGAAGTCCTCAACGTGGTGGCACATCTCAAGACCGGTGTCGTACGAGATACGCCCCAACCGCACCAGCTCAGCCAGGTGCTGGTCCATGGTCTGCATACCCATCTTGGAGCCGGCTTGAAGGGCGGAGTAGATCTGGTGAGTCTTGCCCTCGCGAATAAGGTTCCTGATGGCGGACGTCGCCATCATCACCTCAACAGCAACAGCGCGCCCTGGGCCATCAGAACGCTTACACAGCGACTGACACACCACGCCCTGCAAGGCGGTGGCCAACTGGGCACGGATCTGGCCCTGCTGCCCCGGTGGGAACACATCGATGATGCGGTCAATGGTTTGCGCCGCGTCTTGGGTGTGGAGAGTTGCGAAGACAAGGTGTCCAGTCTCAGCAGCTGTCAACGCCACCTGGATCGTCTCCAGGTCACGCATCTCACCAATGAGGATGATGTCTGGATCCTGACGGAGCACGTGACGCAACGCCGCTTGGAACGTATGGGTATCGGACCCCACCTCGCGCTGGTTGACGAGTGAGCGCTTGTGGCGGTGCAAGAACTCGATCGGGTCCTCAACGGTCATGATGTGCGCGGACCGCGAGCGGTTCGCAAGGTCAACGAGCGATGCCAGGGTGGTCGATTTACCTGAACCCGTTGGCCCCGTCACCAGCACGAGTCCACGCGGCAAGTGGGCAAAGCCCGCAACAGCAGCAGGGATACCGAGCGCCTCGAGCGGCTTGATCTCATAGGGAATGATCCGGAAGGCGGCGCCCACCGAGTCCCGCTGCCTGTACACGTTGACGCGGAAGCGTGCTTCGCCCACCAATGCGTGAGAGAAGTCGAGCTCCAGGTTCTCCTCGAACTTCTCCCGCTGCTTCTGGGTGAGCATTGAGTAGATGGAGCGTTGCAGGCTGTCTGGCTTCAGCACCTCGAACCCCGGCAGCGCTGCCAGTTGTCCGTCGAGGCGCACCATGGGCGGCGCACCAGTGGTGAGGTGGAGGTCGGACGCGCCGGTTTGCAGCATCGTGCGCAAGGCATCGGCGATATCGAGGTCACCAGGCTGCATCTCTTGCGACATGCCGACGCGGGCGCCGCGTGATTGCGCCAGCGGAGTAGGTGCGGTGGGGGTTGCGCCCGACGCTGGTCCAGGTCCAGGTCCAGTGCTAGGACCAGGCGCAGAAGCGTGCGTAGGTGCGGAGACAGGCGCCGGTCCGGGACCGCCGGGCTGCTGTTGCACGGCCTCCGGCGCGGGCGGCCGTGGTGCCGCATCACCGGGGTTGGGACCCCACCCAAGACCAGCGTCTTGACCAAAGCTCATCAGTCACCCACTCGCATCGTCATCGATAACCCTGACTTTACTTCACAACCCGGAGCAACTCTTCCAGCGACGTCAGGCCTGCTACGACCTTCTCCCAACCGTCGATGAGGAGCGACTCCATTCCCTTGTCCTGTGCGACACGCGCAATCTCAGCCGACGACGCCCGCGCCACAGCCAACCTTTCGATGTCCTCGGTCACCACCATGATTTCGTGCAATGCGAGGCGGCCGCGGTAGCCGGTGTGGGAACAGTGCGTGCAACCCACCGGAACGTGGAGGCTGATCGTTTGTCCCGACACGTGCGAATGCAGTCGCTCTGGAATTGCCGAGATCGGGAACTCCTGAAGCTCCGTGCACTGCGAACACAAGCGCCGGGCAAGGCGCTGGGCGACCACGCAGTCAACTGCCGATCCCACGAGGAATGGCTCCACGTCCATCTCGATCAGACGCGTCACGGCGCTTGGAGCGTCGTTCGTGTGAAGTGTTGACAGCACAAGGTGACCCGTGAGTGCCGCCTCGATCGCGATTTGCGCCGTTTCTTTGTCACGGATCTCACCCACGAGCACCACGTCTGGGTCCGCACGCAAAATGGACCGTAGCGCGGCGGCAAAGGTGAGGCCCGCCTTCACGTTCACCTGGACCTGGTTAATCCCCGGGAGGCGGTACTCCACCGGATCCTCAACGGTGATGACGTTGATCTCGGGCCGCGCAATTTGATTGAGCGTCGCGTACAGCGTGGTCGACTTACCGGAGCCCGTAGGACCGGTCACAAGGATCATCCCGTAGGGCTTGGTGAACGACTTCCGGTAGTTGGTGAGGTTGCCTTCTCTCAGGCCCAAGTCCTCGAGGTCCAACGTTGCGGTCGAGTTGTCGAGGATACGCATGACAACCTTCTCGCCCCATACCGTGGGAAGCGTCGCAACACGGAGGTCGATCTTGCGTCCTTGGTGATTGACGGACAAGCGACCGTCTTGGGGCTTGCGGCGTTCAGCGATGTCGATGTCGCTCATAATCTTGAGGCGCGACACCACACCGTTTGCCGAGGCCTTCGGTGCCCGCTGCATCTCGTGGAGCACACCATCGATGCGATACCGAATCGCTACGTCGCGCTCGGCCGGCTCAATGTGAATATCTGACGCGCGGTCCTGGATCGCCTGGGAGATCAACAGATTGACGAAGCGCACAATGGGCGCATCGTCTTCCGCCGTCGCACCCATCGACTCGAGATCTGACTGAGTGTCCTCACCCTCGAGCATCTCGTCTTGAAGCTCGTCGAGTTCATGGTCGGCGCGGCAATAGCGATCAATCGCTGCGGAGATGTCGTCGTGCGTGGCGATGACGGGAATGACGTTCATCCGGGAAGCAGAGCGGAAGTCGTCGACCGCCACCACGTCGGACGGGTTTGCCATTGCCAGCAACAGCGCGTCACCTTGGCGACCGACGGGCAGAGCATTGTGGCGACGGCACAACGTCGCGGAGACCATGGCAACGGCACTTTGGTCCACCGGATAGTTCGTCAGTTCAACGAACTCCATCCCCACTTGCTGGGCGAGTGCGCGGACAAGTTGGGGCTCGGTGATCATGCCGAGTTCGACGAGGGTGCGCCCCAATGACTGGCCGCGCGTCTGCCTCTCCTCCATCGCGTCAAGCAGTTGGTGTTCAGTCAGCACACCATCCGCAATGAGGATGTCTCCCAGCTGTCGCACACAGCCTCCTCAGCCCGTTGAGGCCCTTGCCTTTCAAGCGCCGAACATAACATCGGCACGGACTGTAGGAAATGGAGTTATGAGTTATTCAACAACGCCGTCATGCCTGCCTCCATCGCACCAAGTGGAGCGACTTTGCCGGTCATGAGGCGCACCTGCTCACCTGCTTGATGAAGCAGCATGCGAGTGCCGTCCACCGTCACTCCCGAGGCCTCCTGCCACCGCAGGGCGAGCAGGCTCACCCGTGGCTTGTAGACGACGTCAAGCAACACTCCCCGCACGTCCATGTCAGCTGCCGCGAGCCGCTCCCCCACACTCGCTCCAGCGTCGGCCGGGACCGTCGAGACAACAGCGTCGGCCTGCGCCAAAGCGACCACAACTGCCGGGTCATCCCATGTGACAAGCTGCGGCGACAGGCCCATCTTGGTGGCAGCACGAATGAGTCCTCCCGCGCGGGCGCGCGATCGCACGACGACGATCGGCTGTTTCACGCCAAGAGCCCCGAGTGCCGCCACGGCTGACGACGCTGTAGCACCACCGCCCAAGACGACGCCATGGCGCGCAGCAGTGCAGCCACCCTCACCGAGGGCCGCCGTGATGCCGTGGATGTCGGTATTGGCTCCCACCCATTGGCGGTACTCACCATGCCCCGAGGGGACGAGGGTGTTAATGACGCCGAGCAACTTTGCCTGCGGCTCAACAAAGTGGGCGATGCGAGCGCCTTCAACCTTGAGCGGCATCGTGAGCGATAGGCCGCCCCAATCGTCACCACACGTAGCGAGAAAGGCCTCGAAAGCCGCCTCCTCGACATCGATGGCCTCATAGTGCCAATCGATTCCAAGGGCCTCGTACGCGGCGTTGTGAAGCGCCGGTGAGAGAGAGTGGCTGATCGGGTGACCGAGCACGGCCGCCCGAATGGTCACGAGTCGCCCAGGTTCGCGTCAATCCAGGCGCGCATTGCCTGCACGTTCTTTTGGTGCTCCGCCAAGGTGGCAGCGTAAGCGGTCTCGCCTGTGTGGAGGTTGACCGTGACAAAGAACATGTAGTCATGGGCGGCGGGAGCCACGGCAGCGGCAATCGACGCTTCACCCGCACCAGAGATCGGTGCCGGCGGCAGGCCCGCATACATGTAGGTGTTGTACGGGCTATCGATTGCCTTCTCATCATTGGTGATGAAGGCGCCTTCGGTGTCCGTCGACACGTACTTCACCGTCGAGTCGAGCTCAAGCTTCCAATTCTGATCGAGGCGGTTGTAGATCACGCCGGCAATCAGCGGGCGGTCCTCCGCAAGCTTTGCTTCCATCTCCACGAGCGACGCAACCGTGAGCACGCGCTCCCGGTTCTCCGGCGCAACCCCCTGCGCGTCGAGCACGTCAATGGTCTTCTTCACCATCGCCTGCAAAACAGCGGTAGGCGTGACGCCGGGGTTGAACTCATAGGTCGCCGGGAAGAGCCAGCCTTCGAGGTTGCCTCCCGCCTCGGCCGGCAAGCCGAGCTTCTCGGTGTCCTCGGCGGCCGTCTTCACCTCGTCTACCGTCGCTCCGGTGAGATCGGCGATCTTCTGGAAGTAGAACGGCAAGGTCTTGCCCTCGGGGACATTGATCTTGCGCAGGTCACGGTTGTTGGGGTCGAGCAACAGGGCGAGCGCGTACTCGGCCTTCATCTGGCGCTGCATGAAGTAGAAGCCAGGCTTGATGTTCATCGCGTCCGGGCTATCGGAGTAGACCTTGGTGAATGCCTCGGTCGATGCGACCACGTCATTCGCGTACAGAGTCTGCGCGATCATCGCGCCGGTGTCACCCGGCTTGATTTCAACCTGAATGGTGCCCTGTCCGAGGCCCTCGTAGTCGGCGACCCCAACGTCTTCCGTCTCAAGGGTCTCCTGCAGAAAGTTGTACGCGACGGATCCACCCATAGCGACGAGCACAAGACCCAAAGAGATGAGAACGAGTGCCCACTTACGGCGTGTGGCACGTCGCTTCTGACGTTGCAATCGTCGCAGATCGAGCGACGTGGTCGTCGTTGTCTCTGCCTCGAAAAGGTCAGTCATCGTTCTCCTTGAGTGCCACCCTCGGGGCTACTGTACTCAGGTTGCCCTTGCGGGCGGCATCGAGGGCCGTATCCAAAATCACCAC
>Ga0206103_100610_pt1 | contig 17117 bp, 14 predicted proteins | sample 1B5Ametagenome_FD_148638 | JGI IMG/M metagenome (GOLD analysis project Ga0206103, IMG submission 148638) | Enriched microbial communities from leaf-cutter ant dump, University of Wisconsin, Madison, United States - 1B5A | ecosystem: Environmental > Terrestrial > Nest > Insects nest > Nest dump... | reverse complement strand
GGTGCTGGGTTACCTCCCGGAGGACACCACCGAGGTGTGGGTGTTCACCGGCCAGAACTCGAAGCACAACATTGCGCTGTACAACAAGGCGGGTTACGAGCACCAGTTTGACGAGGTGTCGGGTGACCTCACCTACGCCTATCTGCGCAAACTGCTCGAAGCAGGCAATATCGTTGACGATGCGTAGCTGCCGCTTCGCCACATGATGTGAGGGGACCCCATGACGAGCATTCCACCGCCTCCGCCGTTCGACGCCACGCCGTCGTACGGTGCACCCCAGCCATACGGCGCACCGCCGCCGTATGGTGCACCGCCGCCGGGTGGTGGCTTGCCTCCCCAGCCGGGCATGCCGCGGCCGCCGCGCCCCGGTTCGGGTATGGCAATGGCCTCGATGATCATCGGCATCGTCACCATCGTCACGTGCTTTGGCGGTGTGATCCTCGGGCCGCTCGCGATCATCCTGGGGATTGTGGCCGGCCGTAAGGGCGGCTTCGAGGGCAAGTCGATCACCGGCATCATCACGGGTGCGATCGGCTTCCTCATTGGGGCAGTCTTCGCAGTGGTCATGATCGCAGGCCTCCTCGCGGCGCAAGAGGCGGATGAGATTCTTGATCGACCGATCGAAGAGATCATCGACATCCCGGTGCAGAGCGAGACCGCCCCGGCACGCGACACGTCGTTCGCCACCGAGGAGGATGTGGCGGCCTCGCAGTATGCGAGCGCATACGCGGCATTTGCTGCCGAGAACAGCCCAAACGGTGCATGGGATGGCATGTATGACGGCGCTGCCATCGACACCCCGTGCTTCACCTTTGAGGGAGCACCGTGGTGGGTCCTCGAGGGTGAGTCCGACACCTGCGTCATTCAGCACGAACTGTGGTGGCAGACGTCATCTACGGAACCCGACACCATCGAATTGTTCGGAAGCGGTGCAGTAGGCGCCGCGATCACGGTGGAGAGCGTTTCCGATGCCACCCTCGAGCACTACGGGGCCACCGACCTCGCCTCTCTCACGACGGCAATCGCCGAGGAGTTCCTGCCGGCGAGCGGAGTCGACGTCCTGTCGACAACGCAGGTCGCCCTTGATGGTCAGCCCGCGTACGTCATCGAATGCGCCGCTCCGGGCCTCGAGCACTATCGCTACTACGTGACGCAGGCCCCGCAGGCGTACGACGCTGCTGGTGGGGCCCAGTACTTTGCCGCGCACGTCTACAACGAGCGTGAGTGGGTGAACTCGTGGGAGGACGTCACGTCCCGTTTTGAGGGCACCTTCACCTGGAAGTGATGGACGCTAGAAGCGGAATTGGTTGACCTGCTCGGCGAGAGACTTTGCAATCGCATCGAGTTCTTCCGCAGCCCCGCGGAGCTCTTGCATCGTGGTGGCGGTGTCATCCGCCTCGGATGCGACTCGCTCCGCTTGCGCCGTGATGCGCGCGGTGGCGTCCACGGTGCCGCCAATCGACTGGGAGATCTCCTCAACGGAGGCCCGTTGCTGAATGGCTGCCGCGGACATCGCATCGTGCGCTTGGGCTGATTCACTCACTGCTACCTGCGCCCGGCGCAGTGCCTCCACCACCGTGGTGATGTCGACGTGCTGTTCAGCCGCCACGGAGCCAATCGCGGCCGAGGCGTCACGCGACTGGGTTGCGAGAACCTCCACCTCTTGTGCGACGACGGCGAATCCCTTGCCGGCCTCGCCCGCACGAGCTGCCTCAATCGAGGCGTTGAGAGCGAGCAACCGCGTTTGGGCAGCGATCGCCGTGATCGCCTCCACGGATGCGGCAATGCCTTGCGAAGAGGCGCCGAGCACCTCGGCGCGAGCCACCGCTGCTGCAATCTCGTCATACACGCGCTGGGCGGAGTCGTTGACGGCCTGAATGCCGCGCGTCACATCACTTGTCGCGCTATCGAGGCTGCGTCCCGAGTCCGCGACTCCGTCAAGAAGGTGCTCCACGCCGGTCACCTCGGATGCGGTCTCACGCGTGAGCGACAGTGTGTCGCGCGCGGACCCGTGCACCACCTCGGTGGTTGCCGTTACCTGTTCCGACGCCCCCGCAACCCGCTGGGCCTGCCGTGCCAAGGCCGCAAAAGCGTCGGCCAGGTCCTGGCGGGCTGTCTGGAGCTGGGCGCCCAGGCGACCAAACTCGTCCTTACCGGTGGGCACCTGCGTGGGCGTGAGGTCACGCTTGGCAAGGCGCGACATCGCGCTCAGCAGATCCCGCACGTTCTCGCGCGTCGCGAGGAGGACAAGCGTGGCCCACAACAAGGCAATAAAGAGGCTCAAGCCAATCGCTGTCACGGCAAAGGTCGCGCCCGTCTGCACTCCCGCGTTACGTTCGTTGATGATCCGCTCAATCGCATCGATGGCCTGCGGTGTGAAGTCCGCGACGCGCTGGCCCACCGAACTCGGGTCGACTGTCAGATCGGTGTTGTTCGACATCGAGGCCAAGGTGGTGGCGGCGGCGCGAAGATCGTCGGCAATCGAGGCGACGGGTCCCAGGTCTTGCTTGAGTCGACCATCCGCGGTGTAGGAGAGCGCTGTCTCCTCGTTCTCACGGATTGCTGAGGCGAGTGAGGACAATGTCGCCGAGTGGATGGTGACCTTGCCGGCGGCCGAGGCGCTCGTGGTGGGCACCGCCGCATCCGCAACCACATCGAGGGCCTCTGGCAATTGCACCGCCACGATCGCGATGAGGTAGTACGCGTCGAGGGAGGGGTCCATGATGAGGCGCGAACTATCGCCCACATCCTGAACAAAGGTGTGGAGGCGAAGTGCGGCTGACGACCTACCGGCGTCCGTTGAGACGTCGAGTGCGCGAGCGGTGACGGCCTCCCACGACTCGCCGAGCTCAAGCTCAGGATGCGCCTCCACCGCAGCCGAGATCGCATCGAGATCTGGCTCAACGCCCGTGAGCACGGTCCCCATGGCGACGAGGGCAGGCTCCAGAACGGCGAGCCCGGCACGTTCACGCGAGTTGAGAGACGTTTGGTCGCGCGTGACCGACAGGTAGAAGGTCGCTGCCACGAGCGTCGGAATGACAAGGAGCACCACGAGCGCAGACAGGCGCAACCACATCGGGACGGACCCGAGTGCGCGCGCACTCAGTCGGCCGGGCCGGCGCAGTGCTTGCACAAAGAGCGCCGGAGCGCGTCCGATGCGTCGGGGGGTGACGGCACGCCGAAGCGACCTGAGAGCCGTCCCTGACCGAAGGGGCGACAGACTGCGCATGAAACCTCCTCGCCCCTCGCTGGCCTCATCGGCAATTACCAGGAAATGTGCAGAACCTTTGCGAAGAGTTGGCGGGATGTGTGCGGTCTAGAGCCGAGCACTCGTTTCCGATACACTGACCGGGTCGCGACTGGCGCACGCGGTTCACCGCGAGGAAGCGACTCGACGTGCCGCCTCGGTGGTGGCGTCAGACCACGGTCGTACGCCTGGGCCACGGTCGCCGAACACTCCACCTCGGCGTCCGCGCCGACCGATGCGAAGGACAGCGATGACCGACACCGCGACCTCCTCTGCCACGCAGCAGATTATGAACGCCAGCCTCGCTGAGCTCGACCCGGAGATTGCCTCCGTATTGGAGCAGGAACTTGGGCGCCAGCGTGATTACCTCGAGATGATCGCGTCCGAGAACTTTGTGCCGCGTGCGGTGCTCCAAGCACAGGGTTCCGTGCTCACCAACAAGTACGCCGAGGGCTACCCCGGCAAGCGCTATTACGGTGGCTGCGAGGTTGTGGACATCGCTGAGGACCTCGCGATTGAGCGTGCCAAGAACCTCTTTGGCGCCGCCTACGCGAATGTGCAGCCGCACTCGGGTGCCACGGCTAACGCGGCGGTGTTGCACGCACTCATCAATCCAGGCCAGAAGATCATGGGTTTGTCGCTTGCGCATGGCGGTCACCTCACGCACGGGATGAAGCTCAACTTCTCCGGAAAGCTGTACGAGGTTGCGGCCTACGGCCTTGACGAGCAGACGCACCGCATCGAGATGGACCAGGTGCGTGAGCAGGCATTGGCCGAGCGTCCCGATGTCATCATCGCGGGCTGGTCGGCGTACCCACGCCACCTTGACTTCGCGGCTTTCCGGTCGATTGCCGACGAGGTGGGGGCGGCGCTGTGGACCGACATGGCCCACTTTGCCGGACTCGTCGCTGCGGGCCTTCACCCCAGCCCCGTGCCGCACTCGGACGTTGTCTCGACCACGATCCACAAGACCATCGGTGGCCCTCGCTCCGGCCTTATCGTGTCGCGCGACGACGCCCTGGCCAAGAAGCTGAACTCCGCGGTGTTCCCCGGTCAGCAGGGTGGCCCGCTCATGCATGTGATCGCCGCTAAGGCCGTTGCGCTCAAGGTCGCAGCGGGTGCGGAGTTCAAGGAGCGTCAGGCCCGCGTGCTCGAGGGTGCGCGGATTGTGGCCGAACGCCTCACCGCTCCCGACGCGATTGAAGCGGGCGTCAACGTGGTCACCGGCGGCACGGACGTCCACCTGGTGCTCGCGGACCTGCGCAACTCGCAGATGAATGGTCAGGAAGCACAGGACTTGCTCCACGAGGTGGGCATCACCGTGAACCGCAATGCGGTGCCCTTCGACCCCCGCCCGCCGATGGTCACATCCGGCGTGCGTATTGGGACTCCGGCGCTTGCAAGCCGTGGCTTTGGTGCAAACGAGTTCACCGAGGTGGCCGACATCATCGCGCAGGCTCTCAAGGGTGGCGCCGACGTCGATGCGCTCCGTGAACGCGTGGCGAAGCTCGCCGCCGACTTCCCGCTGTACCCGGGACTGTCCCAGTAATGGCAGAACGACTGGACGGCACCGCGACGGCCGCCGCCATCAAGGCGGAACTGACCGCCCGGGTGGCGGCGCTCGCTGACCGCGGCGTCGTCCCCGGCCTGGGCACCATCCTCGTGGGCGACGACCCCGGATCGACGTGGTACGTCGCGGGCAAGCACAAGGACTGTGCTGAGGTCGGTATCTCCTCGATCCGGGAAGATCTGCCAGCAACGGCGACTCAGGCCGAGATCGAGGCGGCCGTGCGCCGGCTCAACGACAATCCCGCGTGCACCGGCTTCATTGTCCAATTGCCTTTGCCGCACGGGATCGACACCCACCGGGTGCTCGAACTCATTGACCCTGACAAGGATGCGGACGGTCTGCACCCCACGAATCTGGGGCGCTTGGTGCTGCGGGTGAATGAAGAGATCGACAGCCCGCTGCCGTGCACTCCCAAGGGCATCATCGAGCTCATCGAGCGTCACGGTGTGTCACTGGCCGGCGCGCATGTGGTTGTCATTGGCCGCGGTACCACGGTGGGCCGCAGCATCGGTCTCATCCTCACCCGCAAGGCGGTCAATGCGACGGTGACGTTGTGCCACACCGGCACCCAGAACCTCGCCGAACTTACCCGTCAGGCAGATGTCATTGTTGCCGCGGCGGGGGTGCCCGGCATCGTCACGGCCGACATGGTGAAGGACGGCGCGGTGCTCATCGACGTGGGCGTGAGCCGCGTGACCGATCCCGAGACGGGCAAGGCGAAGGTCGCAGGCGACATTGCGGCCGACGCTCGGGACAAGGCGTCGTGGTACTCACCTAATCCCGGTGGGGTGGGGCCGATGACGCGCGCCATGCTCCTTGAGAACGTGGTCGAAAGAGCGGAGCGCATCGCGCAGTAGCGTCGGACGGCGCCGGTAGGGTGACCGCATGCGTATCGTCACCGCCAATGTCAACGGAGTTCGCGCTGCCCTGCGCAAGGGCATGCAGGAGTGGCTGGACACCGTCGCTGCCGATGTCATCGCGCTTCAAGAAGTGCGCGCTCCTGACGACGTGGTTGACGGTGCCTTTGACGGCTGGCACGTCGAGCGGGTCGCGTGCGACGTGAAGGGCCGCGCAGGCGTCGCGCTCTTGTCCCGGACGCCCATGCGAGATGTCCTCATCGATGCGGCCGCTCTTGGCCCCATCGCGGCCCTGCCGTTGCACACGGGGCGGTGGGTTGAGGCCACTGTGGACTCGCCTGCCGGGCCCGTTCGCGTGGTCTCGGTCTACGTGCATTCCGGGGAAGCGGGCACACCCAAGATGGACCTCAAGTACGAACACCTCGATGCGATGACGGCGCGCATGGGGCAGTTGGCGGCGGAGTTTGAGCGTGTGGTGGTCATGGGGGACATCAACATCGCCCACACGCAGCACGACATCAAAAACTGGAAGGGCAACCTCAAGTCAGCGGGCTTCTTGCCTGAGGAACGTGCCTATCTTGATCGCTGGATTGCGGCCGGTTGGGTGGATGTGCACCGGTCGCTTGTGGGGGTTCAAGACGGCCCGTACACGTGGTGGTCAATGCGGGGGAAGGCGTTTGATACTGACTCGGGATGGCGCATCGATTACCAGTTCGCCACTCCGGCGCTGGCCCACGCGGCCGTTGCGGTGCGGGTGGATCGCCAGTCGTCCTGGGATGCGCGCTGGACAGATCACGCCCCGCTCGTCGTCGATTACTCGCTCGGCGCGGCCTAAAGCATCATGAATGCGGGGCGAGGGAGTCCTGCGGCACGGAACTCCTCGTCGATCGCGCGTGCGGTGGCTGGGGCTGCGGCCTTGCGCACGAGTGCGACCGCCGAACTGTCGATGCCCGCTCCCACCATGTGAGCGCCAAGCGCACCCGATCGGAAGGCCGTCTCAACCGCGAGGTTGAGCGCTGCACTTGAGACCTCCATGTTTGCGTCGAGGGAGGCGTGCGAGCGGTACATCGCCCGGCCTGCCTCGACAAAGCGTTCGTGGGCGGGGCCGGTGCCCGAAAACTCGTCGCGCATCGTCTCAACCCGCTCATTCTCAACGAGGAAGTGGCGGGCACGCCGTTGGAGGAGTGGGTCCTCCATCTCGCCAATGAGCTGACGGGCGTCTGGGCGATCAAGGAGTTCGCGCAGGCTGCCGAGCCCCAGTGCCGCTCCTGCCTCATACATGTCGTCAACCCGGCTTCGCACGAGCTCGACTTGAGTGCCTGCACGCGGACCGGCATGGATGATGAGGAGCGTGAGCCCATACTCGGGAAAGTAGAGGGGGCACGGCGCCGCATGGGGAGGGTTCTCGCTGAAGTCAAGCAACAGGGCTTCACCTTCGCGGCACCGCACAATCGCGTGCTGGCTGAGGCCTGCACTCGTCGCGCCCACAAAGTCGTTTTCGACGTCGACGCAGACGTCGGCGAGCTCAGCAGCCTCCGCGCCGGTCGGTAGCCCAAGCCCCCACGCTTCATTGATGCCGAGTGCGACGGCGGCGGTGGCGGAGACAAGAGATGACACTCCCGCCCCAAATGGCACACAGGACGTCACTGCAATATCGAGACCGGGGCCCGTATAGCCGCGCTCTTGAAGCGCCCACAGGGGGCCAGCGACATAACCGGACCAGCCACCATCGCGTGGCTCGATGAGATCGGTCAGGGAGCCGGTCCACACCCCGGGACCGTCGGGAGAACTTGCGTGAGGCGCATGCGCGATGCGGACCACATCGTCGTCACGGCGATGGAGTGCCGCGTAGGTGCGGTGCGCAATGACGGTGGGCAGGCTCAACCCACCACCCATATCGGTGTACTCGCCCATGATGGTGATGCGGCCCGGCGCTGATGCCTCGGCATCGGCATCGCAGTCAAAGGCGGTGGCAAGCAGATCACGCGCCTTGCGCGCACCCTCCTCGCGCGACCATGCCTCGACCCATTGCGTTCCAGCGGCGTCGGCGTCGCGTCCCATGTCATCAATTGTGCCAGCGCACGGCGCTGACGCTGTTGGGGGATCGTGACAAGATGAGGCGCACGCAGATGTCACAACGTAAAGGAGCTGTCATGGCCGCGTCGGATCAGTCCCCCAAGGCCCCCGCCGAATCCGCACCTCCTGCACCATCAGTGCTCGAACGCCTGCGTCGCAACCGTATGGGCATGGCGCTCGGCGCGCTCGTTGTCGCGATCATCGTGTCCCTCGCGCTGTCGATCCTCGTCCCCGATTCGCACGTGCTCCTCGCGCTCACCATGCTGGGGGCGATCGTCGCTGCGGCAGTGGGATTCACGGTGCGAACGCTTGACCGGACGCGCGGCTGGGTAGCTCAAGGGACGGCGTTTATTGCGGCCGCTCTTGGGACGCACATCATGGCGACCACGGGCCTTGTCAATCAGGCGATCGATGAGGCACATGGCGTCGCGGACTTGCTTCGCTTAGGTGCGTCCAGCGGCCTTGGGTGGGACGACGCTGTGCTCACCGCTCTGGCGACGCCCACGATGTCGACGGGTGCACTCCTCGCGGGGATTGTTGCCGCGATTATTGCCGGTTGGGGTCAGCGCGCCTAAACGCTCGGCCTGCTCCCCGAGACGGGCGTGACAGCAAGGTTGCGGCCAGCGAGACCGCGACTACGGCTACCGAGCGTGCGCGCGATGGCCCGCAAAGCCTGAGCGGCAGGCGACTCGGGCGAGGAGATGACGACGGGTTCGCCAATGTCACCACCTTCGCGCAACGCAATGTCGATCGGGACCTGACCCAACAACGGCACGGTGGTGCCAAGAGTGGTGCTCAAGCGATCAGCAACGCGTTGGCCGCCGCCCTCGCCAAAGAGGTGGAGCTGGCTGCCGTCGGCTTGCGTCATCCACGACATGTTCTCGATGACGCCCACCACGGACTGCGAGGTCTGCGTTGCAATGGAGCCCGCGCGCTCGGCCACTCCCGCCGCCGCTGCCTGCGGTGTGGTGACAACAACGAGTTCGGCATGAGGCAACAACTGGGCAACCGAGATCGCGATGTCACCGGTGCCGGGTGGCAGGTCGAGCAGCAGCACGTCCAGATCTCCCCAGAACACATCGGCGAGGAACTGCTCGAGTGCGCGGTGGAGCATGGGCCCGCGCCACACAACGGGTTGGCCATCGGGCACAAACATGCCGATCGACACGGCCTTCACCTCATGCGAGATGGGGGGCAGGAGCATGTCGTCAAGTCGTGTGGGCTGACCTTCGACGCCGAGCATGCCGGGAATCGAGAACCCAAAGATGTCGGCGTCGAGCACGCCCACCTTGAGACCATCGGCCGCCATCGCCGCAGCGAGGTTCGCCGTCACGGTTGACTTGCCCACGCCACCCTTGCCTGAGGCAATCGCGTACACGCGCGTGAGGTTTCCGGGCTGGGTGAAGGGGATGATCGGCTCGGGCTTGCCACCGCGCAGCTGCGATCGCAGTGACAAGCGCTGCTCTTCGGACATCACCCCAAGGTCGACGCGCACGCTCGTCACGCCGTCAACACTCGCCGCCGCAGCCTCGACGTCTTTGGTGATGCGGTCCCGCATCGGGCAACCCTGCGTCGTCAAGTCGATTCCCACCACGGCAAGCCCATCGTCGGTGACATCAACCGATCGCACCATGCCAATGTCGGTGATGGGGCGGCGGATCTCGGGGTCGATCACCTTCGCCAGGGCGGCGGTTACGAGCTCAACTGTCGACATACGTCCATCGTAGGCACCCCACTGGGGGCCAGGTAACGGACTCAGGACTCAGGATGAGTGGGAGTCGCGGTGCTCACCACGGTCATCGTCACGTAAGTCTTCGCGCAAGTCCTCAAGCAGGGCCCGCAACTCGGAACGCACAAAGTCGCGGGTTGCCGTCTCACCGAGCGCTTGGCGCAGTGCGGCAACTTCGCGGGCGAGGTATTCGGTGTCAGCGAGGGAACGTTCGGCGCGCTGGCGGTCCTGCTCGGCCGCAACGCGGTCGCGGTCATCCTGGCGGTTCTGTGCAAGGAGGATGAGCGGAGCGGCGTATGAGGCTTGCAGGGACAGCATGAGCGTGAGGACCGTGTAGCCGTACTCCGCTGAGTCGAAGCGCATGTGTTGCGGCGCCCACGTGTTCCACACGAGCCACACAACGCAGAAGATCGTGAGGTAGAACAAGAAGCGCGGGGTGCCGAGGAAGCGCGCGATCCCTTCCGAGATCCGCCCAAAGCGGTCGGAGCGCTTTGCACCTGGCAGCGGGTTGCGAAACAGGCCGCGCTCCCGCTTGGGGCGATCGAGGCGGCCTTCAGACATTCTCGCCTCCATCGCTGTGAGTCACTACCCGGCTGTCATGTTGATCGCTTGGATCGTGTTCACGCCAGTCGCGCGGCAATAAGTGGTCAAGCACGTCATCAATCGAGATCGCACCCACCAGGTGGTGGTCTTCATCAACAACCGGTAGCGCCATGATGTCGTACGCAGCCATGCGCCGTGCCACCTCGGAGAGGTGATCCTTCGGGTTGAGAGCCGCGATCGTCGGGTCCACGTAATTGCCCACTGAATCGTGGGGTGGCTCACGCAAAAGGCGCTGGAAGTGCACGAGCCCGATGTAGCGGCCCGTGGGCGTCTCCAGTGGTGGCCGCACCACAAAGACCATCGTGGCGAGCGCAGGGGCAAGTGACTGCCGGCGCACGAGCGCCAGGCATGTCGCCACCGTTGTCTCGGGTCCCACAATGACGGGGTCGGTCGTCATGAGACCACCGGCGGAGTCATCCTCATAGCCAAGGAGCTGGCGCACGCGCCGGGCGTCCTCGGGTTCCATGAGGGCGAGGAGTTCTTGAGCCTCGGTGGGCGGGAGGTCGCCGAGGAGGTCGGCGGCATCGTCGCTTTCCATCGCCTCGAGCACGTCGGCCGCACGGTCGCGGCGCAGCGTGCTGAGGAGCGCGATCTGGTCCTCTTCGGGGAGCTCTTCGAGCACATCTGCCAAGCGCTCGTCGTCGAGGGCCGCCGCGATCTCGGCAGAGCGTGCGGGAGACATCTCCATGAGCGCGGCTGCAAGGTCGGCTGGCTTGTAATCGGCAAAGGACTGAATGACGAGCGCCGCGCCTTGCATCGTGTCACGCGTTGCGAGGCCGGTCACCGCGTCGACGTCGACCACGAGCGACTCGCCGCGCCGGGACAAGCCAAGCACCCCACGGCGCTTCTCACCCTTGCGCACGTACAGCTTGGACACTTGCCAGGCACGGCCACGCGTTTGCTCAATCGCGATGTCCTCGATGTACGCCGTGGCCTTGTCCTCTTTGAGGGTGACGGAGCGGTCAAAGAGCTCACCGATTGCGAGGGTCTCGGAGGCGCGGGCTTGAAAGCGGCGCAAATTGACAACGCCGGTGCAGATCACTTGACCGGGAGCGATGGACGTCACCCGGGTGAGCGGTAAGAACACCCGCCGACGCCCGGGCACCTCGACCACAAGGCCCACCGCGGACGGGGCGCCCGTTCTGCGCATGAGCAGGACGACGTCGCGGACGCGGCCCACCGCGTCTCCGAGGGGGTCGAAGACGTTGGTACCGGCCAGCCGTGCCACATAGACGCGCTCTACTGCCGTGCTCATGGACTCAGCCTAATGTCGGAGCGGGTTCCGCCTGGGGAGGTTAGTCCGCGCGGTGAGCGACGCCAAGAGCGGCGAGGCCCGTCCACCCTGCGTGCGCATGGGTGGGGTTGCCGGTGAGGGCGAGGCTTGCGGCGAACTCAATGGCGGCGGCGCGAGCGCGCGTGAAGGTGTGGGGTTCGAGTCCGCCATATCCCGTAATGAAGGCGTCCCACGCCGTGACCGGCAACGTGACAAGCGCTTGGCCAAGGTCATGCGCAGGATCCGCAGCTGCAGCGTCACCCCAGTCGATGATGCCCGCGAGGTAGCCATTCGCCGTCATGATGTGCTCGGCGCGCACATCGAGGTGGCACCACCGTGGTGCGCCAACCGGGAGTGCGGCACCTGCCTCAATGATGCGGTGTGCGGCCGCAATGTCGAGGCGCCAACTGCCCACTTCGGTGCGGCGCACGAGCGTCGCAAGTCGATCTTCCGTGCGTGCTGCGCGTGCTCGCAACGGTTGGGACCACCGGGGGTGACGGGGGGCCTGTGCTGGGGCGGGAGTGTGAAGTGCACGGAGTGCGTGACCGAGTTGCGCGGCGCCGCCAAGCGACAGCGGCGCATGCGTCATCGGAACACCCTGCACCCACGGGACGATGCTCCACCGCCACGGGTAATCCTGAGTGGGGCGGCCAATGCGGACGGGCACGGGGGCACGAAAAGGCCATCCGGCACACAAGTGCGGCAGCCAATCGAGCTCGGTGGATTGACGGTCTGCCGCGAGTTGACGGTGGGGGAGGCGCACGGCCCAGTCGGCGCCAAGTCGCCACACCACGGCGTCGCGGCCCTGGTGGTGGTCGCCGAGTGCAAATTGTTGTGCTTCAGGTACATGCGCCCGCAACAGACGTGTGACGAGATCAGCGTCGATCCGCACTTCTGCGACGGGCGGCCGCGCAGACACGGTCATGTCGTCACCATAGAACTGGGGGCGCGGTGTGACCATTGTCACAAGCCACAATGGGGCATGCGCCGCATTGTGCGTACGTGACCACATAATTCGGAAGAACTGGTCACCAGCATCATGCGTCACATCGGGGCGCTACGCACGGCCTCCCAACACGTGACAATCGCGTCGACCGCGGCGTCAATGTCGTCAACGGTGGTTGCCGCATCGGAGACGCTCAAGCGCATCACCCGCCGCCCACGCCACAGCGACCCGCCCGCCCACAGCGTGCCCTCGGCCTGAACCGCTGCGATGACGGCGTCGGTAACGGCGTCCTCACCAACCCCGCCAGGCACAGTCCCAAAGGCGACAGGAACTTGGTTGAGGAGTGGTGGCACCACCACGTCGACCCCGGCATCGGCAAGGCGCTCCGCAAAACGGGCTGCCAGGTCGCACGTGTGGTCAACGAGAACGGCGATCCCGCGGCTCCCGCGCGCCGCCAAGAGTGCCCACGTCTCAATCCCGCGCGCACGCTGCGACATGTGGGGGCTCAAGTGCATGAGCGGGCGGGCATCCGTGGTTGCAAGGTACGGCGCATGCATCGCCATCGCCCGGTAGAGATCCTCCCGCTCGCGCACAATGACAATGCCGCTGTCGTACGGTGCATTCAGCCACTTGTGCGCATCGGTGGCCCACGAGTCGGCGAGGTCGACGCCCGCAACAAGGTGGCGCCGCGTGGGCGAAGCGGCCGCCCACATTCCAAAGGCGCCATCAACATGGACCCACGCGCCGCGTTCACGTGCGGCCGGAATGATCTGGTCGAAGGGATCGGAGGCGCCGGTGGTGACGTTGCCAGCCTGGAGGATGACCAACGTGAGGTTGTCCACGTCCTGAGGAAAGGCATCCGCTCGGATCGCGCCCGCGTCATCCGTGGGCACCCGCTCAACGCGACCGGGTGCAAAGCCAGCAAGACGCAGTGATTTGAGTACGGAGATGTGGACGTCGTCGCCCACCACCACGCGAATTGCGGGAGCGCCGCTGAGGCCGTGTTCCTCCACTGACCAGCCAACTCGCGCGAGCAGGCTGTCGCGCGCGGTGACGATGCCGGTGAAATTTGCCAAGGTGGCGCCAGAGGTGAAGGTGGCGACGGCGTCGGCGGGGAGGCCAAGAAGGTCGACAACCCAGCCCGCCGCAACTTCGTCGAGCACGCTGGCGACGGGGGACTGAACGGGAAGTGCGGCGTTTTGGTCCCATGCTCCGGCAAGGACCGACGCGGCCGCTGCGGCAGGCTCGACGCCGCCGTTGACGTAACCGAAGTAGCGCCCGGCCGCCTGCACCGTGGTGGCGGGCGAGCCGAGTTCGTCGAGCTGACGCAGCACATCGCGCGGATCGCGCGGCTCCTCGGCCAGAGGGACGCGAAAGGCGTCGAGAGCGGCGACAGCCTCCGCGGAGGGCGCGATGGGGCGGTGCGGCATGGCGGCGATGTAGCCCGCAGCGCGACGAGCGGCCTCCGTAGTGAGGGCGATGCGCGTGCGCAGGCGATCGAGTGCAGCCGGGTGGCTGCGCGCACGGGTCAGATCGGTCATGCCCACGATCCTGAAGCAACTGGCTCCCGAGTTCCAGTGCCAGTCCGCGAGCGACTGGCGCTGTGCAGAAGGTGCCAGATTGCGCAATGCTGGCTCGTATGCGTACCACCGCCGAGCAACTATCGGATGTGTTGGACCACTGGCAGACCGGTACGGGCCCGCTCTATGTCCAACTCGCCAACGCGATTGTCGCGCTCGCGGAAGCGGGCTCGCTCGAACACGGCACCCGCATGCCCTCGGAGCGCGCTCTTGCCAGCCATTTGCACTTGAGCCGCAACACGGTGACCGCTGCGTACCAACGCCTGCGCGATGCGGGCTGGCTTGAGGTCCATCCCGGTGCCGCCCCCACTCTCGGTGTCAGTTCGCGTGGCGTGCTCGGCCTCAGCCCACAAGAGCGTTTTGCGCAGATTCTCACCGGGCAGTACGAGCCGATTGTCGCCTTCAACACCGCATCCCCGCCGCCTGCGCCGCATGTCTCGCGTGCGCTGCTTGACCCCGTCGGCTTCCTTGGCGGCGCGCCGATTCAAGGCAATGGGTATTCGGCGCTTGGTCACCGGGATCTTGTCCTTGCTGTCACCGAGCACCTGCGCGCCCAAGGCATCGCGGCACGGCCCGAAGAGGTGGTCATCACCTCCGGTGCGCAGCAGGCGATCTGGCTTGGCGTCACGATGCTTGCCACCTCGCAACGGCCCGTCGCTCTTGAGTCGGTGACGTATCCCGGCGTCTTTGACGCGGTCCAGGCCTCGGGTTCTCGCCCACTTGCGCTGCCGATGACCGAGAGCGGCCTTGATGCGCTCGCCTCGGTCAAGCTATTGCGTGCCGCGCGGCCTGACATTGCGTACCTCACGACCTTCCACAATCCAACGGGCACGGCGATGACGGAGCACGAGGCACTCACGTTCCTCGAAGGCGCGGCGGCCACAAACACCACCGTCATTGACGACCGCACCATTGGTGAACTTGCGATTGACGGCACGGCGCCAAAGCCGTTCGCGGCGATGAACAGCGGCGCATCCGTCCTCACCATTGGGGGTATGTCGAAGGTGTTTTGGGGCGGTCTGCGCATTGGCTGGCTCCACACGAACGCCACGCTCGCCGCCCAATTGCGTCACCGCCGCGCCGCAATGGACCTCGGTTCGCCATCACTATTTCAGCGCGTTGCGGCACGCCTGTTGTCAGAGTTCTACGACGAGACCCTCGCGTGGCGCCTTGCGACGATGCGAGAGTCGCTCGATGCCGTGGACGAGGCGGTCGCCGAGAACGGCCTCGATTGGGAGTACCGCCGCCCGCTTGGCGGTCCCGCACTGTGGGTGCGACTCCCTAGCGGGGGAGCGGCCCGCTTTGCGGAGCGCGCCGTGGAGGCAGGGGCGCCGGTCGCTGCCGGTGCTGCCTTCGAAGTGTTGCCGGGCCTGGGGGCGGACCGCTTCCGTTTGCCTTTCTATCTCACGGCCGAAGAGATGCGGCTCGGCATCAAGATGCTCGCCGAGCGCGCGACGTAAGGACCACTAGAGCGCCGACGCTCGGGTGGGTTTGTCCAAGAGCCGCGCCATCCACGCTTCGACCTCGTCGGGGTCTCGTGGCAATGCTGCCGAGAGATTCTCGGAGCCCGTGGCCGTCACGAGGACATCGTCCTCAATGCGCACCCCGATGCCGCGCAGCTCAGCGGGCACCGTGAGATCGTTTGCCTTGAAATACAGCCCTGGCTCAATGGTGAACACCATGCCGGGCTCAAGGACGCCCTCCATGTACAGCTCGCGCTTTGCGGCCGCACAGTCATGCACGTCCAGCCCTAAGTGATGCGACGTCGAGTGGACCATCCAGCGTCGGTAGAGCTTTGAGGCGGGGTCTTCCATGGGGGGAACGATGCCCCATTCGGTGAGGCGCTTCTCGATCACGTCCATCGCTGCAAAGTGAATGTCGATGAACTTGACGCCCGGCGCGGCAATGGCGTGCCCAGCGTCGGCCGCTTCCAAGACCACCTCATAGACCTTGCGCTGCACGGGAGTGAAGACGCCGTCGATGGGCAGGGTGCGCGTGAGGTCAGCGGTGTAGAGGCTCTCGACTTCCACGCCCGCGTCAAGCAAGAGAAGGTCGCCCCGGCGTACCTGGCCAGTATTGCGAATCCAATGGAGGGTGGTCGCGTGCTCACCTGACGCTGCGATCGTTTCGTAGCCCACCGCATTGCCTTCTTCGCGCGCATGGCCGTCAAAGGTCGCTTCGACAACACGCTCGCCGCGCTTGTGCTCAATCGCGCGAGGCAACTGCTCAACGACCCGTTCAAAGCCCGCGATCGTCGCGTTGACGGCATCGCGCAACTGCTGGACCTCGTATTCGTCCTTCACTAGGCGCATCTCGCTCAGGGCACGGCGCACCGCTTTGGTGGGATGGTTCGCGAGGCGGATCCCGCCAGGGAGGTCCTTGAGTGGTGCCGTCTGGATGCCGGTCATCACCTCAAAGTCGCGCAGGCCGGGACGGCGGCCAATCCAGAACTCGCCGGACCGCGGGTCGGAGTAGAAGCCCTCATCATCTGCTCCGGCGGGAGGGATGAGGTAGAGCGTCGCGTCATGACCGTCGCCGCCCGTGCGGGGCTCCATGACGAGCACCGCGCCCGGCTCATAGTCCGCACCAAGGCCGGTGAGGTAGGCAAAGTCGCTGTCCGGGCGAAAGCGGTAGTCGGTGTCGTTCGAACGCACCGTGAGGTCCCCGGCCGGTGCGACGATCCGCACGCCTGGAAACCTCGCGCTCAACTGGCGGCGTCGCTCGGCCGCAAAGGGCGCTGCGGCAATCGCCGTGGTGGCGACGTCAGCCTCCGCCCAGCCGCTCGCGAGGAAGCGCTTGAATTCGTCGGTGCTGGGACGCGTGGTGCGCGCCTTGTTCAGCTCTTCGGGTGCTGCGTCGGTGTTGTCCACGCGGCTATCGTGGCACGGCTGGGCCGGGACCTCCATCGAGGCAGGTGAGCGGCGCGTTGCAGCCCACGTACCCTGGGATTGTGCGCATTGACCTTCACACCCACTCGTTGGTGTCGGATGGCACGCAAAGTCCGGCCGATGTGATGCGTGCCGCAGCAGACGCCGATCTCGACGTTGTGGCGCTCACCGACCACGATTCGGTGGCGGGGCTTGAGGAAGCGGCGGAGACCGCGCAGGCGCTGGGCATCGACTTTGTGCCCGGTATTGAGGTCTCATGCCGCAGCCGCGGGGTGTCGGTTCACTTGCTTGCGTACTGGCCCGATCCGGCCGACGCGGGGGTTGCGCAGATGCTTGCCCTCACCCGGG
>Ga0206103_100602_pt1 | contig 17258 bp, 14 predicted proteins | sample 1B5Ametagenome_FD_148638 | JGI IMG/M metagenome (GOLD analysis project Ga0206103, IMG submission 148638) | Enriched microbial communities from leaf-cutter ant dump, University of Wisconsin, Madison, United States - 1B5A | ecosystem: Environmental > Terrestrial > Nest > Insects nest > Nest dump... | reverse complement strand
GAGTCACAACTACCTCACCGTTCCACGTGAAACGTCGATCCCCGCGGCGCAGCATGGCCCGATCCCACCGCACGTCGAGAGAACGGAGTTGGCAGTCCGCGCCTGCACAGGCCCTGGCTCCCAGCCTCGGCGCGGTGACGCTCACAGAAGGCTCCTGCGCATTCGCGGACGCGCCGCTCCCTCGCCTGCGACCCCCGCGACACGAAGCTCCGACGTCCGACGCTAGGGTCGGCTCCGCGCAGCCCCGCTCGAACATCCCGCCGCCTCCCTCGCAACGGTGATGCCTCCCCATCGTGGTCAAGCGCTCAGAGGCTACTCGCACCGGAGCGGAGCGTCCCCGTGCGTGCACCCCCGTCCACACCATCCCGCGCCCCGCCCCCTACACGACGCCATCGAAAGCCGGGGAGCGAGGCAGTGCCGCTTCGTCCATGTCGGAGCCATGCCTCATGAAAGCCCACCTCCCGGTCCACCCTTCACGCGGTGGTGGGTGCGCGAGATCCGCCGAGCGGCCACCGTCCGTCGCAGCCACGGTCACAGAATCCCCAGCGAGCTCGGGAGGCCACACCACCCGGGCCCGGTGCACCAGCACTACGTGCGTCGCGCACGCATCAGCGCGGCCCCGTCCGCGAGGTCTCGGCGTGTCACCGTGTCCCGACGACGGGCACGCCGCCGGTCAGGCACCGCTCGTCACCTCGCGCCCCGACCTCGGGCACAACTCGGCACCTGACCTCGGGCACCGCCACGCCTCTCCACTCCTCGGTGCGCGCGACGCGCGCACCGAGCCACGACCAACAAGCTCGGACCTCGGGCGCACGTCGGGCACGTGACCGCGGGCACCCCCATGCCTCTCCCTGCTCGGTGCGCGCGACGCGCGCCCCGAGCCACGACAACAAGCTCGGCGGCACGACTCATGCGCACCCGCATCGACGCTCTACCGGGCTCGTCGACTCTGGCAACAGAGCACCGTCGGTCCGCGTCCACCGTGCGCGGGGATACCGCCCCTCTCCGGGGGCAGCTCCATGTAGCCCTGAATGAGACACAGGGGCTTGTCGCTGTCGGGGTCGCGTCCGCGAAGCAGCTGGCTCACCCTTAGGAGGCACGCACCTGGGGGTCATACTCGGCCCGCACCCGACCCACCCCGGGTGCGACCTCTGTCCGCACCGAGGGCACGTACATTCGCGACATACCGTCCGGCCGAACACCGACTCTCGTGATGCTGGGGACCGCCATTCAGCGCGCTCCCCCGACGCGATACAAGCCTTCAACCTGGTGGGCGGGACGGGCGTTCGTGCGAACACCCGTTCGGCCGCGAGCTCGAGGTGGGGCCGCCCGCGGTGCCGTGCCTCGCTCGTGATACCGATCGATTCCGCTCGACGCGTGCGCCTCGGCGCGCGGAGTGCCGTCACCGATCCACCCTCGCCGCCAACAGTCCGACCCGAGCGCCGTGTTCGCCTCAGGCCCGGAGTCCGGCAGTAGACGGCACCACCACCTCATCGAGTTGGCATGCTCGTGGGACCAGCGTCGCCGTTGCGGATGGCATCGGGCGTGCGTGCTCGCCGCAGATCGATGGCCTTGGTCCCCGACCGGCCCTGTCGAGTCGCTGGACCTTGTAGCCGGCACGAGCGCACGCGCGGCAAGGCCGAGCCAGCGCGGGCAGTTCCACGTGAAACATCGCGCACCAGCCACCGACCCCGGATGCAGAGAAGGGGCCGAGCGACGAGCTCGACCCCTTCTCTGGACGATCCGGCTCAGGCTGGCCGAACCACCACGTAGCGCTGCGGCTCGACACCCTCGGAGTCGCTGTGCAGGCCGGCGGCCGCCACCGCGTCGTGGACGACCTTCCGCTCGAAGGGGTTCATGGGCTCGAGAGCGACCGTCGAACCGCTGGCCTTCACTCGGGCCACCGCCTCCTGCGCGACCTCGGTGAGCGCGGTCCGGCGCGCCGCGCGGTAGCCGGCGACATCGAGCATGAGCCGACTCCGCTCCCCCGTCTTGGCCTGCACCGCCAGGCGCGTCAGCTCCTGGAGTGCGTCGAGGACCTCGCCGTCGCGACCGGCGAGACGCTTGAGCGACCGGTCCGACGGGTCCTCGGACACGATCTCGACAGCGGCACGTCCGTGGTCGACGTCGATGTCGATGTCGCCATCGAGGTCAGCGATGTCCAGAAGCTCCTCGAGGTAGTCCGCTGCGATCTCACCCTCCTCCTCGAGTCGGGTGGTCGAGCTGGGGACGTCAGCGTCAGGCTGTGTGGTCATGGGATCTCCGTTCGACAAGGGATGGCGCGCGCGAGGCGGTCAGTTCTTGGGCTTCGGCTTCTTGCCGGGCTGCCCGGACTTCTTCGGTGCGGGTGCTCCGCTGGTCGGTCCCTTCGGCGCCTGTCCCGTGCTCGCATCCTGAGGGCCGCCAGAGTCCGGCGTCGCGGTCGACGACGGCGCAGCGGATGCCCGCGGCGCGCTACCCGGAGCCGCGGGACGCTGCGCTCCCGGCTTCTGCCGGTTCTTGCGCTTCGGCTGCTCACGCTGACCGCCGCGGGGCTTCTCCTCGATGACGGTCGCGGGGACCTCGACGACCGGGCCCTTGCCCCGGCGCGCGCGGCGCTCGAGCATGAGCCGCTCGGCCTCCGAGCCGGGCGCGGGCATGCGCCGGATCGTGTAGAACTGCTGGCCCATGGACCACAGGTTCGTCGTGGTCCAGTAGACCAGCACACCGATCGGGAAGTTGACGCCCGAGAACGCGAAGATCAGGGGCAGGACGTACAGGAGCACCTTCTGCTGCTGTGCCATCGGGCCCGACAGGGCGGCCGGCGGCATGTTCTTGCGCGTCAGCTGGCGCTGCGTCGTGAACGTCGTGAGCGACATGAGCACGATGAGCAGGACCGTGACGACCTGGATGTGGATGTCACCGCCCGCCTGCATGAACGTGCCCGACAGCGGTGCGCCGAAGATCGTCGCGCCCTCGGCGGACTTGGCCAGCTCCTGCGTCATCGCGCCGATGTGGTCACCGCGCGGGTAGCTGCCCTCCGAGAGCGGCTTGAGCGAGTTCAGCACCCGGAAGAGCGCGAAGAAGATGGGCGACTGCAGCAGGATCGGCATGCACGACGCGAACGGGTTGGTCCCGTGCTTGCGGTAGAGCTCCATCGTCTCGCGGCTCATGGCCTCACGGGACGCGGGGTCCGTCTTGCCCTTGTACTTCTTCTGGATCGCCTGCATCTCGGGCGCGAGCAGCTGCATGCCGCGCGACGCCTTGATCTGCTTGACGAACAGCGGGATCAGCAGGACGCGGATGACGATCACCAGACCGACGATCGACAGCGACCACGCGAGGCCGCCGTCCTCGTCCATGCCGAGCGCCGTGAAGAGCGTGTGGAACTGGACCATGATCCAGGCCACCGCGATCATGATCGGCTGCAGCAGGCCGTCGAACCAACCCATGGGGGCAGAGCTCCTGTCGGGGTGTCAGTGGGCGCTGTGCGCCAGGTCGAGTCGGCGCGACGCGCGTGCCGGGGGCACGTCGTCGACACCTCCAGGGGTCCAGGGGTGGCAGCGCAGCAGGCGACGGGCGGCGAGCCAGCCACCGCGCACCGCGCCGTGGCGGCGGATCGCCACGACCGCGTACTGCGAGCACGACGGGTAGTACCGGCAGGTCGGGGGCGTCATCGGCGACACCAGGTGCTGGTACAACCAGAGAAGAGCGAGAAGTACACGTCCGGGCAGGCACACGACGAACCGCACCAGCGTGGACAGCACGTGCCTCGTCATCGCGAGCCCTCGAAGCGCCGGACCGCCGTCCGCAGCGCACCGTCCAGGTCCGCACCGAGAGCGGCGAACGACGCGCCGGCCGCGGCCGGCTGAGCCCGGACGACGATCGAGGCGGCCGCTGGCAGCGCCCCGAGGCGCGGGGCCATGAGGGCGCGGAGCCGACGCTTCACGCGGTTCCGGGTGACCGCGACGCCGACGGCCTTGGACACGACGAAACCGACCACCGGGCCAGGCCCGGGGTCGGTTCGCGTGGTCACATGCACCACCAACGTCTCCCGTCCGCTGCGCGCACCGCGCCGCACCGCCGTCTGGAACTCGGCAGGACGGCGCATCCGGTGCGCGGCGGGCAGCACCGACGCTGGGGTCAGGCCGAGAGCTCGGCGCGACCCTTGCGCCGACGAGCGGCGAGGATCGCGCGGCCCGCGCGGGTCCGCATGCGCAGACGGAAGCCGTGCGTCTTGGCGCGGCGCCGGTTGTTCGGCTGGAACGTGCGCTTGCTCACGTGAGTTCTCCTGGTCCATCGAGAGGGCGCGCGCGACGCACGACCTGGTCTGTCTGCCGAGCTCGACTGCTCCGTGCGGACACGCACCGCGAGGTGCGCGTGGCGTCTAGGCGCGCCAGCAGGAGCCTTCAAAAGGGCTGCACAACGGTACGCCGCGGGGATCGACGCGGTCAAATACGCACGCGTCGACGTCCGGGCGGACGGCGGACGAGGCCCGAGACCGCGCGTCTGCACGCACCGGGCTCCCGGGGCCGATCACCCGGAAGGACACTCCCGGCGAGGCGACGGTGACACTAGCATCGACGATCGTCGTGTCCTGTGGACGACACGCTGCACACCGGCTCGCGCGACGAGGCTCGACGGGTGCGGGCGTCCCGCGTGATGACGCGGCGTCGCGGTGATCCGGGTACGCGGACCGGGCGGCGCACAGGTGTGGACAACTATGTGGACGAACAGGCGCCGTGCGAGACTCGCACCTCGACCGGACGAGAGACGACCCGAGGGTAGGACGTGGCAGACGACGAAGAGCTCTCCCGGGTCTGGGGTCACGTGGTCGCCACCCTCGAGGCGAGCCCGGACATCACACAGCGTCAGCTCGCGTTCGTGCGTCTCGCCCAGCCGCTCGGCCTCCTCGACGGCACGCTGATCCTCGCGGTCGCGAACGAGTACACGAAGGACTACCTCGAGACCAAGGTCCGCAGCGAGGTCACCGACGCGCTGTCCGTCGCGCTCGGCCGCGACGGTCGCTTCGCGATCACGGTCGACCCGCAGATCGTCGACGACGCCTCCCCCGCGGTGCGCGCGATGACGACGCCCGTCTCGTCGGTCGACGGCGCCGCCTCCGCACCGACGACGTCCGACGAGCACGACGACCGTCCGGCGCCGTTCGGTGCCGATGCGGGCGCGCGCGACCACGACGAGCCGCCCGCCCGGTCGTCCGACACGCCGACCCGCACGTCGGACACCTCGAACCGCAAGCAGGCCACCGAGCCCGCGCGGCTCAACCCGCACTACCTGTTCGAGACGTTCGTCATCGGGTCGTCCAACCGCTTCGCGCACGCGGCCGCCGTCGCCGTCGCCGAGGCGCCCGCCAAGGCCTACAACCCGCTGTTCATCTACGGCGACTCGGGACTCGGCAAGACGCACCTGCTGCACGCGATCGGGCACTACGCGCAGAACCTCTACCCGAGCGTGCGCGTGCGCTACGTGAACTCCGAGGAGTTCACGAACGACTTCATCAACTCGATCTCCGAGGGCAAGGCGGGTGCGTTCCAGCGCCGCTACCGCGAGGTCGACGTCCTCCTCATCGACGACATCCAGTTCCTGCAGGGCAAGGAACAGACGATGGAGGAGTTCTTCCACACGTTCAACACGCTGCACAACGCGAACAAGCAGGTCGTGATCACGTCGGACCTGCCGCCCAAGCAGCTCAACGGCTTCGAGGACCGCATGCGGTCGCGCTTCGAGTGGGGGCTCATCACCGACGTCCAGCCGCCGGACCTCGAGACCCGCATCGCGATCCTGCGCAAGAAGGCCGGCGGCGACAACATGCAGGCGCCGCCCGACGTGCTCGAGTACATCGCGTCGAAGATCTCGACGAACATCCGTGAGCTCGAGGGCGCGCTCATCCGGGTCACCGCGTTCGCGAGCCTCAACCGCCAGCAGGTCGACCTGTCGCTCGCCGAGATCGTCCTCAAGGACCTCATCACGGACGACCAGACGACGGAGATCACGTCGACCCAGGTCATCGGCCAGACCGCCGCGTACTTCGGCCTCACGATCGACGACCTGTGCGGCTCGTCGCGCTCGCGCGTCCTCGTCACCGCCCGCCAGATCGCCATGTACCTGTGCCGCGAGCTCACCGACCTCTCCCTGCCGAAGATCGGTCAGGCCTTCGGGGGCCGCGACCACACGACGGTCATGCACGCGAACCGCAAGATCCGCGAGCTGATGGCCGAGCGGCGCTCGATCTACAACCAGGTGACCGAGCTGACGAACCGCATCAAGCAGCAGAGCCGCGGCTGACCCGCGGCCGCACCCTCGCGACGCGGTGGCTCGCCCACGGTCGTCGGTAGCTCGGTGGGAGTTCCCACGCGCGTCCACACCCGTCCCACGAGCATCCGAGGCAGGCCGTCCGCGCTGATGGGCAGCGCCGTTTCACCCCTCCACGGACGGGTCGCTCCCCAGGTTTATCCACAGGCTCGGATCCACGCCTGTGGACACTGTGAACAGCATCACCCGGGCGGTGCACACCGACGCCACGCGGCATCCCACCCGGCCCGGACACCTCGCTGACCTGCGGGGACGCCGAATCGGGCGCCTCGCCGCATCGTGGACACGAGCGCACCGGAGCAGAACGGGACAGAACGGGACACGCTGCTCGACACCTTCATCCCCAGGTGGAGACATGCATGGGACGAATACGCACACCTGTGAACAGACCTGTGGACAGCGGTGGACGACGAGGCGTGTCGTGTGGACGGCGGACGTCGAACCGGTGGACGGCGAACGACAAGAAATCGGGCGTCCACCGTCGTCCACCGACGGGGCACGGTCGTCCACATCCGCGACGCACACCCCGAACAGCACTCCCACCTGCGGCGACACCATGTCGTCCACAGCTTCCACAACAGCGATGACGACGACGACAGATTCTCTAGGGGAGATCCACACACCTTCGCTGCCCGACCGGACGACGAACGACACGGCCCGTGACCGCGACGCGTCCGGACGTGCCGCCCGACGCCCCACGTGTCGGAGCACTCGCGTAGTGTTCGCGTGACGACGCGTCTGCCGCGCCGGCAGTGCGCCGCGGGCAGGTTCGTGTGCCAGACGACGAGAGGTAGGGTCCATGAGGTTCCGGGTCGAGCGCGACGTTCTCGCCGAGGCCGTCACCTGGACGGCCCGCAGCCTGCCGACCCGGCCGCCGGTCCCCGTGCTGGCCGGCGTGCGCATCGAGGCGGACGCCGGCGGCGTGATCCAGCTCTCGAGCTTCGACTACGAGGTCTCGGCCCGTGCGCAGATCCCCGCCGACGTCACGGAGCCGGGCACGGTCCTCGTGTCGGGCCGGCTGCTCGCCGAGATCTCGCGCGCTCTGCCCGACAAGCCGGTCGACGTCACGCTCGACGGCACCAAGGTCGTCGTCACGTGCGGAGCGAGCCGCTTCACGCTGCTCACGATGCCGGTCGAGGACTACCCGAACCTGCCGGTCATGCCCCCCGTCTCCGGGACCGTGCACGGCGACGAGCTCACGCACGCCGTCGCGCAGGTCTCCGTCGCGGCGAGCCGCGACGACACGCTGCCGCTGCTCACGGGTGTCCGGGTCGAGATCGAGGGCGAGAAGGTCACGCTGCTCGCGACCGACCGCTACCGCCTCGCGCTGCGCGAGCTCACGTGGACGCCCGCGAGCCCCGACATCTCGACGGTCGCGCTCGTGCGCGCACGCACGCTCTCGGACGCGGCGAAGTCGCTCGGCAGCTCGGGCGAGGTCACCGTGAGCCTCTCGACGGGTGCAGGCGTGGACCTCATCGGCTTCGAGGCGGGCGGACGGCAGTCGACGAGCCTGCTCGTCGACGGCGACTACCCGGCCGTGCGCCGGCTGTTCCCCGACGAGAGCCCCATCCACGCGATCGTCGGGACGACCCAGCTCGCCGACGCCGCCAAGCGTGTGGCGCTCGTCGCGGAGCGCAACACACCGATCCGGCTCAGCTTCTCGGACGGACAGGTCGTGCTCGACGCAGGCCAGGGTGACGACGCCCAGGCGTCGGAGGCGCTCGAGGCCACGCTCGTCGGGGAGGACATCTCGGTCGCCTTCAACCCGCAGTTCCTGCTCGACGGGCTCGGCGCGCTGGACACGCCGTTCGTCCGGCTGTCGTTCACGCACCCGAACAAGCCGGTCGAGTTCACCGGTCAGGGTTCGGTCGAGAGCGACGACGACAAGGCGTACCGCTACCTGCTCGTCCCGATCCGCTTCGCGAGCTGACGGCGGGCTCGACGACCTGGCGCGCGCGTCCCGGGCCTGGCGGGCACAGTGAGCACCGACGGCGCGTGACGGTGAGGGAAGGACGCAGGTCATGAAGATCGGTCTTGTCGGTCTGGGCAAGATGGGCGCCAACATGCGCGAGCGGATCCGGCGCGCGGGCATCGAGGTCGTCGGGTACGACCGCAACCCGGAGGTCTCCGACGTCGCGTCGATCGAGGCGCTCGTCGACGCGCTCCCCGCGGGCGAGCGGGTCGTGTGGGTCATGGTGCCGTCGGGTGAGATCACGGACGGCGTGATCTCGCAGCTCGCCGGTCTGCTCAGCGCCGGGGACCTGGTCATCGACGGAGGCAACTCGTACTACCAGGACGACGAGCCGCACGCCCAGCTCCTGGCCGAGCGCGGGGTCGGCTTCCTCGACGCCGGAGTGTCCGGCGGCGTGTGGGGACTCGAGAACGGGTACGGCCTCATGGTCGGCGGCTCCGAGCAGGACGTCGCGCGCGCGATGCCCGTGCTCGACGCGCTCCGTCCCGACGGCGAGCGGGCGGACGGCTTCGTGCACGCCGGCAAGGTCGGTGCGGGCCACTTCGCGAAGATGGTGCACAACGGGATCGAGTACGGCCTCATGCAGGCGTACGCGGAGGGCTACGAGCTCCTGGCCGCGAAGGACCTGGTCACGGACGTGCACGGGACGATGCGCGCCTGGACCAAGGGCACCGTCGTGCGCTCGTGGCTGCTCGAGCTGCTCGTGCGGGCGCTCCAGGAGGACCCGGGCCTCGGCGCGATCGACGACTGGGTCGAGGACTCGGGCGAGGGCCGGTGGACGGTCGACGAGGCGATCGACCTCGCCGTGCCGGCACCGGTCATCTCGGCCGCGCTGTTCGCCCGGTTCGCCTCCCGCCAGGGCGAGTCGCCCGCGATGAAGGCCGTCGCGGCGCTGCGTCAGCAGTTCGGCGGCCACGCGGTCAAGCCCGCCGGATCGTCGGACTGACGCCCGGCCCCGCCGGGCGCCCTCCCGCGGACCGACGCCGGACCCTCGTCACGGAACCCCCGAGATGCACGTCGCACACCTGCACCTGACCGACTTCCGCTCGTACCCGCACGTCGAGCTCGAGCTCGACCCGGGCATCACCGCGCTCGTGGGGCCGAACGGGCAGGGCAAGACGAACCTCGTCGAGGCGATCGGCTACGTCGCGACGCTCGGCAGCCACCGGGTGCCCACCGACGCGGCGCTCATCCGCGCGGGGTGCAGCCGTGCGGTCGTCGGGACGAAGGTCGTGCGCGAGCCCGAGCCCGGGCGGCCCCGCGCGACCGTGGTCGAGGTCGAGATCACGCCGGGCAAGGCGAACCGTGGCCGGATCAACGGCGGCAGCCCGGTGCGCGCGCGCGACGTGCTCGGGATCCTGCACACGGTGCTGTTCGCGCCCGAGGACCTCGCGCTCGTCAAGGGCGACCCGGACGGGCGGCGGCGGTTCCTCGACGCCCTGCTCGTGCAGCGCGCGCCTCGGCTCGCTGCGGTCGTCGCCGACTACGAGCGCGTGCTCCGGCAGCGTTCGGCGCTCCTGAAGTCCGCGGGCGCCGCGGCACGGGCCCGGCAGGGCGCCGACCTGCGCACGCTCGACGTGTGGGACGGCAAGCTCGCGCAGCTCGGCGCGCGCCTCGTGGTCGAGCGTCGGGCCCTCGTCCGTGAGCTCGCCCCGCTCGTCGCGACCGCGTACGAGCAGGTCAGCGCGGGTCAGGGGGTGGCACGCACCACCTACCGGGCGTCCCTCGAGGACACGGTCGCGGAGGCCGGTCACGACGACACGGCGTCGCCCGAGCTCGTCGAGGCGCAGCTCCTCGACGCGATGGGTCGGCTGCGGCCCAAGGAGATCGAGCGCGGCGTGTGCCTCGTCGGACCGCACCGCGACGACCTCGTCCTGACGCTCGCGGACCTCCCCGCCAAGGGGTACGCGAGCCACGGCGAGTCGTGGTCGTTCGCGCTCGCGCTGCGGCTCGCGTCGTGGCACGTGCTCACGGCGAGCGGGCCGCAGGGCGGTCCGGACGACGAGCCGGTGCTCATCCTCGACGACGTGTTCGCCGAGCTCGACGCCCGCCGTCGCGAGCGCCTCGCCGAGCTCGTCGCGCCCGCGCGCCAGGTGCTCATCACGGCGGCGGTCGCGCAGGACGTGCCGGAGCCCCTCGCGGGCGGCCGCGTCGACGTCATGGGGGGCGAGGTCGCTCGTGTCCTCTAGCCGTTCCGCCCGCGGGTCCGACGACCGTGGCTCCCGCGACCGTGGCTCCGACGACCGCGGCGGCACGACGGGCACACGCGCGCTGCGCGACCTGGTCGAGCTGCTGCCGGAACGTCAGGTCGCGGCGGCCGCGCTCGGCCGCGCGAAGGAGAGCGCGCGGCGGCGTGGCCTGCGTCCGGGCGACGCCCCGCGCGGGCGCCAGCAGGTGCAGCTCGGCGGTGCCCGGTCCGGGGGCCGCGACCCGCGCACGGTCGCGGAGGCGCTCGACTCGCTCGTCGGACAGCTCGCGTGGGCGCCGGGCGTCACGGCGGGCACGATCCAGGCCCGGTGGGGCGAGCTGTTCGGTGACGAGGTCGCGTCGCACACGCAGTACGTCTCGTTCGACGCCGGCGTGCTGACGATGCGCGCGGACTCGACGGCCTGGGCGACGAACCTGCGCTGGGCGGTCCCGACGATGCTCCGCACGCTGGGCGAGGCGCTCGGCGACGGGGTCGTCGTGCAGATCGAGGTCCAGGGTCCGGGCGGTCCGGGGTTCGGCCGCGGTCCGCGCAGCGTCAAGGGTCGCGGGGCGCGGGACACGTACGGCTGACGCTCCGACGAGCGCGCGGTCGGGTGACCTTCACGGAACCCGTCGCCCACAGACCCGTGTTCCCAGGGGTCTGAGCGGCCCGGGAAGGTAGACTTCTCAGGTCATTCCTGGTGCCTTGGTGCCCGGAACTCCGGTGTGACGGAGTGATCTGCCCTCCCAGCGGACGGGCGGCCCGCTCCGGCGCGTCTCGCAGATCTCGAGGAGCACCCCCGCCCGTGGCCGAGCAGCCCAGCAACCAGCCCGAGTCCGGCGGTTCCTACGACGCCGACGCGATCACCGTCCTCGAAGGTCTCGAAGCAGTCCGCAAGCGCCCCGGCATGTACATCGGCTCGACCGGTGAGCGCGGCCTGCACCACCTGGTGTACGAGGTCGTCGACAACTCGGTCGACGAGGCCCTCGCCGGCTACTGCGACCACATCGAGGTGACGCTGCTGGCCGACGGCGGCGTGCGCGTCGTCGACAACGGCCGTGGCATCCCCGTGGCGATCCACCCGACCGAGGGGAAGCCCACGGTCGAGGTCGTCATGACGATCCTGCACGCGGGCGGCAAGTTCGGCGGTGGCGGGTACGCCGTCTCGGGCGGTCTGCACGGCGTCGGCATCTCGGTCGTCAACGCGCTCTCGACGCGCGTGCAGACCGTGGTCAAGCGCGACGGCTTCGCGTGGGAGATGGACTTCGCGGACGGCGGGCACCCTGTGGGCGGCATCCGCAAGGGCGAGCCGACGACGGAGACGGGGACCTCGCAGACGTTCTGGCCGGACCCGGAGATCTTCGAGACGGTCGACTTCGACTTCGAGACGCTGCGGGCGAGGTTCCAGCAGTACGCGTTCCTCAACAAGGGTCTGCAGCTCACGCTGACCGACGAGCGTCCGCAGCACCTCGGGACGGAGGACGAGGTCGTCGGCGAGGAGGGCGACGCGTCGCCGGAGGTCGCCCCGGCGCGGGTCGTGACGTACAGGTACGACGACGGGCTGCTCGACTACGTCAAGCACCTGAACAGCACCAAGAAGGTCGAGCTCGTCCACCCCGAGGTCATCGCGTTCGAGTCCGAGGACCCCGAGCGGCGCATCTCGGTCGAGATCGCGCTGCAGTGGACGACCGCGTACTCGGAGTCGGTGCACGCGTACGCGAACACCATCGCGACGACCGAGGGCGGCACGCACGAGGAGGGCTTCCGAGCGGCGATGACCGGTCTCATGAACCGGTACGCGCGCGACAAGGGCATCCTCAAGGAGAAGGACGACAACCTCACGGGCGACGACATCCGTGAGGGGCTGACGGCGGTCATCTCGATCAAGCTCGGGGAGCCGCAGTTCGAGGGTCAGACGAAGACGAAGCTCGGCAACACCGAGGCGAAGACCTTCGTCCAGCGCGTCGTGAACGACCAGCTCGGCGACTGGCTCGACTCGCACCCGAACGAGGCGCGCGACGTCATCCGCAAGTCGATCCAGGCCGCGGCCGCGCGCATGGCGGCCCGCAAGGCGCGCGAGGCGACGCGGCGCAAGGGTCTGCTCGAGTCGGGCGGCATGCCGGGCAAGCTCAAGGACTGCCAGTCCAACCGCCCGGAGGAGTGCGAGGTCTTCATCGTCGAGGGCGACTCGGCCGGCGGTTCCGCGGTCCGCGGTCGCAACCCGCGCACGCAGGCGATCCTCCCGATCCGCGGCAAGATCCTCAACGTCGAGCGCGCGCGGCTCGACCGTGCCCTGTCGAACCAGGAGGTCCAGGCGCTCATCACGGCGTTCGGCACCGGGATCGGCGAGGACTTCGACCTGGCCAAGCTGCGGTACCACAAGATCGTGCTCATGGCGGACGCGGACGTCGACGGGCAGCACATCCGCACGCTGCTGCTGACGCTGCTGTTCCGGTACATGCCCGAGCTCATCAAGCACGGGCACGTGTACATGGCGCAGCCGCCGCTGTACCGGATCAAGTGGTCGAACGCCGAGCACGACTACGTGTACTCGGACCGCGAGCGGGACGTCTACCTCGCCGAGGGGCAGGCGGCCGGCAAGCGGATCCCCAAGGAGAACGCGATCCAGCGGTACAAGGGTCTGGGCGAGATGGACTACTCGGAGCTCTGGGAGACGACCATGTCGCCCGAGCACCGCACGCTCCTGCAGGTCACGCTCGACGAGGCGGCGGCCGCCGACGAGATCTTCTCGGTGCTCATGGGCGAGGACGTCGAGGCTCGTCGTTCCTTCATCCAGCGCAACGCCAAGGACGTCCGCTTCCTCGATATCTAGTCGATATGGCGTAGCCCGCGAGCACTTCCGAACTGACGAAGGACTGACGTGACGGACACCCCCACCGACGACGGCATCGAGCACGGCCGGATCGACCAGGTCGACCTGCAGCTCGAGATGCAGCGGTCGTACCTCGACTACGCCATGGCGGTCATCGTCGGGCGCGCGCTGCCGGACGTCCGCGACGGTCTCAAGCCGGTGCACCGCCGCGTCCTGTACGCGATGTACGACGGCGGCTACCGCCCGGACCGGCAGTTCTCGAAGTGCAGCCGCGTCGTCGGCGACGTCATGGGCAAGTACCACCCGCACGGTGACAGCGCGATCTACGACGCGCTCGTCCGCCTCGTGCAGGACTGGTCGATGCGCTACCCGCTGGTCGCGGGCCAGGGGAACTTCGGCTCCCCCGGTGACGACCCGGCAGCCGCGCCGCGGTACACCGAGTGCAAGATGGCTCCGCTCGCCATGGAGATGGTGCGGGACATCGACGAGGACACCGTCGAGTTCGGCGACAACTACGACGGTCGCACGCAGGAGCCCCAGGTCCTGCCCTCGCGGTTCCCGAACCTGCTGGTCAACGGCTCGGCGGGCATCGCGGTCGGCATGGCGACGAACATCCCGCCGCACAACCTGCGCGAGGTCGCCGAGGGCGTGCAGTGGCACCTCGACCACCCGGACGCGAGCCGCGAGGAGCTGCTCGAGGCGCTCATGGCGCGCATCAAGGGCCCGGACTTCCCGACGTCGGCGACGATCCTGGGTCGGCGCGGCATCGAGGACGCGTACCGCACCGGCCGCGGCTCGATCACGATGCGCGCGGTCGTCGAGGTCGAGGAGATCCAGGGGCGCATCTGCCTCGTCGTGACCGAGCTCCCCTACCAGGTCAACCCGGACGCGCTCGCGAAGAAGATCGCGGACCTGGTCCGCGAGAACAAGGTCGGCGGGATCGCGGACATCCGCGACGAGACGTCGGGGCGCACGGGTCAGCGCCTGGTCATCGTGCTCAAGCGCGACGCGGTCGCGAAGGTCGTGCTCAACAACCTGTACAAGCACACGCAGCTGCAGGACACGTTCGGCGCGAACATGCTCGCGCTCGTCGACGGTGTGCCGCGCACGCTCAGCATCGACGCGTTCGTGCGGCACTGGACCGCGCACCAGCTCGACGTCATCCGCCGGCGCACGGCGTTCCGCCTGCGCAAGGCGGAGGAGCAGATCCACATCTACCGCGGGTACCTCAAGGCGCTGGACGCGCTCGACGAGGTCATCGCGCTCATCCGCCGCTCCCCCGACGCCGAGGAGGCCCGCACGGGCCTCATGGCGCTGCTCGAGGTCGACGAGGTCCAGGCCAACGCGATCCTCAACCTGCAGCTGCGTCGCCTGGCGGCCCTGCAGCGCCAGGAGATCCTCGACCGCTACGCGGAGCTCGAGGCGCAGATCACGGAGTACAACGCGATCCTCGCGTCGGAGGCCCGGCAGCGCACGATCGTCTCCGAGGAGCTCGCCGAGATCGTCGACAAGTACGGCGACGAGCGCCGCACGCAGATCCTGCCGTTCGACGGCGAGGTGAGCGTCGAGGACCTCATCGCCGAGGAGGAGATGGTCGTCACCATCACGCGTGGCGGATACGCGAAGCGCACGCGCAGCGACAGCTACCGCGCGCAGCGCCGCGGCGGCAAGGGGGTGCGCGGCGCGCAGCTGCGCGAGGACGACATCGTCGACCACTTCTTCGTCACGACGACGCACCACTGGCTGCTGTTCTTCACGAACCTCGGCCGCGTGTACCGCGCGAAGGCGTACGAGCTGCCGGAGGGCGGTCGCGACGCGAAGGGTCAGCACGTCGCCAACCTGCTCGCGTTCCAGCCGGACGAGAAGATCGCCCAGGTGCTCGCGCTGCGCGACTACGAGCAGGCCGAGTACCTGGTCCTCGCGACGCAGCGCGGCCTGGTGAAGAAGACCCGGCTGGCCGACTACGACTCCAACCGCTCGGGCGGCGTCATCGCGATCAACCTGCGCGAGGACGAGGAGGGGCGGCCCGACGAGCTCGTCTCGGCCCGGCTCGTCGACGCGGACCAGGACATGATCCTGGTCTCGCGCCAGGGCCAGTCGATCCGGTTCACGGCCGACGACGAGCAGCTGCGTCCCATGGGCCGCGCGACGAGCGGCGTCACCGGCATGAAGTTCCGCGGGGACGACGAGCTGCTCGCGGCGGACGTCGTGCGCGAGGACGCGTTCTTGTTCACGGTGACGGAGGGCGGCATCGCGAAGCGCACCGCGCTCACGGTCGAGAACTACCGGCAGCAGGGCCGCAACGGCTTCGGCATCCGCGTCGCGAACCTGCCGGAGCAGAACGGTGACCTGGTGGGCGCGCTCGTCGTCGACGAGTCCGACGAGGTGCTCGTCATCATGGAGCGCGGCAAGGTGGTGCGCTCCGCGGTCGCGGAGGTGCACGTCACGGGCCGTACGACGCAGGGTGTGATCTTCGCGAAGCCCGACTCGGGCGACCGGATCATCGCGGTGGCCCGGAACACCGAACGGCAGGAAACGGACGACGCAGGCACGGATGCCGGTACCGTGGTCGACGAGAGCGCGGCGCCGACCGCCGCGGCCGACGCTGCCGAGAACCCCGACCAGACCGCGGGTTCGAGCGCTGACAGCGCGCCCGAGACTCCCACGGAGGACGCATGACCGACCCGGCTCCCCCCTCGATCCCGCCCCGCAACCGACCCACCGCGCCGAGCTCGTCGTCGGCGCACGTGGTCTCGGCACCGGACCCACGGGACGCGAGCGGGGCCGGGACGGCGGGACCCGACGAGGCCTCGTCGGCACGTGCGGCCGCATCGGGGTCGGCCACCACCTCCACCCAGACGTCGGCACAGCACGACCCGCCGACGCCTCTCATGGTGGCCGTCGACAAGACGACCGCCTGGCTCAAGAAGGCAGCCGGAGCGACCACCTCCGCCCTCTCCCCGGCCCACAGGCCACAGAACGAGGACCCGATGACCAGCACCCCGACGGCCCGCACGAGCCAGGCCGGCGCCTCGGGCGCCACTCCCCCGTCGGTGCCTCCCCGGACCTCGAGCGTGGGCGCGCAGGGTGCGCCGACGAGCGCGCGCCCCGCGACCGGACGCATCCCGACCGTGTCCGCAGGTGGCGGTCCGCGCCGTGTGCGGCTCGCGATCTCGCGCGTCGACCCGTGGTCGGTGATGAAGTTGTCGTTCCTGCTGTCGGTCGCGTTCGGCATCCTGCTCGTCGTCGCGATCGCCGTCGTCTGGTACACCCTGAACCGGCTGCACGTGTTCACGAGCATCGACGACCTGGTCAAGCAGATCACCGGGACCGAGAACTCGATCGACATCCTGCAGTACGTCGAGTTCAAGCGCGTGATCTCGGGCGGCACGCTCATCGCCGTCATCGACGTCTTCCTGCTGACCGCACTCGCAACGATCGGTGCGTTCCTCTACAACATCGTCGCGGCGCTCGTCGGCGGCCTGCACGTGACGATGACCGACGAGTGACGGACCGTCGCTGACCTGCCGCCCCGGCGGCCGCCGTCCCGGTTTGGGCGGCGGGCTCACGCTGGGGTAGTCTCGTCCGGCGCGCTGCACCGTCGGCGCGCGACGGGCCTATAGCTCAGACGGTTAGAGCGCTTCCCTGATAAGGAAGAGGTCACAGGTTCAAGTCCTGTTAGGCCCACTCCCGACCCACCACGGCGACCTGCTGGGGGACCGATGAAGAAGCTCCTGCTCCTGGCGGCTGTGGCCGCCGTCGGCTACGTCGTGTACCAGAAGGTGCTGCAGGACCGCGACGAGCGGGACCTGTGGTCGGAGGTCACCGACACCTTCGAGTGAGCCTCCGGCGAGGGAGGACCGGCGCACCCGGCGCCGCTCGGGGCCATGGCGCAATTGGTAGCGCACCTGCTTTGCAAGCAGGGGGTTACGGGTTCGAGTCCCGTTGGCTCC
>Ga0206103_100601_pt1 | contig 17288 bp, 14 predicted proteins | sample 1B5Ametagenome_FD_148638 | JGI IMG/M metagenome (GOLD analysis project Ga0206103, IMG submission 148638) | Enriched microbial communities from leaf-cutter ant dump, University of Wisconsin, Madison, United States - 1B5A | ecosystem: Environmental > Terrestrial > Nest > Insects nest > Nest dump... | reverse complement strand
GAAGGGCAAGCTCTTCGGTCTCTTGATAGAGCACGAAGTGCTTGATGACGATGTCGACACCTTCGGTCTGGCCCTGGCTCAGGATTGGGCGACACGAGAGTTTGCGATCAGCAAATCCACGAACTTCCCCGCCTACGTGACTGCGAGCGAACTTCCGATCTCTGAGGTGGCGCCTCTCATGCGGAGCGCGCTCGTCTCGGACGTAGTCAAAGATCTAGTCCTCGATCGAGCCGACGAGTTCGTAGCAATCGACGACCGAACAGCTCTGACCGCACTTGCCGAGTACGCGACTATGAAGGGAACCAAGCTCCCCGCCCCTCTGGTGACAAGGATGGCATCCGCAGGCGTAGTAGACACGCTGGTGGTCCGGTTGCTCACGCCGATCCTGTCGCAACTTGATGCGTCTCAACTTTCCAGGATTCTCACTTCGCTCGGAGGCGAGTACGCGACCGCTAGCGCTCGCAACGGAAAGCACCCGAAGCTCCCGAATACTCCGGCTGATCTGGCAATCGCACAACGACTTGTAGCGGTCGAAATCGCTAAGTCGCACTCAGTGACTGGGCGCAAGATAAAGGTCAACATGAAACAGGGATAGGAGTAGCCGATCGGCCAGAGCGCCGGCAGGGTTGAGGTGTGCTCGCAGTCGTCGCGACCGCTCGCGCGATGTAGCGATGGTGTTGTGATTCCGACCATATTCAATGCCATGAGCCACTGTCATAATCAGTGACATCATGCCTTCACTCCAACAAGATGCCCCGGCTGCCAGCCCGTCACTTAGAATCCAGATCTCGCACTGCAATAACCTGGAGAGAGCAGACATCACACTGGTGAAGTCGGCGTTGAACATCAAGTACGGCCCGAACGGTATTGGCAAGAGCACGATTGCTCAGGCACTGACGCTGCATGCCGAGGGTGGTGATGCGCTCAAGAAGCTCACCCCGTTCAAGTACCGCGAGGGAGCGGGGCACCCCCTGCCGACTGTGACGGGAGCCGACGACGTCCAGAGTGTATTGACGTTCGATGACCAGTACGTGTCTCAGTTCGTGTTTCAGCGCGACGAGGTGCTGCGGAACAGCTTTGAGATCTTCATCAACACAGAGGAGTACCGAACCGGCATCGAGGAGATAGAACGGCTCTTCGCAGCTCTCCAGGAAACGTTCGTCGAGCAGGCCGAGTTTGATGACGCCGTCCATGCGTTCACGCACCTTTGCGACGTTTTCGGCGTAACGAAGGCCGGTGCTCTGTCGAAGAGCACCAAGGGGTACAAAGCTATGGCCGTGGGTGGAAAGCTGAAGAACATCCCGGAGCCTTTGAAGGGATATGCAGGCTTTCTTCAAAGTGACGACCCGGCAAGTTGGGTTGCGTGGCAAGCAAAAGGCAATGGCTTCCTTGAACTCTCGGACAACTGTCCGTTCTGCTCAGCGAAGAGTGTCGACAAAGCGACGGCTGAACTCGTCTCGAAGGAGTACGAGACGGCGACGGTGAAGAATATGAGCCTTCTGCGTGCGGCAGTCGACACGGCCGGCCACTACTTCGAGGCTTCCTATTTGGAACAACTCAACGAAATGCTGAGTTCGATCACAGAGCCTTCCCCTGAGCAGTTGCAGTTCCTTGCGACGCTACGCGGCGAGGTGGAAGTGTTCCTGAGTCGGTTGAAGCTGCTGCGCGGGCTGGCGTTTCATACCCTTCGAGACGAGGACAAGGTGGACGAGTACCTTTCGGGACTCAAAGTCAACCTCGGGCTCCTGCGCTCCTTGAACTCGGACGCGACAGGCTCAGTCGTTACTCTGATCAACGAGAAGCTAGACCACGTGGCGGCACAGATTTCGATCGTGAAGCAACGCGTCGGCGAGCAGCGTGCTCGGGTAGTCAAGCTAATCGAATCAAATCAACGGCAGATCAACTCGTTCCTCTCCTCGGCCGGGTACCGGTACCAGGTCCGCATCGTCCCCACCCAGGACACCTATCGAATGCTGATTGAGCATCAAGATCTCCCCGGTCACCTTGACTCTGCCGCCAGCCACCTGAGCTTCGGTGAGCGGAATGCCTTCGCTCTCGTTCTTTTCATGTACCAGGTTCGACACGAAAAGCCGGATCTAGTGGTTCTGGACGATCCGGTGTCTAGCTTCGATCGGACGAAGAAGTTCGCGATCTTGCATGAACTCTTCAGAGGCAAGCACAGCATCCGTAATCAGACGACGTTGATGCTCACCCATGACCTTGAGCCCGCCATCGACATCGTTCGAATCTCTACCTCCCGGCTGTTCACTGCCGCGAGCCCGGCCGCGCACTTCCTGAGCAGCCGTGGCGGAAGGATCACAGAGAAACCCATCCTGAAATCTGATATCAAGACCTTCGGCGAGGTTTGCGATGCCAACATCGCCGCTGCCAGTGACGATGTGATCAAGGCAATTTACCTGAGGAGGAAGTTCGAGATTCTCGGCATCTCCGACTCGACTACCGACGTGCTCTCGAGCCTCCTGCACCTTCGTGAGATCCCAGATCGCCCGATCGGTGGCGGGGCTCGTGAACCACTCGAGCACACCGAGGTAGCGGCAGCGGTCGAGAGAATCAGTGAGGAGCTGCCGGGGTTCGACTACGACCGTCTAGTGGGAGAGCTTCGGAACCTCGAGACCTTGAAGGCCAAATTCGCGGCTACTGACGTCGGCTATGAGAAGGTGCAGATCTTCCGGATGATGCTCGAGATCGAAGCGCCCGAGGATGATGACACGTTCAAGAAGTTCGTCAACGAGACTTTCCATATCGAGAACGAATACGTGATGCAGCTCGACCCTCGGGAGTTTGACTCCGTGCCGGAGTTCATAATCGATGAATGCGCTCGCCAGGTTTCCCTCATGATGCCGGGGTCCGCAAGCTAGGTCGAAGTCTGACTCCACTATCGACCGAGCGCCTTCCGGATTGACACGCCCCGAGAGCGGAGAGCGGCGATGACAGTGTGGTTGTCAAAGCCGAGCTGCTTGCCGATGGCCATGCTCGAGAGCCCTTGGGCGTACAGGTCGACAGCTCGCGAGACTTCTACAGGTTTCATCCCTCGAGCAGTATCGATGCCTCGCGATGCAAGGTGCTTCGCAACGGTCGTGCGGCTCATCCGAAGCTCTCGCGCGACTTGTCGCATGTTATTCGTCTCACGGTAGCGGCTGACCAGCTCGTCGATCTCTCGCTCGCGTAGCTGCTTGGCTCTGCGGACAGGGGCCGGGGGAGCACTCGCTGGCCTGCGAGCAGTTGCTGCCTTCGCCGCGAGTTCCAGGGGTGAAACACCTACCACGACATTGTTCGAGTAGCTATGCAAGAGCCGCACCATCACGGCCCGCCGGGCCCCAGGACGGGCGACACATCTTCGGGTCAGCGACCCACTAGTTTGATCTCATGGCGACTCGTGCGGAGAAGAAGCGTGCGCGCGACCTCGTCAACACCCTCGTCTGGGACCTCCCCGACATGAGACCGCGCGTCGGAACCCTGCCGCCCAACCCCGACGGCCTTGAGCACTGCGCCGAGTTCGACGTGCTGCCTGGCCTCACAGCCGTCTGCTTTCCGGCAGGGGAGGTGTGGCGTGGGCTGCTCGTGCAGTACGACCCCGCCACGGGCCAGATCACCGGAACCATGGAGCATCACGCGCAGGCCGCATCCGACGACGACGCACCCCGCTGGGCGGCACAGGTGATCCACGACATCGTCACGAGCGCCGCGTCCCAGGCGAACACGGATGCGGCCCGCGCCCTGGTCGACGAGCGTCTCGGTGCGGTGACGCAGCTGCTCACCCGACTCTGAGCCGCGAACTGCGGCGGGAGACGGCTGCGCGTCGCTCCACGAATACCCGCGGAACTCGACCTATCGTGGCCCTGTGTGGCCTGCCAATAGACGGGAAGAAGACGCCGGGGAGTTCCCGGTGGGCGGTGACGCGCCCCTGTGGCCGGTCGCACCGGCGCTGAGCCCCGTTCCGCCTCCCGGCGCCGCCGACCCCGTCCGCGAGGCGTGGTACGACGAGCTCTCCCGCCTCGGTGGCACATCTCCGCTGCTGCACTTCGTCGATGCCCCGACGACCCGCATCGAACTCTCGACGACCCACCCGGGCGGACTCGCCCGCTTCATCACCGGCGCCCCCACCCTGCTGTCACAGCTCATCCGCGACGACCTGGCGTTGCGGAGGGCGCGCGTCGCGGCCGAGCGGATCACCGCGAAGGGCATCGAACTCTCGACGACGCGCGGCCTCGACACCGTGCACCTCGGCGTCGGCGTCGTGCGCTGGGCCCACGACCACGTCGACTACTGCGCCCCGCTGCTGCTGCGCCCGCTCGCCATCCGACGTCACGGTCGCGACTTCGAGGTGCGTCTGCGTGGCGCCGCCCGACTGAACCCGGCCCTCGCGCGCGCCCTGGAAACCCAGTTCGGCATCTCGCTCGACGCCGAGGCCTTCGTCGCGCTCTCCGACCACGACGGCACCTTCAAGCCCAACGCTGTCATCGACCAGCTTCGGCGCCTCACCGGCCACCTCGGTGAGATCGTCGTGCAGCCGCGCCTCGTGGTGTCGTCGTTCGACGAGGTTGCGCCGGCCCTCCTCGCCGACGCCCGCGACCTCGCTCATCCGGTGCTCGACGCCGTCGCGGGCGACGCCACCTCACCGTGGGCGCTCGAGGAGGCCGTCCCCGGCGTCGAGCCGATCGACCCCGACCGGCGCGACCCCTCCACCGACACCCTGCTGCTCGACGCCGACGCCGAGCAGGAGAACATCCTCGCCCAGGTGGCCGCAGGCACCTCGCTCGTCGTGCGCACCCTGCCAGGGACCGGCGCGACCCAGACCATCGTCAACGCGCTCGGCCTCCTCGTCGCCCAGAACAAGCGCGTTCTCGTGGTGAGTCCGCGGCGCGCGAGCCTGCGCGGCATCGCCCAGCGGCTCGCGGATGTCGGGCTCGCCGGCATGGCGGTGTCGCCCTCGACTCTGCGTCGCGACGTGGTGCGCGGCATCGCCCGCAACGAGAAGGCCGTGCAGCCGCAGCTCGCCGACGTCGACGAGGCGCTCGTGCGGCTGCGCAATGTGCTCATCGACTACCGCGAGGCGTTGTCGCACGTCGACGGTGCGCTCGGAGTCTCGGTGCTGGACTGCGTCGCCGAACTCTCGCGCCTCGCCCTGCTCCCGCATCCGCCCACCACCACCGCGCGCCTCTCGCCCCAGGCCGTGCATGCGCTCGCCGCGGACCGTGCCAGGGTCGCTGCCACGATGGCCGAGGCGGCACGGCTCGGCGAGTTCCGCTACGGCCCGGGAGACTCGCCCTGGTACGGCGCCCAATTCGCGACAGGCGAGGAGGCCGTGCGAGCCCACCTGCTCGCCAAGCGGCTCTACGGAGAGAGCCTGCCCCGCCTGCTCATGCGTGCCAACGAGCTCATCGGGTCGACCCGGATGCGGCCGTTCACCACGGTGGCGGAGCTCGGCATCTACCTGCGGCTGCTTTCGGACCTTCGCGACACCCTCGACAAGTTCGAGCCGGGCGTCTTCGACCGCTCACTCGCTGAACTCGTCGTGGCCACAGCACCCCGTCGCGACGCCCCCGAGATGTCGGCGGCCAACCGCCGACGGCTCAAGAAGCTCGCGCGCGAGTATGTGCGGCCGGGCATGCATGTGGGCGATCTGCATGAGGCGCTCACCGGCATTCAGCAGCAGCGCATCCTGTGGCAGCGCTACGTCGCCGCGGGCGTCACCCCCGAGGTCCCGACCGGGATCTCGGATGTGCAGGTCGCATGGCAGCAGGTGGCTGCGGACCTTGCCGAGCTCGATGTGCCGCTCGGGCACACCGATCCCGCGACGCAGCTTGCCGCGCTGCCACTGCACCAGCTCGACGCGATGCTCGAGCAGCTCGCCGCCGAGTCCGACGTGTTGAACAACCTGCAGGAGCGCAGTGCGCTCATGCAGCAGTTGCGCAGCCTCGACCTCGACGGCCTCATCGCCGACCTCTCGGCTCGTCATGTTCCCGAAGAGCAGGTCGCCGCCGAGCTCGAGCTCGCCTGGTGGCGCTCGGCGCTCGACGGGATGCTCGCCGACGACCGCGCGCTGCTCGGCGCGAACACGGATGTGCTGCAGCGGCTCGAGGCCGACTTCCGGCTCGTCGACGAGGCGCACCAGCAGGGGAGCGCGGGCCAGCTCGCCTGGCAGCTCGCAGAGAGTTGGCGCATCGGCGTGATCGACTGGCCGGACGAGGCCGAGGCGCTCAAGCGCCTCATCATCTCCGGGGCCCTTGACTCCGCGTCGCTGCAGCGCGTCGCGCCGCACCTCTCCCGCACCGTCGCCCCCGTGTGGCTCGCATCGCCGTACGAGGTTGACCGGGTCAGCGACACCATGCCGATCGACACCGTCGTGCTGGTCGACGCCGGTGCGACGACGATCGCCGAGAACGTGGGGGCCATCCGTCGTGCGCGTCAGGTGATCGCATTCGGCGATCCCGTCACGCAGACACCCGCCGACTTCCAGATTGCACTCGACGAGGTCGACGACGCCCCCGTCGCCATCGCGTATCCGTCACCCCGCGCGGCGATGCTGATGAGTCGTGAGGGCGAAGCGGGCGCGGACGAAGCCGATGCAGGCGCAGAGGAGCCCGGACCCGAGATGGCGCGGACGACGTTCGCTCAACCGGCGGATGCCGCCGAAGATGCGCCCGATCTGCACGCACGGTCCGCCTTCGCGCAGCTCGCATCCGTGCTCCCCGTGCTGAGTCTCACGCGCAGCTACCGCGCGGGAGGCGAGGACCTCGCCGAGCTCGTCAACCGCCGCTTCTACGGCGGGCGCATCGATGCGCTGCCGTGGGCCGGATCGTTCCTCGGCCATGGCAGCCTGTCGCTTGACTACATCGAGAACGGCACGGGCCTGCCGGACCCCGACACGGGGGCCGTCGAATCCGTCGACGCCGAGGTCGCCCGCGTCGTCGAGCTCGTGATCGACCATGCCGAGACGCGGCCGCGCGAATCTCTCATGGTCGTCACCGCATCCGAGAAGCACGCCGTGCGAGTCATGGACGCGGTGCTCGCCGCGATGACGACCCACACGGTGCTCAGCGAGTTCGTGCTGGGTGAACGGGCCGAGCCGTTCGCGGCGCTTCCCGTGGAGCAGGCGGTTGCGCACAGCCGCGACAGGGTCGTGTTCTCGATCGGGTATGGCCGCACCCCGCACGGGCGCGTCCTGAGCGACTTCGGGGCCCTCGGTCGCCCGGGCGGAGAGCGACTGCTGGCCGTCGCGATGACCCGAGCGCGCCGCTCACTCGTGATCGTCACGTGTGTCGAACCCGAGGACCTCGACGAGCAGCGGATGCAGCATGGCGCCGTCGCGCTGGCCGAATTGCTCGGCGAGATCGCGTCGCGTCGGGCCGAGCCCCCGCTGCCCGACGACTCCGACCCGATGCTCGTCGACCTCGCGCATCGTCTTGAGGCGCGCGGCCTGCGCGTGGCACTCGGACATCGCGGCAAGCTCGGACTCGTCGCCGCGAACGGGGGAATGTGCGTCGTCGTCGACACGGATGCGGTGCTCACCGGCCGCAGCCTCCGCGAGGCGCTGCGTCTGCGCCCCGAGGTGCTGCGTCGCCTCGGCTGGCACTACGCTCGCGTGCACGCTCTTGAGCTGTTCACCGATCCGGACGCCGTCGCCGACCGCATCGCGCGGATGGTGGGGGTCGCGAGCGGACCCGTCACCGAGGAGCTCCCGGTCGTTGCCACACACGCTGTCTCCTGACGACGCCCACGACGCTGCAGGTCGCGAGCCCCGATTCCGCCGTCGCCGCCGGGTGACGACGGAGCCGCCGCCCGGAAGCGACCCGCATCCGGCCCCCGAACCGCCGCGGCACTCGAGCACGGAGAACGACGAGCGGATGCGGCGGGAGAAGCCGCCGCACTACTGAGTTGTCGGTGCGGCGATAATCCACCGCACGTCGCTCCGCGAACGGTACGAGCGTGGTCGCACCGTTCGCTGTGGTGCGGGGGGCGGTCGGCTTGCGTCGCCACCGGCTGATCGAGTAGCCCGCGCAGCGGTGCCCCCGCCCGCTGATCGAGTAGCCCGCGCAGCGGTGCCCCCGCCCGCTGATCGAGTAGCCCGCGCAGCGGGCGTATCGAGATCCGCCGCCGGGCTACTTGCTCTGCTTCGCCAGCAGGTCGCGGATCTCGGTGAGCAGCTCCGCCTCGGTGGGCGCGGCGGCCTCCTCGACGACGGCCTTCCTCGCCTCCTGGCGGGCACGCAGCTTGGTGACGGGCAGTACGAGCACGAAGTACACCACGGCCGCGACGATGAGGAAGTTGATGGTCGCGCCGATCACCGCGCCGAAGTACAGCACCGCCGGCTCGCCGCCCGAGGTGGTCGGGATCTCGACCGGCAGCGCCTCGTTGAGCGACTCCGCGTCGAACACCGCCCCGATCGCCGGGTTGATGACCGAGTTCACGATCGCGTTGACGATCGCGGTGAACGCCGCTCCGATCACGACCGCGACCGCCAGGTCGATGACGTTGCCGCGGACGATGAACTCCTTGAAGCCCTTCACGTGGGTGCCCTTCGCTCGATGGACGGCACCGGACGGCGCCCGCACTCAGATTACGGGCGGATCAGTCGCGGGAGAAGGTGACGATGCCGCTGGGCGTCACGACCCCGTTGACGGGCATGTCGTGCCGCTCCGTCGGCAGCTCGTCGACGAGCTCCTCGTCGTAGATCACCGCGTATACAGGAGGGCAGCCCTCCATCGACCCGAGCGTCTTGTCGAAGTAGCCGCGACCCCATCCGAGTCGCATCCCGTCGCGCGCCACGGATGCCGCAGGCACGACGATCAGGTCGACGCCGTTGATCGCGATCGGCCCGAGCAGCTCGCTCGTGGGGGTGGGCATGCCGAGGATGTCCTGCTCCTCGTCGTCGCCGTCGTAGGGCGCCCAGTCGAGCAGGCCGTCCTCGCGCGAGACCGGCAGCAGGATCCGGATGCCGTGGCCGTCCGCCCAGCGCAGGAAGTCGCGCGTCTCTGGCTCGTCGGGCGTCGAGAGGTAGGCGGCGATGAAGTGCGCGTCGAGGTCGCTCGCGAGCTGCACGAGGTGCTGCGTGATCGCCGCCGATGCCCCGTCACGCTCGGTCGTCGTGCGAATGCGGCGCCGCTGGCGCAGCTCGGCGCGCAGCGCACGCTTTCGGGTCTCCGGATGGTCGGCCACGTGCTCGATTGTAGGAGACGTGCCCAGGGGCCCGTCAGGACCCGCTGCTAGCCTGACGCGCATGCCCCACATCACGAAGGCCGTCATCCCCGCGGCCGGACTCGGCACCCGCTTCCTTCCCGCGACGAAGGCCATGCCGAAGGAGATGCTGCCGGTGGTGGACAGGCCGGCGATCCAGTACGTGGTGGAGGAGGCCGTCGAGGCGGGCCTGCACGACGTTCTCATGGTGACGGGCCGCAACAAGACGGCGCTCGAGAACCACTTCGACCGTGCCGGCGAGCTCGAGGCCGTCCTGGTGAGCAAGGGCGACGACGAGAAGCTCGAGAAGGTGAACTACTCGACCGACCTCGCCGACGTGCACTACGTGCGCCAGGGCGATCCGAAGGGGCTCGGCCACGCCGTGCTGCGGGCCCGGATGCACGTCGGCGACGAGCCGTTCGCGGTGCTGCTGGGTGACGACATCATCGACGCCCGCGACCCGCTGCTGCCCCGCATGCTCGAGGTGCAGGAGCAGCGCAACACGACCGTGGTTGCCCTGCTCGAGGTCGACCCGTCGCAGACCCAGCTGTACGGGATCGCCACGGTCGAGGCGACGGATGACGCAGACGTTGTGCGCATCACGGGCCTTGTCGAGAAGCCCGCACCGGGGGAGTCGCCGTCGAACTTCGCCGTCATCGGCCGCTACGTGCTGCGTCCAGAGGTGTTCGACGTGCTCGAGCGCACGGCGCCCGGCAAGGGCGGCGAGATCCAGCTGACCGACGCGCTGCAGGAGCTCGCGGCCGACCCCGAGCTCGCGGGTGGGGTGTACGGGGTCGTGTTCCGCGGTCGCCGCTACGACACGGGCGACCGGCTCGACTACCTCAAGGCCATCGTGCAGCTCGCCGTCGACCGCGACGACCTGGGCCCCGGATTCAGTTCCTGGCTCGCCGACTTCGCGGCGGGGCTGCGCGGCACCGCCGCCGGGCCCGACGACGACGCGAGCCGCTGACGCGCGTCCGCACCGCATCCGGGCGCCGCGGGCGATAGGGTGACGCCGAGATGGCCACTCCGACACTGAGCGACGGGCGCGTCACGATCCGCCCCGTCCGCATCCGCGACGCCCGCCGACTCGAGAACGAGCTGATCGGCAACCGCGGCTGGCTGCGGCAATGGGAGGCGACCAACCCCTACGGGCCGGCCGGCTTCGACGTGAAGGCGTCGATTCGATCGCTGCAGGCGCACGCCCGCAGCGGCGCCGGGGTGCCGTTCGTGATGGAGTACGACGGCGAGCTCGCCGGGCAGCTGAACGTGTCGGGCATCGGATACGGCTCGCTGTCGTCGGCGACGCTCGGCTACTGGGTGGCGGAGCGCTTCGCGGGCCGCGGCGTGACGCCGACGGCGGTCGCACTCGCCACCGACCACTGCTTCTTCGGGATCGGGCTACACCGGATGGAGATCTGCATCCGGCCGGAGAACGCGCCCAGCCTGCGGGTCGTCGAGAAGCTCGGGTTCCGCTACGAGGGGCTGCGGCGACGCTACATCCACATCAACGGCGACTGGCGCGACCACTTCTGCTTCGGGCTCGTCGTCGAGGAGGTGCCGGAGGGGGTGCTGCGGCGCTGGCGCGACGGCCGCGCCCCGCAGGACGCCGCCCGCGTGCCCGAGGCGGACCGGCAGGCGGCTGCGCACCCGCTCCGCTTCGGCTGATCCCGCCGCGCCTCCCCGGCCCCGCCCGCATCCGCTCCTAGCCTGAACCCCATGGACCCGTCGAGCGCAGGAACCGCGATCATGCTCGCGCTCGCGGCCGTGCTCTGGTTCCTCTACCTGCTGCCGAGCTGGATGCGGCGGCGCGAATACCTTGCGACCGAGCGCAATGCGACCCGGCTGCAGCGTGCCATCCGGGTGATGGCTGAGACCGCGGAGGTGCCGATGGAGCTGCACGTCGAGGCGACGGCGCGTGACGTGGCACGCACGGAGCGTCTGCTCGCCCAGGAGCGTCGGCGCGCGGATGCTGTGGCCCGAGCCGAGCTGCACGCCGCCGAGCTGCGTGCCCGCGAGGCGGAGCGGCGGGCCGCCGAGCTCGCCCGCACCGCGCGTGTCGCGTCGGCGGCCGCCGGCGTGCGTCGGGGGCGCCGGCTGGCGGGCCTGCTGCTGCTGGCGGCGATCGCGGTGGCGTCGGTGCAGCTCCTGGTGATGGCGACGACGGGCGTCGCGCCGGGGGTGTGGCTCGTGCTCGCCGGATGCGGAGCGGCAGCCCTGGTCTCCGTGCAGTTGCAGCGGCGCCTCGCCGCTCGCAGCCGGGCGCATGCGGTGGCAGTTGCCCCCGTCCGGCGCCATGCCCCGGCGCTGCTGGACACGGACCCCGTAGTCGCGTCCACGCGGGCCAGGGAGTGGACGCCCGTGCCGGTGCCCAAGCCCCTCTACCTCGAGCGCGGCGAGGCGCCGCGCGTGCCGGTCGTCCCGGCGGTGTCGGCCGAGGAGCTGCTGCGCGCGGCGGCCGCAGAGGCGGAGCGCGCACGTGCGGAGGCGCACGCGGAGCCCGAGGTGGTGCCGTTCCGGCCGCGGCCCGGCACGGGATCCGCCGGTGTCACTGCGCCCGCAGCTGCGAGCCGTTTCGCCTCGATGGGGGTCGTTGAGGGGCTCGACATCGCAGCCCCTGACCTGGACGAGGTGCTGCGCCGCCGCCGCTCGGTTGGCTGAGCCATCGTGACCATGGTCGGGACCGCGTTCCGTGGGGTGATATCGTTGTCGGGTTGTCTGGGCCCATGGCGCAGTTGGTAGCGCGTCTCGTTCGCAATGAGAAGGTCGGGGGTTCGAATCCCCCTGGGTCCACCGTGTGTGATGTCTCAGGACATCGTGAACGGCTGAACCCCCGGAGACCGGGGGTTCAGCCGTTTTTGCGTTGTGTCCCGGCGTGCGGGCGTGCCAACTACATGGCGAAGTGGCATGTTCTGCCGCTGTCGCCCCGGAACGTGTCAATCGAGCATGTAGGCGGCCCGGCGACGGGCCCGGACCGCACGGGATCGGCTGCGGCGGGCGGTTCGAGGCGCGTGCCGGGTGGGTCGTGGGGTTGTTCTCAGCGGGTCAGCCTCTTAGCATGTCGGCGACTGCACTCGCGAAAAGCAAGGAGTCATCATGTATCTGATGCCGACCACCGAACGCACTCGAATCTCCCGCCCTCTGTGGGTTGCCCTGGCGGCCCCGGTGGCGCTGTGCGCGTTACTGCTCACCGGATGCACCGGAGGGGGGAACGTCACGGAACAGCCCGGATCGACGAGCCAACACGGCGACTCGGCGCCGGACGGTGGCGACAGTGGCCAGAGTGACGGTGGCCAGAGTGACGGTGGCCAGAGTGATGGTGGCCGGAGCGATGGCGGCCGGAGCGACGGCGAGGTCGATCGGGGCGGAATCAAGGTTGACACCAAGATCCCCGACAACCTTCCCGACGACCTGCCGCTGCCGCAGAAGGCGCCGACATCGGTCGTGACGGTGGGTGACGGCATCGGGAAGGTCGGCGGGGGCGTGTCGCTCAACTACGACGGTGTGAGCATCGACGAGGTCGAGCAGATGCTGGAGGATGCCGAGCTCGCCGGCTACCGTGTCGACGGCCCCTTCGAAATCGGCTCTTCGGAGAGTTGGGCTCTCCGGAAGGACACCGTTGGCGTGACGGTGCTGTTCTCCGACGAGGCCAACCTCAGTCTCACCGTCACAAGTGTGGGCTGAGGGGCCCTGCCCGCAACGTGAGAGTTGGCGGCGGAATCGTGCGCTGTCTACGCTGGTCGCACAGGGCGAGTGGCGCCTCTCGGCGCTGTTCCCGTTGACCTGCACCTGAGCGGGGGCTCTCGCGTCGCAGGCGTTGGGCGGGCAGCAGCCCAGACGAGAGAGGGGCGCGCATGACCGATTTCAACCAGCGCATCATCGACGAGTTTCGGGCGAACAACGGCACGGTGACATCCGGCGGGTTTGGGCGCAGCCTCGTGCTCGTGCATCACGTGGGTGCGAGGTCGGGGCTCGAGCGGGTGTCGCCCGTCATGGCGATCCCGAGCGACGGCGGATGGTTGATCGCCGCGTCGAAGGGCGGCGCACCCGAGAACCCGGCCTGGTATCACAACCTCCGCAGCGCCCCCGATGTCGTGATCGAGACCCCCGACGAGGGTGAGGTCGCGGTGAACGCGGTCGAGCTGCGCGGGGCCGAGCGCGACGCGGCGTGGGAGCTGTTCACGACGAGGAGCCCCGGTTTCGCGGAGTACGAGCGGCGTACTGACCGCGTCATTCCGGTGATCGAACTGCGTCGCCGATGAGTTCGGTGCCGGTGCGGCCGCCGTTCAGTCCGGTCGTGTCGCTGCTGACGGTCGCGGCCGTGTGGGAGGCGCGGCTCGACGCCGAGCTGCGCGCGCTCGGCCTCACGACTCGCCGCTACGGGCTGCTCGCGCACATCCGCGGCACGCCCGGCATCTCGTTCTCGGAGCTTGCGCGGCGCTCGCAGATCACCGTGCAGTCGGCGCACGCGGCCGTGCGGATGCTGGTCGACGCCGGTTTCGCGGCCGATGCGAACGCTCATGCGGGGGCGGCATCCGAGCTGCGGGTGACGGATGCGGGCCAGCGGGTGCTCGCCGACGCCGAGCGGATGCTGGCGCGGCTCGACGCGGAGTTCGGCTCCGGTGCGCCCGCGCTGGCCGCGGCGCTCGGCGGGGCTCACGAGGATCATCTGCCCGAGCACACATCGAATTGACAATCATTATCAATAAGAAGTAGCGTCGAGGGTATGAGCCCGACGCGTGCCCTCCCCGCCCTGGTCGCGGTGATCGGCATCGCCGCGCTCGCCGGATGCAGCGCCGACGCGCGGAGCACCGGGGGCGACACCGGCATCCGCATCGTCGCCTCGACCAACGTGTACGGCGACATCGCGCGAACCGTCGCGGGCGACGCCGCCGAGGTGACCTCGATCATCCACGACAGCTCGCAGGACCCGCACGAGTACGAGGTGACCCCGCGCGACGCGCTCACGCTCGCCGACGCCGACCTCGTGGTGCTCAATGGCGGCGGCTACGACGAGTTCATGCGCACCCTGCTCGACGCGCACGGGCACGAGGTCCCCGTGATCGACGCGGTCGCGCTGTCGGGGCTCGCGTCCGATGGGCATGCGGGTGGCGCGGAGGACGACCACGCGCACCACCACGGCGAGCTCAACGAGCACGTCTGGTACAGCCTCGACGCGGTGGAGGCGCTCGCCCACGAACTCGCGCGCGAGCTGGGCGAACTCGCCCCCGCCGACGCCGCCACCTTCGCCGCGAACGCCGACGCCCTCGCCGACGAGCTCGACCGGCTGCGGGACCGCGCCGCCGACATCGCCGTCGCGCATCCGGGTGCAACCGTCGCGATCACCGAACCGGTGCCCTTGTACCTTCTCGAGCTCGCGGGCGTGCGGAACATCACCCCCGACGAGTTCAGCGAGGCCGTCGAGGAGGGCGCCGACGCGCCGGCTCTCGTGCTGCAGCGCATGCTCGGCCTCGTGAGCGACGGCACCACCGACATGCTCGCCTACAACGCGCAGACCGTCGGGCCGCAGACCGAGCAGGTGCTGCACGCGGCCCGAGACGCCGGAACCCCCGTCGCCTCGTTCAGCGAACTGCTGCCGCAGGGCGAGCACTACGCCACGTGGATGGCGACCAACCTCGACGCGATCGAGGCGGCACTCGCGGGCTGACGCGGGTCAGCGCCCCCACGCGGACGCGGGCGCCCGCACGACCGGAACATCGCTGTAGTGCCAGTGCGACCCGTTCGCATAGTGGCCGGACGCCCACGGCGACTCCCAGATCGCGTGCTCCACCGCGGCGGTATCCGTGCCCGCCAGGAACGCCGCCCGGATGCCCGCATACCCGCGGTTGTGGGTCAGCGCCTCCGCCGCGTTGCGCGCCGCCGCCACGAGGTCGACGTTGCTGCCGGTGCCGCCAGGGCCGTAGCTCGCGCCCCATCCGTTGTTCAGCGGGTTGTTGCGCAACCACCAGCTGTCGATGTAGTTCTCCTGGCGCATCCACCGGGTGATCACCGTGACGTTCGCGTCCGACATCGGGAAGCCCGCGAACAGCAGCACGAGCTTTGCCCAGTCGTGGTTGGTGCCGGATGCGACGAGCGAGTCGATGCCCTGCGTCGCCTCGTAGTCGTCGCGAGCGAGGGCCCCAGAGGCCTCGAGACGTGTCGCGACCTGAAGCGACGAGACATCCACATCCTGGGCGTAGGCGGCGGCGTAGCTCGCGAGGATCGCCGCCGGGGTGCGCGGTGCGGGCGGCGCGAGGGCGAACGCGGCGACGAAGCTCATCGAGATCATCAGCGCCCCCGCGACCAGCATCCCCCGGGTTCGTCCGTCCGCACGGGAGGCGTCGAGCCTCGCGCGGAGCGTGCGGGAGATCGGGGGGAGGTGTCTCATAGGCGTTCCGGCGTCGCCCGAACGGGGGTCAACGCGGCTCACAGGCTAACAGTGCCCCACGGGGGCAAGCTGGGAGATCGGGGGGTATTCGCCGTGCGTCAGTCGACGAGGGACGGATGCAGCTGCCGCGTCGCGAGTGCCGTGACGGCCTGCCGGGCGCCCGCGGCCAGGGCGGCCGCCGTGTCGCCGCCCGCGAGGTGGGTGTCGAGGAAGCCCGCGAAGAACGCGTCACCCGCGCCGTTCGTGTCCACCACCTCGGTCGGCACCGCCGGAGTCGACCAGCGGGAGCCGTCGGCCCCCAGCGCGATCGCCCCGTCGGCGCCGAGCGTGCAGACGGCCACGCGCGGTCCGGCCTCGGCGCAGCGTGTGAGCAGCGCCCACGGATCGTCCACGGCATCCGCGTTCATGAAAACCGCGTCGGCGGCTTCCAGGAAGGGGCGATGGAAGGGGTTCGCGCCGTCGTAGTCGTGCAGGTCGGTCCAGATGGGGATGCCGCGCTCGCGTGCCGCGGGGATGAGCGCCGCGGAGCGCGGCGCGAGGTCGAGCACGGCGATGTCGGCCCCGTCGAGCAGGGCGGGTGCGGATGCTGCGGCCGGCGGCTCGTCGGGCGTCGCGAGGTAGATCGAGAGCCGGGCGCCAGCGGGTGTCATCAGATTGAGGTGCTGCTCGGTGCGGGCGGCCGCGTGCAGGCGCGTCGGCACCCCGGCGTCCGCGAGCGCGGAGCGCAGCAGCGCACCCGCCGTATCCGCCCCGACGAGTGCGTCGAGTATGACGTCGCGGCCGAGCGCGTGAAGGTGCAGCGCCTTGCCTGCCGAGGTGCCGCCGACCGCGTCGAACCAGTCGCGGGCGAACTCCATGTGCGGCACGGGGGCGGGAAGGGCGTCGAGCACCACCATCCGATTCCAGGACGCGGGGCCGACGACGACGATGCGCGCGGGCTCTCGGGGTGTCGACATGCGGTCACGCTAGCAATCACGTTCGCCGACGGTGCGGCGGTGAGCTGCTCGGGTTCGCGTGTCGCGGGGTCGGCCGCGGGTAGGGTGAGCCTCGTGGGCAAGCGCGTGACGGCAGCGGATGTCGCGCGCGCGCTGGGGCTGTCGCGCGCGACGGTCGGCTTCGTGCTCAACGACACCCCGGGGCAGACGATCTCGGAGGCGACGCGTGAGCGGGTGCTCGCGGAGGCGGCCAGGCTCGGTTACCGGCCGCACACCGCAGCGCGCGCCCTCGCGAGCGGGCGTAGTCATATCGTGCTGCTGCTGCTGCCCGACTGGCCCATGGACCACAGCATGCGCGCGCACCTCGACGAGGCTTCACTCGTGCTCGACCGGGCAGGCTATTCGCTCGTGACGACGACCCCGCATCCGGGCGGGCAGGCGGTGCCGCTGTGGGAGAGCCTCGACCCGGATGTCGTGGTGTCGCTCGCGCCGATCCCCGACGAACAGTTCGCGGCGATCGCGGCGACCCGGGCGCGCACGATCATCCCGGGGCACGACGAGCTCGGCACGGGGGAGGAGCTGCGCTTCACCGACGGCCCCCGGCTGCAGGCCGGCCACCTGTACGAGCGCGGGCGGCGGCACATCGCGTTCGTCGGGTCGGCCGACCCGCGGCTCGCGGACCTTGCGCGGGAACGGCGGGAGCTCGCGGATGCGACGCTGCGTGAACTGACCGGCGTCCGGCTCGCCGCCTCTGCCGAGGTCGCGGA
>Ga0206103_100600_pt1 | contig 17294 bp, 9 predicted proteins | sample 1B5Ametagenome_FD_148638 | JGI IMG/M metagenome (GOLD analysis project Ga0206103, IMG submission 148638) | Enriched microbial communities from leaf-cutter ant dump, University of Wisconsin, Madison, United States - 1B5A | ecosystem: Environmental > Terrestrial > Nest > Insects nest > Nest dump... | reverse complement strand
GTCGGCGACCGGCCCTACTCGGTGCCGAAGATCGTCGCGGCGTGCGTGGTGGGCCTGGTCGTGCTGGTCCTGGCGATCTGGCTGTGGTCGTCGTCCCGGCAGTAGCGCGACCGCCCGTCGACCGAGGCCGTGCGTCCGCGTGGGCGCACGGCCTCAGTCGCGGAAGTGCTTCGCCAACCACCCGAGCAGGAGCGTCTTCTCCGCCGCCTGGACGCGCGTGCGCAAGGTGTCCACGGTGTCGTCGGGACGGACCTCGACGGTCGCCTGGGCCAGCACGGGACCCTCGTCGTACCCGGCGGTGACGATGTGCACCGACGCGCCCGTCTGCGTGGCGCCGTCCGCGAGGACCGCCGCGTGGACGCGGTCCCCGTACATGCCCTGACCCCCGTAGGCGGGCAGCAGCGCCGGGTGCGTGTTGACCACGCGACCCGAGTAGACGGCGAGCGTGCGCGGCCCGAGCTTCTTCATGTAGCCCGCGAGCACGACGAGCTCCGCGCCCGACTCGCTGATCGCGGCGAGCATCGCGGCGTCCAGCACGTCCGGGTCCGGGTGCGTGACGCCGGACAGGTGGCGCGTCGCGACCCCCCGCTCACGCGCGTGCCCGAGCGCACCCGCGCCGCTGTTGTTGCTCACGACGAGCGCGACCTGCGCACGCACGCCGCCCTCGTCGGGCCCGCGGCGCGTCGCGTCGATGATCGCGGCGGCCGTCGACCCGGTCCCCGAGGCGAGGATCGCGATGCGGGGGAGGTCGGTCTCGGCCGGCGCGCTCGTCACCCGCACAGCATAGGAGCGCGCCGTCGTCGCCCGTGTTGGTGGTGCGGCCTAGCCTCGCGGGCATGAGCGCCGAGATCGAGCCCTTCGTCGTGCCCGACGCCGCCGCGTGGCGTGCATGGCTGGACGCCCACGAGGAGTCGTCCGACGGCGTGTGGCTCGTCCTCGCGAAGAAGGGCACCACGTCGCCGACGAGCCTGACGTACGACCAGGCGCTCGACGAGGCGCTGTGCAGCGGGTGGATCGACGGGCAGAAGCGCAGCCTCGACGCCGCGACCTTCATGCAGCGGTTCACGCCGCGCCGCCGCGCCTCGATCTGGTCCGCGCGCAACGTCGGGATCTTCGCGCGCCTCGTCGAGGAGTCGCGGATGCGCCCGCGCGGCCAGGCCGAGGTCGACCGCGCGCGGGCCGACGGGCGCTGGGACCGCGCCTACGGCGGGTCGGCGTCCGCGGACGTGCCCGACGATCTCGCGGCCGCCCTCGCCGCGTCGCCCGTCGCCCAGGCCCTCTTCGACCGGCTCGACCGGCAGAACCGCTACGCGATCCTGCATCGCACCACCACCGCGACCCCGACCAGCCGCCCCGCCCGCATCGCGAGGTTCGTCGCGATGCTCGAACGCGGCGAGACCTTCTACCCCCGCCGCGACACCCACTGACCGGCAGTCAGGTGCATATATTATTGGCACTACGATGCAACTAATATGTGCACTGGGGAGGTGGACCCGTGGCTGACTACCGCGCCCGCGTCGTGGACGACCAGCTGGCACGCGGGCTCCGGTCTGCCGGAGCCGTGCTCCTGGAAGGGCCGAAGGCGTGCGGCAAGACGTCGACCGCTCGCCAGCAGGCAGCCTCGACCGTGCGTCTGGACGCGTCGCCGCAGCTCCGCGCCCTCGGCGAGGCCGACCCCCACCTCCTGCTCACCGGAGACACGCCGTGACTGATCGACGAGTGGCAGCTCGTCCCGGAGGTGTGGAACGCGGTCCGCTACCAGGTCGACGAGCGCCAGGCCGACGGCCAGTTCATCCTCACCGGGTCGGCGACCCCGGCCGACGACCTCACCCGGCACACCGGAGCAGGCCGAGTCGCGCGCGTGCGCATGTCCCCGATGACCGTGCACGAGGCGGGCTACGGCACCGGCGCGGTGTCGCTCGCCAGCCTCTTCGACGGCGACACGCCGTCGAGCATCTCCTCCGACGCGAGCCTCGCGGACATCGCCGAGCTCGTCTGCCGCGGCGGTTGGCCGGGCAACCTCCGACGAACCGTCGACGACGCGCTCAGCGCGAACCGCGACTACCTGCGGACCGTGGCCGGCACCGACATCGTGACCGTCGACGGGGTTCGTCGGGACCCCCGCAAGGTCGCCGCACTGCTGTTCGCCCTCGCCCGGTCGAACGCCACCTATGTGACCGACAAGACCCTGCAGGCTGACGTGAACGGCCGTGGAGAGTCGCTCGTCCCCAGGACCCTCGCGTCCTACGTGGACGCGCTCTGCCGACTGTGGATCGTCGTCGAGCAGCCCGCATGGGGTCAGCACCTGCGCTCGGCCGCCCAGGTGCGCAGGTCCCCGAAGCGCCACCTGGTCGACCCGTCGCTCGCGGTCGCAGCCCTCGGCGCGAACCCGAAGGCGCTCCTGGCCGACCTCGAGACGCTCGGCCAGCAGTTCGAGAGCCTCGTCTTCCGTGACCTGTCCGTTCACGCTCAGGCCTTCGGCGGGACGGTGCACGCCTACCAGGACGCCTCCGGAGCGGAGATCGACGCGGTCGTCGTCCGTGACGACCGGTGGCTCGGCATCGAGGTCAAGCTCGGCGCCCGTCCCGAGGTCGTCGATCAGGCCGCCGCGGGGCTGCTGCGGATCGCCCGTCACATGCGCACCCCGCCGGCCGCGCTCGCCGTGGTCACGGCGACCGGTGCGTCCTACCGGCGCCCTGACGGCGTGAACGTCATCTCCCTGCTGGACCTCGCCCCCTGACTCCGCGGGCCTGCAGGTCAGGATGCGTGTGCGACACCCGGGCGCGGGGCATCGCTGCTCATCGCGGGTCCACGCCCTGTGCCCAGGTGTCTGCCCAGGACTGGTTGTACGAAAGTGTGCGGAAGTCGCTCGTGTCGGTGTCGTCGAAGGGATGCTCGAGGTACCGGACGCGGTCGTCGCTCGGTCCTTCGCGGCTCACTCGCACCAGCGCGAGCCGATAGTCGTCTCCGAGGTTCTTGGCTGTCACGACCTCGTTCTTGGTGATGGTGAACGTGTCGGCGCCGTCGATCCGGCCCTTGACCTCGATCCGGACGGCACGGCCGTCGGCACGCACCGACCGGACGTCGAATCCCGGGTTGTGGTGCGGCATCTCCTCGGGCTGCGCGCCGAGCGCCCGCTCAGCCGCCATGACCGCAGCCACGGCACGGCGGTCGACCTCCTCGGTGCTCTTCGCGAACATCGCGACCTCGACGGGGCTGGCGCCTGCGAGCTGGTCGAGCAGACCCTGGGGGATCACGAGTGCGGCACCGGCGACAACGGGCGGGTGCTCGGCCAGCTGGGCGTCCGCGTCCAGCGCGGCGGTCCGGGTGACGAGCCGGTGCTCGAGCTCGCGCGCACGGCGCTCGGCGGTCTCGGGTGACATGCGCAGCTGGCGTCCCGCAGCTTGCAGGTCGAGCAGGCGGACGTGCTCGGCGTCCCAGAACTTGATCTGGCCGATCAGGCGGGACCGGACCTCGGTCCGAGTGCGTTCGACCTGGTGCGAGACGCGCGCATAGACCTCGGCGCGGTGCTCGTCGAGGAGATGCTCGACAGCCCACGCGGCCGCGATGTCTTCGGCACCCGCCCGCAGCCATGCCTGGTCGAAGACCGGCGAGGTCAACGTGCCCTCGTCGGGGGTCGCTCCCCGGTAGTCGAGGTAGGGGGCGGGGCCTCCGCCACGGAGACGGCCACCCTCGTCGAGCTCCACGAAGGAGAACCGCTGGGAGACGGTGCGACCGTGGCCGTTGCTGATCTGTTCAGCGATCGCCACGAGCAGCCGCGGAGTCGTGCCGACGTCGTTGGGGTCGATGAGCACAGCGCCCTGGCGCAGCGTCGAGGAGCACTGGGTGATCGTCAGCTCCACCACGGCGTCCAGGAGCGGGTGGCCGGGCGCGACGAGCTGGGCCGAGGTCATGCCGGCCGGGTGCATGTGGTCGCGCTCGAAGCAGACGCGCTCGTAGCGAGTGAGCACGGCGGCGCCGGTGCCCGCCTGGCGGTCGTAGTCCCGGATCGTGATCGGCACGTTCGTGATCTCGAACCTGCCTCGCTCGCGCGGCTTGACGCTGCCGCCGAGCCGACGGAAGGCAGCGAGGAAGAACGCCTGGATGAAGTGGGGCTGCAGGCGGCGCGCCTGGGCTTCTTCCATCCGGCGACGGATCTCGTCGACGTCGGACTCCGGCAGGCGGTCGTGGTGCAGCGCACGCTCGGTCAGGAGCTTGCCGATTCCCTCGCCGATGCTCGCGTCGATGACGGTGTCGAGGTACGCACGCGTGCTCGGCTCGTCGCCGTAGCGGATCGCCCGGACCATCAGGTCACGCAAGGGCTGGTCCTCGAAGGCGTCGCCGAGCACGTCGAAGACCTTGCCGCCGTACGCGGCGCGCTGTTCCTCGACCTTCTCCAGCAGCCGCAGGTAGACCTCACCCTCGCGAGTGCCGGCGGCGACGAGGTTCCAGAGATGGCACACCTCGGTCTGCCCGATGCGGTGGATACGCCCGAACCGCTGCTCGATCTTGTTCGGGTTCCAGGGCAGGTCGTAGTTCACCATGAGGTGCGCGCGCTGCAGGTTGAGGCCCTCACCGGCCGCGTCGGTGGCGACCAGGATGCGCACGTCCTTGTCCTGCGTGAACAGCTCCTGCGCCTTGCGGCGGTCCTCCCGCCGCACGCCCCCGTGGATGGTGACGACAGACCGCTCGTCGCCGAGCAGAGAAGAGATGCGCTCGCGCAGGTACTCCAAGGTGTCGCGGTGCTCGGTGAAGACGATGAGCTTGCGGTACTGCCCGCGCCCGTCGGTCTGCAGAGCGTGGTCGACGAGGATCGAGCGCAGCTCGGACCACTTGCGGTCCGTGTCGGACGTCCGCACGCGGTAGGCGACCTCGACGAGGTCGTCCAGGACGGCGATCTCCGCCTGCAGCTCCGCGCGCGTCCGCGCGGCGGTGGCCGCGTCGACGACCGTGTCCTCGAGCTCCTCGAGCTCGTCGCCCGGCAGGTCCTCGAGTGCGTCGTCGACTCGCTCGTCCCGGCCGAGGATGCGCGCGAGGCGGTCCTTGACGGGCAGGTCGTCATCCAGCCGCTCGGCGCTGCTCTCGCGCAGGCGCTTCTGCAGGCGAGCGCGGCGCCGTTCGAGAGAGCGCAGGATCGCCTCGGGGCTCGAGGCCAGGCGCCGCTGGAGCACCGTCAGAGCGAAGCCGACGTTCGTCCGCCGTCGCCCCTCGCCTTCGTCGAGGTTGTCGGCGCGGCCCATCTCCTCGCGGACGTAGGCGGTGACGACCTCGTACAGCTCCTGCTCGGCGTCCGAGAGCCGGTACGGCACGGTCATGGCACGTCGCTCCGGGAACAGCGGCTTGCCGTCCATGGTCAGCAGCTCTTCCTTGACCATGCGGCGCATGAGGTCGTCGGCGCGCACGGCATGGACGCCGTCGCGGTACTTGCCCTCGAACCGGTCGCCGTCGAGCAGCGCGAGGAAGAGCTGGAAGTCGTCCTGCTTGCCGGCGTGCGGTGTCGCGGTCATGAGCAGCAGGTGCCGCGTGACGCGGCCCAGCAGGCGTCCGAGGTCGTACCGCTTGGTGATCGACACCTCCTGCCCGAACCAGTGCGCGGACATCCGGTGCGCCTCGTCGACCACGACGAGGTCCCAGTCTGTGCGGCCGAGTGCCTCCTTGAGGTCGTCGGACCGTGAGAGCTGGTCCATCCGCGCGATGAGCAACGGGTGCCGCTCGAAGACGTTCTGGTCGAGGCTCGTCGCCTCGATCATCGGGCGGGTCAGCACCTCGAACTGCAGGCCGAACTTCTCGTGCAGCTCGTCCTGCCACTGCTCGACGAGCGAGCCGGGCGCGACGATCAGGCACCGCGCCAGGTCGCCGCGCAGCATGAGCTCCTTGACGTAGAGCCCGCACATGATGGTCTTGCCGGCGCCCGGGTCGTCGGCCAGCAGGAAGCGCATGGGAACGCGCGGCAGCATGTCGCCGTACACGGCCTTGATCTGGTGCGGCAGGGGTCGCAGGTCGGAGGTCGCGATCGCGAGCATCGGGTCGAACAACGCGGCGTAGCGGATGCGGAGCGCCTCGGCTCCGAGGCGCCACTCGTCGGCGTCGCCGTCCATCGGCCGCGTCCGACCGGCGTGCTCGAGCCGCAGCCGCGACTCGTCATCCCGTCGAAGCAGCGTCTGACCGTTGCTGCCGTCGGGCGCTGTATAGGTGACCTGGATGATCGACGAGCCGAACCACTTCGTCGAGACCACCTGCACAGGGCCGGAGCCCACGACACCGCTGACCCGGACGCCGGGGACGACCGACTCCAGCGTCACGCGCAGGACGTTGTTGAGTTCACTGCTCGCGTCCACATCCACCTCGATCCCATCGGCACGGCAGCGCGTGCTCGTGACGCTAGCGGCCACATCCGACACCGGGATGCGTCCCGAGATGACTTCAAAGTTCTCCGGAAGTTTTGCACTACCCTTCACTGCGAGGGTCCCGCAAAACATCGGAGAAACACAGTGGCTCGGGATGACGACGTCCGCGGCGCGCTGGCTGCCGTGCACGACGGCCGCGCCGCCAGGGACGTCGAGACCGAGCGAATCGACTTCAAGACGGTGGGCCGCTCGCTCCCGGACACTCTGACGGACCTCGCCGCGGCGGCTGCGTGCTTCGCGAACCATCATGGCGGCACGGTGGTCGTCGGTGTGAGTGACCATCCCGGCGGCCCGAGTGCACTCGTCGGCGCGGACCGGCTCGATGCGGCGGAGACGCGACGCGCGATCTTCGAGCGGACCGAACCGCCGCTCACCGTCGACGTCGCCGATCTCACGTTCGAGGGCGCGCGGCTCGTCGTCATCACCGTGCCCGAGAGCGCCGCCGTGCACGCCGTCAGTGGCCGCCACACGCAGCGCATCGGCACGTCGTGCATGCCGATGTCCGCCGAGCAGATCGCACGCCTCGTCGCCGACCGGCGAGGGGAGGACTGGACCGACCAAGCGACAGAAACGGCCGTCCGCGCGGTTGACCCCTTGGCCATGACGACGGCCCGACAGTTCTTGCGCGAGGCCACGGATCCGGTGCGCCGAGGGTTCGCCGACCTCAGCGACATCGACCTGCTGCGCGCCCTCGGCGTCGTCACGCCGTCGGGGTTGCTCAACCGTGCCGGCGTGCTGCTCTTCGTCTCAGATCCACACGCCCGCGAGCACACCGCCTACGTCCATCGACGAACTCCGGCTGGGGACCTCACCGCCAGTGAGCAGTTCTCAGGGCCGCTCGTCACGACTCTTGCCCGGGTCCTCGACCTGATCTCGGCGCGGACCGACACGACCTCGGTAGACGTCTCACCCCTCGTCCAGGTGCAGGTCGCCGACCTCCCACCGACGGCGATCCGCGAGGCGCTGGTGAACGCCGTGATGCACCGCGACTACCGCGACTCCGCCCGGATCGTCGTCGAGCACACGGCCACCCGGCTCGCCGTGACCTCACCCGGCCCGTTCGTCAGCGGGGTCACCACGTCCAACGTGCTGAGTACCGCCTCGCGGTCGCGCAACCCCCGCCTCGCCGAGGCGATCCGCAAGCTCGGCCTCGGTGAGACCGCCGGCATGGGTGTCGACCGCATGTATGCGGCAATGGCGCAGCTCGGGCACCAGCCGCCGCAGTTCGACGCCGACCAGGCAACGGTCCGCGTCACGCTGATCGGAGGCGCCCCCAACACCCAGGTCGCGCGGTTCGTCCAGTCGCTGCCGGACGGCAGTGCAGACGACGCGGACACGATGCTGACGCTGTTCACCCTGCTCCACACGCGGATCGTGAACGCCACCGTGCTCGGTCCGCTGCTGCAGAAGCCCGTCGCGGAGGCCCAGGCCGTGCTCGACCGTCTCGCGTCGTCGCCCTTCGACCTCGTCGAGCCGACCCGCGAGACCGTGCGACGCGCGAACCCCAACTACCGTCTCCGCGAAGCGCCACTTCGCAGCCTCGGCACGGCGGTGACGTACCGGAGAAGGACCACCGACTCGGTGGACGGCCGCGTCCTCGACCTGCTCCGCGAGACCGGGACCATCAACGCCCGCATGGTCCGGCTCGTCCTGGAGACCGACGCCTCGACGACCTCGCGGATCCTCGGTGACCTGGTCGAGCGTGGCCTCCTGGTCAAGACCTCCGCAGCCGAACGCGGCCCCAGCGTGACCTACGGACCCGGCCCCAAGATGCCGACAAGCAAGAAGCGACGCACGACGCGCACCACGACGCGTCCCGATCCCACCCTGTTCGAGGGAGACGACGCATGACCGAGACGACGACCGCCCCGATCCGCCGCAAGCTGATCGAGGTCTCGCTGCCGCTGGAGGAGATCAACCGCGAGTCGGCGCGCGAGAAGTCGATCCGCCACGGGCACCCGTCGACGCTCCACCTGTGGTGGGCACGGCGCCCCCTGGCTGCCGCGCGCGCGGTGCTCTTCGCGCAGCTCGTCGACGACCCGTCGTCGCACCCCGACCGGTTCCCGACCCCCGAGGCCCAGGCCGCCGAGCGCGAGCGACTCCACCAGATCATTCGCGACCTCGTCGTGTGGGAGAACGTCAACGACGAAGGGCTGCTGCGCCGGGCGCACGCCGAGATCGTCGCGTCCGCGCCTGACGGTGTGCCGCCGGCGATCCTCGACCCGTTCGCAGGCGGTGGGACCATCCCGCTCGAGGCGCAGCGCCTCGGGCTGGAAGCCCACGCATCCGACCTCAACCCGGTCGCGGTGCTGATCAACAAGGCCCTGATCGAGATCCCGCCGAAGTTCGCCGGCCGCCCGCCGGTCTTCCCGGGCGCGGCCGGGTCGCGGCTCGGCGGGTGGCCGCGCGCGACCGGGCTCGCCGAGGACGTGCGGCGCTACGGCGCCTGGATGCGCGACCGAGCGGCCGAGCGCATCGGCCACCTGTACCCGAAGGCGACCCTGCCCGACGGTTCGCAGGCGACCGTCATCGCGTGGATCTGGGCCCGGACCGTCACGTGCCCCAACCCCGCATGCGGGATCGAGATGCCCCTGGTGCGCTCGTGGTGGCTGGGCAAGAAGAAGGGCAAGGAGGCATACGTCGTCCCGCGGGTGGTCGACGACCCCGCAGCACCCTCGGGCCGTCGCGTGGCGTTCGAGATCGGCCACGACCCCACCAGTGCGCCTGCGAGCGAGAACGACGGCACCGTGAGTAGAACCGGCGCGACCTGCCTCTCGTGCGGAGCGGCCGTCGATCTGAAGCACGTGCGTGCCGAAGGACGGGCTGGCCGTATCGGCGCCTCGTTGATGGCCGTAGTTGCGGAGGGTGGGCGGCAGCGCCTCTATCTCGCCTCCGATTCTGCGCAGACCGACGCGGCCGCCGTCGCGCGGCCGGCCGACGTCCCCGAGGCAGGGATTCCTCCGCAAGCCCCGAGCTTCCGCGTCCAGGCATACGGGATGACGAAGTGGGCGGATCTGTTCACTGACCGGCAGCTTGTGGCGTTGACGACGTTCAGTGACCTCGTGGCCGAGGCGCGCGTCCAGGCGCTCACCGACGCCCTCGCGGCGGGCATGCCGGAAGGTGCCTCCCTCGAGTCCGGCGGCACCGACGCCACCGCCTACGCCGACGCCATCGCCACCTACCTCGGCATAGTGGTAAGCAAGATGACCGATAGAAACTCCACCTTGGTCAATTGGTACGTCTCGCGCGAGTCAACGAGTTCAACGTTCTCTCGGCAGGCGTTGCCGATGATGTGGGACTTCGCGGAGGTCGCGGCGCTCGGAGAGAACACCGGGTCGTTCAGCAACTCTCTGACATGGACGGCCGAGACGATCGACGAGTTGGGTCCCGGACGATTGACAGGCCGCGTCTCCCAGGCCGATGCGAGCACCCGCAGTTTCGACGGCAGTCTCGTGTCAACAGATCCGCCGTACTACGACAACATTGGATACTCCGACCTCTCCGACTACTTTTACGTCTGGTTGAGGCGTTCCCTGCGGAGCGTTCATCCCGCACTCTTTGGCACCGTGCTCGTTCCGAAGGCTGAGGAGCTCGTCGCCAACCCTTACCGCCACGGTGGCAAGGACGGCGCGTCGCGGTTCTTCGAGGACGGCTTCCGCCACGTCTTCGCCCGCGCGCGTGAGTCGGCCAACGAGGACTACCCAATCACTGTCTACTACGCCTTCAAGCAGGCAGAACTGGAGTCCGAGGGAATTGCATCGACGGGTTGGGCGACGCTGCTCGATGGAATGATTCGCTCGGGCTGGGCGATCACCGCGACGTGGCCGGTGCGCTCCGAGATGAGCAACCGGATGATCGCGTCCGGCACGAACGCGCTCGCGTCGTCGATCGTGCTCGCGCTGCGACCTCGTCACGAGACCGCGCAGGCCACGACGCGCCGCGGCTTCCTCGCGGCGCTCAAGTCCCGCCTACCCCAGGCGCTGCGCGAGATGCAGCAGGGTGCGATCGCACCGGTGGACCTTGCCCAGTCCACCATCGGCCCCGGGATGGCCGTGTTCTCGTCGTACGCCAAGGTGGTCGAGGCCGACGGCAGCGCGATGTCGGTCAAGACAGCGCTCGCGCTCATCAACCAGGCGCTCGACGAGGTCCTGGCCGAGCAGGACGGCGACCTGGACGCCGACACGCGCTTCTGCCTGAAGTGGTACGCGCAGTACGGCTGGTCGGAGAAGGCGTTCGGCGAGGCGGACGTCCTCGCGCGCGCAACCAACACGTCGGTCGAGGGCCTCGCCCGCGGGGGCGTGCTGACCTCCCGCGCGGGCCGCGTCCGGCTGCTCCCGCCGCAGGAGCTGCCGACGGCGTGGGACCCGGACGCCGACGACCGGCTGTCGGTCTGGGAGGCGACGATGCACCTCGCCCGTGTGCTCGACGCCGGGGGCGTCGAGGCGGCAGGTGCGCTGATGCCGCGCGTCGGCCAGCGCGTCGACCTGGAGACGGTCCAGCTCCTGGCCTACCGCCTGTACGAGCTCACCCAGTCGACCCGCCCCTCCGACGCACTGCTGTTCAACGCGCTCGGCACCTCCTGGTCCGACCTCTCGACAGTCGCCCGCCGCACCGAAGCCGTGCCACGCTCGTCCCAGTCGGGCTTCGACTTCGACGCTCTCACCGAGGAGTAGCCGTGAACTCCGTGCCCGACGGACTCACCTGGTGGAGCGTCCCGGACTCCCGCAGCGGCAACACCGTTGCCTGGGCGTACGAAGGCGGCACGCGCACCGCGTACGTAGCGTTCCGCGGTGTTGGGTGCCTGACGCCGTACGCCTACCCGAACGTGCCCCCTGAGACCGTAAGGACCGTCGGCTCAGCTCCTTACGTCAGCTGGGCGATCGCTCACCACATCAAGGTGATGCCCGTCTATGAACGGCTCGCGTCGATCCCTTCTGGAAGCCTGCGACCCGTCGATTGGAGTGCGCACGATGGCGCTCAGTAACAAGGACAAGATCAGCCGCGGGCTCGATGCGCTGGCACGCGGCTTGCGGCCCTTCGTCGACCAGCACATGGCCGCGTCGGCGGGTGGTCGCGACTGGGTCGAGCTCCTCGAGGCGCGTGACGCCCAGCGTCACGGCGCGGCACGTGACTACTCCGCGGACGACCCGCGCTTCCTGCTCAAGGTGCTCACCGAGGAGTGGCGCGCGTTCGGTGGCGAGCTGTCGCGGGTCACGCAGTCGTACGCGTCCGAGCTGCGGGAGGTCGGCAACCGGTTCGCCCACGGCACCGTGTTCAGCGCTGACGACACCAGCCGCGCGCTGGACACGATGGAGCGCCTGCTCACCGACGTCCACGCACCGCAGGAGGCTGCCGCCGTCAACGCGCTCCGCGTGGAGCACCAGCGCGCGGCGTTCGAGGAGCAGACGCGCAAGACGGTGCGGGCAGCGGTCGGCACCGTCGCGACGCCCGGCACGGGTCTCAAGCCGTGGCGCGAGGTCATCACGCCGCACGACGACGTCGCCCGCGGCCAGTTCAACGCCGCCGAGTTCGCCGCCGACCTCCACCAGGTCGCCACGGGCCAGACGACGCAGCGCGAGTACTCCGACCCCCAGGAGTTCTTCGCGCGCACCTACCTGACGGAGGGGCTCAAGGACCTGCTCGACCGGGCCGTCCGGCGCATCTCCGGTGACGACAACGCCTCGCCCGTCGTCAACCTGCAGACCAACTTCGGCGGTGGCAAGACGCACTCGATGCTCGCCGTGTACCACCTGTTCTCGGGCCTGCCCGCGAGCGCGTTCCCGCAGGCTGTGCAGGATGTGGTGGCCGACGGCGACCTCGCGTCGCTCGACGTGCGCAAGGTGGCTCTCGTCGGCACGCACCTCGGACCCAACCAGCCCCGCGTCAAGGAGGACGGCACCGAGGTCCACACCCTGTGGGGTGAGCTGGCCTGGCAGCTCGGCGGCCGTGCCGCCTACGACCGCATCGCCGACTCGGACCGGTCCGGCACGCCCCCCGGCGATGCGCTCACCACCTTGATCCGTGAGCACGCCCCCGTCCTGATCCTCATCGACGAGTGGGTCGCCTACGCGCGCGGACTGTCCGAGGAGAAGCTGGCCGGCGGCCGGTTCGAGGACCAGTTCACCTTCGCCCAGTCCCTGACCGAGGCCGTCAGCGCCGTGCCCGGCGCCATGCTGCTGGTCTCGATCCCGGCGTCGGACACGCTCGACAACGGCGACGCCGCGTCCACGATCGAGGTCGGTGGGGAGCGCGGGCGTCGGGCGCTCGTCGCGCTGCAGAACGTCGTCGGACGCAAGGCCGACCACTGGCGGCCCGCGAGCAGCGTGGAGTCGTTCGAGATCGTGCGCCGGCGGCTCTTCCGCGAGCCCGACGCCGGTGCCCGCACCGAGATCGCCGCGGTCGCGCGGCAGTTCGTGAACTTCTACCGGGAGAACCACGGCCAGTTCCCGTCCGAGGCCGAGGACCAGGCATACGAGGAGCGGCTGCGCGCGGCGTACCCCATCCACCCGGAGCTGTTCGACCGGCTCTACACCGACTGGTCCACGCTGGAGCGGTTCCAGCGCACCCGGGGCGTCCTGCGCCTGATGTCGACGGTCATCCACGAGCTCTGGTCGTCGAACGACGCGAGCCCGCTGATCCTGCCCGGGTCCGTGCCGCTGCATGCGGCGCAGGTGGCGAGCGAGCTGACGAACTACCTGCCGGACTCGTGGAAGCCGATCATCGACAAGGACATCGACGGCGAGGGATCGACGCCCGTCCAGATCGATGCGAGCCGGCCGGGGACGTTCGGGGCACGGTCGCTCACCCGCCGCATCGCACGTGAGATCTTCCTCGCGTCCGCGCCCACCCTCGGCACCGATCACAAGGGCGTCGAGCGTCCCCGGGTGTGGCTCGGCGTCGCGATCCCCGGCGACACCGTCGGCAACTTCGGGGCGTCGCTCGAGGTCCTCGGGCAGCAGGCCACCTACCTCTACGCGGACAACGCCCGGTACTGGTTCTCGACGACGGCATCGGTGACGCGCACGGCCAGCGACATCGCGGACCGCTTGCGTGACGAGCCCGAGCGGGTGTGGCAGGAGGTCGTCCGCCGCCTCAAGCCCATGGTCGCCGACAAGGCCCTGTTCGCCGGTGTCCACCACGACCCCCGGGACTCCGCAGGTGTGCCCGACCTCGACCAAGCCCGCCTGGTCGTCGTCCCGCCGTCCGAGCGACACACCCGTGGCGACGCGGACTCTCCCGCGATGGCGTGGGCATCTGACGCGCTCGTCCGTGTCGGCACGGCGCAACGACGCTTCCGCAACGCCGTCGTCTTCCTCGCTGCCGACGGCCAGCGGTGGGACGACCTCGACGCGGCCGTCCGTGACTTCCTCGCCTGGGACGAGGTGGACAAGTCGTCGGCCACCCTCAACCTGACGGCGCAGCAGGCCGCCCAAGCCGCGGCACGCCGCCGTCAGACCGACGAGGACGCGACCAACCGCATCGCCGCGACCTTCACCTGGGCACTCGTCCCTGCGCAGCCCGATGCCGGGGCTCCGCCGTCGCTGCGCGCCGAACGCATCGCGGACTCAGCCGCGGGCTTGGCAGCCCGGGTCTCCGACAAGCTCCGACGCGGCGGCGAGCTCGCTGCCGACTACGGCGCCGCCGGGGTCCGGATGGCGCTCGACGGCCCCCTGGCCGGCGCGTGGTCGAACGGTCACATCCGCGTCGGGGACCTGTGGAACCTGTACGCGCAGTACCCCTACCTCGACCGGCTGCGCGATCGCGCAGTCCTCGATGGCGCCCTGCTGGGCACGCTGAACTCGATCGTCTGGCAGCTCGACGGCTTTGCCCTCGCGGAGTCGTACGACGAGGCAGCAGGCCGCTACATCGGGCTGGTGCTCCCAGGTGACCGCCCCGGCCCGACGGCGCTCAGCGACTCCTGGCTCGTGGTCAAGCCCGAGGCGGCGACCCCCCAGCGTGCCGAGGAGTCCCTGCCGAAGGATCCTGAACCGCCTGTTCAGGCTGGTGCTCCGGGACGGACGCCACCGGTGCCCGCGCCGGGAGGTCCATCGGACCCTCCGCCACCCGCGGCGCGACGCGTGACGCGGTACTTCGGCTCCACCCGGCTCGATCCCGACCGTTACGGGCGCGACTTCGCTCGCATCCAGCAGGAGGTCCTGCAGCACCTGGAATCGGCTCCGGGGACCCGTCTCGAGGTCAGCATCGAGATCCAGGCGATCAACGCGGACGGGTTCGGCACGGACACCGTGCGCACCGTGAGGGAGAACGCCACGACCCTGCGCTTCGACGCGAACGGCTTCGAGGAGTCGTGACTCGCCCAGCGTGTCGGCGGTCACGGCTACCGTCTGCGGCACGCGAGGTCTGACGACGAGGAGCTGCCGATGCTGGGATACCGCACGATGTTCGACGTGCCGAACCGGCGCGACGATGTCGAGGTCGTGGCGCTCTCCCAGCTGCGGTCGTGGCTGCAGAGCAAGCACCTCGATGCTGACGCGCTCACGTGGGGAAAGCGCGCCGCGCTGTCCGCCGACGCCACGGGGTTCTTGCAGGAGCTGGACGGCGGTGACGAGTCCCGGTCGGTTCGTGCACGCGTCGTCGAGACCACGAAGGCGGGGCGCTGGACGTCGACGCTGACCATCCACACCCCCGGCGACCGTCGGCGTGACCCGTGGGTCTGGCTCGATATCGACGGCCCCGAGGGTCAGGTCGCCGGCATCCCGCGACTTGCTCGGAACTTGCTCGAGGTGTTCAGCGGTGCACGCACTGACGTCGCGCACCTGCGGGCGGTCCCCGAGCTGGTGACCGACGGCAGCGTTCGAGATCTCGCAGACGTGCTGCTCGACGAGGGCAGACGGCGCCTCGTGTTCGTTGCCGGCTCGGACCCGCTGATGCCGTTGACGCGGTGGCACTCGCTCCTTGGCGACATTCTGAAGGACACGGTTGGCCTGGCCTCCGCGTACGTCTTGGATGCCGAAGCGACTGACTCGCTCAACGAGGTCCTCGGCCCGACACACGCGGTGCTTCCCGGAACTGTCCGGACGTTCCTCGACCACGTCGCTCCGGGCGACCCCATCGACGCACAGCGTCATCGTGTACTGACGACACAGCGCATCCTGCGTGGCGACTCCCGGACGGTCTCTCGCGTACTGGGCCTGCGGGCCCGGGCAGTCGCACTTCAGCAACCGCTTCCGCGCGCAGCGATCCGCGTGGATCGCCTCCTCGAGCGACAGGTCGACGCGCTGGTTCTGGAGCAGCTACCTGGAGTTGCGGCGGTTGCTCCCACCCGAACCGATGTCGAGCAGGCTCAGCCGACAGAGACGACGACGCAGCTGTCGACCGAGCAGCCAGTTCCGGTGGCGTCGGCGCGCGTCGACTCGACGATCCGGGATGCCGCTAAAGCGGACGTGGTGCGGTCGGCAGAGGAGATCCTTGCGCTGCATCGCATCGGGACGGAGGTGCTCGCCGTCGAGCACATGACCGTTGACGACGTGACCCGAGTCATCGAGCTGGCCCGGCGTGGCATCGCCGCCGAGCAGCAGCAGTCCGCTCTAGCAGACCGACTGACTCAGCTCCAGGACCAGGTCGAGTCGACGAGCGATCAGGTGGACGAGCTCAAGCAGCGTCTTGAGGACGAGCAGCTCGAGGTCGCGACAGCCGCTCACGACCTGCAGGAGGCGGAGCGACTCGTTCGCCACCTTCGCTCCCTGCTGGTGCAGACGGGGCAGGCCAACGACGCCTGGACCGAACCCGAGCTCACGACGGACGACATTCAGCCCGCGTCCTTCGACGAGCTCGTCACTCGGTTCGAGGAGTTGCCGCGGGTCATCCTCACGATGACGAAGCCGGAGGTGGCGGTAGCCCTCGACGTCCAGAACCCCCTGGGGACGTGGGCGGCGAAGACGTGGCAGGTTCTGCTGGCGCTGCGCGACTATGCCCACTGCAAGAGCGATGGCTCGTGGAGCAAGGACGTCGACGCCTACCTGCGAGATGCGCCGCCTGGTCGCTGCACGTTCTCTGCCACGCGCCACGCTCGCGACGAGAGCGAAGCAGTGAAGAACGTGCCGAAGTTCCGAGCCGCGCGGGATCTGCCAGTCCCTAAAGAGGTGGCAGCCGACGGCACCGTGTTCATGGGCGCGCACTTCAAGATCGCGCAATCCGGCCTGGTCTCGCCCCGGTTGCACTACTTCGACGCGACGGGGATCGATGGCAACGTCTATGTCGGCTACATCGGTCCTCACCTACCCACGAAGCAGACCAACTGACGCGTCGACGCGTACCCGGTGGTCTGTCGAACCGGCGACTGGGTGGAAGTGTCCGACTGAAGAGGGTGCCGAGACGCTAGATCGCAATCGGCTTGGACAGACCGAACTCGGCAAGCAGTGTCTCCTCCTGCCGTATCAGCTCGGCGTGGTCGCGCTCGCTGACGCCGTGCTGTCGGACGGTGATCATGACGGAGGTGGGGGATGGCCAGGGACATCAGCGCGATCGATGCCGCACGGGCAGCCGTTCGCTCGACGAGGGCGTCAGCGAAGCTCGAAGGTCGCATCGTGACGTCCGCGCACCGCTCCGCGGTCACGAGCCGATACATCGCGGCGCACCCCGCGCGGACGACGTGGGCATCGCCCCAGACGACGCCAGCACCCTGCTCGACGCCGGGAACGGCCTGACCCTGTGCAACCCGGAGGGCATCACCCGGGAACGACGAGAGCCGGGAACCCTGAGGTTCCCGGCTCTCGGTCTCCTCGGAGATCTCCCGAGGATCTGTGCGCGAGGGGGGATTTGAACCCCCACGCCCTTTCGGACACTGGCACCTGAAGCCAGCGCGTCTGCCGTTCCGCCACTCGCGCGCGCTGCAGAAGGCTAGCACGGTCGTCGGGACGCTCCGAC
>Ga0206103_100598_pt1 | contig 17309 bp, 22 predicted proteins | sample 1B5Ametagenome_FD_148638 | JGI IMG/M metagenome (GOLD analysis project Ga0206103, IMG submission 148638) | Enriched microbial communities from leaf-cutter ant dump, University of Wisconsin, Madison, United States - 1B5A | ecosystem: Environmental > Terrestrial > Nest > Insects nest > Nest dump... | reverse complement strand
TATCAAAAAACACGGAAACAGAGCGGTCAGCGTCTTTAAGTATGGATTAGATTACCTTGCAAGAGTACTTATATCAGAGAATAATTACTTCAATATTAACTGTTTAAAATTTTTGTCGTGTACTTAGACAAAATATTCAAAATTAGATTTTCAGATGGTGAAATTATTTGGGAAAGATTTTCTAAAGGGTCATATCAGAACTTAAGTCCATTAATTCATCAAAATCAAATATTTGTCGGAGGAAGTCATGAAATGAAATCGTTTGACCTAAATGGCAAAACGATTTGGTCAATAAACACTGGACAAAAGACTACCGGGTTAATCATTAAAGACTCAATAATTTTTAACACCAGAAGAAATAAAGGTTTATTCGCCAACAGCATACTAAACGGTAATGAGTTATGGTCAATTAAGCCTGATTATCAAATGTTATCCTCTTCAGAACCATCTTTAAAAGACTCTTTATTAATTATAGGAAATTTTGATTACAGAAAAAATAAAGGGAATCATCTAATGTGTATAAACATTATTGATAAAAGTAATAAATGGCAAATTGAGAACAATGGTTACCTGAATGGTCAAGCCGTTTTTTCTGATCAAAATATAATTTACAATTCAGATTCTATTTATGTCAAAGGATATACACAAAAAGTTGATCTTATGACTGGAGAAATTCTATGGAAAACCAAAACCAATCCTGAATTACATTATAATCCAGTCATAAAAAGCGATTTAATTTTTGTTCCATCATATGACAACGGTATAATTTGCTTAAACTCAGAGACTGGTGTACCCCAGTGGAAATTGAATAAAGAATTCTACCCTGACACAAATCTTATTGTTTATAATAACATTCTGTATTTTGGCACAACTTCCAGAGAATTTATAGGATTAAACTTTGAAGGAAAAGTAGTTTTTAAATCCAAATTCTTTTATGGAATTGGGAATCCATTTATTTATAAAAACAAATTATATGTTGCTGATGGAAAAAATAGATTATTCAAAAAAACCAATTAATTTAATTTAGATCAATCCCCAACCAAAACACCGCTCACATTCCAGGCAGAAAAACTGCTGCCTTCGGGTTTGCCCTGGGGTATAATTACTTTGACTTTGTGTTTGCCGGCTTTCAGCTCGCCCAGATCGATCAGATAAGGATTGGTCACCGTTCCCGGACACCAGTTGGAACGGCTGTAATCCGAAGAAGAAAGCCCGTTTTGGAAATTGCCCGAAACCGGATTGTAAAGCCGGTATGAACCGCAATCTTCTCGCCATGGAATCAGATCAAAAACCAATTTATCGTCGATCAAAATGGTATTCTTCTTTTGGACAAATTCATCTCCGCTTTCCCAGCCGCCATGACCTGTGGTGATGTATCTGAGCTGCGCATTTTTGAGATCTTCAGTCAACTCAAATTCAACCTCGAGTCCGTTTTCCGAATCAAACATAGTGCTGTATTCCTGACCTGCCATTTCCATAATGTTTAGCGTATTGAACAGCGGAATCAGCTTTTTCAGCGGTTTATCCAAATCTTCATCATTGTGAATGGTCACATTCATCGAAATCAGATGGCCGCCTTTGTCATAGTTGCCGATAAATGCGCCGATATAAACTTCTTGATCGGAAAGCAGCGATGCGTAATCTGAAATTTCCTGCCGATAATAAACCGAATCCTGCCAGTTTTTGTTTTTCAAAGTCACCCGACCGTTAAAATGTTTGACACCAAATGGTGTGAAAAATCGCATCAGTTCGACCGGCGGATTATAATCTGCAGTTGCTGTAATACCCTGATATTTTTTCCCGTTCCCGTTTTCATAAACCGGAAGTTTGTCGGCGCCATTGTTCAAACCATCCAGAAAAGACTGTTTTTTATCGGTCGGAATCATGAAAACGCTGCCCGTGCGGTCGTATGCATCACCGTTTGACTGTTCGGTCAGATCGACAAAAATTTGAGACGAAGAATTGAGTTTTGGAAATTTCACTTTTTTCAAAACAACGGTTCCGTTTGCAAATCTCTGTACATCCGGTCCGGACTCAAATTCATCCGAAAAATGAATCTGCTGATTTTTAAAAATTTCAATGGTTGTAAAACGAGCATTCCAAATTTTGAACTGATAATCGATTTTCTCAAGAAATTCGAGCTTTGAATCAATGACAAACCGAACCAAATCCTTTTTCGATTTTTTCATTTCAACCGCTTCAATCACATAATTTCCGTTTCTGACGATCTCAAGCACCAATCCGAGATCGGCACCAAGCACTGTCGGTGAAGCTTTTAATTTTTTATCGTCTGCATACCAGACTTCAATTGTATTTGAATTGATGACTGTTTTTGCTTTTTTGCAGTTGTAGCCCAAAATCTTCTTGGTCTCATACAAAAATTCAAATTCCTGTTCTGCTATCGATTTCAAATCCTGCATTGCAACCGTTTCTTCCGGATTTAAAAATGCAAGCTGTGTATATGATTTTTCCGAAGTATTCACAAAACTGACTTCAAACGGATAATCCGATTTCCGGTTCAGCACATCTCTTGAACCGATCAAAAAGTTTGTACCGTCAGTCAGTACCCGAATCGGATTTTGGTTTTCCGACTTTTGACCGTTGTATGAAGTTTCATAAGTGATTTTGGTTAATTTATCTGAATTAAATTGAATTTGTGCATTACACAAAAACGGTAAAAAAACGAGTATATAAATAAGGTGTCTGAAATTCATAACTTAAAATCGATAAGCGCAAACTTACAATTATAAGCAGCATGATTGAACTGAAATTTTAAAATTTAAAGCAAATGAAAATTGTACTTTTAATTTTGTCGTATTAATATTAAAAAATTGTCGTAAGAATTTACAAATAATACGTGTAGAATTATTATCTTTGTCGTATAAATTAAAAAAAGCAAGATCATGGACGCTAAAATCACTTTGTCATTTGACGCAGAAGTCATCACCAAAGCCAAAGAATTTGCCGCCCAAAACGGCATCAGTCTTTCAAGGCTGACCGAATTTATATTTGCCCAAATGACCTCACAAAATTACAAAACCATAGACGAGCTGCCAATCGCAGACTGGGTCAATTCGGTTGCAGACGAAAGACCCGAGTACGGGATCCACAAATCGCGCAAAAAACTAAAGTCGGAATTTTACAAATCCAAAAAGTGAGAATTTTTGTTGATGCCAATATACTGGTCACCGTTCTGAACAGTGAATATCCGCTGTTTCCGTCGGCAGCAAGGATTCTGAGCCTGAATCAAACAAAAAAATTCAGGATTTACACTTCTCCCATCTGTCTGGCAATTGCATTTTATTTTGCCGAAAAGAAAAGCGGAACCCAAAGAGCAAAAGAAAAAATTAAAATTCTTTCACAGCAGCTTGAAATTACAAATACCAATAAAAAAACGGTCAGAATGACTTCAGAAAACCCGAAAATCAATGATTTTGAGGACGGTCTGGAATATTATTCCGCAATCGAATCAGGCTGTGAAATGATTGTCACCGAAGATATCGCCGATTTTTATTTTTCCGAAATTCAGGTTTTGAATTGCGATTCGTTTATTTCCTATCTGGGCAATCGTTAGAATTTCTCTATTTTTACAATCTAAATCACAATCAAATGAATGCTGCTGTTTTTGAGTGGATCGGATATTCTGCATCGATATTTATCGTTCTTTCTTTTGTCATCAATCAGCTCAGAATCATTCGGATCATCAATATGCTGGGCTGTATCTGTTTTGTGATTTACGGAATTTATTTCAAAGCCTGGCCGGTGGTTATTCCCAATGCGATGGTGGTATTTATCCAGCTGTATTATCTGTTGTACAAAGACAAACAAAACGCAAATGGCTGAACCCCGAATTATTTCATCGGTCATCAATAATTATCAGGGCGATCAGCGGGTTCAGAAACAGATCCGGTCGCTTGGAAAATTTGGTTTTGAAACCGAAGTGATTGCAACCGATCTGAGAGGAAATCCAAAACTCGATTTTGATTATCCGGTGCAAATCATCCGGCTTTCAAATCAGGACGGGATGCGGATGTATCTCGAATTCAACCGAAAACTTTTTGGCCGATTGATGAGGACAGTCAAAAAAGGCGACATTCTCCTTGCAAACGATGTGGATTCGCTTTTGCCCAATTATCTGGTCAGCAAAATCAAAAAAGTACCGATCGTATTTGACAGTCACGAAATCTTTTCGGAACTGCCGTCACTGACCGGCCGAAAATTCAAAAAGAAAATTTGGAAAATGCTTGAATCATCGCTGATTCCTAAGATGAAACATTTTTATACGGTGAGCGAAGGTTATGCCGACTGGTTTGAAAAAGAATATAGAAACCGGCCCGAAATCATAATGAATGTTCCTGAAATTCAAACCGAAAACAACAATCGGTTACAGATTGAATTACCCGAAACAAAAGAAAATCAAAAAATACTGATTTATCAGGGCGCAGTCAACATCAGCCGCGGAATCGACAAAATGATACTCGCAATGGAAAAGATTGAAAATGCACAGCTTTGGATCATCGGGAACGGTCCAAAAAAGGAAGAATATCAGAAACTGACTTCAGAAAAAGGTTTGGACTCAAAAGTCATTTTTATCGGCGCTGTTCCGCCGAATCAGCTCAAACTGATTACGCCAAAAGCAGATCTCGGTCTCAGTTTGGAAGAAGATTTAGGAATCAGCTACAGATATGCGCTGCCCAACAAGATTTTTGATTATATGCATGCGGGCATTCCGGTTTTGGGCACAGATTTGCCCGATATCAAAAGGACGATTGAAAATTACAAAATCGGTCGGACGGTCTCGGATCATACACCCGAACATATTGCAGAAATAGCAAATGAGATGCTTACCGAAGAAAAGGAAATTTATTCCGAAAATCTGAAAAAGGCAACTCTGGTCTTCAACTGGTCAAATGAAGAAAAGAAACTCGAAAAGATTTTTTCTGCATTTAAAACTTCGGATCAGGCCTGAAAAAGAGATTCGGTTTCGGTGAACTGCACCTTGCCGTCTTCACATTTCAGTGTGGCACAGGGAAATTTCCTGATCATGTCGTAATCATGTGTTGCCATCAAAACGGCCACATTTTTTTCTTTTGACAGGTCATGGATCAGGCTCATAATTTCGATTGAAGTTTCGGGATCCAGATTTCCGGTCGGTTCGTCAGCCAGAATCAGTTTCGGATCGTTGAGCAGTGCGCGTGCAATTGAAATCCTCTGCTGTTCTCCACCCGACAGACGAAACGGCATCATTTTCTTTTTTGAAATCATACCCACGCTTTCGAGCACTTCATCGATTCGGTCGTTTATCAGATTTTTCTCGTTCCAGCCGGTTGCCCTCAGTACAAACGCAAGATTTTTTTCGACATTTCGGTCGAGCAGCAATTGGAAATCCTGAAAGACAATTCCAAGATGTCTTCTCAGTTCGGGAATCTTGCCGGTTTTCATTCCGTTCAGTTCAATTCCCACCACTTTGCCAAAACCTTCGGTCAGCGGAAGCGCACCGTACAAAACCTTGAGCAGACTGCTTTTTCCGCTTCCGGTTTTACCAATCAGATAAGCAAATTCCCCTTCTTTTAATTCAAAATCAACATTGCTCAGTACCAGATAATTTCGCTGGTAGATAAAAGCTCTCTCCAATTTGATAACGCTGTCTGACATATTTCTGTTTTTACGAAAGCAAATATATAAAAAAGCCCGAAAGAAACTTTCGGGCCTGGTCTTTTTAATATAATATTAGCGATTTATCGTTTAGCTCTGACTTCGCTAACCGTCAATTGCTTTCTGCCCTTTTTTCTTCTGGCTGCCAATATCTTGCGTCCGTTTACTGTGGACATTCTTTCAAGGAAGCCATGTTTGTTTCTTCTTCTTCTGTTGCTGGGTTGAAATGTTCTTTTCATCTCGTATTATTTTCTGCTTTTCACAAATCGAGTGCAAATATAGTCCTATTTTCCAAAATCCAAAAAGCATTTGAATAAATTTTATGTTTTTATTTTTCGGATCAATTCCAACAGCTTCCTACAGTACGGCACACAGACGATTTTGATTCCGAATAATTTTAAAATTCATCAGCCATCCATTCAATCTTTGCGGTTCTGTTTACATTTATTTGAAAGCTATCATTTAATTCTTTAAATTTACGGTTAGGAAAAAATTTAATTCTCTCTGACCGATGAAATTCAAAAATACAGGTGTAATCACCGTGTTTGTGTTATTGCTGATATTTGGCTTTGTCCTGTTTGGCAAAAGCAATCAGAATCAAAAGAAAGAAAATCTTCCGCCCGATATTTTTAAAACCGAAAATCCGATACGGCAGTCAGCCGATATTGCTGCGCTTACCGATGAGGAAACCGTTGTTGATTTCGTCAGACAAACCAACCGGCTTCCCGATTATTACACCACAAAAAATCAGGCACGAAAACTCGGTTGGAAACCCGAAACCGGAAATCTGTGCGATGTATTGCCCGGTCGTGCTATCGGCGGCGACCGCTTCGGAAATCGTGAAAACAAACTTCCAAAAAACAAATCAAGAAAATATTTTGAAGCTGACCTCAATTACAATTGCGGAAGAAGAGGCACCGACAGACTGATTTACAGCAGCGACGGACTGATTTTCATTACAAAAGACCATTACAAAACCTTTCAAAAAAGATAACGAATATGGAGAATGAAGTTACTTTTGATTTCGATCAGATCAGTGATTATGATGAATTTTATTCGATGCTGAAACTCAAATTTGATCTGCCTGAATGGTTTGGCGACAATCTGGATGCGCTCTATGATTTTATATCCGGCGACCTGAAACTCCCGTGTCATCTGAAACTGATCAATCTGAATCTGGAACAGATTGAGGATTTCGAAGATTTGTTTGAAATCCTCGAAGATGCCGAAAACGAGATTAACGGCTTCAGCTTTTCATATTATATGGAACAGTTTGACAATTTTGAAGAAGACGAATATTCGGACTGAATTTTTCAAAATTTCAGACACAAAAAAGCGCCGTTTTCAGGCGCTTTATTTTTGATTTGACTTATTTTATTTGCTGAAGTTTGCGGGAATCACCAGCATCGGAATCCGGGTGTGAAAACTCATCTGTTTGGTCAGGCTCGGATTGAACAGGCTTTTCCAAAAACCTTCCTGATAGGTGATCATCGTCAGCAGGTCAACCTGATTTTTTGAAATATATTCTTCAAGCGTTTCCTCAAAACTGTCACCAATCAGATGAACCGAGCTCAAAGTATCGTCACGGTATTCATTTTTCAGAAATTCCGCATAATTCTGAAGCTCCTGCTGATGTTTCACATAAACTTCTGCGGTCTGATCGTTTCCGGTAAAAACTGCGGTCTTTACGTTTGCAGAAAACAGGAAAGTGAGTTCGAACAAATAATCCAAAATCTCATCATTTCTTTCAAACTGTCTGGTAGCCAGCAGTATATTTTCAGGCTTCTTCCATTTGTAATCGGACGGAATCGCCATCACCGGGATTTTGGTTTTTCCGATCACATCAGAAGTGTGGCTGCCCCAAAGTTTGGTTTTCAGACCGGTTGCACCCAAAGTTCCCATAATGACCAGGTCAACTTTTCCTTCTTCCGAAACTTCATTGATTGCATCTGCAAGCGGTTTGACAGAGATTGCGGATTGAATTTCAACCTCATATTTCTTCATAAAACCAATCCTCAAATCATTCAGTTTGATTTTTGCCTCGTTAATCAGATCATTTGTAAACTCGCGGTTTACACCCATCAGATCAGTGCAGTTTCCTTCGGCAACTTCAAAAGAATTCAGCAAAGTAATTTTTGCCTTCAGCAACTCGGCTGCGTGAATCGCAAAGTCAATTGCAACTTCAGAGGTCTTTGAAAAATCAGTCGGTACAAGTATATGTTTCATAACAATTAATTTTGAGTTTGATTTTTGTGCCTGTAACAAATATAGCAAATTTGAACAAAAAAGACAATGAGTAACAGCCGGTCACAGATCAGACCTTTCTCTGCTTTATTTTATAATTTTGTCAAACCCAATCCGGCAGGGAGTTACAGAAATATTCAATTTCATCGAACACTTCTGAATTGACCAAAATCATATCATACAAACCAAATTCGGATTCAAATTCAAAAAATGAAATTAAAATTTATCAAATTCAGTATTGGTTTTTGTTGAATTTTCAGTTTTCGGTTTGTACCTTGTGAGGTCAAAAAATTAAACTGAAAAATTCGTCATGGGAAAAGAAATCGAAAGAAAATTTTTGGTTGACAAACAGAAATGGGCACAATACAACAAACCTGTTGGGCAGCATTACCGACAGGCCTATCTGGTGAATGAAATCGAAAAAACGGTCCGAGTCAGACTTACACCCGATACGGCTTTTCTGACCATCAAAAGTTCAACCGATTATATCAGCCGTGCAGAATATGAATATGAAATCCCTGTTTCGGATGCAAAAGAAATTCTGGACCGGTTCTGCAAAAATGAAATTTCAAAAAACAGATACAAACCCGTCATCGACGGAAAAAGATGGGATGTGGATGAATTTCTGGGCAGCAATGAAGGACTGATGGTGGCTGAAATCGAACTGGAATTTGAGAGTCAGGAATTTGAAAAACCCGACTGGATCGGTGAGGAAGTTTCGGGTGACCAGCGCTATTACAATGCTTATCTGATCGATCACCCGTATAAAACCTGGAAAAAAGACTGATATGAATTCGGATTATCAAAAAATTTCAAGTTTTATCGAAATCATAAAAAACCAGTCCAATCATCTGAATTTTGAAAAGGCATTTGAGAAAGCAGACATCAGCAGGAATGATTTTGAAAAACTGGTCAAAAACTGGTCGGGCCTTTCGCTTTCACAGTTTTTTAATGCTATCAATCCAAAACACAACTTCAGTCTTTTGAATCATGATTCTCAAACTTCGCTTTTTGACGAAGCAACTGAAAATTACGGAAAAGCAGCTTCTGAATTCACCCAAATCATACCGATGACCGATGAAGAATATGGCGATAAAGGTTCAAATCTGAAAATCAATTATGAATTTTATGACAGTCCTTTTGGCGAAATGATAGTTGCAACAACTTCAAAAGGTGTCTGTTATACGGCGTTTGACGAAAATCGTGAAGAAGCTTTCAGGAATTTGAAAAGCAGATTTTACAATTCCGAATTTTCTCAAAAGAAAACTGAATTTCAAACTGCTGCGATGTCAATTTTTGATCTGAAAAATTCAAAAACGATCAAACTTTATATGAAAGGAACCGAATTTCAGCTGACGGTTTGGAATCAGCTGCTCAAAATCCCGATCGGCAAACTGGTCAGTTACCACATGATTGCGGACGATCTGAAAATGCCGACTGCGTCACGAGCCATCGGAACCGCAATCGGTCGGAATCCGATCGCATACATCGTTCCCTGTCACCGGGTGATTCAGTCCGGCGGAAATTTTGGCGGATACATGTGGGGAAATACCCGAAAAATGGCAATTACAGCCTGGGAAGCCGGATTCAAATTCAAAACATAATTTCTTAAAACCGTTTTTGATTGACCGACTGTTCTAAAGAAATAATTGTTAATTTTATGTACTTTTGACTTCGAAAAAATCAATTGTTTTGCCGTCTCTCAATTATATCATCAAAAATATACAAACCGAAACTGCCCGACTTTCGCCTGCTTATTTTGCACTGCCTATGGCAACCGGAATCGTTTCAGTCGCAGTAAAAATGTCCGGTTTTGAAAGATTTGCAAGACTCCTTTTTGATTTCAATCTGATTGCATTTTGGGGATTGGTGCTGCTGTTTTTGCTGAGGATATTTTTTTATTATCCTGAATTCAGAAAAGATTTTGTCACCGGATCGATCAGTCCGGGATTTCTGACCATCGTTGCCGGTATCAATGTGGTCGGTTATCAGTTTTTGCTTTTTGACGACAATCTGGCGGCTGCTTCGGCGCTGTTTATCACCGGCGTGCTGCTTTGGTGTGTTTTGATTTATTCGCTTTTTACGATCATCATCATCAAACGACAGAAAGATCCGCTGAACCGTGGCATCAACGGAATCTGGCTATTGATCGTGGTTGCAACCGAATCGGTCAGTGTGCTCGGAACAGAGCTTGCCGGCTATATTTCATTTCCAAAACAGATTACACTTTTTATATCGCTGGCTGTTTTTCTGGTCGGCTGTATGCTGTACATCATACTGATCACACTGATTTTTTATCGGCTGGCTTTTTTCAGAGTGAGGGCAGCAGATCTGGCGCCCGCCTATTGGATCAATATGGGTGCGGTGGCGATCATCACGCTTGCAGGAACAGCTTTGGTCAGAAATGCGGGCGAATGGGACTTCCTGGAATCAATCACCGGTTTTCTCAACGGTTTCACTTTGCTGTTTTGGACAACCGGAAGCTGGTGGATTCCGCTGCTGATCATACTCGGCATCTGGAGGTTTGTTTTTCAAAAAACAAAAATCGTTTACAAATCTTCAGCCTGGGGAATGGTCTTTCCACTCGGCATGTACACTGTCTGCACCTATCGGCTGGCAGAAGCAACCGGAATAGGATTTTTGAATTCGATACCCGAGATTTTTGTGTACATCGCAATTTTCGCCTGGTGTGTGACCGCTTTGGGTATGCTGTTTTATTGGATTGGCCTGTTTAAAAATAAGGTTTTAGTTTCTGAAGTTCAAGTTCCCGAAAATCACTGACCACAATATCTGCAAACGAATAATCCTGTAATTTGGTTTTTCCGCCGTTGTATCCGGCACAAAAAATTCCTGCTCTGTGCGCAGCTGTAATTCCGTTGGTCGAATCTTCGATCACCATACATTCTTTTGCGGATTCACCAGAAAGTTCGGCAGCTTTTAAAAAGATTTCGGGATTTGGTTTTGATTCTTTCAGATCGGTTCCGCTGATCACATCCTTAAAAAATCGTTTCAGATCAAACCGTTCAAAAACCATATCGATGGTAGCATGCGAAGCCGAAGTTGCCAAAACCATTTTGATGTTGTTTTCGTAATAATGTGCAATCAGTTCCCTGACACCCGGAACCATATCAAATTCGGAATCATTGTAAAAATATTCCTTAAAAAAAGTCCGTTTGACTTCTTCAAGATTTTCAACCGCCGCGGTCAGACCAAATCTGTCGATCACCGTATTGCAGACCTTTCGGGTAGATGCACCGGCAAAGGTCGAATAGAGTTCTTCGTCAACATCGGCACCAAAACTTTCAAACATTTTGAAATAAGCTTTTTTGTGAATCGGCTCAGTATCGACGATCACACCATCCATGTCAAAAAGAACTGCTTTGAGCGGCATATTGATTTTTTTTACGAATGTAAGAATTTATAATTCCAAAAATTATTTCGACCTCAAAACCGAATCTTTATATTGGTTTGTAATTCATTTTGGAACAAAGAGTTGGTTGGTATTTAATCAACTCTTCTCGCAATATAATCACTCTCGTTCCCCACTCTGTCAATCGCCTTCACAGCAATCAGTTTGAGTCTTTTTTCATTTTTTGTTTTTGGGAATTTTTTGAAATCAACATTAGAATCCAGAATTTCTGTTACCCAATCATCACCGTACAGCAGATAAACCACCCAGTGTTTGACCTCGTCTTTTTTGTGAAATGACCAGTCGACTCTGACCGCATCACTTTCTTTTGTCAGTTTGAGATTTGGTCTGCCCGAAATAATCGGTTTCAGCCAGGAAGATTGAGGAATCAGCGCTTTTTCACGATACGGACCGTATTTCAGCGAATTAAGCATATTCTGATTCAATCCGGCCATACTCCAATGTACCACGCCGGCATCTTCGGGAATCAGCTGACGGGTTGATTCGATCTGGCGGATGATTTCAGCAGGTTTGTCGTTCACTTTGATTTCAACCGTATTCAGTCCCGGCCAGAGATGTCTTTTGAATGTATTTTCAGATTCCCACCATTTCAGCAGACTCACAAAACTCTGTCTGGGCGCGTCAATCGGCCAGTACAACTGAGGTGTGAAATAATCGACCCAGCCTTTATTCAGCCAAAGTTTGGCATCCGCATAAAGCTCGTCGTACTGCGACAATCCGACTACACCGTTCGGATAACCGGATTTCCAGATTCCAAACGGACTGATTCCAAATTTCACCCAATTCTTTTCGGTTTTGATTTCGATATAAATCCGTTGGATAAAATTGTTTACATTTTCTCTTCTCCAATCAGCTTTTGAAAGCAATCCGCCCGAATTTTTGTAGGCATTGTAAGAATCTCTGTCCGGAAAATCAGCACCGTTGTTGTAGGATGCATACGGATAAAAATAATCGTCAAAATGAATTCCGTCCACATCGTATCGTTTGACAATGTCCATCACCACCGCACTCACATAATCCTGGGTTTCCTTCTGCGCCGGATCAAACCAGTACATTCCGTTGCTCAGCCTGACGATCTGTTTTGGCATTTTATTGACCATCGAATACGAATTCACCCTACCGCCGTTGGTGTGATGCGCACGATAAGGATTGAGCCATGCGTGCAGTTCAAGACCTCTTTTGTGTGCTTCCTCGATCCAGAATTGAAGCGGATCATAATAGGGTTTTGGCGCAGTTCCGGTTTCGCCGGTCAGAAAGATCGACCAGGGTTCAAACGGACTGTCATATAGCGCATCTGCTGAAGGTCTGACCTGAAGAATGACCGCATTGAAATTATTTTCTTTCAGCTGGTCGAGTATTCGGATCGCTTCTTCTTTTTGCTGTTCCACAGGAAGACCGCGTTTTGAGGGCCAGTTGATATTTGCAACCGATGCAATCCAGGCGCCTCTGAATTCTCTGTTCACTTCGGGAAGTTCGACTCTGACTTCGGGTTCGGCTTCAGGCTCGGTTTTTACAATCGGTTTTTCGACTGCTTGAGGCTCATCCTTTTTTCCCGGAACGCCCGACTGAACCTTTCCAACCTGATCCCGGATTTTGTCACGGGTTTGGGTTTTTTGCTGAACCTGACCGGTATTCGGCTTTTTTTTGACATGTTTTTTTGAGGATTTCGGACTTGTCGCACAGGAAGCGAACAATCCGAAAATCAGAGCAAACACAAGAAATCTCAACTGTTTCAATCTCATAAATAAAAATAATTCGGCTTGGATACTAACGAAATTCGCAGTCCAAAAGTATATCTAATTTTTTGATAAGCCTACAAAAATCAATCTTTAATGATAACTGAAAATTTCCGGTCATTTGATCGGCATGTTTCTTATTTTTCGATGTCAAATCATTCAAATTAATTTGAGTAATTTTAAAATTTAAAACCCTTAAAATAATCCGATTGTTTTTATAATTTTACATGGATGAAATTGTTTTTTGAAAATATCAGTCAGTCGGACAGTATTTCGGTGAAGCAGCCGCTCGAGGCAGCATACGAACAGGCATTGGATGTGTTTGAACAGCTGCCCGAAGACGACGGCAGTTCTTTCGGACTGATTACCGATCGTGATGTGATCATTCAGATTTCAAAATTCAACCGTTTTATGTGGCTGGTCGAAATTCCCGAACCTGAAAAAAAAGGCAGCTGGCAGGCGGTCTGCAACCGAAATCAGGTCAAAAGGGCATTGAAAGAGCTGTTTGACGAAAGAGATCCTTTTCTGGTCTGCGATTTCAAATTCGAATCTTTTCATTGATCTGATTTTAATCCGGGGTCAATTTTTTATGCTAATTTTGCAACAGTTTTTTCAACGATGTATAAATCCGTAATCAGACCGCTGCTGTTTAAATTCGATCCCGAAAAAGTACATCATTTCACCTTCGGACTGCTGAAATTTGTTCACAAAATTCCATTTGTTCCCGCCATTCTAAGAAATTCATTTACAATCGAAGATCCCCGACTGGAAACAGAAGTCTTTGGTTTGAAATTTAAAAATCCGGTCGGATTGGCAGCCGGATTTGACAAGGATGCAAAACTGTTCAATGAATTGTCTTCTTTTGGTTTTGGATTTATTGAAATCGGTACACTGACACCAAAACCACAGCCTGGAAATCCGAAAAAACGGCTGTTCCGACTGATTGAGGACAGCGGAATCATCAACCGGATGGGATTTAACAACGAAGGTGTCAAAGCCGCTGCCGAAAGATTGAGAAAAAACAAATCGGTGCTGATCGGCGGAAACATCGGAAAAAACAAACTGACACCCAACGAAGATGCAATCAGCGATTACGAAATCTGTTTTGACGAATTGTTTGATTTTGTTGATTATTTTACGGTCAATGTCAGCAGTCCAAACACACCGAATCTGAGAGAACTTCAGGACAAAGAACCTTTGAAGAATTTACTTCAGTCATTGCAGAATAAAAATTCAGCGAAACAAAATCCAAAACCGGTACTTTTAAAAATCGCACCTGATCTGAATGATGAACAACTGCTTGACATCATCGAAATCGTGAAAGAAACAAAGATTGCCGGTGTAATCGCGACCAATACTACGCTTAGCCGCGAAAATCTGAAATCAAAAAATAAATCTGAAACCGGCGGACTGAGCGGAAAACCATTAAAAGACCGTTCGACGGAAGTGATTAAATTTCTGTCCGAAAAAAGCGGCAGGGCTTTTCCGATCATCGGCGTTGGCGGTATCCATTCGGCCGAAGACGCGATTGAAAAGCTCGATGCTGGCGCTTCCCTGATTCAGATTTATACCGGATTTATCTATGAAGGTCCGGGTTTTGTCAAAAAAATCAATCAAAAATTACTGGAAAACAAAAACCGATAATCTGTTCGGTTTTGTCGCTTCATCCAGCTGTCCTTTTAAAATACGGCAATTGCCTTATTGATTCACTTTGGCTGTACGATTATTTTTGTTCCGTTGAATTCAGTCGATTAACCTGAAATCAAAATCTAATTTAATCTTAAAACTAAAAAATTAACAAAATGAGACACTTTTTATTTTCAACGCTGATTATGTTATTCAGCATTACGGTAAGCGCACAGTCTGATCAGATTTTTCTTCACAACGGACAGGAAATCTCGGGAAAAGTTCTGAAAGTGGCTGAGCACACGGTAACTTTTACTTATGACGATGAGGATGCCGAACAGACACTTGGCAAATATGCGGTTCAGAAGGTGGTTTACGGCAAAAGCGGCCGTGAGCAGTCAGTTTCGGATCGTGTCGACATTTCGGGCAAAGACGGATGGCAGAATGTAATCATCATCGAAAGTCTTGAGGAAGTTGCCGGTCTGAAGAGAATTGGCGAAATCAAAGGCAAAACCGGATTTATCAATTACAGAACCGGCGCAGGCAGCGACAGGAAGGCACAGGAAAAACTTCAGAAAGAAGCTGCAGCAGCAAACTGTCCTTTTGTTTTGCTGACCATGGACAAAGACATTGACAGAAAAGGCGCAAGCGGCGGCGGTTTCGGTCAGAACCAGTCAATCAAAAAAGGTGTGGGATATTCTTATTAAAATTCCTGTCATACTTTCTTATAATACGGAATCCGACAGCTGTTTCGAGTTTGAAGCGGCTGTCGGTTTTTTTAATTTTTTGTTTCCTTCAAAATCGAAGTAACCGATGCCTGTGCCTTGGGCAATACTGTGATATCCGCCAATTGAACATGGTCGGGCTGCATCAGTGCAAAATGAATCGTTTCGGCGATGTCTTCTGCCGAAAGCGGCGTAAATCCTGCGTAAGTATTGTCCGATTTTTGTTTGTCGCCTTTGAATCTGACCATAGAAAATCCGGTTTCCACCATCCCTGGTGCAATGTTGGTCACCTTGATGCCCAACGGAAGCAGATCGAGACGCATCCCTCTGCTCAGAGCTTCAACTGCCCATTTTGAAGCACAATAAGTCGTTCCGTTTGGGTAAACATCCTTTCCGGCGGTGGATGAAATATTGACGATATGACCGCTTTTTTGTGGAATCATCAGCGAAAGAACCGCTTTGGTCACATAAATCAGTCCTTTTGAATTTCCGTCCATCATCTGTTCCAGATCTTCGAGATCGGCATCCTGAAATGGGGCAAGCCCGTGTGCATTTCCGGCGTTATTGATCAGCACATCGATTTTTCTGAAATCTTCGGGAAGCGAATCGATCTGTTCAAAAACAGCCTTTTTGTCGCACACATCAAAATTCAGTGTATGGACATCGGTTGTCTTTGAAAGTTCGTTTTTTAATTCGTCAAGCCGCTGCTGTCTTCTTCCGCAGATGATCAGTCTGAAATCTTTTGAAATCCTTTTGGCGGTTGCCATGCCGATACCCGATGTTGCACCGGTGATGAGTGCTGTTTTCATTATTTGAGTGTTTGAACTGTAAAATTAAATTAATTTGATCAGATTGAATATCCGGTGAACCATAAACATCGTACTATTTTCACAATTCCCATTTGATGGTCTGCTGATAAAATTTAATCAGTTCATCGTATTCTTCTTTAAAACTCACTCTTTTATGATGTTCCGGCTGATTGATGATGTATTTGCAAACCTTGTCCACATCTGATTTTGAAACTGAAAATGCAGCGGCTGATTTCTGCCACATAAAATTTGAACTGCAAAGATGATTGTCCAAAATAAATTTCAAAGAACCATCTGCTATTCGGGTGATTAATTCCTGATCTGAGATTGCAGGATTACGGGAAATCAGAAAATGAACATGATCAGGATTGGCATAAATGGAATACAGTTTACTTCCGGTGTTGGCGACGATTCCGGTGATGTATTTCTCAATTCGAATCCGGTTTTCTTCTTTGATAAACGAGAAACGCTGACGGGTGATGAGAATGTAGTGAATGTAAAGATTGTGATATTCTATTTTCATGGCAAAAGAATTTTAGAGATTAATCAAATTTAAGGATAAATAAGGGAATAAGGGCAAAAGAGAGGAGCATTGTGGCGTTACTAAGGGAATAAGGGTCTATCTGCCATTGATTTACTATTGGATTAAATTTCAGGATTCTAAATACTGAAGGAAATCAAACTGTTATAAAATAAGGTCTGAATAAGGTTTTATTACATAGTTCAAAAATTTTGTTGCATCAAACCTTATTCTTTTAATGGAATCAAAAAGACCTTATTTTAAACACAAGTCAAATTTCTTCAATTAAAAAACCTTATTCCCTTAGTAACAAACAGCAACACAGCAAATTGACCTTATTCCCTTATTCAGGGAGCTTCTATAAATCCCCGATAAGAATTTAATTTTTAAAATTAATAAGGGAATAAGGGCAAGTGTTACGGGTATCTCGAAGTTACTAAGATTCTGTGTTAAAAATCAAATAAATCTTAATTTTAATTATCTTTGTAATTCAAAGCGGCATAAGCCAGCTTCTAAAGAGAGTTTGCAAGTTTTTGCAGCTCTCTTTTCTGTTCATAATCGGAT
>Ga0206103_100590_pt1 | contig 17418 bp, 22 predicted proteins | sample 1B5Ametagenome_FD_148638 | JGI IMG/M metagenome (GOLD analysis project Ga0206103, IMG submission 148638) | Enriched microbial communities from leaf-cutter ant dump, University of Wisconsin, Madison, United States - 1B5A | ecosystem: Environmental > Terrestrial > Nest > Insects nest > Nest dump... | reverse complement strand
AAAAAAAAAAAAAAAAAAGTTAAAGAAAATGTTTGATTTTGAGAAATGAGGGTCAGTGGTGTGTTATAGTATATATATGAAGATGAGGCGTTGGGCCTCATCTTAAAGGAAAGGAAATATGATGGTTTGGAGCAAGATTCATAAGTCTTCAAATGGATTCATAAGCAAGGATGATTCTGCTTGGTTAGCTGAGAAAGCTGCAAAATATGGCTACTATGATGTTTGTTATTGGTATCGATTTAATTCAAATGATTATATGTACTACATAGATTTGGGTCTTGTAGGTGATTTTGATTATAAGAAGGCTAGAAAACTATGTAATAAGCTTTATCAACATTTAGATCAGAATATACATATAAATCCTATAATTTTTAGTGATTCATATCAAATGATGTCTGCTTTGTATAATCCTATGAGGCACATAATTGCTAAAACTGATGATCCAGATTGGATGGAGATTGCTAATTATAAGGATGCTGATTTTTCATTAGGTTGTGATTAAGATGGATGGACAATTAGTTTATTATAAACGTTTGTTGTGCTCCGCTGTTTATGCATTGAATAATTATAATAGTGATGATTATATTGATGGTGATCCTGATGGTGATAGATACAATAATTTATGGATTAATTTTTTAAATGCTAAGGATGCACTTTTAGAATTTTGGTTAACAACATTACCATTTCCTAACGAGGATTTTTTCTACAATTTCCTTATCTCATGCGGATTGGAATCAATTTCTTTTGAAAATTATTGCGAGGCTATATTGGAAGATCCTGATGTTGATATGGAATTTTATGTTGTAAAACCTGAAGGGTATTCTGGAAGAGGAAGATTAATGATTTAATGTACCATCATCTCTTGAAGGGAGGAATGAACGGAGGTATCTTGGAATAGGATACCTCCGTTTCTCCATTCTTCACGGATGTAACCAAGCAGAGGATCTGCCCAATTATAAAGCCTCACTCCAGGACGAATATCTTGAGGTGAGAATGCATATCTTAGCATATCAGAATTATTATTTCCTCTCTCTGCATAAATTTGCTCTTTATCAGCCCAGATAGAAAACCATTCTCCATTTAGCAGTAGTCCACAAAGCGGCTCTGCCTTTGAGGATCTTTTTCCTACAGGGATTCCATAAGCATGAACAAATTCCCCCCCATAGGACATTTTCGCATACTCGGAATCTCCGAGTTCTCGCTGTCTATCAGTAATTTGTTGATTTCCAAATTTACCCTCTGGTGGAAACCAATATAGGGTTGATTTTGGTCGAAGCGAAATCCACTCAGGCATTTTGGGCGTTACTGTGATTCCATCACGAATGAAATACGGATTCATAACACCAGGGGTTAAAAATTGCGGGTTTGCCATAAACAGGGTTTCTACTGGGCGATTTCTAGCCATCGTATCGTATAGGGATTCAAATCTATTTACTTCATTACCAATTGGGCGCGAACCATCATCAATAAATTCATCAAATAATATGTAATCAACATCAGACCAGACTGAGGATCTTCTCTTGTACGACTCGGCTAACGCCATACCATAAGCTATAGTTCTCCACGATGCAGGTGGGGCATCCCAAGGTTTTGCCTGCCATTCCGCACCTCTGCATCGAAATTGGAAATCTGGAAATTCTTGCTCGACCTCTTTATATATGGTAGGGAATGACTGCTCGAATTCATCAACGGCTCGCCTCATATATAGGAATTTCCTATTAGGATCTCCATGCGCCCAGGCTTCTAGCGCAATTTCAGTTCTATCCGCTACAGAGGAATATGATTTTGCAATATTTCTAGGCGTGATAGCGCGAATATGCTTAAACCTTTTTTGAGTATTGGTGGCTTTATCTAGATACCTACGCGATCTAGCTAGCCCAAAATCGATGGGTTTAAAAATTTCAGGGTCTACATTTCTGCGCACTCTAATTCTTTTCATAATAGTAGTATATACTAATATTATGAATAGACCTATGGATGCGCGAGAGGATCTGAGATTGCGGGATATTGGTATTCACCAACCACAATGTAAGGCTACTGCGAAAAGCGGAAATCAGTGCAAAAAACGCGCTGTAACCGGCGCGCTGGTTTGCGCTACTCATGGTGGTGGTGCTCCACAAGTTAAGGCTGCTGGTATAAAAAGAACCAAAGAGCTTATTGAAGAAAGATTGACAAAAGCATGGAATGTGGTAGACTTAGCATTGGATGATGGAGATACCAATATTGCCTGGAAAATTATTGCAGCTAAAGCTGCTCTTGATGCTAGAGAAGAAGAAAAAGAAAATAAGGCTACTCAGGATGCAGGCGAGCTAATTGTTTTAGATGAAAAAGGGAGAAAGGTAGATCCTGCATGGGCTGTATATGCGATTGGCGATGGTTCTCCGGAGAGATAGCCACCGCCAATCTATTGTCCAACTTTTCCTAAAAATGATGCACCCTTACCAAGGGCGAATTTCTCATCTCTGAGATTGGTATAATTCTTCTACACCACATCTAGGGGTGGGACTAATAACAGTATACACGAAAAAAACTTTTTAAAAATTATTTTCAAATTATAAAATAATGTCAGTGTGATGTGATATACTATTTATGTAGCCACCGATGAGCTACCCTTAAGAATGGAGAATCTGATGAAAATTTACAGAAATACTCTCACTCCGGTTAGAACAAAAAAGCTGATTGCATTAGCAAAAAATCTAGGCATTTTTGATGCCAGAATAGCGAAACCGGGAGCACCGCGATACCACCAAACCCCACGTAAAAATTCTCTTGGAGAAACTGTTATTCGTATTGCTATCTATTGCCATGATGATCAATATGAAAAACTATCTCAGCTTTATAGAGCCGGAGATAGATAAAAATGTCTATTTTTACACGGCTGGGCCGTGTCCCACAGGCGGTCGCTCTCAGCGTAAAAGAAATGGCGAGAGCTTCGGCAGTAAAAGAGAGATTAGAAAAAATAGATATGAAACTTATACGATCATATCGTAGAATTTTCAATCTACCTAGCGCACAACCTGGAACGGGCGGTCGTAAAATTCGTGATTTGATTGTTGATGAGGGAAACCGATTCCGTCCATCAAATGAAAATGGAATCTATTTCTCACACCGCCGACTTCAATCTCCAGAGGGCATAGAGCAATTAGAACAATTTGCAGAAATGTTAGATAAGGGGAATAATCCTGTTATAGTAGAAGGAAGACTAGCAAAATCAAAAATGCAGAAAATAGCTTACCAGGCAGCGCGAGGTGGAGAATCTAAAAGAGGTGTAGAATTAGCTAGAGCTATTGCTGCTCTCGGACCACAGGCAGCCTATGTTTTATCAAGAACCGGATTTATGGAGAGATTAAGATCTCTAGGATCTAGCGATGTACGAAAATATGCAAACACAAATTTTTTGGTGGAATTGATAGAAACTGCGCCATCCGGACAATGGGATGATATAATGGAAGAGCTTAGAACCGCGAGGATGATCTATTCAACATCTAAGGTAAAAATTTAAATAGGATAATGAAAGGAAAGAAAAAATGAATATCCTACCACGCACAATATTTGCAGCCGATTTTGAAACAACAACTGACCCAGAGAATTGTAGAGTATGGCTGTGGGGCATCCGAGATATAGGAAATGATGATATAATTGCTAGAGGCAATAGTATTTCATCATTCATAGATTCAGCATTGCCAGGAACCTATTATTTTCACAATTCATCTTTTGATCTTGCATTTATCATGGATTACCTGATGAGAGAAATGAAATATGAATTTGTTGAACTAGATTTTAGCAAACGAGGTCGTGCAAATGGAAATGATAAATTAAAACATAATCAATTCACATGCCTCATTGGTGATCAAGGTCAGCATTATTTATTCTCATGGAAAAATATTGTTGGTGAGGAATTCATCGTGCTAGATTCTCTGAGAAAAGCTCCAGGAGCACTAGAGGAATTAGGAAAAGCCTATGGCTACCCATACCCAAAGGGTAAAACTCCAATTCATAAAAATCTACCAGATGATTATCAACCGACCCAAGTAGAATTAGACTACATTGACGTTGATACCGGAATTCTCGCTCACGTAATGAGATTTTTACTTAACGAAAATCTTACATCTATGACAATTGGCGGCGATTGCTTCAAAGATTGGAAAAAAAGATTTTCTATTAAGCGAGCTAAGAAAAATCGTGGCGATGGAAAATACGAAACCGATGAAGATGTTTTCAGAAGATTTTTCCCTGTTCTGGAGGAAATTCAGGACGGAGAAATAAGAAGAGCATACCGTGGCGGATGGACCTATGTAAATGAAAAAATTCAGGGGCATATTCTCACACACAGCGGAACGGTGTATGACACAAATTCTATGTATCCTGCTGTAATGGCTCAGGAAAAATTCCCATTCGGTAATGGTATAGAAATAGGTCCGGGAGAGCCAGCGCCAGAATCTCATCCTCTCACTATTACGGGAGCCGTAGTTTCATTCCAATTAAAACCCGGCATGCTTCCCTGCATCCCATCGAGCGCCGAATCATTCGGAGGATCTGGTTGGAGCAAGCGCGGAGAAGAGGTTGAATTGTGGGCTACGAATCAGGAATGGGATCTATGGAATATACACTACGATATTGAAATAGATAAATATCTTGGTGGCTACGCATATAGAGCTATAGATGGCGCAGATGTATTTGGAGAATATATTGATTATTGGATGGAAATCAAATCGAAAGCTCCTAAAAATTCTCCACAACGACAGCTAGCAAAATTGATGCTCACAAATCTATGGGGTAAATTTGGAACAAATCCTATGAGATCTCAGAGAGCACCTTTCCTTGAGGAAGGAAAACCAATCGAGCTTAGGGTTTTGAGAACAAGATTTGATAATCCGGTTTACGCTCCGGTAGCTATTTTTACAGCATCATACGCGCGAGAGCGAGTAATTACAGCAGCACAAAATAATTATGATCGTTTCTGCTACGCAGACACCGATTCTATTCATATCGTAGGAATAGAATTGCCTGAGGGAATTGAAATTCACAATTTCAAATTGGGAGCATGGAAACATGAGGGTGATTGGAGCGAGGCTGTATATTGCAGGACTAAGGCATATGTAGAGCGAATGAAATTTGAATCGCCAGAATTTCACGTAGATCCAGAAACCGGAAAACAAAACATCATGATAGCAATGGCTGGACTGCCAAAAGAGGCTAGGGATGGAATTACACCCGAAAATGTTCATCACGGAATGATTTTTTCAGGAAATTTGTCAAAAAGACGAGTTATAGGAGGAATAGTTTTATCTCCCATTTCATGGAAATTAGACTACAAATTAGGAATTGTGGAGTATAATTAGAGATATGGACATCAAAAATCTGTTATCAAAAATCGAGGAATGGTTCTACGCGGAATCAGATTCTCAGGTAGATGAATCTACCGACGCGCCCGACACCGAGGTAACTGAGGCTCCCGCAGAAGTGGTAGAAGAGGAAACCATTAATAGTGAACCAGAAATTGAAATCCCTGGAGCAGAAGAATCATTAATTGAAATTCCTACAGAGGAAGATTCTCAAACAGAAGAAGTTTCAATTGAAGGATTAATGACAAAAATTTCTGAGCTTGAGGCGGCTAATGATGCCCTGAGATCTCAGATTGAGAGCTATTCATCTCCTGCCGATGAATACGATCCAATCTCATCTATCCTATTTGATGAAGATTCTGAGGAAATTGATTCAGATGAATTAGATATGATAGATGATTTCGCCGCGAAATTCTAAAATAGGAGTATAATATTATCATGGCACTTTCAGGAACACCAAAACAGATTCTCGGACAGCTAACCGGACGAGACACGATTACCGATACCGCGCTGCACCAATGGCAGAGAAATTTCAATGCTATGAGCGCTGTAAGAAGAGCATCTTTCTATACAGAATTGATCGCTAGATTATCCTCAATTCCTCAGGCGTGGACCCCATTCCGCAGGTATATTGAGGATTTTGCAGAGATCAGACAGGGTGATGGTTCACAGATTTATCTGCTCACCGATGTAAACCCAACGCCAGGAGATCTGTATTCTCCTGAGTACAATTCTAATCACGCTGCCAAATTCCTATTTGGAAATCACAAGCCAGATCTTCGCCAGAGCGCAATCGCCCAGGTAAGAAATTGGGAAAAAGCTCTTACCATTAAGGATCATGAGCTTGCTGCTGCTGATTTCTCGGGCATGATTGATATTGCATCTAGGATCACAGATTCTCTACAGGATTCTGATTTCCTAAGCGAATGGCGGGTAACGCTTTCCATGCTATTTGACGCAATCCGGTCCGGAATTGCTCATGAGGTAACCACTCCCACGCCTACTGATGAGGAATCATCTAGAAATTACTCCGCATTTGTAGGTGCTCTGGCTGATTGGATGGATAAGCCATCAAGCCTGTACAATCCAGAGAAGATGACTGCTGCATTCAACACATCAGATCTTCTCGTAATTGTAAGGTCTACCCTATGGCAGACCATCGCCAAATCACAATACTCTGCCGCATATAACCCAGAATATATGAGGGGTTTGACAGACCGCCAGTTTGTTACAATTCCTGATGAGTTGTGGCCTGCTGACCTGAGTGATGTATCCTCCGTTGTTATTTCTAAGGGTACGAAGAGCACCGTTTTGGTAGTAGACAATTACATCACTGCTGCTGCTACCGTAAATGCTCCATATTCTAGCGTAAATCAGGCACGTGTACACGGATCTGTATTTGGAATCAATCCAATGGCTGCTATGGTGGTAATCAAAAATGGTAATCAAGTATCAGTAGGAGGCGCATTGCCAGTACCAACCAATGTTTCACTAGAAGTACAATTGAATGGCTCTGCTGTAACTGAGCTTATCAGAGGTTACACCTACAAGCTGGTTGTTAAGGTAACCGACGCTGACGGTTTCACTGCCGGTCGTGCTGATGTTATCGTATCCGGTGAAGATTCGCCTACAAAGCACACATTTGTACAGGTAGACGACCTCGACTTCTACGTAGGTCTGGACGAGAATTCTGATGAACTCACCCTGACCGCATCTGCTGTGCTTAAGCCAGAGGTAGATGTTGATGTAACCCTTCCAGTAGTAGGAACTAAGGTTCCTCTGGTTCCTCCTTTCGAGCCAGTTGAATGGGATACCGATGATGATGGTGATTTTGAGGTCAATGTTACCCCAAGCATGATCGCTACATTCTCAGGAAAAACAGCAACCCCTGGTGATGCTGATGATAGATTCACCAGAAGCGCTACTGGTACTGTAGATGGAGATCCATATCCTGCTACAGACTTCACAGCGCCAATCACGCTAACCCAGTCTGGTGATACAATCACCATTACTGCTGTAGCGGCTGATGGATATGAGCTAAAGGGTACTACCTCTAGAACGCTCACATTCTAAAATGAAAGGTTTGAGTCCCCTCGGTGTTTTTCCTTCCTTTCCACCGGGGGGACTCAAATTATAAGGAGATAAAAATGACTTTAGATTTACAAGACCCAGACGAATTACTCGCTGCTATTTTGCAGGGAAGCAAAAAAGGATCTACTAGAGATCGTAATCGCTATGCCAAGGCAATCAGAGCACGTCTTACAATGAGCGCGCTTACCCTTGGCGATTGGGTAGGGCTTGGAGATCACATAGAATCACGTTTTATAGAGCAAACATTGCTACAGCACGGTCTGGGAATATTTTACATGCAACCTGCCGGGGAAGTGGCAGATTCAAACGGTGATGGAATTTTGGAGGAACCTAGATTTACATTCAAACAGGCTGCTGCATCTGGAGATCTATCGGATCAGTGGGTAAGCACAAGATATACTGCAATATCTCCTGGCGGACCTAATAGAATAATCCATACAAAAGGGTCGCTTGAAAAATGGGGTGGCGTGCCAGTATACTCGAATACGGCAGCACAAATTGGATATCTCAAATATGTAAAGGATACTATTTCATTCTATAGTAATCGTATCGCTGATGCAATGCTAACAGTTGATGTAAATCTTAGTAATACAAGAGTACAACGAGTAGCCGCTGTAGATAAAAAACAAGTAAAAGGCGCGCAACAAATTTCTGATCTTATTGATGCAGGAAATGGAATTGCTCTATTCGATCCATCTACAGGAAAATCTATCGATGAAATAATTTCTGTTCTAGATTTTGGGGTTGATCCGCAGAGCGTAGAAACCGTGCACGGCGTTTTCGTTAGAATCCTAGGTGAGGCCTATAATGCCATCGGTATACAGGCTGAGCAGAACGAAAAATCAGCGCAGCAAAACGTAGTCGAACTACAATCTGATGATTCGATGGTTATGGCTATTAGAAAATCCATGATCGATTCCAGAAAATGGGCTGCTGATAAGATTAATAAAAGATATGGATTAGAAGTAGAATTTATTGATTCCGGTACAGGTAGAAACACTGATCCTAACAGAAACAATAATGATCTTAATCATTCAGAATCCACTGATTCCAATAAATCAGTGTTCAGGGGGCTGTTTAGATAATGGGTAAGATAACAGATCTCCCAGCAAGTATCTCTGACGCTGGACAGAATAAAAATTACACCATGCCATCAACTGCATCTGTAGTTTTGGTTAGAAGCAATGCCACGCCTCAAAATAGGCCGAGAAATTCTACAGTAGCTGATAACTACATTTCTCAGGAAATTTCAGCCGGTAGAGCATACACCGCAAATATTATGAATTGGAATCCGAGAGATTCGGTAGTTTTGCCTGTTTTGTTAGATGACGCAAGCGAATACAGCTATGCTAGAATAACTCTTGATGGTAAAAAATGGTATGCATTTATTACCGGCTCTTATACAAACAGAACATCTACAATTTTTGATATATATATTGATGTTTTGGCTACATACAATGCAACATTAGGGCATTCACATGTAGTACGAGGCCATGTCGGGGTAGCTGCATCTCAGGGAGACACATATGGAGATCAGTATTGCCTAGAACCCGAGCCAATTTTCGTACCTAGCATAGAAAACGAATATTCATCAACCAGTTTGACATTATTAGATCCTAATACATCATCTGTTGCAGTTATTGCAACGTCAAATTTGAATAATTATGCACTAAAAACTCATTTTAATAATACCTCTGGTATAAAGGGATTTAGCTGGAATTCCCATCCTTCGCTTGAAGAAATTCCTAGACAAGAAGGAACTCCATGGCCAGATTTTCCATTAATTAATCGTCCGCCATCAGGATCATTTTTCCTGCCAAATCCGGTTGTTGATGTTGGCGTGCCAGATACTGATAATATTTTGGGAATGAATATTCCATTTGCGGAGCCAGATCCACTAGGAAGCGAAAATTTCCCATTTAGATATCAGGTACCAATAGTATCAAACGTCGAGCCATCCACGATAGATGGTGTAGTTCAGGCTGGAGCACTATACCTATTTGAAACAATTGCTGTTTACAAGGGCTGGCTAGCTACTATGAGATTTTTCCCGTGGGTAACAGATACTATTAAATCTGCATGGCTCGTACCTCCTGGTCATTACGGAGTAACCGGTGGAACCACAGTTTTAACTAATCGTAATTTTTATGATAAAACAGCCATGCTCGCGGCTAGTATGGTTCCAGTAAGAATCGCCAATGCCACGACCTCAGTTAATAACAATCTATCAATTGCTAATTGGAGAAATAATTTGCTATCGTCTAAAGGCGCTGGAATTTATAGAAAAATTATCACCTCACAATTTGCCTCAATTCAACTGAGCGATAGAAATTCTAAGGTAGAGGTTTGGCCGGAACTGCAAAATAATTCTGCTGCAACGGCAACTATTTCTAGAGCAATACTACCATCTGGTGGGGTTTACAGAGCTAGATTCACTAACACTAATTTAGCTGATGAGAGAGAACGTGCCGTAGTAGGCGAAATTTCTACTCAAATTTCTGTCCAGGCTGATGGGATGATGGCTAATCTAGCTGGAAGCGCAAATCAATTTATTATATCTGCATTCCTATCTAGAATGGATTCCTATAATGCATATTTCCATAATACCTATAATAGATATGCTCAGACGCAGAATAATGTTGGACAAGCAAACGTTACATATTCACAAAATATTCTTTCTATGCTAACAGGAGGGCTGTTAGGACGATGAGTAACGCATTAAGTAGATACAATAATTCCCTGAGCCAATATAATGGTCCAAGTTTAATTTCTAATAGAAGAATTGATAATTCAATTCCTATTTCTAATTTAAGATATGAAACGAAGGCGGCATCTTCCGTAGGAAGCGCTGGTGGTCTTTCATTTATAAAAAGAGCAGTCCCTATTCTAGCTGCTATCGGATTTGGAGCTAATTTTCTAAATAGAGCAATTGATTTGCATAGAAGTAATATTCAATATGCCATTGATCAATCATCTGTTAATAATAGCGCAACATTAGCTAATTTTGATTCTGGATTCTACGACGTTTCTCAGGCTTTATCTGCTAGAGCTACTATTGAGGATGCAGAATCGTTTGGTACGGTTTCAACTCCTACTGATGTTGATCAACCTGAGCTTTACGCAGATAATGCGAGACAGGTTCAACTTTCAATTCTCACTGCTCCTGATGCGGTAATCAGAAATGCCATAGGAATTTTTCAAAAATATGGTTATATGATTAATCGACCTATGGTTCCATCGCGCCTAGATCCAATGACTGCATTCTCATACTGGCAGACAAATGATACTACAATTGTTGGCTCTATGCCAGCTATTGATCGCGAGCAATTAATCTCAGAATTTGAGGCTGGAGTCACCGTTTGGGAAAATATGGGTCAAATCGGAACGAATCCATCAAATTCGCCCAGAACGGGGATTTCATATTGAACAGGAGTATAATTATATTATGACCGCGATGCCTCCTACATTAGAAGAAGCCCTTAATTTTCAAGGTTATCTCATAAAGCGTGAAATTATTCCAGAAAAAGAAATCACAATATCAACTGGTAAAATATCTACACCATCTATGGCTGCTGCAAAATTACAATATCAATTTAATGATATTCCAGAATTAGGAGATGATTTATACATTTCAAATATCCCTGTTTTTGATGAGAGCTATCGAGAAATCCTCACTAGTAAAATACTAGATAGATTTAGAGATAGAAGAATTTGCGCTGATACACAGGATCAATGGTCAATGTGGCTAATCGAGTGGGCAAATGAAAAAATGCCATATTTTAACCTGAGATATATGAGTGCTGCTGTAGATCTACCTCTAGATACCGAATCCAGCACTCGTACTGCATCCAGAGATCAAGAAACAACTGGCTCAACCTCTAGAGATGCTACACAAAATGATAGATCTCGTGCAGTAAATTCAGATTTTCCTCAGGCTATTCTTTCTGGATCTACAGATTATGCCAGTGATGCCACTGATATTAATGCCGAAACAATCGGCGTAGAGGAAACATCAAATGAAGAGTCTATTACAGGAACCGAAAATGAAGTCAGAACCGGAAGATCAGGAATTTCTATTGCTGAGCTTCTAAAAAAACAAAGAGAAACATTTTTGAATGTTGATGAGGAAGTTTTAAATTCTATGTCGATTCTTTTTCTGCCACTACTTAATCAGGACGAATACGATGACAATTCTCGCCCTGATTGGTATGCAGTTTATTAAAATAGGAGTATAATATAATTATGGCAATACCAACATACCCAGATTTTGAAGCACCGCCAATCGAGTATGATCCGGCACCAGATCCTGTTTTGCAGGATGTGCCTTTGAATCCACCCATGATTGGAACCGCTGACCCATTCAATCGGGTGGATGGACAAAATCGAGACACTGTTATAGCTGCTATTCGTGCATGGTTTAGGAAGATTTTTCTTCCCTGGCTAGCCGCGTGGACTGAATTTTGGACGAATTGGCGCACGAAACTCATTAATGATTGGAATACTTTTAGGTTATCAATCGTTAATTGGTTGAATGGATGGACTCATGCCATTGAGGTTTGGATTGATGATGTTCTAACCCAGATGGAAAACTACATACTAGAGCATACAATTAATACAATTAGTATAGGTGAAATTGCAACAGGTGCTCCTGGATCTTATGCAGATGCATCCATTACTGGTACGATTAATGATGTTGTTGTAAATTTCACGATTCCTAGAGGTTATAATGGTCGTGGTTGGTTCTCTATAGATCAACAAATTCCTGTTGATGGAAGTATTATAGATGCAGTAGTTGTTAATAATGACGCTCCAAATTATCATGATTTTGCTATTTCTGTTGGTAGTGGTAATTACGGTTATATAACAGATGTTATTTCTAAAATTTCAGAAAATCAATGGGCTGTAAAAGTACAATATATCGATACATTGAGGGGGTCTCCTGGTATAGCTTACGCTGGAAATATAACTGTTGATTTTGATGATGCACCATCTGGAGATGTCAAAACAGGACAATTAGATGTAGAACAGATGATCGGAGCATTTAAAATTACTACAAATGCTCAATGTTGGGTTAGAATTTATGCTAGTGAGGCTCATATGATAGCTGATGAGAATAGGCTTATTGATGAACCAATTGATGTTTCAACAGATCATGGAGTTTACCTAGATTATGTTTCCATACCAACATCTTTAGTAAAAACATTGTCTCCTGGAGTCATGATCAGTGATACCGGAGATGGAATTTGGTATTCAATTACCAACACATCAAATATTGTATCCGATATTTCTGTTAATTTAGATTACAGAATTTTTAGAGAGAACGAAATAATTTAAGGAAATAGTATTATGGCATATGTAAAAAATCAGGCTATTAGTGGTACAAATCCTGGCAATTCTTTAATGTCGGCAATTCATCCATTGTTAATAAGTGAAGGATGGATACAGATAAAAGAAACTACGCCATCTGGAACTTATCGAGTTAGAACATATAAATCTCCAGGTTCTACAAATCAGTGTGGTTATGATTGGTATTTAGTATTCAGGTGGAATACAGTTGGTTTTGATGATTATTTTAATGTCTTTGCTGGAGAGAATTTTGATTATGATTCAGACACACTAATTAGGGCTACTGTAGGTAATAATGCTACAACCTCGCATGATGCATCTAGCGACGGAGCATTATGGGGTGATATTTCAGTAAATTGGTATCCTACGGAAGTTATTACATCTAATTTAACCGGAGGTGGAACTGTAAATCATACTATTTCTATAAAAACACCGTTCACTATGAATATTAATATATCTGTAACCCCTGATCATTTTGTAATGTTCCCTCAATCCGGTGGATTTTTTAGCTCATATTTTTTCACAGTAGATACTGCAAATTACACAGATTTTTTTAACGGAGGAACCGGAACTCCGGTAATGGGGTATATAGGATTTGAATCGATGAGTCCAGGTGTTCCATATATTGGACAGGTTTATATTCCATCCAGCGTTTGGTATAGACCTGATGAAATGTCAAAATGGAAATTTAGAGTAGGTAATAGATGGCAATTTAAATTACAATCATCACATTTGCCATCACTACAGCGTAGTGGACTAGTAGCTAAAGCCTATAAACCTAGAATATTTGCAAATTTATGTCAGGTATCCGGACCAACCGATTTTGAATATGATAAACCAATACCACCAGATTCTGGTTTATCTATGTCCGCACTAGGATCGTCTCCGAATATAGAAGATCAGGCATGGGAATCTATTTCTGGAGCCACGATAGTTGGTGATGCGATAGATGTTTTGATGATAAATAATGGTTATAGAAATGACACATTTAATATTGGAGATACCAGATACGTAATATGTTATACAAATGGACTTGCTGTGGAGGATGAATCATGAGTCATTATGGAACAATAGAGTTGGGAGAATTTACCGATCAAGAACCACCAGAAATAGTTTATGTTCAACTATGGCCAACTTCCGGTCAAAGATGGCCGGTAGGAAATTCCCAGTTCGCCCCAGCATCATAAAAAAAAGAGTATAATATATTATGACTCAATTTGTTTCCGCTACATGGGATGGCGCTCTGAAGGTAACCTCTCCATTTGGAGCTATGGAAAGTTTCCGTAAAATTCGTCATACCGGCGTGGACATTGTTTCACCCGGACCATGTTATGCGCCATTTGCTGGTAGAGTAATTAGATCAATTGCCGATGGAAATAATGGCGATCTCGGAAAAGTTGTAAGAATTGTTTCTGATGACGGAAGATTCGTTTTTACCGTATGCCACCTAAATTCAAATTCTGACACTGGTCTAAGAACTGGTGCTAGAGTAGCTGCTAGACAAAAATTGGCAAATGACATGGGCCGTCCGCCCACAGGATTTGTTACTGGACCTCATTACCATGAAATGCTTACTGATAATGGTAGACTCGTAAATTTGCTCGACTACTTAGGAAAATCATTTGGTGGAGGTAGTGGATCATCCGCTGCCCCAATTCAGTCTGGCTGGGACGGAAAATCCACAGATTTCAAGGGTGAAATGGGAATCAAAGAAGGACAAGATTATTACACTCTTGGACCTGCTGGTGCAGGATATCTAGATTCTCCCGGCGCTGTCGCAGCAAAATATGGAATTGACCTTGGCACGGTACTTTCCTGGACAAATGCCGCCTTCCCAAATCAGGGATTCCACGCAAACGGAATTTATTATTCCGGTTTTAAAGTGGCCATAGTTGATATTGTCGCAAAGCAAAAAGCTGAGCAAGAAAAAGTAGCCGCCCTAGCTGCTGCCCAAGAATCCGCTGCTAAAGAAGCCGCCGAAATCGCTACAGAAGCCGCGCAAATTGCTGCCGATTCTAGAGTTGAGGAAGGCGAAGATAAAGCTAAAGCCGAATCTACTGTCAGTTCCCAGGCTGAAGCAATCGCTAAGGAAATTGCCTATGCAGAAAAAGCTCGTCGTAAGGCAATTGCCGATGCAAGAAAAGCTAGAAAAGAAGCCCTCCAAAATCTGGAGTCATGGAGAATAGGAATTGAAGCAGTTCTTGAAAACCCCGTTGTTGAAGCAGGTATAAATGAAACCTATAAAGGGCTTTCAAACAAGTCACGTAAAATCGTATACAACGTTGGAGTATGGCTTGGCGTTGCAGCCGCAGCCGGAACTTCGGTTGCCTCCGTTCTCACAGGAGATTATCAGCTTTTCGTTGCAGCCGGAGCATCAATTGCACTTTCACTATCAAATGCATTGGCTAAGGCAAATATAAATGACAGTGAGAGTGATGTTTAGTATGTCAGATTCAGAAATCTCCAAAATCATCGAGAGGTTGGAGGCGATCAGCCATGACCTGGCAGTGCTAAAAACCAAATTGCCTACCGTTGCTGAGCAAGGAGTTGATCATGAGGCACGAATCAGGAGCCTTGAATCATCTTTTTGGAAAGCCTTTGGGGCCGTGAGTTTAGTCGCTGTGGTATTGCCAATTATCGTAGGTTTTTTAACCTAAGTAAAATCTTAATTTTTCTTCTGCTGCTGCTATAATTTTATTTCTAGCCTTAGCTGAAATTCCAATTTGATTTCCAGCCTCTATTAGGCTAATATTTTTTGTTAAGCCATATTTGGCTTTAATTAGAAATTGTTCATTTTGATCCAGTTTGCCTATAGCCCTTTGGACCTCGTAACTGACTAGATCAATTTCAAAATCGATAAGTTCCTCTACATGATCTATTAGTTCTGTTCTATTTCCCTCGGAATCGTAAGTAGGGCGATTTAAACTATCTACGAACGCAGTTTTTTTCAGTGCTTTTGCATTTTCCTTAGAAATCGAATTTGGATCTTTTAGGTAAGAAATTAATTTTTCCTTAGCAGCAGCGCTTAAAATAATTGCCTTAGATTTCCTTCTTAAATTTTCGATTTCTCTCCTAATGTAGAAAGTGGCAAATGTTGTAAATCTCCCCTTGTCAGGATCAAATTTTTTAGCTGCGTAAATTGTTCCTTCTAGAGCCGCTTGAAAAGAATCCTCATGATCTAAATCTCTTCCAAATTTCAAAGACATTTTTTTCGCGAAAAGAAAATTGTGGCTAACAAGTTCCCTCATAGCATCTTCATCTCCAGCCTGGATTTTTTTTGAAAGCTCGCGTTCTTGATCAGAGGTCAGAAATTCATGCTTAACCATTAATCCCATCATCATCTAATCTCACCACCTTGTATGCTGCCAGCGCCGCGTCGGTTAGATCTGCCAAAATCCTAAGAGCTTCAGCGAGTGGGGGCTGCCCAGCAGATTCCTCACACAAGGCCAAAAGCGATTGGCATGCCTCGCGCAATCTGTTGGAATATTGCAATTGCCCTAAAGCAATAACTGCATATTTTTGGCCCTCTTCAAGATCTTCTTCGTACGTCTTCACAATTTCCTCCAAAACAGAGGCATCGATTTCAGATCCTTCTTTGCGCATGTTATTTGCCGATACCTTTATAAACATTGCCTGCTCATCAAGATCTTGAATATTTTCTAAAACGTAGTCGAGAGTTTTGCTAGCTCTCTTACCTACGATAATCTCGTTACCCATTTTTTGTCCTTTCATTTTTTTTTGAGTAAATAAGTGAGGTTAGGTGGCTCCGAGCCGTCTCTTAAAACTCGGAGCCACCTTTCCTTTTTTTTAGTCCCAGTAATTGATTGCCTCTGCGAGATAATCTAAAAGACCAGGAACAGAGAGAGGGTAAACTTTGTTTTCCTCCTGGAAGGCCAGGATATAAGCCTCCAGCCTATCATCGCCCTCAAGATCGCCAAGCTGATCAGTGAGTTCGAGATTCCAACCATTATATTCAATTATTGCCCTGATTCGAGAGTGAGGAAAACCTATTTTTTCTATGGCATCTATTTCATTTCCTTCAATAACAGGAATTATTTCCTCATCTATTTCATTTTCTTCAGCCATTTTTTCTCCAATCTCTAGCTGCTATTTATTATATCACTTTGCGAAAATTACTTTAGGATAAATCGGAAAATTAAATGTACTGACCGTGCTGTAATCCACGCGCGTGTTTCTCACCGTGTATTGGTTCCAAAGCCTGAAAGCCTCGATGACCTTCCACGTGCCGCCCTCGTAACGAATGCGGAGATAGGTTGCTTTTGCACCGTAACCGTAGGATTTTGGCAGCTTGCTACACCCATCGATTTCGATTTCCAAGCCCTCAATACGATCCAGAGAAATTTCATTCTTGTAAAGGGCTTCCTCAAATTTATTAATCAATTTTATTGTCCTATCGAGATCAAGAAGTCTCTCCCTCGATTTTCCGTTTGCCTCGATCAAAGCTGCTTCGATCTCAATAGCGTCAATGACGCTTCCAAAAGTTGATGTAACCATCTTTCCATTCCTTTTTTTCCTTTAAGATGAGGCCCAACGCCTCATCTTCATATATATACTATAACACACCACTGACCCTCATTTCTCAAAATCAAACATTTTCTTTAACTTTTTTTTTTTT
>Ga0206103_100586_pt1 | contig 17610 bp, 16 predicted proteins | sample 1B5Ametagenome_FD_148638 | JGI IMG/M metagenome (GOLD analysis project Ga0206103, IMG submission 148638) | Enriched microbial communities from leaf-cutter ant dump, University of Wisconsin, Madison, United States - 1B5A | ecosystem: Environmental > Terrestrial > Nest > Insects nest > Nest dump... | reverse complement strand
CGGGACCGTGGTCCTGGGCGACCGTCCAGGAGGGCGTGCTGCGACCGTCATGTCGTCGTGATCGGAACGTGACAATCCCCGAGAACCTCCTGTACGTTCGACCTGCTTCACCGAACCCCTCCTCGGTGAAGCCCTCGAGCGGAACGCCTAACCCTGCCGCCGCGAGAGGTCTCCACAAACCGCCGGCAGGGGCGGGGGACCCACTTGTGGACACCTCGGTGTCCTTGGGGTGAAGCCCGGGTACAGGCCTCGTGCCGGTGCCAGGGCCGGGTGCACTCCCACCCGAACCCGACAGCTGACCTCGCAGGCGCTCAAGGAGAGCGCGCATGACGCACGCACGTCACCGGGCCGCACGTCGGCCCTCGACGCCGCTGACCGAGCTCGCCGCGGTCGCATCGGAGCAGATGGGGACCGTCGGTCGCCGCTCCGCTGTCGTCGCAGCCTCGGGCGGCCTGGTCGTCTCGATGCTCGGGGCCACCACCCCGGCCATGGCGGCCCCGACCGACGACGCCTCCGTGGGGGCGCTCGCGGCTGTCGACACCGAGGCGGTCACCGCCTCCGCCCGTGCCCTGCTCGTGACGGAGACCGTGGTCAGCGCCCCGGTCGACGCCGAGTGGACGATCGACGCACCGGCCGTGTCGGTCTCGATCCCGAAGGCCAAGCCGAAGCCCGCCGTCGCGACCCGCACGGCCACGAAGTCGACGACGTCGCGCTCCGCGACGCGCGTCGCCAACAACCCGATCCCGCAGAGCGTGTCGGGCAACGCGGTCCTCGAGATCGCCGCGCGCTACGTGGGCGTCCCGTACGTCTCGGGCGGCTCGACGCCGAGCGGCTTCGACTGCTCGGGCTTCGTCAAGTACGTCTACGCGCAGCTGGGCGTCAGCCTGCCGCGCACCTCGAGCGGCATGCGCAGCGCGGGGCAGATCATCTCGCGCGCCGACGCGAAGCCGGGCGACCTCATCTGGAGCCCCGGCCACGTCGCGATCTACGCGGGCGGCAACAAGCAGATCGACGCGCCGCGCCCCGGCAAGACGATCCAGTTCCGCTCGATCTGGCAGAGCTCGCCGGTGTTCGTCCGGGTCGGCTGACCCGAGCGCACCGTGGCACGAGGCCCCGGACGACACGCCGTGTCGCCGGGGCCTCGTCGCATCCCCGGCCGGGACCGGCGGCTACCCTGATCGCGCACCGGGTCGTACGCCGGGCCGGCCGGCCCGACGTGCCGGCCACAGCTCCGGGGGCAGCACCGGGAGGGTCCATGAGCGGCACGCTCGTCCTCAACGCCTCGTACGAGCCCCTGTGCGTGATCCCCGTGCGGCGGGCCGTGGTCCTGCTGCTGCTCGACAAGGCCGTCGTCGAGCAGCCCGGCGAGCTCGTGCTCCGCTCGGAGCGGCTCGCGGTCGTCGCGCCCAGCGTGGTGCGGCTGCAGCGCTTCGTGCGCGTGCCGCGGCGCACGCGCGTGGCGATCACGCGCCGCGCGGTCCTCGCGCGCGACGGGGAGCGCTGCGCGTACTGCGCGGGCCGGGCGGACACCATCGACCACGTCGTCCCGCGCAGCAGGTCCGGGCCGCACGCGTGGGAGAACGTCGTGGCGGCGTGCGCGCGGTGCAACCACCGCAAGGCCGACCGGCTGCTGTCCGAGCTCGGCTGGGAGCTCGGGTTCACGCCGCGCGCGCCGCGTGCGCCCCTCGCGGCCCAGGGGCACGTCGCCGTGCCGGACTGGGAGCCGTACCTCGTCGGGTGGCAGGACGTCTCGGTCGCCTGACGGTCGGCCGTCGCTCTTGAGGAATCCTTGGTGTTCACTTGGGGGAGGAACGCACGACGGACGAAGGAGCAGGAGCGATGACGCGCGACGACGTGATCCTCGTGGGGGTCGACGGGTCGACCGCGAGCCTGTACGCGCTCGACTGGGCGGCCCAGGAGGCGCAGCGGCGCGGCTGGCGCCTGCACCTCGTGTGCGCGTACGCGCTGCCGTCGTTCAGCGCCGCGTCGCTCGACGGCGGGTACGCGGCGCTCGACGACCGCGCGATCCAGGAGGGCGCCGCGGCCGTCCTCGCGGAGGCGTCGGCCCGGGTCGCCGGTCGTGGCGTGCCGGTGACCGCGAAGGTGCACACGGGCGACGCGGCGGGCGTGCTCGTCGAGCTGTCGCGCGAGGCGCGGCTCGCGGTCGTCGGGACGCGCGGGCGCGGCGGGTTCGCCGACCGGTTGCTGGGCACGGTCTCGTCGGCCCTGCCCGCGCACGGGTTCTGCCCGGTCGTCGTCGTGCCGCTGCGGGACCCGGAGGGTCACCAGCTCCCCGAGGGCGCCGAGGTGCCGGCCGTGCCCCCGGTGGGCCGGATCGTCGTCGGGGTGGACGGCTCGCCCGCCGCGGAGCGTGCGCTCGAGTACGCGATCGACGAGGCCGTCGCGTGGGACGCGAACCTCACCGCGGTCTCGGGCGTGCCGGTCGGCTCGATGACGGGGCTGCTCGCGTGGCTGCCGTCGGCCGTGGACCACGAGCAGGTGCTCACGGACATGACCGAGGGGCTCAACGTCGTCGTCGACCGGGCGCTCGGGGACGCACCGCTCGAGGTCCGCCGGTTCGCGCTCGACGGCACGGGGGCCGAGCTGCTGACCGAGTTCTCCGCGGCGTGCGACCTCGTCGTCATGGGCTCACGCGGCCGTGGCGGCTTCCGCGGGCTGCTGCTCGGCTCGACGAGCCAGGCGGTGCTGCACCACACGGCGTGCCCCGTCATGGTCGTGAACAGCCGTGCGGACGTGCTGACGGCCGACGAGACGACCGCGCCGACCGGCGGCGAGTAGGGGCTCGCGCGCTACGGCGTGACGTCGGGGCGGCGCACGAGCGCCGACAGGACGACGGTCGAGCGCGTGCGCGACACGAACGGCTCGGCCGCGAGCCGTTCGACGACCTGCTCGAGGTGCCGCATGTCGCGCGCCCGGACCTGCACGACGAGGTCGACGTCGCCGGTCACGGTGCTCGCGGTGACCACCTCGGGGTACTGCTCGACCGCGGCGCGCATGGTCGCGGGGCTCGTCGAGCCCTGGCAGTAGATCTCGACGAACGCCTCGGTCTGCCAGCCGAGCGCCGCGGGGTCGAGCCGGACGGTGAAGCCGCGGATGACGCCGTCGTCGCGCATGCGGTCGACCCGGCGCTTGACGGCGGGCGCCGAGAGCGCGACCTGGGCGCCGATCTGCGCGTACGTCGCGCGGGCGTCGGCCGCGAGGGCACGCAGGATCGCGGAGTCGAGCGCGTCGGTCATGCGGACATGATGCGCGCCTCACCGACCGATTTCGCGCACGGTCTTCAGTCGACCGCCGAACCTGCCGATCACTCTCCCGGATGAATCGCCCGAACGGGCGACAACAGGACGGGAGGCGCGCGCATGGCACGCACGAGCGAGACGGCGCACGAGGCCGACGAGACCGTGGCGACCGGGCGGTCGACCGACCGGGCGGCGGCCCGCGTGCGCGAGGTCCCCACGCAGCGCGCCGGGACCGACGCACCCGCGCGCGTCACGCTCCCGACGCAGCGCACCGTCCCGGCACGCGAGCGGTCCGACGAGCACGTCGCCCCGGCCGCGCCCCGCCGCACGCGTCGTCGGTTCGTGGGCGTCCTCGCCGGCGTGGCCGCCGTGGCGCTCGTCGCGACCGGGACCGGTGCGTGGGCCGCGAACCAGCACGCGCAGGACGTCGAGGCCGCGCGGCAGGAGGCCCGCGCGCGCGTCGACCGGGCGGTCGCGGGTCGGGTCGCCGACCGCACGGGGGACGGCACCGCCGCCGCGCGTCCCGAGGTCGCGGCGCTCGTCGCCGAGCGGACCGCGCAGACCGCACGGCTGACCACGGCCGCCGACGCCGCCGCGGCCGTGCTCACGACCACGACGCACGCGGGCGACGCCCCGCGCGCCGCGCTGCAGAGCGCGGTCGACGGCGCACGTCGCGTCGCGGCCGCGACCGACGCGTCGCTCACCGACCTCCGCGCGGCCGGTGCGGCGCTCGTCGGACCGCAGCAGGCGGCGACCGAGGCCGAGGCCGCGTGGGTCAAGGCCGACAAGGAGCGTCAGGCCGCAGAGGCGGCCGCGGCGGCCGCCCGGGCGCAGCAGTCGACGGGCACCGCGACGCGCGGCGGCACGAGCACGACGCGCCGGAGCACCTCGACCTCCGGCAGCACCAAGGCGCGCGGCACGACGTCGGCCGGGACCACGTCGAGCACGAAGGCGAGCACGGCCAGGCGCAGCATCCCCGCTGGCGGGCTCGTGTGCCAGGGGACGGGCGGGTCGGCCGCGAGCGAGGCGAGCGCGACGTCGCTCGGCTCCGCGATCAACGCCTACCGCGCGAAGAAGGGGCTCTCGAAGCTCAAGGTCGTGCGCTCCGGCACGCTCGTGTCGCACGCCAAGACGATGGGCGTCACCGGCGGGATCTGGCACTCGGGCGGCGACAACATCGTCGGGTGCGCGGGCTCGTCGAACCCGTCCTACCTGGTGAGCGCGTGGGCCGGGTCGCCCGCGCACGACAAGCAGATGCGACGCACGGACGTCTCGACGATGTACGTGGGCGCGGCGACCGAGAAGGGCTGGCTGTTCGGCGCGGTGCTGTTCCGCTGAGCCGTCGCTCGTTCAGACGAGCGTGCGCAGCGCGGTCGTCGTGCGCTCGATCGCCTCGTCGAGCTCGTCGTCGCTGATCGTCAGCGGCGGCGCGAGCCGCAGCGTGCGGCCGTGCGTGTCCTTGGCGAGCACGCCCGCGCGCAGCATCGCCTCGCACGCGGCGCGGCCCGTGCCGTGCGGGACGTCGAGCCCCGCCCACAGTCCCGCGCGGCGGTAGCCCGTCAGCAGGCCGTCGCCGACGAGCGCGTCGAGCGCGGTGCCGAGCCGGGCGCCCTGCGCGCGGGCCGCTGCCTGGAGCGTCCCGGGCGAGAGCAGGTCGACCACCGCGAGCGCGACCGCGCACGCGAGCGGGTTGCCGCCGAACGTCGAGCCGTGCGTGCCCGGGGTCAGGACGCCCAGCACGTCGGAGCGTCCGACGACCGCCGACACGGGCAGGATCCCGCCCCCGAGCGCCTTGCCGAGCGTCACGAGGTCGGGCCGCACGCCCCACGCCTCGCACGCGAGCGTGTGCCCGGTGCGGCCGAGCCCGGACTGGATCTCGTCGGCGACGAGCAGCACGCCCGCCTCGTCGCACGCGGCGCGCACCGCGGGCAGGTAGCCGTCGGGCGGCACGATGACGCCCTGCTCGCCCTGCACGGGTTCGAGGAGCACCGCGACGACCGTGTCGTCGAGCGCGGCCCGCAGCGCGGCGGCGTCGCCGAACGGCACGGTGCGGAAGCCGGGGGTGAAGGGCCCGAAGCCCGTGCGTGCGTCGGGGTCGTCGGAGAAGGACACGATCGTCGTCGTGCGGCCGTGGAAGTTCCCCGCGGCGACGACGACCGTCGCGGCGCCCGGCGCGACCCCGCGCCGCTCGTAGCCCCACTTGCGGGCGGCCTTGATCGCGGTCTCGACGGCCTCCGCGCCGGTGTTCATCGGCAGCACGAGCGGGTCGCCGACGAGCAGCGGCCCGACGAGCCCGGCGAGCGCTCGGGCGAACGGTTCGAGCAGCTCGTGGTCGAACGCGCGGCTCGTGAGCGTGAGCCGGTCGAGCTGCGCGTGCGCGGCCGCGACGAGCGCCGGGTGCCGGTGGCCGAAGTTGAGCGCCGAGTAGCCCGCGAGCAGGTCGAGGTAGCGCCGACCCGCGTCGTCGGTCACCCACGACCCCTCGCCCGCCACCAGCGTGACGGGCAGCGGGTGGTAGTTGTGCGCGAGGTGCGTGCCGACGACCGCGGGGGCGCTCACGGCGACCTCACACCCGGATCTCGAGCGTGCAGCACTTCGCGCCGCCACCGCCCTTGAGCAGCTCGCTCGTGTCGACCGGGATCGGCGTGTAGCCGCGCTCGCGCAGCGCGGCCGCGAGGTCCCGCGCGCCGGGCGCGACGACCACGTGCTCACCGTCCGAGACCGCGTTGAGCCCGAGCGCGACGGCGTCGTCGTCGGTCGCGAGGATCGCGTCGGGGAAGAGCGTCTCGAGCACGCCGCGGCTGCCCGACGAGAACGCGGGCGGGTAGTACGCGACCTGCGGCGCCGCGGGGTCCGACGAGATGACCGCGAGCGCCGTGTCCAGGTGGTAGTAGCTCGGGTTCACGAGCTCGAGGCCGATCACCGGGCGGCCGAAGAGCTCCTGCGCCTCGGCGTGCGCGGCACGCTCGGTGCGGAACCCGGTGCCCGCGAGGATGAGGTCGCCGACGACGAGGAGGTCGCCCTCGCCCTCGTTGATCTGCGTGGCGGTGTGCGTGACGAAGCCGTGGTCCGCGAACCACTTCTGGTAGGCGGGGCCCTCGGGCTGGCGCTCGGGGTGGCGGAACCGCGCCGAGTACACGACGCCGTCGACGACCGTCGCGCCGTTCGCCGCGTAGACCATGTCCGGCAGCCCCGGGACGGGCTCGATCGTCTCGACCTCGTGCCCGAGGTCGAGGTACGTGTCGCGCAGCGTGCGCCACTGGTGCAGCGCGAGCCCGACGTCCGTGTACCGGGTCTTGTCCATCCACGGGTTGATCTCGTACGACACCGTGTAGTGCACCGGCTCGCACATGAGGTACCGGCGACGCGTCGCGCGCTGCGGGGCTCGTCGGGCTGCCGGTGCGGGGCTCGTCGCGGTCATGCTGCTCCCTGGTGCGCGGGTCGGGTGGGCGGGTCGGCGTGCTGGAGGCGGCGCCCGTCTCCTTCGAGGGTACGTGCGGGTGCCCGCGCAGCCGATGAACGGGACAGCGGTCGTCGGGCACGATCCGTTGCGCATCCGCGACTGCTGACGACGATCCGTTGTGCGGACTCGGTCTGCGCGCCCGGTGGCGTGGTCCGCGGCGGGGAGCAGATAGCCTCGTCGGCATGCAGACGCGCGTGCTGGGCCGGACGGGTCGACAGGTCGGGGTCGTGGGGCTGGGCTGCTGGCAGCTCGGCGCCGACTGGGGTGACGTCGCGGAGGACACCGCGCTCGAGGTGCTGGCTGCGGCGGTCGACGCGGGCGTCACGTTCCTCGACACCGCGGACGTCTACGGCGACGGGCGCAGCGAGCGGCTCGTCGGGCGGTTCGTCGCGTCGCGCGGCGGTGCCGCGTCGGGGCTGACGGTCGCGACGAAGATGGGGCGTCGCGCGGACCCGCACGTCGCCGACGCCTACACGCTCGACGCGTTCCGCGCCTGGAACGACCGCTCGCGCGAGAACCTCGGCGTCGAGACGATCGACCTCGTGCAGCTGCACTGCCCGCCCACCGAGGTGTACTCGCGCGAGACCACGTGGGACGCGCTCGACACGCTCGTCGACGAGGGTCGGGTCGCCGCGTACGGCGTGTCCGTCGAGACGGTCGACGAGGCGCTCGCGGCGATCGCGCGCCCGCACGTCGCGTCCGTGCAGATCATCCTCAACGCGTTCCGGCGCAAGCCGCTCGAGCAGGTGCTGCCCGCGGCCGCTGCGGCCGGGGTCGGGATCATCGCTCGCGTCCCGCTCGCGTCGGGCCTGCTGTCCGGGAAGTACGACGAGACGACGACCTTCGCGGCGAGCGACCACCGCTCGTTCAACCGGCACGGCGAGTCGTTCGACGTCGGCGAGACGTTCTCCGGCGTGCCGTACGAGGTCGGCGTCGCGGCGGCCCGCGAGGTCGCGGAGCTCACGCCCGCTGGCGCGACGACCGCCCAGCTCGCGCTGCGCTGGATCGTCGACCAGCCGGGCGTGTCGGTCGTCATCCCCGGGGCGCGCAACCCCGAGCAGGCGCGCGCGAACGCGGCCGCCGCGGACCTCGCGCCGCTGGACGCGCCGACGCTCGGGGCGCTGGAGCGCATCTACGACGAGCGCATCCGCGCGCACGTCCACGCGCGCTGGTGAGACGAGCGCATCCGCGCGCACGTCCACGCGCTGGTGAGACGAGCGCATCCGCCGCTCACGTCCACGCGCGCTGGTGACCGGCGGGCCGGTCAGGCCCCCGGGAGCTCGCGGGGCGTGACCGGCGTCGCTGCGGCGTCCAGGAAGGCCGTCGGAGGCGGGCCGAACGCCTGACGGGCGCCCGTGACGACCTGCTTGCCGAGCGCGCGGCCGCCCGACGCGCCCACGACGACGCCGATCCCGTACGGGAGCAGGCGGCCGAAGAACAGGCCCGTGTGCCTCGTGAGCTGCTTGCGCAGCATGCGGCGCGTGAGCGTCGTGTTGACCTTCTTGACCGTCGCGACCGGCAGGCGCGTGACGAGCAGGCGCGCGACGCTCGTCGTCCCGAGGCCCGTGACGTCGGTGAGGGCCTTCGCGCCCGACTCACCGAGGATCGCGGTCAGCAGGAGCGCGCGGCGCCGCTCGACGTCCTCGACCTCGACGCCGTGCACCGACGCGACCGCGAGCACGTACGCCGCCGACGCCGAGAAGAACGTCGCGACGTCGCTCGCCGTGAGCACGAGCGCGACGCCGGTCCCGACCGCGGGGGCGGCCGCCGCCGCGCCGACCGCGCCGCCCGCGCCGGCAACGACGACCAGGAACTCCTTCTCGAGGAGCCGCACGAGCTCGGCCGGCGTGGCGTCCGGGTTGCGGCGGCGCAGGCTCGCGACGTGCTGGTGCACGGCGCTCGACGGCAGGGACACCGCCTTCGCGAGCGCGTCCTCCACGAACCGGGGCATCAGCGCTCCCCGACCACCGTGAGGTCGACGCTCGCACCGGTCTGGAGCGTACGACCGACCGTGCAGTGCTGCTCGATCGCGCGGTGCACGACCGTCAGGAGCCGCTCGCGCGCGTCGGGCTCGAGCCCGGACAGGTCGACGACGAGTCGCTCCGCGAGCGCCGGGTACCGGTCCTCGGCCTCGTCGGACGGGCCCTCGACCTCGATCGTGACCGCGACGTCGTCGCCCAGGCGCCGTGCGATCGCCGCGTCCGACGACAGCCCCGAGCAGCCCGCGAGCGCGATCTTCAGGAGCTCGCCGGGCGTGAACGCCTCGTCGTACGCGATGTCGCCGATCTCGACGCGCGCACCGCGCGAGCTGCGGCCCACGTACCGGCGCGACCCGGTCCGCTCGACCCACAGGCGCGTCCCCCCGGCGTTGCGCGGCTCGGCGCCAGAAGCGGAGGCACCGGCACCGGGCGCGCCGACAGCGGCGGCGGCACCGGACGCGTCGTCGGCGGGGGTGACACCGGACGCGTCGTCGGCGGGGTCGGTGGCGGCGACGATCTCAGGCTCGGTCATGCGCCCGATCCTCGCACGCCCACCCCCTTCGCGAGCGCCCCACATCGGCCCCGAGCGCCACGCCTACGACCGTGGCGCTCGCATCCGATGTGTGGCGCTCGCGGTGGGTGGGGTGGGCTGGTTGCGCAGTGACTACGGATGGAGCGCCGAGGTGGGCTCGTTACGCTCGGCGTGCCGCGCGGCGTGCGCGTGTGCGAACAGGGTCGGGAGGTACCGGTGCGGTCTCGGGCAGCGTGGCGTCGATCGGTGTGGCGCCGCGCGCGGCGGGTGGCGAGCGCCGTCGGCGCCGCTGGGCTCGTCGGGCTCCCCGTGGTGCTGCTCGGCGGGTGCTCGTTCTTCGACCGGGGCGACGACACCACGGGCGTCTCGGTGTTCGACGTCCAGGTCGGCGAGTGCTTCCGGCCGCCGGACGTCATCTCGGTCGAGCTCACGGAGATCGACCGCGTGCCGTGCGACCAGCCGCACGCGCAGGAGGTCTACGCGCTCGTGCCGTACGTCGACCCGTCCGGCACCACGAGCACCGCCTCGTTCCCCGGCCAGGAGCCGCTGACGGCGTTCGCCCAGGGCGTGTGCGCGGAGGAGTTCGAGGACTACGTGGGCGTCGACTACCGCGACTCGCGGCTGTGGTTCACGTACCTGCTGCCGTCCGCGCGCGGCTGGGAGCAGGACGCCGACCGCACGACGGTGTGCGTGGTGACGACGACGGGCGAACAGCTCACGAGGTCCGTGAAGGGCACGGGCTGGTGAGCACGACGATGTGGAGGGTGACATGGGCAAGCCGGCCGTGACCGCGACCGCCATGATGACGTGCTCGTTCGGGGTGGCTCCGGCCACGCTGTCGGTGCTCCCGACGGCGCGCGTGATGATCGAGGGCAAGCCCGCCGCGACGATCACCGACGCGGTCCCCGCGGTCAACGTCCCGCCGTTCGGCATGTGCACGTCCCTCGCGAACCCGACCGTCGCCGCGGCGACCGCCGCCGCGCTCGGGGTCCTCACCCCCATGCCGTGCATCCCCGCGACGACCGCGTGGGTCAACGGTGCGACGCAGACCCTCATCGGCGGCCGACCGGCCCTGACGCTCGGCGCGCAGTGCATGTGCGCCTACGGCGGCGTCGTGCAGGTCGTGAACCCGGGCAGCACGACCACGCTCGAGGGCTGACCGCACGCGAGCGACGCCCGCGGCCCCCGGTCCGCCGCGCATCGGAGGCCGTGCGGGGGGCGGCCCGGGAGGTCGCGCGTGGTTCCCGCATCCGCTGTGCGTGGGAGGCTGGGAACGTGATGTTCTGGCGACGACGAGCGCGTGTGCAGGTGCCCGTGAGCGACGGCTTCCACGTGGCGGAAGCCCCCGCGCTGCAGCGCGGGATCGTGCAGGCGCTCGGCTCGGACCGGCCCGCGGGTGCGGCGATCCCGGCCGCGCTCGAGGTCGTGCCGGGCCGCGACCGGCACCTCGCGCTCGTGTGGCGCAACACGATCGTCGGCTTCGTCCCCGCCGACCGAGTCGACCACCTCGCGGCGCACCTGCCGACCGGCGGGGAGCGGGCGGTCGTCGACGGCTACGTCTTCCCCGAGGTGCACCGCCCCCCGCGCGAGGGCGACGACGCCCGCGGCGTCCTGTGGCGCATCTGGGTCGGCCCGCTGCACACCATCCCCGACGAGCCCGCCCTCCCCGACGGGTCCGCGCTCTCCGACGAGCCCACGCTCCCCGACGGGTGCGCGCTCTCCGACGAGCCCACGCTCCCCGACGGGTCCGCGCTCTCCGACGAGCCCACCGTCCCCGCTCAGCCCGCGCTCCCCGGCAGGTCCGCCCTCCCTGATGGGCCCGCCGCACCCGACGGGCCGGAGCCACCCGCCGAGCCCGAGGGCTCCGCCGAGGCTCTGGGCCGCATCGAGCCTGCGGGTACTGGCGCCCTGGCGGGCACGGCGTGGGTGACCGGCGTGGCCGTGACCGTCGACCCCGACGGCACGCAACGGCCAGCCGGGTTCCCGCCCGTCCCGTCCGGGCTCGACGAGCTGGCAGTCCCCGAGCGCACGATCCTCGGCGTCCCGGTCAACCGCCTCCGCGACCGCTGACCCACCGCCCGCCCGGCACCACCGCCCCGCCCGGCACCGATCCCGCCCGGCGCCACGGCCCTGCCCGGCGCCACCGCCCCTGCCCGGCACCGATCCCGCCCGGCACCGATCCTGCCCGGCACCGACGACCCAGCCTGGCGCCGACCCTCCACTCCGCGCCCAGTTCGCGGCTCCCGATTGAGTTCGCGGGTGAGGTGGCTGATTCGCGGGCCGGGGCCCGCGAACGTGGCACGCGAGCCGCGAACTGAGTCTGGAGTCGCGAACTGGGGTGCCTGTCTGGCTGGTTGGTCTGGCTGGCTGGCTGGCCTGGCGGTGCCCGGCTCTGGCCTGTCCGGTGGTCTCGGCGCTGGCGTGTCTGGCGTGCCCGGCTCTGCAGCCTGGTCGACCCGCCGGGTTGGCTCCCGTCGAGTTCGCGGCTCCTGATCGAGTTCGCGGTTCCCGATCCAGTGCCGTGCCGTCGAGTTCGCGGTTCGCGATTGAGTTCGCGGGTGAGGTGGCTGATTCGCGAGCCGGGGCCCGCGAACGTGGCACGCGAGCCGCGAACTGAGTCTGGAGTCGCGAACTGGGGTGCCTGTCTGGCTGGCTGGTTGGCATGTCTGGCGGCGCCCGGCTCTGGCCTGTCCGGTGGTCTCGGCGCTGGCGTGTCTGGCGTGCCCGGCTCTGCAGCCTGGTCGACCCGCCGGGCTGGCTCCCGTCGAGTTCGCGGCTGCTGATCGAGTTCGCGGTTCCCGATCCAGTGCCGTGCCGTCGAGTTCGCGGTTCGCGATTGAGTTCGCGGGTGAGGTGGCTGGTTCGCGGGCCGGGGCCCGCGAACGTAGTGCGCGAGCCGCGAACTCGGTGGGTGCGGGGAGGGTGGAGGTGGGGGGTGGGTCAGGGGGTGGGGAGGGTGGAGGTGCGGGCGGTGGCCGCCGCGCTGGCCGGGTCGGTGCCCGCCAGGACCGACTCGACCGCCGGGGTCAGGCGGCCCAGGCCGTCCTCGACCTCGTCGAGCGCCGCGGCGACCAGGTCACGCAGCGTGTCGTCGTCGGGCTGCGCGGCACCCAGCACGAGCGCGTGCCGGACGGAGACGACGTGCGACGCGCTGTCGAGCTCGAGGGTGACGACGGCCTCGTCGGCGCTCACGCGTGCGGCGAGCTCACGTATGCGTGCGACGGCGTCGCCGGGTACGCGCGCGGGGTGCGTCGCGTACAGCGTGACCGCACGCGCGAGGGGGTGCAGCACGACGAGCACGCGCGCGGGCGGTCGCGCTCGGGCGCCATCCTCCGACGAGCCCGACGAGCCCGACGAGCCCGACGAGCCCGACGAGCCCGACACGCTCGACGCGCTCGACGAGCCCGACGAGCCCGACACGCTCGACGCGCTCGACGAGCCCGACGTGCTCGATGATCCAGGCTCGTCGGACGAGTCCGACGCAGCGGACGTGCCGGATGCGGTGGGCGGGTCGGACGGGGTGGCTGCGGCCGGCGAGGTGGTGGGTGCTGGGTCGGTCGAGACGTCGAGCGTGCGGGCCGCCGCGTCGACCTGCACCTCGCGCCCGGCGTCGACGAACGCGGCGACGATCTCGGCGAGGAACAGGTCCGCGTCGGTCAGGCTCACGGCGTGCCCGACCCGACGGGTGCGGACTTCTTCTGCTTGAGCGCGTCGCGCAGGAACGCGATCCACTCGGGCGAGTTGCGGCGCGGCGTGCGGCTCAGCTCGGCCTCGATCTGGGCGACGTCGAGCTTCTCGAGGAACTGCGTCATGTCGACGGGGGACGCGTCGAGCTTGAGCTCGAGCGAGCCGACCGCGCACGCGACGCCCTGCGGCAGCGGGTCCAGGCTCACGTCCTGGTAGACCTGCGTGCGGGCCTTGAGCTGTTCGCGCTTGCCGTTGTCGATGGTCATGCGCAGCCGCCAGAACAGCCCGCGGTCGTTCTTGGAGTTCTTGCCGAGCGCACCCTTGCCGGCGAGCGTGTTGCGGTCGTCGCGCAGCTGGCCGGCCTCGTTCCACGCGTCGCGCACGGACGCGCCCTTGCCGGTCACGCCGTCGACCTGCGACTTGAGGTCCTCGAACACGCTCTGCGGGTCCGCCTCGACGTCCATGCCGGCGAGCACGACCTCGCGGATCTTGAGCAGGAGCGCGTCGTTCGACGTCGCGGCGCCGGGGCCCTTGGGGTCGTTCGGGTCGAAGCCGACGCGGGGCTGCGGCTTGATCTGCGCGACGTAGTCCTTGGTGATGGGCTTGCCGTTGATCCGGTAGTTGGCGAGGAACGCGAGCGCGGTCGGGTCGCCCTTCGCGGCGCGCATGACGATCGCGTCGACCGCCATCTTCGGGTGCTTCTTCAGCTCGTCCTCGGCGGCGCCCTCGAGGTGCATGACCGCCGACTCCTTCTCCGCGCGCTTGGCCTGCGCGCCGAGGACCTTGTCGGCGATGTAGTGCGCGAGCGTGTGGAGCTTGTCGACGACGGTCGCGGACGCCTTGATCGCCGCGGGGATGCCGAAGCCGCCGCCGCTCGCGACCTGCGCGATCGACAGCGAGAAGTCGAGGATCGAGGACCCGAGCGACCAGCAGTTCTTCTCGAGCTGCTTGGTGTAGACCTGGGAGACCTTCATGAGCGGGTAGACCATGACGTCGACCTGCTTCGCGGACCCTGCGCGCGCCTCGAACATCGCGATGTCGGTCTCGCGCTGGCGCATGCCGGTGGTCGCGACGTCGGAGATGCCGCTGACCATCGAGATCGCGGCGCTCGCGATGTCGAGGCCCGGGATCACCGACTTCACGCCGGCGCTGACGCCCGAGTCGATGGTCTTGGCGAGGTTCGCGGTCTCCTTCGCGGCGCTCACGAGCGACCCGAGCATGCCGGCGCCGGACTTCGCCGCCTTGAGACCCTCGTACGGGTCCTTCGTCGTCCACGAGGCCTCGATCTGCTGCGCCATCCCCAGGCCCGACTGCACGGCGTCGACGATCGACTTGAGCACCGAGACGACCTGCCCGATGCCTTCCTTCGCGAGCGTCGCGTCCGATGTCGGCAGGTCCTTCTCGACGACGTCCCGCTGCCCCTTCGACCGCATCTTGGCGGCCTTGGCGCCCGACTCGTAGGCCTTGCCCACGCCGAGCGGGTCGAGCACCGACGGCACGGGCGACTTGGGGTCCTTGTCGTCGTCCTTCGGCAGGTCCTTGCGGAGCTCCTTGTCCTTCTTCGAGCCGACCTTGCCCGCGATGCCGCCGCCGACCTTCTCGATCGCGTCGAGGCCGTAGCCGCCGTACTGCCCGACCTTCTCCATGACGGAGCTGACACCCGAGCCGATGGGGCCGGACTCCTGCTGCTGCGGTCCGATGCGCTGCGTCTCGTCGAGGAGCTGCAGGTTCGCCTGCGCGTTGTCGGCGTCGCGTGCGGCCTGGCGTCGCCGTGCCTCGCCACGCGTGCTGGCCGCCGCCCACGCGGCCTGGTCGAGCGGGCCGTCCTTGGGCGGGAGCTTGCTCTGCTGCTCGGCGGCGACGGTCGCGAGGACCTTCTCGCGCGCCTCCTCCATGACGAGGTGCTCGCTCGCGTCCGGGTCGGCCTCGAGGAGCTCGTCGCGCACGACGACCATGCGGTCGTACAGCTTCTCGACGGCCTTGGGCAGCATGCGCTCGGCGGCCAGTGCGGCGTCGGCGGCCTCGGCGGTCTGCGCCGCACCTGCCTCGCCGCGGACCTGGCGGACCTCGGCGACGAGCACCTCGGCGTCCGTCTCGCGCGCCGGGCGCACGTGCGTGAGGTCGGGGAACTCGACGTACCAGACCTGCTTGTAGGCGAGCTTGGCGCGCTGCGCGTCGGAGCCACCGAGCTTGTTCGCCTGCAGCTCGGCGAAGATCTCGACCTCGCGCTCGCGCGCCTGGCTCATGCGCTTGTAGAGGTCCGTGACCTTGCCCTGGGCCTCGTCGAGCCCGTTCGCATACGTCGACTCCTGGAGCTGGGCGCGCCCCTGCACCCCGGTCTCGCGGGACTGCGCGAGCCGTTCCTTCTCGTCCTTGATCGTCTGCTTGCTCTGCTTGACGGCCTGCTTCTTCGCCTTCTCCTCGGCCTTGGCGCGCTCCCGCGCAGCCTTCTCGGCCGGGTCCTCCTTCTTCGTGCCGGGCACGTGCTTGCCGAAGATCGTCAGGCGCCGCACCGCGGGACCCTCCTGCAGGACGTGCGCGATCTCGTGCGCGAGGACGCGTTCGCCCGCGGGGTCGTGCGGTGCGAACCGGCCGGCACCGAAGAAGATGTCGGAGCCCGTCGTGAACGCCTCGGCCGACATGGCCGACGAGAGCGCGGCCGCCTCCGGCCCGTCGTGCACGCGCACGTGGCCGAGCCCCGTGCCGAACGCGGTCTCCATGCGGCGCCGCACGCCGCCCGGCAGCGGGGCCCCGGACCCGCGCCGGGCCTCGATGCGCCCGCTCGTCGTGCTGTCGAGGTCGCCGCCCGCGAGCCCGATCTGCGCGGCACCCGACGAGCCGGCCGACGGTGACACCGAGCGTCGCAGGTGCCCGCAGCCCGGGTCGTGCCGGTGCGCCTCGCCCGATGCGTCGAGGCGGGAGAGCGCGACGTCGGCGAGCGCATCGGCCCGGTGCTCCGCGGGGTCGTCGGCGTGCCCGACCGTGAGCGGCGCGGGCAGCATCGCGGACGCGGGCGCGACCGTCGGCGGCGCGGTCGTCGGCTCGGGCGACGCGGGTGCTGCGGTCGGGACGGGGACGCGCGCGTGGTGCGGGCTCATCAGGCCTCCGGGGGGAACGTGGCCGGTCGTCGGCGCGCGGGCGCGCGCGTCTGCCGGGGCCAGCCTGACCGGACGGCCCCCGACGCGGCATCGGCAATCGCTACCGAGTTGCCGCTGACGAGGGCGAACATCACCCGGACGGCCGAACGCGCCGCCACCGGGCGCGCCCTGTCGCCGTCGTCACGCGTTCCGGGCCGCCGGACGGCCGAGACGTGGGACCGAGGTCCCGGGTGCGTCGGATCCACGGTGCCTACCGTGCCCGACGTGTGCAGCACGAGGCGCGGTCCGTCGGTGCCGCCGGGCCCGGGACGAGCGCGGCGGTGCGCGGCATGACGACCACGAGGTCGCGACCCGAGCCGAGGTGCCCGCTGCGCCCGGCCGACATGTGCACGCAGTGCGTGCCCGGCGCGACCGGACCCCAGGACTGCGGGCTGGTGTGGCTCGTCATGGGTGACGACGAGCTGCGCGCGGACCTCCACGAGCGCACCGTCAAGGCGCGCGAGGAGGGCCGGGCCCTGCGGTAGTCGTCCCGTCCGTCGGGGTCCGCATGCACGGACGTACGTCGAGGTGGGCAGTGGCCGGCGTCGCGCGGCCGACCTCGACGACGAGCGGGTCGCGGTAGCCGGGGCGGCTCGCGGACTGGTGCTCGGTACCTCTGCCGGGCTGGGGACGTGTCGGCTAGCGTCCATGGCCGTGGAGTCTTCTCGGGCAGGTCGGCCGGTCGCGCGGTGGGCGCTGAAGACGAGCGAGGAGACCGTGGTCGCGTGCTCGGAACCTGTGCCGTTCACGGCGCGCAGGACCGAGGGTGTCTACGGCGCGCAGCTCGGTGTGGGACGGATGCCGATGTTGCCGCTGCCGGTGGTCTCCGGGTCGGTGACGCCCACAGTGAGTGCGCGAGGCCGCTTCGTCGATGTCGTGACGGCATCCCCGTACGCCGAGCGGACCATGGTCATGTCCAAACGGAGCGCGCCGGCGACGATCGTGCGTCTGGACGTCGTGAGCGGGAACCTCACCCGCTTGCCTCACGTGCCTCGTCCCGACGGACGAGACCTGACGGGACTCGCGACGTCCGAATCGGGCGACCGCCTGGTCGTCTCGCAAGAGCTATGGGAACCCGCGCGAGCGGACTTGGTGCGCACGGTCCTGACCGTGCACGAGGTCGGATCCGGAATGTCACGAGAGCTCGCGGTCCTCGTCGGCTCGACGGGAGACGGTGCCGACGACGCTGCGCTGCAGTGGTCGCCGGACGGCCGTCACGTCTCCGTCATACTCGCCAGCTTGGCGGGTGGGATCGCCCGAGCGTTTACGGTGATCCTGGACGTATTGACGGGTGATGTGGTGCGCGTGCTGGAGGGTGAGACGACCGTCGGTTCGTTGGCCTGGAGCCCGGACAGCGCCCGGTTGATCGTGTCGAACGTCGACCGGCTGCGGATCGTCGATGTGGCCACGGGCGAGGCTCGTACTATCCCGGGTCTGCCCGAGGTGCGGCCTCTTGCGCCCGGGGCGGGTGCGCACCGGGTGCTGGGGTTCCTGGACGACGAGCACCTGCTGACGGCGACGGATCGTCGGGGCACGCTCATGATCTGGCGGA
>Ga0206103_100575_pt1 | contig 18004 bp, 19 predicted proteins | sample 1B5Ametagenome_FD_148638 | JGI IMG/M metagenome (GOLD analysis project Ga0206103, IMG submission 148638) | Enriched microbial communities from leaf-cutter ant dump, University of Wisconsin, Madison, United States - 1B5A | ecosystem: Environmental > Terrestrial > Nest > Insects nest > Nest dump... | reverse complement strand
AGCGCGATGTCGAGGCCGGCCACCGGGTTGAGGCCGGCCGCCGCCCGCTCGCGCGGACTCGCCGCGCCGCCCATCGAGGTGCCGCGCGCCGTCTTGGTCGGGGCGGAGGAGCGCTCGGGAATCTTCTTGCGCGGCTTCTGCTTCTCGTCACCGACGATCGGCCGCCCTTCCCGCTCCGCCTCGCGCGCGATCTGCTCGGCCCAGCCGGAGACCGGGCCGGACAGCGGCGTGCCCTCGAAGGGGGCCTGCGGTGCTTCCTCGAAGCCGCCGGGCCGCAGCGGCTCGGAGGCGTCGAGGAAGTCGGTGATCATGGTCTTGCGGGACGCCGGGCGGCGTTCGCCGCGCGCCGCCTGCGCGGGCTTGTCTGAGGGAGATCTGGCCATCGCCGGAATATGGGCGGAGTCAGCGCCGATGGAAAGGGCGGGCCGGCGAAAAGCGCCCGCCGCGGCCGGCCTGCTGACAGGAGGTTGTCAGGAGGGGCGGCTGCGCCGGGGCGCTACTTGCCGCAGCCCGCCAGCGCCTGGTCGATCATGCCGCGCGAGCCTTCGAGCGGGAAGGTGGCGGTGGTCTCGAAGGGCGAGCCGTCGGCGCCGCTGGCGGGCGTGACGTCGAAGCCCAGCGTCAGCTCGCGGCCCGACTTGATCGCCTCGATGAAGTCGGCGCGCAGCGGGGCCATGTAGTTCTCCGCCTTGGTGCCCTCGGCGAACAGCACCACCGTCTCGTCCGAGGCGCCGGCGGCGAGCGGGAAGGGCTGGCCGTCGACCATAGCCCGCACCTTGCCCGGCAGGTAGAAATACTCCGCCTTGGCGGCGGCGTCGCCGTCGGGCAGCACCGGGCCGCCGCGCGAATAGAGCTCGACATGGACCGGGTCGCCGCACATCACGGCCAGCAGCTCGACCGTGCCGTTGGTCTGCGTCGGCTCGACGATGGCCACGCCCTCGTCGAGCCGCCATTCCGCATGGGCGGCGGCGGCGAGGGCGCAGAGCAGGGCGGCGGTCGGGACGATGGCGGCGAGCTTGTTCATGCCGCGATTGTGCAACCGGCGGCGGCGCGCGACAAGGCCCGCCGCCGCGCGGCCGGTGGATATCCGGCGCCGTCTCAGGCGCGGCGTCGCCGCGTCGTTGCCGCGGCCGCGCGCCGCTCAGGAGGCGGGGCGGCGACGAGGCGGCGATAGAGGTGCCAGGTGGCGTGCCCGAGGATGGGCACCACGACGGCCAGCCCGGCGAAGATCGGCAGGCTGCCGAGGACCAGCAGCGCCGCGACGATCAGGCCCCATGCCGCGATCTCGACCGGATTGGTCATCGCCGCGCGCCACGAGGTCTGCACCGCCGCCCAGGCGCCGACGTCGCGATCGAGCAGCAGCGGGAAGGCGACGATGCTGGTGCACAGCGCCAGGATGGCGAAGATCAGCCCGATCAAATTGCCGACGACGAACAGCGTCCAGCCCTCGCGGGTGTTGAAGACGCGGTCGAGCGGGGCGGCCATCGAGGCCGGCGGCTCGGGCCCGAGCAGCTCGACATAGAGGCCGCGCGCGACCAGCAGCCAGGCGAGGAAGACGGCGAGCAGCAGCACGCCGACGGCGATGATCGAGGGCAGCGCCGGCGAGCGGCGCACGGCCAGCGCGTCGCGCCACGAGACCGGCAGGCCCTGCTCGCGCCGGCGGCTGATCTCGTAGAGGCCGATCGCGGCGACCGGGCCGATCAGCGCGAAGCCGGAGGCGAGCGGAAACAGCAGCGGCAGCGCGTTGGCGCCGGAGGTCCAGGTCGCCAGCACCACGCCGACCAGCGGATAGATGATGCCGATGAAGACGAGATGCGACGGCATCTCCATGAAGTCGTCGAGGCCGGCGCGCAGCGCGGCGGACAGGTCGGCGAACGAGATGCGGCGGACGTCCGGATGGGCGGCGGTTCCGGCGGCGTCCGCATAGACGTGGAAAGCTGTCATGGCCATACCTCCTCATGGGCGGGGGCATGGTCGAGGCGCGCGCAAGGGAGCTGCGTCGCATGGACCCATGCCCCCGAACGATGCCATGCTAGCACGGAAGCCGCCGCCTGTCGAAACCCGGCGGCGGGCGGCCCGCGCTTGCGCTGTGGCGGGTTTCGCGATTTGCTCCGGCCCGCGCCCGGCGAGGCGGCGGGCGCGCCACCGAGGGTCGTGCATGGGTTACGTGTTCGAGCAGGACGACGCCTCCGTCGCGAAGGCGTTCCGGCGCATCGCGGCGGAGCTGGCTGGCAAGGCGGTCGCGCAGGCGGACCACGCGCTGGAGCATGCCGGCCCGCCGGCGGACGAGACGGTCCACGAGCTGCGCAAGGCCTGCAAGAAGCTGCGCGCGCTGCTGCGGCTCGTGCGCCCCGCCTTCGACGGCAGCCGGAAGGAGAACGCCGCCATCCGCGACGCCGCGCGCGGGCTTTCCTTCCTGCGCGACGCGCAGGTCGCCGCCGCGACGCTCGACCGCCTGACGGCCGGGGAGACGGCGCCGCCCGGCGGCCTCGCCGCGCTGCGCGGCGGGCTGGCGGCGCGGCTGCGCGAGGCCGGCGAGCCGGGCAGGGCGCGGGACGCGCTCGCCGCCTTCCGCGCCGAGATGGAGGAGATCGGCCGGCGCGCGCCCCGGTGGAAGCTGGACGGCAAGGGCTTCGACGCGCTGGCGGGCGGGCTGGGCGCCAGCTACGGCGCCGCCCGACGGGCGATGCAGGCGGCGCGGGAGAGGCCGGACGCCCGCCGCCTCCACGAATGGCGCATGCGGGTGAAGGACCACTGGTATCATGCGCGGCTGCTGTCGCCGGTCTGGCCGGAACTGGTCGGCGCGCATGCCGCGGCGGCCGGCGAGCTGGGCGAGCTGCTCGGCCAGCATCACGACATCGAGATGCTGCGCGTCGCGGTTGCAGCGGAGGCGCCCGAGGCGGAGGCCGCCGCGTTCCTCGCCGGGCTGGCGCAGGCGCGCGAGCGCGAGATCGTGGCGCGCAGCCTCGCGCTGGGCGGGCGCCTGTTCGCCGAGAAGCCGAAGGCGCTGACCCGCCGCTGGGGCGTCTACTGGAGCTGCTGGCGCGATGCGCCGGCGGCCGGGCTCGACGGCTGAGGCGCGGCGCGATGGGACTGGAGATCGAGCGCAAGTTCCTGCTGGCCGACGATCGCTGGCGCGGCGAGACGGTCGCGGCGAAGCGGCTGCGGCAGGCCTATCTGGCGCAGAACGGCCGAATGGTGACGCGGGTGCGCACGATCGACGGGACGCGCGCCTTCCTGACGCTCAAGAGCGTCGAGCCGGGCATTTCGCGGGCCGAGTATGAATACGAGATCCCGGTCGCCGACGCCGAGGAGCTGATGGAGCTGAGGCAGGGGCTGGTGATCGAGAAGACGCGCCACATCGTGCCGGCGGGCGACCTCGCCTGGGAGATCGACGAGTTCTCCGGCGCCTATGCCGGGCTGGTGACGGCCGAGATCGAGCTGCCGTCGGAGGACGCGGCCTTCGCGCGGCCGCCCTGGCTGGGGCGCGAGGTGACCGGCGAGCGCGCCTACACCAACGCCGCGCTGGCGCAGGTCGAGGGCTGACGGCGGCCGGCGCGAGGCGGCGGCGCAACCCGCGCGGTCCTGGCGCGTTGGCCCGGACGTTTCCTCTTGCGCCGGGAGCCAGCCATGCCGGAACTCACCGCCTTCGCCCTCAACTGCTCGCTCAAGCCGACGTCCTCGGACGAGGCCTCGTCGACCGACAGGATGATCGCCGACCTGTTCGCGGCGCTGAAGAAGCACGGCGTCGCCGGCTCGGCGGCGCGCGCGGCAGACTTCGAGATCAGCCCCGGCGTCAAGTCCGACATGGGCGGCTCCGACCAGTGGCCGGAGCTGCGCCGGAGCGTGCTCGCGGCCGACATCTTCGTGCTCGGCACGCCGATCTGGCTCGGCCAGCCCTCCTCCGTCGCCAAGCGCGTGATGGAGCGGATGGACGCCTTCCTCGACGAGGCCGACGACGCCGGGCGCATGCCGCCGGCGGGCAAGGTGGCGCTGGTGGCGGTGGTCGGCAACGAGGACGGCGCGCACCACTGCCACGCCGCCTGCTTCCAGGCGCTCAACGACGTCGGCTTCACCGTGCCGGCCAATGCGGGCTGCTACTGGGTGGGCGAGGCGATGGGGTCGAAGGACTACAAGGACCTGAAGAAAATCCCCGACCCGGTGCAGTCGACCATCGACATGGCGGCCTCCAGCGCCGCCCATCTGGCGCGGCTGCTGCGGGCCGAGGCCTATCCCGGCGTGCCCGGCTGACGGGCAAACGCAAACCCCGCCGCGGCCATGGGCCGAACGGGGCGGTCGGTCGGTCTGTGTTCGGGCCGGCGGGCGGTTCAGCGCGCGCCGAGCCCGGCATGCACGAGGTTCAGCGGCAGGCGCGAGCCGCTCTCATAGGCGGCGATCACGCGGCGCGCGACCACGTCGCGCTGGGCGCCGCGGGGAATCCCGAGCTCGCCGCAAACCGCATCGATGGCGCCCTGCATCTGCGCCATGTCGTCCGACGAGTAGGTGCCGCGCAGCGCGATCACCACTTCGTCGCGTTGGGTCTTGACGCTTCCTGTCATCGTGGCCTCCCAAGTGCCGGGCCAGGCCGGTTGTTGAGCCGCTCCAGTACGCACGCATCGCGGCCATCTGCATACTACAGGATTTTCATGGTTTCCGATAGTGACCGGGTCTCAACTTTGCTGTCGGCGCGAAACATTTACGGGCGAAACGGCGCGGTGGTTAAGGCGCGGCTAACGCTGCGCGCTTGGCCCGGCCGCCGAATCCTGCGAGAAACGGCCGAACGAGGCGAGGCGGGATGCGGATCACGAGACGGATGCTGCTCGGCGCGACGGCGGCCGCGGGCGCGGTGGCCTGGGGCGGGGTCTCGCTCGCCCGGATGGCGCGCGCGCCGGCCGGGCCGAAGGACGCCGGCCGCGTCGCCGACATTGACGGCGCCGCGCTCGCCGAGCCGCCGCTGCAGCCCGCCCCGGCCTTCGATCCGGCGCTGCCGTGGTCGATGCGCGGCGGCAGCCTCAACGACGCCAGCGGCCTGTCGCGCACGCCGGTCTACGGCGTCGTCGAGGTCGCCTCGCGCGAGGACGTGGCGGCCGCGCTGGCGTTTGCCCGCGCCAGCGGGCTGAAGGTGTCGGTCGCCGCAGTGCGGCACTCGATGGGCGGGCACGCCTTCGACGACAACGCGCTCGTGCTCGACATGCGCCGCTTCAACCGCATCGCGCTCGACGCGGAGCGCCGCACGGTGCGGGTCGAGCCCGGCGCGACCTGGCACGACATCCAGAACGTGCTGCATCCGCGCTTCGCGGTGAAGGCGATGCAGTCGACCGACATCTTCTCGGTCGGCGGCTCGATCTCGGTCAACGCGCACGGCATGGACCATCATGCAGGCGCCGTCGCCGGCTCGCTCCGCTCGCTCGAGCTGATGCGGGCCGACGGCTCGGTAGTCACCTGCTCGCGGCAGCAGAACGCCGAGCTGTTCCGCCACGTCGTCGGCGGCTACGGCCTGTTCGGGGTGATCGTGTCGGCCGAGCTGGAGGTGGTCGACAACGCCGTCTACCGGACCTCGCGCGAGATCATCGCCTCCGACGCCTTCCCCGCCTATTTCGACGGCCGCATCGCCGGCGACGACCGGCTCGGCCTGTTCTACGGCCACCTGTCGACCGCGCCCGGCTCGCTGCTCCGGGAGATGGTCGTCTACCGCTACGAGAAGGCGGCCGACGGCGCGCCCGCCGACATGCCGGCGCTCGGCGCGCCGGGGCTCACCGGCCTGCGCCGGCTGATCCTGAATCTCTCCAAGCACGGCGACTGGCTGCGCGAGGCCAAGTGGTATGTCGAACGCACGCTGGAGCCGAAATTCGAGAGCTGCACCGTGCCGCGCACGGCCGCGCTCGGCGAGGGCGAGGCCTGCCTCGTCTCGCGCAACGACCCGATGCACGATTCCGTCGCCTATCTCTTCAACGACCTCGCCGGCGAGACCGACATCCTGCACGAATACTTCTTCCCGCGTGCCGAATACGGCTCCTTCATCCCGGCCGCGCGCGAGGTTCTGCGCAGCCACCGCGCCAACCTGCTCAACGCCTCGATCCGGGTGGTGGAGGCCGACGACATCGCGCTGCCCTATGCGACCGGGCCGGCCTTCTCGCTGGTGCTCTACGTCAACCAGCGCACGGACGAGGCCGGCAACGCGGCGATGCGGGCGCTGACGCGCGACCTGATCGAGGCGACGCTGGCGCATCGCGGCCGCTTCTTCCTGCCCTACCAGATCCACTACACCAGGGCGCAGCTCCTCAAGAGCTATCCCGAGCTGCCGGCCTTCCTCGCCGCCAAGCGCGCGGCCGACCCCGGCGAGCTGTTCACCTCCACCTTCTACCGGGCGCTGAAGGCGTCTGTGCCAACCGGCTGATTGCTTTGCCGGCTTTGTCGGCGGGCCGGGCCGTGCTACCAGCGGCGCCGCATCCGGGGACGGGCGTTCCCCGGCGAACCCGCAGGACCGCGCAGCCTCCATGAGCGCCTTCGTCTTCTTCGCCGTGCTGGCAGCGGCGGCCATGCATGCCGGCTGGAACGCCGTCATCAAGATCAGGCTCGACCGCTTCGCCTCGATCTCGCTGATGACGCTGGCGACCGCGGTGGTGTCGCTGCCGGTGCTGCCCTTCGTCGCCTTCCCCACGGCCGAGACCTGGAGCTGGATCGGCGCCTCGCTCGTCTTCCACACCGGCTACAAATATTTCCTGACGCGCGCCTATGACAGCGGCGACCTCGCGCAGGCCTATCCGCTGGCGCGCGGCTCGGCGCCGCTGCTGACCACCATCGGCGCCATCGTGCTGTTCCGCGAGATGCCGGAGGCGGTCGCTGTCGGCGGCATCGTGCTGCTCTCGGCCGGCACCTTCCTGATGTCGCTGCGCGGCGGCTCGATCGACGGGCTGCGCAGCCGGGCCGTCTTCTACGCGCTGGTCACCTCGCTGTTCATCACCGGCTACACGCTGACCGACGGCATGGGCGCGCGCTCGGCCGACACGGCGCTGAGCTACGCCGCCTGGCTCTACATCGGCGACGGCATCTGGTCGTCGATCTTCTGCATCCTGCTGCGCGGGCCGGGCATCGTGCGGGTCGTGCTGCCGGAATGGAAGAGCGCGCTCGGCGCCGGCTTCCTCAGCGCGGCCGCCTACGCCATCGCCATGTGGGCGATGACCAAGGCGCCGATCGCGGTGGTGGCGGCGCTGCGCGAGACCTCGATCCTGTTCGCCATGATGCTGTCGGTGCTGATGATCGGCGAGACGCTGACGCGCTGGCGCGTCGCCGCGGCGCTGCTCATCGTCGGCGGCGTCGCCGCGCTGCGCCTCGCCTGAAGGCTAGTAGTCGTAGACGTGCTCCAGCCGCGCGCCGGCCGCGGCGAGCGCCGGCAGCACCTCGTGCAGGCGGCCGACCTCGACGGCGAAACCGAGCCGGCGCACCGCCGGCTGCGCCGGCAGCGCGTAGGAGAGCACGGCCCGCGCGCCCTCCGGCGCGGCGATGTCGGCATCCGCCAGCACGGTCAGGAAGACGAGCCGGTTGCCGCCGATCTCGACGAAGCGCACGCCCTTGCCGATCAGGCGCGGGATCATCTGCGTGAAGACCTGGTAGCGCTTCGTCACGAAGACCGTGCCGTCCGCGCCGAGGTCGCGCTCGATCCGCGTGTCAGGCTCCCCGGCGACGGCCTCGGCCACCGGCCCGGCGGCCCAGACATGGATGTCGAGCAGGGCCGGGTCCGACGTCGCCGACAGGCCCGAGGCGATCAGCGCCGCGTAGCCCTGCTTCACCGCATCCGCCGCGCCGAAGCCCAGCTTGCGCTCCCACGAGCGCAGCGCGGCGAGCCCGCCGGCCGGCTCGACGGCCCACAGGCCGGCACGCGCGGCGGCATAGTCGAAGCGATACCACGGCACCTGGTCGAGGAAGGCGGCGTAGCCGGCCGCGACCTGCGCCTGGTAGCCGTCCTCCGGCACCGGCTTCCACAGGGCCACCGCCTCGCTGACCCGGCCTGCCGTGTTCTCGTAGAGCGACTGGACGGCGAGCTCGATCGTGTTGCTGGTGCCGATGACGACCAGCATCAGGTGGTTCGAGAAGTTGAACGGATAGGCGGACGAGGCCCGGATCATCAGTGCGTAGTCCTGCCAGAACCGGCCGGCATACGCCCAATAGGGAAAGCGCGACGGGAAGCTCTCGCGCACGAAATCCGCATACTCGCGCGCGGTATAGACGATCGCCCATTCGGGGTAGGTGAGGAAGGTCGATTCCTCGCCGCGCGCGTAGTCCGGGATGTCGCGGCGCAAGGTATCGGAGATCTCGCTCCGCGCGGCGGGCGGCGGCGCGATGCCGGGGTCCGACGTCGTCAGGAAGCCGTAGGCGAGACCCACGACCGGGATCAGCACGACCAGCGCGACGACCGCGCAGAGCGCGACGAGCAGCCGCCGCAGCCAGCGTCCCATCGCCGGCGCCCCCGGGTCAGGCCAGCGCGGGCCGCGCCGGCCGCCGGGCCAGCCGGAAGCCGACCCACACCGCGAAGCCGCCGATCACGATGTGCGGCAGGTTGGCGAAGAAGCGGGTCGGCAGCTCGACGTCTTGCAGCGAGCGGAAGCCGTCGATGAAGATGCCGCCGTCGAGGCAGCCCGAGCCGGTGAGCAGGCCGAGGATGCCGTCGAACAGGTAGACCGCGCCGAACAGGCGGAAATAGATCACCGAGGCGCGCAGCGACACGAAGGCCGCGACCAGCGCCCAGACGCCGGAGAAGGCGTGCAGCAGGTCGTCGTACCATTGCAGCGAGAACAGGCCGAGCAGGTTGCCGCCGGCGTCGTTGAAGGCCGGCACGTAGCCGACCGCCACCACGGCGAAGAACAGGATCGCGTAGGCGATCGCCAGTTTCTGGATCAGCATCATGTGTGTCATGGCCGGGCGTCCTCGCTTCTGCCGCGACCATAGCCGACGACGGCCGCGCGCGCACCTGCCGGCGGGCCGCCGTCCGCAGGCATTTTCACGCTTGCGGCCGGCTTCCGGCCGTTCGACATTGGCGCGCGACGCGAGGGGAGGGGTCCGGTCGATGCGAATGGGGGTGGTCGTCAATCCGGCCGCGGGCGGCGGGCGCATGCGCCATGAATGGCCGTCGTTTGCGGCCGCGCTCGAGCGGCGCATGGGCGCTTTCGTGCTGCGCGAGACGACCGGGCCGGGGGACGCCGCGCAGTTCGCACTGGAGCTGTCCCGCTCGGGCCTCGACCTCGTCGTGGCGGCGGGCGGCGACGGCACCGTCAGCGAGGTCGCTGACGGCATATTGCGGGCGCAGCAGGAGGGCCACGAGGGTGCGGCGCTCGCCGTCGCGCCGGTCGGCACCGGCTCCGACTTCGCCGCTGCCTTCGCGATTCCCGGCGGCGCCGAGGAGTGCGCGGCGCGCATCGCCGAAGGCACGACGCGGCGGATCGACGCCGGCCGCGTCTCCTTCCTCGACGACGCCGGCCGCCCGGCCGTGCGCCACTTCGTGTCGATCGCCAGCCTCGGCGTGTCCGGCCCGATCGACCGCGTCATCAACGAGGCGAAGGCGAAGCGGCGCGGCGCGCTGTCGGGCAAGGCGCTGTTCTACCTGTTCACGCTGCGCGAACTGCTGCGCTACCGCTTCCAGGACGTGCGCGTCGAGGTGGACGGCGGGGCGCCGGTCGAGGCGCGCATCGCGCTGGTCGCGGTCGCCAACAACCGCTCCTTCGGCGGCGGCATGATGATCGCGCCCGACGCCGTGATGGACGACGGGCTGCTGGAGGTGGTGGTGGTCAAGGGCGATTCGCGGCTGCGGCTGATGGCGGACCTGCGGCTCGTCTACACCGGCGCGCACAAGGGCCGCGACACCTGCATCTTCCTGCGCGGCCGGCGCATCACCGTCACGCCGCTCGGCGAAGCCGGCTGCAACGCCGCCCTCCTCGACATAGACGGCGAATCGCCGGGCCGCATCCCGGCCAGCTTCGAGGTGCTGCCGGGGGCGCTGGCGGTGAGGGTATAGGGGCCGGCGACGGCCCGTCGCCCCTCACGGAAACAGCGGCGCCTGCGTCATCTCCAGATGCAGCGGGCCGCCGGCGGCGAGCGGGTGGGCCTCGCAGACCTCCTCGTCGAGCTCGACGCCGAGGCCGGGCTCCCGCGACGGGATCACCCAGCCGTCCTGCCATTCGATCTTGGTCTTCAAGAGCTCGGCGTGGAAGCCGTCCCAGGTCCTTATCGATTCGAGGATGAGGAAGTTCGGCAGCGTCGCGGCGAGCTGGATGTTGGCGGCCGCCACGATCGGCCCGCAATAGCAGTGCGGCGCGACCTGAATGTGGAAGGCCTCGGCCATCGCCGCGATCTTCTTCGTCTCCAGTATGCCGCCGGAGCGGCCGAGGTCGGGCTGGAGGATCGAAGCGGCGCGGCTCTCGATGACGCGGGCGAACTCCCACTTGGTCGCCAGCCGCTCGCCCGTGGCGATCGGGATCGAGGTGCCGCGGGCCACCTGCGCCATCACCTCCGGCATGTCGGGCGGCACCGGCTCCTCGAACCAGAGCGGGTCGTAGGGCTCGATGGCGCGCGCCATGCGCAGCGCGCCCGACGCGGTGAACTGGCCGTGCGTGCCGAACAGGATGTCGGCGCGCGTGCCCACCGCCTCGCGGATCGCCTTCATCATGCGCGCCGACAGGTCGATGTCGGCCAGCCGCGGCTGGTGGCCGTCGAAGGCGGTGTAGGGGCCGGCGGGGTCGAGCTTCACCGCGTTGAAGCCCTGGCGGACGTATTCGGCCGCGCATTCGGCCGCGAGCTCGGGGTCGTTGTAGACGTTCCTCGGGCTGTCGGTCTCGCCGGGATAGACGCTGCCGGTCTGCGGGTAGAGATAAGTGTAGGAGCGCAGGCGCTCGTGCACCTGGCCGCCGATGAGCTTGTAGACCGGCTTGCCGGCCTCCTTGCCGACGATGTCCCAGCAGGCCATCTCCAGCGCCGACACGCAGCCCATCATCGAGACGTCCGGCCGCTGGGTGAAGCCCGACGAATAGGCGCGGCGGAAGAAGGTCTCGATGTCGTGCGGGTCGCGGCCGACGAGGTAGCGCTCGGCGCAGTCCTCGATCATGCGGGCGGTGACGTGCGGGCCGAAGGTGGCGTTGTAGGCCTCGCCGTAGCCGACCACACCCGAATCGGTGGTCAGCCGGACGAAGATGAAATAGCGGCCGCCGATCTGCGGCGGCGGGTTGGAGACCACGAAGGTCTTGACGTCGGTGATCTTCACGGCGCTCGCTCCCCGGTTGCCTGCCGCAGAGCCTACGAAGGCCGGCGGCGGCGCGCAACTCGCCGCCGCCGCCGTCCGACCTGCCGGCGCAAACCCGGCCGAAAGGCCAAACTCTTGCCTTTTTCCTCCCCTTCAACCGGGGAGGGACGGTGGGGCGGCCTCGGCCGCGCCTTCGCCGTGCGGGAGCCGGAACGCCGCTTTTGCGGGGCCTTCATCGTTTGGTAACCCCGATTAATTCAAATTGAAGGCATCGGGAGGCTGGCAGACCTGCCCGGTCATCCAATGCACGCGAGACTGAGGACGGCGATAGAACGATGCTTGGAAGAATTGCGACACTCTCGTGCCTTTGCATGATGGCGGCGGCTGTGCCCGCGGCTGCGCAGGAGGCGGGCCAGATCGTCCAGAACGAGGCCTGGGGCACCTATTCCTACGTGAAGGACAGGTCGAAGGTCTGCTACGTGCTGACGGTGCCCGTCAGCGCGCAGCCGACGACGCTCAACCATGGCGACGTGTTCTTCTTCGTCAGCCAGAAGCCGGGCCAGAACGTGGTCTACGAGCCGCAGTTCATCGCCGGCTACCAGCTCAAGGACAAGTCGAAGGTCACGGTGACGATCGGCAATCAGTCCTTCTCCATGTTCGCCGGCGGCAATTCGGCCTGGCTGGAGAACATCGCGGAGGAGCCGCAGCTCATCGCGGCGATGCGCGGCGGCGCCGACATGAAGGTCAGCGCCACCTCCGGCCGCGGCAACCCGACCAGCTACGTCTTCTCGCTCAAGGGCGTGACGGCGGCGCTGAAGTCGATCGCCAACTGCAAGTAGGCGCCTGGGGCCGCTGCGGCGCGCTCTGGCGGTGACGGCAGGCGCGCACCATGTTATGGGCACCGCCGCAGCCCGACGCACATAGCCCCATGACGTTGACACTCGACACCGCCACGCCCGCCAGCCGAACCGCGCCCGCCATCCGTGCGGCGACGGCCGAGAAGCCGTCGCTGATCGGGCTTTCGCGCGAGGAGATGGCGCGGGCGCTGGTCGGGGCCGGCGTGCCGGAGCGGCAGGTCAGGATGCGCGTGCAGCAGCTCTGGCACTGGCTCTACGTGCGCGGCGTCTCCGACTTCGCCGACATGCGCAACATCTCCAAGGACCTGCGCGCCACGCTGGCGCAGACGTTCACCGTGGCGCGGCCGGAGGTGGTCGAGGAGCAGATCTCCAACGACGGCACGCGCAAGTGGCTGTTCCGCTTCCCGCCCCGCGGCGCCGGGCGTCCGGTCGAGATCGAGACCGTCTACATCCCCGAGGAGGGGCGCGGCACGCTGTGCATCTCCAGCCAGGTCGGCTGCACTCTCAACTGCTCGTTCTGCCATACCGGCACGCAGAAGCTGGTGCGCAACCTGACGGCCGAGGAGATCCTCGCCCAGCTTCTCACCGCGCGCGACAGGCTGGGCGATTTCCCCGACAGGGACACGCCCGACGGCGCCATCGTGCCGGCCGAGGGCCGCAAGGTCTCCAACATCGTGATGATGGGGATGGGCGAGCCGCTCTACAATTTCGAGGCGGTGAAGACGGCGCTGCTGATCGCCTCCGACGGCGACGGGCTGGCGCTGTCCAAGCGCCGCATCACGCTGTCGACCTCCGGCGTGGTGCCCGAGATCGTGCGCGCCGGCGAGGAGATCGGCGTCATGCTGGCGATCTCGCTGCATGCCGTGCGCGACGATTTGCGCGACCTGCTGGTGCCGCTCAACAGGAAATACCCGCTCGAGCAGCTTATGCAGGCCTGCCGCTCCTATCCGGGCCTCTCCAACGCGCGCCGCATCACCTTCGAATACGTCATGCTGCGCGACGTCAACGACAGCCTGGACGACGCGAAGCAGCTCGTGAAGCTGCTCCGGGGCATCCCCGCCAAGATCAACCTGATCCCGTTCAACCCGTGGCCCGGCACCAACTACCAGTGCTCGGAATGGGAGCAGATCGAGCGCTTCGCCGACTACATCAACGAGGCCGGCTACGCCTCGCCGATCCGCACGCCGCGCGGCCGCGACATCCTCGCCGCCTGCGGGCAGTTGAAGTCGGAATCGGAGCGCATGCGCAGGACCGAGCGGCTGGCGCTCGAGGCGATGATGATCGCCGGGCACGGGGAAGCTTGAGCCGCCTCGGTGCGATCCTCTTCCGCCTCTTCGTAATGGTCGTCGGCTATGGCTGCGCCGCGCTCGCCGCCAGCCTGTTCCTGCACGTCGTCGCCTGGCCGGCGATTTCCGACGACATGGGCGAGCCGCCATGGAGCCTGATGGGCGGCATCTTCTTTTCGGTACCGCTGATGGGCATCCTCATCGGCGGCTTCGCCTTCTTCCCCGCCCTCGTCGTGCTGGCGCTCGCCGAATATTTCCGGCTGCGCGACTGGCTGTCCTACGCCATCGCGGGCGGGATCGCCGCGCTCGGCGCCTACGGCATATTGTGGCAGGGCATGGCGACGTTCCAGGATGTCGACATGGCGGTCAGCGGCGACGGGCAGCTTCCGCTGGCGGCCGAGCCGGCCGCGCTCGCCTGGGGCGTGACGGCGGGCATCGTCGGCGCGCTGGTCTACTGGCTGGTCGCCGGCCGCAGCGCCGGGCGCTGGCTGGAATAGGCCGCTTTCAGCGGGTCTGCGTGGTCAGGATCTTCACCGCGAAGGCCGTGAATATGCCGGCGAACAGGTAGTCGACGACGCGCGTCACCGTCGGCGTGCGCCGCAGCATCCGCGAGAAGCCGTGCGCCATGAACACCAGCGGGACCGTCACCGGCAGCGACACGACGATGAACATCATGCCGAGGAAGAACAGCTTGCCCGGCGTGTGCGGGTCGTGGGCGGAGACGAACTGCGGCAGAAAGGTCATGAAGAACAGGATGACCTTCGGGTTGAGCAGGTTGACGGCGATGCCCTTGATCCAGTTGCGCGTGAGCGAGGGGCTGCCGCCGGCCTGCTTCTCCGGCGAGAAGGCCGAGCCGTGGCGCACCGCCTGCCAGGCGAGCCACAGCAGGTAGCCGGCGCCGCCGGTCTTGAGCACCAGGAAGGCTTCGGGCGAGGCGACGATCAGCGCCGACAGGCCGACCGCCACCAGCGTCGTGTGGACGAGGACGCCGGTCATGGTGCCGGCCATGCTGGCGAAGCCCGCGGCGCGGCCCTGCGCCAGCGTGCGGCCGACGAACAGCGTCATGTCCGGGCCGGGCGTGATGGCGATCACCACCGCGGCGACGGCGAACTGGATCAGCGTTGCGGTATCGGGAACGAAGGTCATGGGGGGCCCGGAGCGGCGAGGGAGCGGCTCATGCCTATTGCGTCGCGGCCCGTCTGCCAAGGGCCGCGTGCGCGGCCGTTAGTCCGCCTTCGCGTTGACCGGCACTTCGTCGGCGGCCGGCGCCGCGTCGTCCTCCAGCGCGTAGCTGCCGTCCTTCCAGGTCCAGCGCATCGCCTCGGTGGGCGCGGCGGCCGCATAGGCGAGCAGGTCGGGCCAGCCCTCGTGCGCGGCGTCGGGGTCGACATAGAGGTAGACGCCTTCGGTCTCGTAGACGATGCGCCAGCCCTCGGGCTTCGCGGCGTCCTTGCCCTCGACCGGCGCGTAGCCGATCAGGCTGCAGCCCGACGCGCCGTAATACCATGTCGAGCCGCACATCTCGGAAAACAGCAGCCGGCGCCCCTCGCCGATCTCGACCATGCCGGCGCGCAGGCGCGGCGCGTCGGCGGTCGACATGACGAAATCCTCGATGTCGGAGCGGCGCAGGTCGCGCGTCAGCAGCAGGTAGGACGAATAGGGTGTCAGCGGCACGCTGTTGGCGACCGGCATCTCGACCTTGCTGCACAGCGCTTCCGCGGCGGTGATGGCGCGGCGCGAGCCGGCGAGCGGGAAGCGCACCTCGTCGGTGCCGCCGGCGAAGCCTATCGACAGCCGCGTCGAGCGCATCAGCGGCTCCAGCGCCGCGCGCGGCACGGCGATCTCGATGCCGGCCGGAACCGCCTTCGACGGCGCCTCGAAGGTGCCGAGCGGCACGACGATGCGGGCGGTGCCGGTGGCGCCGGCCACGATCGCGTCGATGCGGGTGGCGAGCGTCAGCGTCCATGCCTCGGCGGCGCAGGCCATCGTGCCGCCGGTCACCGGCGTGCCCGGCTCGGGGTCGGGCAGCGTGACGCGCGCCTCGTAGGGATCGGCGGTCCAGACGTCGGCGGCCGCCGCCGGCGCCGCGCCCGCCACGGCGAGCGCGAGCGATGCCGGAAGGATCGGGAGAAGACGCTGGAACCCGGAACTCATGGACGCGACATTCGATGGCTGCTCAACAGTGTCAGTCACGAGGCCTCGCTGTCCAGCCGGATCGTAAGGAATCATTAACGACTGTAGCCGCCGAGCCCGACGGGGCAACCCGGCCCGGCCGGGCTCGCGCGATCGTGAAGCGGCGCCCGCCACCATGCGCCGCACTTGTCGGCGTTGGCATTCCTGATATTAGTGCCGCCCGAAACCGGCCGCCCGGCGGCCGCCGAGACGGGATTTTCTCCAAATGTCGAAATGGAAAGACGTCAAGAAGGTCGTGCTCGCCTATTCGGGCGGCCTCGACACCTCGATCATCCTGAAGTGGCTGCAGACCGAGCTGGGCGCGGAGGTCGTCACCTTCACGGCCGACCTCGGCCAGGGCGACGGCGACCTCGAGCCGGCGCGCCGCAAGGCCGAGATGATGGGCGTCAAGGAGATCTACATCGAGGACGTGCGCGAGGAGTTCATCCGCGACTTCGTCTTCCCGATGTTCCGCGCCAACGCGCAGTATGAGGGGCTCTATCTGCTCGGCACCTCGATCGCGCGGCCGCTGATCTCCAAGCGGCTGGTCGAGATCGCCGCCGAGACCGGCGCCGACGCGGTCGCCCACGGCGCCACCGGCAAGGGCAACGACCAGGTTCGCTTCGAGCTGTCGGCCTATGCGCTCAACCCGGACATCAAGGTGATCGCGCCGTGGCGCGACTGGTCGTTCAAGTCGCGCACCGACCTGATCGACTTCGCCGAGAAGCACCAGATCCCGATCGCCAAGGACAAGCGCGGCGACGCGCCCTTCTCGGTCGACGCCAACCTGCTGCACTCCTCCTCGGAGGGCAAGGTGCTGGAGGATCCGTGGCAGGAGCCGCCGGAATACGTCCACCAGCGCACCATCTCGCCGATGGAGGCGCCGGACGAGGTGACCGAGGTCGTCATCTCCTTCCGCAAGGGCGATCCGGTCGCCATCGACGGCAAGGCGATGTCGCCGGCCACGCTGTTCACCGAGTTGAACCGGCTCGGCCACGACAACGGCATCGGCCGGCTCGACCTCGTCGAGAACCGCTTCGTCGGCATGAAGAGCCGCGGCGTCTACGAGACGCCCGGCGGCACGATCCTCCTCATGGCGCATCGCGGCATCGAGTCCATCACGCTCGACCGCGGCGCGGCGCATCTCAAGGACGAGCTGATGCCGCGCTATGCGGAGCTGATCTACAACGGCTTCTGGTTCTCGCCGGAGCGCGAGATGCTGCAGGCCCTCATCGACCGCAGCCAGGAGGACGTCGAGGGCGACGTGCGGCTCAAGCTCTACAAGGGCAACGTCATCGTCACCGGCCGCCGCTCGCCGAAGTCGCTCTACCGCAACGACCTCGTCACCTTCGAGGACGACCGCGGCGCCTACGACCAGAAGGACGCCGAAGGCTTCATCCGCCTCAACGCGCTCAGGCTGCGCACGCTGGCGGCGCGGAAGCGGAACGGGTGAAGACCCGTCCCCTCCCCCTCGAGGGGGAGGGTAAAAATCAATCCCCGTCGATCTGGCGGGCCATGATGGCGATGGCCTGCTGGTAGACGCTGGCCGAGTTCCAGCCGGCGATGGCGCCCATGTTGGCCTCGTAGCTCGCGCCCGCCTTCCAGCCGTGTCCCCTGAGGAAGTTGGCGGTGGAGGCCAGCGCCGTCTCGCGGTCGCGCAGGTTGCGGCTGCCGACGCCGTATTTCAGCACGTTGCCGGGCAGGAACTGGGTGTGGCCGACCTCGCCATGCGCCGCGCCGACCGACGTCGGGCTCAGCGCGCCGCTGTCGACGAGCTTGAGCGCGGCGATCGCGTGCGGCGTGAAGAAGTCGGGGCGGCGGCAGTCGTAGGCGAGCGTCACGATGGCCGAGATCGTGTTCTGGTTGCCCATGAAGGAGCCGAAGCCCGTCTCCATGCCCCAGATGGCGAGCAGCACGCCGGCGGGCACGCCGTAATTGCGCTCGATCTGGTCGAACATCGCAGCGTTCTGCTTCCGCAGCGAGCGGCCCTTGGAGATGATCGTGGCGCCGCCGCGGCGCTGCATGAAGGCATCGACCGAGCCGCTGAAGGCCTTCTTGAGGCCGCGGTCGACCTTGATCGTCGCCGTCGCGTACTGCGCCCCGGCGAGCGCCGACAGCCCCCGCGACTTGACACCCTCGGCTTTCGCCTCGTCGGCGAAGTCGGCCTTCCACTTCTCGAAGCCGGCCGAGTTGGTGCCGCACTGGGCGGCGGCGAACGCGCCCGCGGGCGCGGCGACCGTCGCCGCGAACAGAGCCGCCATCGCGATGAAGCCCCTGACGCCACCCTTCATGCGCTGTCCTTTCATGATTCGTTGCCCGCGCCGGAATCTGCCAGCGAAGCCGTCTGCTGTCACGAGAGTGCGGCAAGGTGAGGGCATGCTGCAACCCCTGCGCGTGGCGGGGTGTCCGGCCCGGGCGGTTAACGCACCGTAAACCCTGGCCCGCTACCGTCGCTCCAC